>MHCFR00700__coassemble_390_pt1 | contig 83225 bp, 79 predicted proteins | sample MHCFR00700__metabat2_low_PE_022 | metagenome-assembled genome bin MHCFR00700 | reverse complement strand
TATCAAGGTCCTCTGCCGTTCTTTCCAAGCGACAGCTTTGATAGTATATCAAAGCACCTTCTCCATGTCAAGAACTTTTTTCTTCTCCGCGCTGCCCTTCTCTTTCACATTCCGTCTGGTCTGTTTTGAGCGACAGCCTATATAGGTTATCATATCGCCATACCGTTGTCAACAACTTTTTACTGTTTTTCAACACTCGGTTTTCAGCGGCTGTCCGAAAGTTTTCCGTCACCCTCCGATTGTTCCGCCTCCGCGTCTCCGGCCGGGCTTTCTATTGGATTTCACCTCCGTCATCAGCGACAAGTGGTATCTTATCATCAGCGGAAGTAATTGTCAACGTTTTTTTAGTTTTTTATTTATTTCAGACAATTCGCGCAATTCTTATGCTTCAAATGCTTTTTCAGTAAGATATTCTATCCTTATATTGATACCTGTTTTCATCATATATTTTTTTAAAACATGACATACAGTTGTCATGGCTGGCATGATATAATAGCTACACCTGATGACCGAATACATGGGAGTCTATACAAAGGAGCCTTCTATTATGAAGATTGACAGACTGATAGGTATTTTATCCATATTATTGCAAAAAGAAACTGAAACTATTCCTTCTCTTGCCAGGCAGTTCGAAGTTTCTCCAAGAACCATCAGCCGGGATATAGAGACACTCTGCCAGGCAGGAATCCCTATTATGACACGTCGGGGAATGAGCGGGGGCATCTCTATTATGGAAGGTTACAAGATCGACCGCACGCTGCTGACTTCTGCTGAGATGCAGGATATTCTCGCAGGGCTCCGCAGTCTGGACAGTGTTAATGGGACAAACCGGTATTCTCAGCTTATGGAAAAACTCTCTGCTGGATCCTCTGACTTTATTTCAGGAAATCAGTCCCTGCTGATCGATCTATCATCTTGGTATAAAGATTCTCTTGCCCCTAAGATTGAACGGATCCGAACCGCCATAGACAGCCGAGCGTTCATTGAATTCATTTATTACTCACCTTGCGGCGACAGCTGCAGAATCGCAGAACCTTATTATCTTATCTTTCGCTGGTCAAGCTGGTATGTGTGGGGATGGTGCTGTACTCGTCACGATTTTCGGCTTTTTAAGCTGAATCGGATGGAAGATCTTCATCTGACCGGAGAGCATTTCCCCGGTCGTCCGGCGCCTGTGCCGAATCTGAAAAATGAACGGATCTTCCCCGACGGCATCCGAGTAAAGGCGCTCTTCCAGCCCGAATGCAAATGGAGGCTTATAGAAGACTTTGGCACGGAATGCTTTGAGAAACAAAAAGATGGATCCCTTCTGTTTCGTGCCGATTATACAGATAAAAGAAATCTGATCTCCTATCTTCTCACATTCGGAGACAAGGTCCGGCTTCTGGAACCGGAAGAGGTGAGACTTGAACTCAAGGGCATTATTTCCAAGATGCTGGAAAACTATCAATAAACCACTATTATCTAAAAGTCTAATATAAAAGGAGATACAAAAATGGCAAGCAGTCAGGAATTCGTTCAATACGCAGCAGATCAGTCCTCCGGAGCAGGCAGGATCACATATCGAAAAATGTTCGGGGAATACGGAATGTACTGTGACGAAAAGATTTTTGCACTTGTCTGTGATGATCAATTTTTCATCAAGATAACAAATGCAGGAAAGCGTCTTGCACCGGGACTTACGGAAACCCCTCCCTACGAAGGCGCGAAACCATACTTTCTTATAGAAGATCTGGATGACAGAGATTTTCTCACTGAATTTATCACTGCCACATGTAGCGAACTGCCCATGCCAAAGCCAAGAAACAAAAGAAAAAGTAATGATACCGTTCCAAAAAGGAGACACCAAAATGACTTTTGATTACAAAAAGGAATATAAAGAATTTTATCTGCCGCCGAAAAAGCCCGGCATCATAGATGTACCGGAAATGAATTATATTGCCGTAAAGGGGAAAGGCAACCCGAATGAACCGGACGGAGAATACAAAAAGGCAATCAACCTCCTCTATGGTATCTCATTCACCATCAAGATGAGTTACAAGGGCAGCCACAGGATCGAGGGCTATTTTCCTTATGTAGTCCCTCCTCTGGAGGGGCTGTGGTGGCAGGACGGCATGACAGGGATCGACTACTCTCACAAGGAAAACTTCCGGTGGATCTCTATGATACGGCTGCCGGAATTTGTAACAAAGGAGGAATTTAACTGGGCAGTACGAGAGGCAGGGGAGAAAAAGCAGACTGATTTTTCCCGCGCAGAGTTTTTTACATATCATGAAGGTCTCTGTGTCCAATGCATGCATATCGGAAACTACGATGAGGAACCCGCCACCCTCCGAAAGATGGATGATTTTCTCTCCAAAAGCGGATACCAGCCGGATTTCTCCGGGGAACGCCTGCACCATGAGATCTACCTGAGCGACCCGCGGCGGACTACGCCGGAAAAGCTTAAAACCGTTATACGCCATCCCATAAAACATAAATGATCCATACGTCTTTTCATACACTGTGTGTATACATAATGCACATATTATCTATTGCATATTTTCTCTGCTCCTGTAAAATAGATGACATAGAAACAAGATATATTCATAGAGAAGAGAGGATTTATAAAATGGATTTTAAACATAACGAAAACCAGATCGCATTATACTCCAAAGAAGGGACTCTGCTAGCAGAAATCACATTTCCGAATCTGGAGGATAACACAGTAGATGTGAACTACACCTTCGTAGACTCTTCCCTCAGGGGGCAGGGGATCGCAGGAAAGCTGATGCAGGAGCTTGTCAAAGACCTGCAAGCAAGAGGACTCAAAGCAGTCCCGACCTGCTCGTATGCTCAAGGATGGTTTGAAAAGCACAGTGAATATGCACATCTAATAAAATATAATAAATAGCAAATTCCGAAAATTCATCCCCCCCTGCCGCCTTAGCAGGTCCCATACAAGCACGGAGCAGGAAAGATGACCACAATCCGCATTCTCCTTGGACTCATCCATGCAGACTCGGGCAGCACCTCTGTCTTTGGAACACATGTTAAGAAAGATATAAAACATTAGAACTGCTTTCTCTTCATGATATGACAGCTGAAAGCATACGAAACAATCATCGCTGCCACCGTAATCACTACAGACAAAAGCAGAATCCCTCCTTTCCCAAAGCTTGCAAAGAACGCTACGATGTGACCGGGCAGATAGGGGGACATCTGTGAACCGACGAATACGATCAGAACACACACCACAAGCAAAATCATATTGATATATTTTGCTTTTTCCGCCTCGAATTTCAGCCTGAGGGGAATCATCACGCTGAGGAAAAGCCACGCCACCAGCATACACATTACACATTGGCCGATCCAGTCCAGACTATTGGCATGCTCCTTTCCTGCCAGAAGCAGGATAGCGCCCACAACCACTCCCACAAGCCACGCAATGATTGTTGTGAGAAGCCCAAATAAATATTTCTCATTCACATAGCTTTTCCGTGTGACTGGGAGCGCCATCAGGAAAAGATAGCAATTGTCATACTCGTCATAACTGATCGTGCTTGAAGTAAAAAACGAGAAGATGATTGTAATGTAGGATACTACAAACAGGGGGCTTGCGACTCCCATAACACTTAACATCAGCGAGACCGCGATCAGCATAAGAAATAGCATTTTCCCCTGATTCATCAGAAGCCTGATATCTTTGATCAATAATCCTTTCATAATCTTCTCCCTCCGCTCATCATCGTGATTACCTCGTCAAGATTTCCTTTCTCCACCACCATGTCAGGATAATTTTCTATATAGTACCGCCTCTGTCCCGTCAGGCAGGAGCAACCGAAATTCTCCTTGCGGACGCTTAAAATATGCTCTTTATCCAGCCGTTTAAACTGTTCTTCATCCGCCTTAATCAACCCGTATTCATTCAGTAATTTATCCATATCCTCATGAAAGATAATTCTTCCTTCATGAATCATATAAATATCGTCGCAAAGCCCTTCCAAGTCCGAAGATATATGGGAACTAATGAGAATACTCCTGCTGTTATCCTGTTCCATATATTCCCGCAAAAGGTCAAGGACATCATTTCTTGTCATCACGTCAAGCCCCGTGGTCGGCTCATCCATGAAAAGGAAGTCTGCCCCGTGGGTGATTGCCGCGAAAACTTTCAGCTTGGCTTTCATGCCTGTTGAAAATTCGTTGATCGCCTTATCCTGTGGAATGCTGAACTTTCCGCACAGCTTTATAAAACGCTCCCTCTCAAACTTCGGATACATTGCAGCCAGCACAGGGATGATATCTTTTACTTTCAGATATCCACTGAAACCGGATTCCCCCAGTACAATACCCATCCGCTCTCTATCCTCCTTCTGAAGCCGGGCAGGCGCTCTTCCAAACAAGGAGACCTCACCCTCTTCATAGGAGATCAGCCCCAGTACCGATTTAAACATGGTGCTCTTTCCCGAGCCGTTCTCACCGATCAAACCAGTAATACACCCTTTCTCCACTTTCATGGAACATTCCAAGGTGAAATCTTTATACCGTTTTACAAGTCCGTTTATTTCCAGCATTTTTTAATCCTCCATGATTAACTCAAACAACTCCCTGATCTCCTCGTCTGTGAGTCCGCATCCGCGTCCTTTCTCCACAGCACTCTCAAGCTCATTCTCCACCTCACGGCGTCTCGCTTCCCGTATCTGTTCCGGGTTCGCAGCAGCCACATAGGTTCCTTTCCCATGAACCGTGACTGTAAGCCCTTCCTGTTCAAGATTATCGTACGCTTTCTTGACGGTCAGTGCGCTGATCTTCAGTTCTTTCGCAAGAGTTCGGACAGAGGGGAGTATATCGTTTTCTTTCAGACAGCCGGCTGTGATCTGTGCTTTAATCTGATCTATGATCTGCTCATAGAGCGGCAGCATTGATGAACTATTGATTATAATCTTCATAAATGTCCTCCTCTTGATAAACAGTATATAACAGTATATAACTGTTGTCAACTGTTATATACTGTTTATTTTAAATTTTTTATTTTTTTAATCAGCTTCTGCCAGATTATCTTATGTGATTGACAAGTGTACTTTGCATATGATATATTCAAAGTGACGAGTAAACTTAGCGCACTCATTTGGAGGAAGGAAAGTCATGGATAAAATGGATAAAGAAGATATTTTAGTCAGAAGCAGAAATGATAACCGAAAGGGTGATGAACGAGAGGTTCAGAACAGAACAAACGCCGAACTATTTAGTTACTGGATTGTCATTGTTATTCTGTTCGTTACCGCTCTTCTTTCAGACGCAGGCGTTATCGGCGGCGAGATTTTTATCAATGGAAGATCATTTCTTTTCAAGGATTTTGTATGGCTGCTTAATTTTCTCAGTTTGAGCTGTGAATTCGGCTCCAAATTCTATTTCTCACGAAAAATCTGGCAACTTCTTCTCTGCCTGTTTTTTGCCGCAGGGGTTTTCTCCTGCTTGATTTTCTAAAGAAAGAAGGCTCTTATCAGATGAATCAAGAATTAGTATTGAAGAACCGTTTAAAAGAAGCCCGGGCTGAAAAGGGCTTGTCACAGCAAAAATTGTCAGAACTTGTCGGAGTTTCCCGCAACACGATCAGTTCTATTGAAACAGGCCAGTTCTGCCCGACTGCAAAGCTGGCCCTTGTTCTTTGTATTGCTTTAGATAAGAAATTTGAAGAATTATTTTTCTTTGAATAACTGTTTCTCATAGTATTTTGCTGTTTTCTATCATTTCCCCGTCACTCACCATCATCTTCAGCCTGTCATATTCCGCGCGCAGCATCTGTTTGCCCCTCTCCGTAATGATATAGGACTTCCTCCGTCCCTCCTCTGCCGTGCGGTGTATAATTCCATTATCCTCAAATTTTGACAGCATGGCATACAGGGTACCCGGGCCTACCTTAACCCTGCCTTTTGAAATATACCGGACCTTCTCCATGATATCTACTCCGCAGCACTCTTCTGTCAGCGCGAGCAGAATATAATACATGGGTTCTGTCAATGTCTGAAACTGTTCTCTTGCCAATATTTCTTCACTCCATTGTTCACTGCTTTTTACAATCCCAGTTTTTCTCTTACAATATCAATCTGTTCTCCCTTAGGGAGCTTAGTTGTGTAAAGATTCAAAACTGCATCTTCATACCGGACATACAAAGAATTGTCTTCCCATTCCCTGCGAAGCACTTCCTCGGCGCCCCACTTTTCATATCCTTTGCCGGCTTCAACAACCCAGTCATATTCTTCCAGATTCCCGGCTTTTATTTCTTCCTGCCATACCTGGTCCAGAAGCCACGGTATATCCGTCCGGTACACCGTGTAGGAAAGCCGTTCCTGTTCCTCAAAAGCTCCCCCGCCTTCCTCCGGCGGATAACCGTATTCAATGGTTCCGCTTAACATTGTCCCAAGTATGCTGGACCGTTCTTCATAATAAGAAAATGTTATTTCCTCGTCTGTCCGGCTGTAATCTGTCAAAACAAGGGGCAGTTTTTGTGCAGCGGAAAGCATTTCTTCCCTGTCCATGGAACCGCCAGTGAAACTCGCAGACAGCCCGCCGAACAAAATGATACCGATTCCCAGTCCTGCCACGAGCTGGAGCACCCAGTTTTCTCTCCGGGAAGGCCGGTAGAACCAAAGTCCAGCCAGAACAGCCATGATAATCCCTATCCAAATCCATAAAACGACCGCCGAGCCGGCCGTTCCTTCCGATCCCCACACGAAAGTCAGCCTCGCCAGCATCAATATCATGATAGCATACAAAACATACATTTCCCGCCGCTTTCCATAGACAGGACGTTGTCCCCTTCTGATTTTCCGCCATGCTTTTACCTGCCACACTGCCATGCCGATACACTGTAGCACCTCGTACACCGGCAAAAGCGCAAGAGTAAGAAGCGTAAACAGGATCGCATTTGAAAAAAGCATGATAACAAAAGCTGACCCAGTAAATCTGACTGCAGATGTTCCATAGACGACACCTGTGGTCAGCAGGCTTAGCAGACACCATCTCCACTCCGCCCTGCAGATATTTGAAAACCGTTCCTCCTCTGTCACAATAGGAAGCGTAATTTCTGAAATCTTGCGAAAAATGCAGAATCTCCGCCTGCCATCCACAAGCTCCCAGCCTGCTGCCCGGCAGTATTCCGCGTACTCCTCAGCATCCATTCCCGGCTTTACATCCATCTCACTGCCTTTGGGGAACACTTCCACCGCGTATTCTATATCCTGGCTCTCCCCTTTTTCAAACTCCAGCCAGAACTTCCACTCTTTAAAATGCCAGCCCTTTAAAGACATTTCATGAAGATACTGCGCAAAGGCATCACTTTCAATATAACGGTAGTATTTAAATATACGTTTAAACCGCCTCTGTTCTTTTTGAGATTTCATAGCACTTCCCCCTTTCTGCCAACACAAATTATCGAGTATCGATATTTCTATCTTCAGAATAATATCGACACTCGATAATGTCAAGCAAAATAGTGAATCACTACAAAATATATCTTTGTTATATATCATCCTATTTCATTTCATTTTTTGTCCCGCTCTCAACATCCGAAACAGCCGTCTTGCCGCGCTCAGATACAATTCCCCAGCCCGGTCCAGCGCCTCACTAAGCGGCATCGGACGGTTTACGGTAGTAATGATCGAATCAATGCCATAGTCAAATATATCTTCCGCACCCCTGCCTATACTCCCCACGATTGCCGCAGCCGGGATTCCCTTTGCCTTGCACCGCACGCCCACGCCCTGCATGACCTTGCCGTACACAGACTGCCAGTCCGCGGCGCCTTCTCCCGTCACCACCAGAGATACACCTTCAAGCCGTTCGTCAAACCCAACCAAATCCAGAACAGTCTCGATCCCGGACTTCAGACTACCGTCCAAAAATACCATGAGCGCCGCGCCCAAGCCGCCTGCTGCTCCGGCTCCGGCAACAGTATCCATGTCTACACCGAACTGCTGCTTCAATATCTTACGGTAATTTTGCATCCCGGCCTCCAGTTCTTTCAATATCTCAGGGGTACCGCCCTTCTGCTTCCCAAACGTATACGTTGCTCCTTGCTCTCCACAGAGCGGATTCGTCACATCACACATCACAGTGAACACACATTCTCTCACCCGTGTATCCAGACCGGACATATCAATCCTGTGCACCCGCGCCAAGTCTTTGCCGCAGCCCGAAAGTTCTTTCCCGGTTTTATCGAGAAAACGAACCCCCAGCGCCCTGGCACATCCCATACCGCCATCATTTGTAGCGGAACCTCCGATCGCTATAGAAATATCCCTAAGCCCTCTGTCTAGGGCGTCACGTATCATCTCTCCTGTCCCATAGCTCGTCGTCTCCCACGGATTTCGCTGCTCCTCTGGGACAAGCGGAAGCCCTGAAGCAGACGCCATCTCCATGACAGCCCGCTTCTCATCCAATTTTCCATAGAACGCAGTCCGTTCTTCCCACAGAGGCCCATGCGCGCTTACTTCGACACGTCTTCCGCCTGTAGCTGCCACCACCGCGTCCGTCGTTCCCTCTCCGCCATCTGCCACTTCGACACTCTCACACTCACAGCCCGGGAATATCTCCTGTGCGGCCTGTACCAAAAGTTCGGCTGTCTGCCGGGAAGAAAGTGTCCCTTTAAAAGAATCTGATGCAAATAAAAACCTCATATCCATCTCCATTCCGCGCCCTTTTAATGGTGCTGTTTTCTTTTCAGTATTATTTTAAATGACAGATACTTATATTTCAAAATCTTTCAGCACAAAATCCAGACTTCAGCCATTATGAGGACCATATCGTATCAATTTATGGATGTTCAATTGTCTCCACAAATTCTATCAGAACGCCGCGGCCATCTTTGGGGCGCATGAAATTAACCAAAATATTTCCCGCCCCAGGCACAGCCTGCTCTTCCAACAAAACAATTCCCTCGTCCTGATATTTCCGCCTCACCTCTTCCACATCAGGAACCGAAAATGCAATATGGTGAAGGCCTCCTTTTCCCTGGTTAAATCTTGTAAGAACGCCTTCTGTAGGAATAATCAATTCTATTTTACTCGCTCCATTTCCCTGCAGAAAGACACACCACGCCTGATAAGCGTCCACATACCCTCGATATTCTTCCTGCAGTCCCGCCACTTTCATAAATGCTTCAGCCTTTTCAAAATCAGTAAAAATTATGCCGACGTGATGAAGTGGATATCCATTTATTTTATTTTGCATTTCTATTTCCCTTCTCCCAATAAATCAATTTAACATCTCTTTAAGCCCAAACGCACCCTGCCGGTATATAGACTCCGGAATGATCTTTAGATCATCCGCAATCATAGGGTGAAATTCCATCTGGTTGATTATGTCTTTTTCCAAATCTATTCCATTCGCAATCTCAGTCAAATATAATCCGTCTTCCCGCAGTTCAAAGACACACCTCTCCGTGACAAAATGCATCTTTTGGCCTCTTTTTCTTGCCAGTGTTCCATTGTATGAAACCTGTTCAACATTCTTTACGCACTTCCTGATCTTACCTTCCTGCAAAATCTGAAGTCTGCTGTCTTTAACCGAAATTTCTAGGCCTTTCGCTGAAAAGGCGGAGCAAAACACCACATGTTTCGCGTTTGAGGTAATATCGACAAAGCCCCCTGCGCCTGTGGGCCGCACCCCAAGTTTTGTGGCATTTACATTTCCATATTGGTCAATCTGCCCAGCACCCATAAAAGTAACATCGACACCTGCGCCATTATAGAAGTCAAATTGATCATCATGTCTTAGCATTGCATAGCAGTTTTTGGCAATCCCAAAATCCACTCCTCCTAGTGGTAAGCCGCCGTACATCCCTGATTCCACTGTCAGCGTTACGGAGCCCGAAAAATGGTCCTATCCTCCTCTTGGAGGCCTGATCAAAGACGGGAAAGTACTTGGAAGGGGTGCGTCAGATGATAAAATGGCAGTTGTAGCTATGCTTTATGCTGTAAAGGCGCTCCAAAAATGCGGAATCCGGTTAAAAGGAAATGTTTATCTTCTTTCAAGCGTAGGGGAAGAATCCGGCGAAGGAGGCAGTATCGGCGCCGGTCCTGCCGTACAGCATATGCCAAAAGCCGATTTTGCCATTGTCAGCGAAGCCACATGTATGGAAATGGATATTGCATCATCCAGCATGACATACTTCGAAGTCATAGTTCCCGGAAAGGGTACTCATACTTGCGGAAGAAATCAAATTCTTTTTCCCCAAATGCATGACGTACCTTCCGGAAGTCAAGTTGGAGTTGATGCCCTTGAAAAAGCTTTGCCAATTATTGAAATGTTTTATCGTCTTGAGCGCGACTGGTGTGTCAACCAAAAATATCCCGTGTGGGGAGCTGGAGGAAGCCCTCATTATGATAAAAAAGGGTTGGGAGTCTTTAATGCAAACCCCAGCAAAATCGAGGGTGGAGACTATCTCATGTCTACTATGGGCAGCGTAAAAATTACATATAACCTTTATTATCCTGCCTCCATGACGTTAGATGAGATAAGCAAAGAAATCAAAGATCACGTTTCGGCAATTGCGTCCACAGACAGTTGGCTTAAAGAAAATCCGCCTATTGTCAATATTCCCGTTTATTCTGACTGGCCTGGATTTCAGACAGATATCAATCATCCAGGAGTCGAAACATTACGTCAGGTATACAAAAACGTTCTTGGAGAAGATCTCGTCGTAACTGCCAACAAGTCAGTTATGGATACTTCATTCATTTCCAAAGCTGGAATACCGGTTGTTGGCTTCGGTCCTGGAGGAAATGAAACCAACCAGCACGGAGTCGACGAGTGGTGCAGTATTGATGAATTGTTAAAATCTATCAAAGTATATGCCTGCATGATGATGGAATGGTGTGGAACAGACATATCACAATAAATTTCTATAAAGGAGGTTTGAATTATGAGCATAAAAGTAGAACAACTCACAAAAGAGGCATTTGCACCCTTTGGGACATTTTACGATCCCGCTAACATAGGCTTGCCTTTGGCTGGAGAATGGGGACGGAATAACTTTTTCCCGGATCAGTTAGTCCTCAAAATTCCTTGCGGATCTCTTATGGCTGTCAGCTCCACAAAGATCAACCCGGGTCCACTCAAAATTGATGCAACGGAATGGCATGATACTGACGAAGCAATCGGAGGATTTACCGAAGATACTGTTTTTCATGTAGGGCTGCCGACATGGAATGATACCCCTGATTATTCAACTTATCGCGTCTTTTATCTTCCAAAAGGATGGTGGGTGAGAACAAAACGCGGCGTATGGCATTTCGGACCGTTTGTTTTAGGAGATACGCCTGCTTACGGAACTGTCATCCTTCCTCCGTCAACTTATAATACGGACTGCACTTTTGTAACACTGAGCGAACCTTTAGACATTGAGTTATGATCGCTTTTACTCAAGCGGCCATTCTTTATAACCCCTAAGAAATACAGGATAAGCTGGCAATTCATGCCAGCTTATCCTGTATATACGTTCAGACCATCACAAAATTACAATCCGACACATCTTCATTGCTTCTGCAAAATCTTTCATTTCTTTGTCTATAAGTACCGGTCTCCCATCCTTCTTTAAAAAACAGTGGGTTGTCGTTCCGTGTGCACTCAGAACACCACCCTCTGACATATTGTAAATATCATATTTTAGAGTGAACTTCACTCTTCCAGCATCTTGAAGGCTTACGACGATCTTTACCTCATCGTCAAATTTTACACTCTTCTTATATTCACACTCCGCATGGAGCACAGGGCTGACATACCCCATTTCCTCGAAACGGCGGTACGGATATCCGATCTGGTTTAACATATCTACCCGGGCTTCCTCCATCCAGCGGATATAATTGGAATGATGGATCACTCCCATCTGATCTGTCTCATAATATTTTGCTGTCTTAACATACGGTTTCATACTGCACCTCCCGATATCCTTTTCGATCTTTTCCAAAGACAGACACTTTCATGCCTACTTTTTCTTTTTTAATAATACTTTTTGCTATACTCTAGATCGTATTCACCGCATCACTGATCGTCTTAACCCCTATCAGCCTGATACCCTTAATCCCCTTAACCATTTTCAAAGATACCTCTGGCAGGATACAGGTCTCAAATCCCAGCTTCTTTGCTTCAGCCACACGCTGATCCGGCATATTAACCGCACGGACTTCTCCGCTTAACCCTACTTCGCCGAACACGATGGTCCTCTCGTTGATCGGGCGGTTCCGATAGCTTGACACAAGCGCCATGACGATGCCAAGATCGATCGCTGGTTCATTCATGCGGATACCGCCCGCGATATTCACATATGCATCAGAACTGCCAAGCGCCATTCCCAGACGTTTCTCCAGCACTGCCATGAGCAGGTTCACACGGTTATAGTCCGTTCCTGCCGCTGTCCGTCTGGGCATACCGAAATTGCTGTGGCACACCAGAGCCTGTATCTCAATCAGGATCGGGCGCGTTCCCTCCATGGAGCATGCTACCACAGACCCGGAAGAATTTTCCGGCCTGCCGCTCAGCATATATTCTGACGGATTTTCCACCTCTGCAAGCCCAGTCTGCCCCATCTCAAACACTCCAATCTCGTTAGTGGAGCCGAAACGGTTCTTCACCGCGCGCAAAATCCGATAGGACGCGTGACGGTCCCCTTCAAAATACAGCACCGTATCCACCATATGTTCCAACACCCTTGGTCCTGCCACAGTACCCTCTTTTGTTACATGACCTACGATAAATATAGGAATGAACAACCCTTTTGCCAGCTGCATGAAGGTATTGGTTGACTCCCGTACCTGTGATACACTTCCCGGAGCGGAAGAGATCTCTTCACTATACATCGTCTGGATCGAGTCAATAATCACCAGTTCCGGGCGTTCTTTTTCAATTACACCGCGGATAATCTCAAGATTTGTCTCGCATAACAAGAGAAGCCCTGATGAGAAATCTCCCATGCGGTTAGCACGCAGCTTAATCTGTGCCTGTGATTCCTCCCCGGAAATGTACAGAATCTTTTTTTGTCCTGCCAGCTCCCGGCATACCTGAAGAAGAAGGGTAGATTTTCCGATACCCGGATCACCGCCCACAAGCACAAGAGAACCGGGAACAATTCCGCCGCCTAGCACCCTGTCAAGTTCTTTTATTCCTGTCTTGCACCGCACGTCGTCATCCGCCGTCACCTCGGTTAACGGTATGACCTTCGCCTCCCGAACAGATTCTCTAACGGAGCGTGCAGAAGCTGTACTTGCTTTACTGACTCCGCTGTCAATTCTCTCTTCCACAAATGTATTCCACTCTCCGCACGCGGGACACTGTCCGAGCCACTTGCTCTCCTCGTGCCCACAGTTCTGGCAGAAAAACACACTTTTCTTTCCCTTTGCCATGCTCGTTCCTTTCCCCGATAATCGGCTCCTTTATCACCGCATCCTATCACTATATCGGCTGCTATTTAGATGTATTCCAACAGGAAAATAGGGCGGAAATGCAATCCGCCCCTGTTCATCTTTTGTTTTATCCGTCCGAATCCTGCACAGACGGCATTATACCAATTTATCAGCACTTTACAACTTTTACCTGCTTGCTCTGATCTGCCGTAAGCTCCACACTTACGCTGAGTTTCCCACTTAAGTTTGTGTTCATCTTTCCCGCGCTCTCACCGTCAATAAATACCTCGTACTCACTCTCTGGCTCAAGTTCAAGCGTGAACTGTACATCACCCTGCGCAGATACGTCAAAAGACACTTCCGCCGCCGTTTCCTTAAAGTTCTCGACCGCGCTTCCCGGAACAGACTCGTATACGAACATTCCATTTCTCTCAAGCTTTGTAATCTCCGCAAACGTCTTTACTTTATAAATATCGCCCTCAAACTCGTAATCATCCTTTTTTGTCTTTGCCGCCAGCGTATAATCTCCAAAACTGAGTGTACCATTGTTCTCTGCACGCAAAAGCTCTTTCACTGCTGCCATATCTGTTCTTCCTCCTAAGTATTGATTCAGAAATCTCTCTTTATTTTCAATAGCGCTATGTATATCAGCGCTATCCTCATTATAATATAAGACTTTGGTTTTTTCCACTGAAATATGTGGGAACAAGGGCTATCTCACGGTAAAGCGGATCTCCTTTTTCACAGTGCCCGCTTCCACAGTATCACCCTGTTTCACTTCGCCATTTAATATTGCTTCGGCAAGTTTGTCTTCCAGCTCCGTCTGAAGCGCACGGCGTAGCGGTCTTGCTCCATATTTTGCGTCGGTGCCTTTCTCCACGATAAGATTCTTCGCTGATTCTCGGAGAATCAAGCGGATATCCATCTGCCCTGCCAGACGTTTTGTGAAATCCCGGCACATAAGTGTCACGATCTTCTTCATATGAGTCTTCTCCAGCGCATGGAATACGATAATCTCATCGATACGGTTTAAGAATTCCGGACGGAAGATCATCTTCACTTCATCCATTACATTTTGTTTCATCCTCTTGTAATCCCCTGCTGGGTCTTCCTTAGTGGCAAATCCAAGCTTCTTCGGCTCTACGATCGCTTTCGCCCCAGCATTGGACGTCATGATGATAACTGTATTGGAAAAGTCTACCTTTCTGCCCTGCGAATCTGTGATATGCCCATCGTCTAACACCTGAAGCAGAATGTTAAATACATCGGGATGGGCTTTTTCGATCTCATCAAACAAAATTACAGAATACGGATGTGTCCGCACCTGATCGCTGAGCTGACCGCCTTCTTCATGTCCCACATATCCCGGAGGGGAACCAATCATCTTTGCCACGGAATGTTTCTCCATGTACTCCGACATGTCCACGCGGATCATCGATTCTTCATTTCCGAAAAGTGCTTCTGCAAGCGCCTTGGAAAGCTCTGTCTTTCCAACACCCGTTGGACCGAGGAAAAGGAACGAACCAATGGGACGTTTCGGATCTTTTAACCCTACCCGTCCTCTCTTAACCGCCCGAGCAACTGCGCTAACCGCTTCTTCCTGACCGATTACCCGCTTATGAAGAACACTCTCCAGCTTCTTTAAGCGGTCCGCGTCACTTTCTGCTAGCTTCTGCACCGGAACTTTGGTCCATGCGGATACAACCTCCGCAATATCCTCCTCCGCCACAGCAGGACGCTCTGACGCCGTCCGTCTGCGAAAGCGTTTTTTCATATTTTCTAGTTTTGTCTTGGCTTCTTCCTGTTCCTTCTGAAGAAGTGCCGCCTCTGAGAAATCACCTTCACTGATGCTCTCTTCCTTCTGTACCGCCAGCTCTTTGACTGTCTTTTCCAATGCAGTCAGATGATCCGGTACTTTATACCCTTTCAGGCTCACCTTAGAACACGCCTCATCAAGCACATCAATCGCTTTATCCGGCAGATTGCGGTCTGTAATATACCGCTCTGACATATGCACAGCGGATTCCAGCGCCTGCTCGCTGATCTCTACTTTGTGATGGTTCTCATATTTGCCTTTCAGTCCTCTAAGAATCTCCAGACACTGTTCCTCAGTCGGCTCTTCCACAGATACCGGCTGGAATCTCCGCTCCAGCGCTGCATCCTTTTCAATATATTTCCGGTATTCTGAGATTGTCGTTGCTCCGATAAGCTGTAGCTCACCACGTGCGAGAGAGGGTTTCAGGATACTGGACGCGTCGATCGCGCCCTCTGCTCCTCCTGCGCCGATCATCGTATGGATCTCGTCAAGGAACAGGATAATATTTCCGTTTGCCTCCACCTCGGATATCAGTCCTTTCATCCGCTCCTCAAACTCTCCTCGGTACTTTGAGCCCGCGATAAGTCCCGGCAGGTCCAGTGTGTATATTCGTTTATCCTTCATCTTCTCCGGCACAACGCCCGCAGCGATCCGCTGTGCCAGCCCTTCAATAATAGCTGTCTTTCCGACTCCCGGTTCACCGACCAGACAAGGATTATTTTTCGTCCGGCGGCTTAACACCTGCATAAGACGGTACATTTCTTCCTCTCGTCCCACAACCGGATCCAGTTTCCCTTCCTCCGCACGGGCTGTCATGTCCGTACAGAACTGCTCCATCATGGAGCCGCCGCTCTTCTGCCCCTCCTGAAGTTCTTCTTGGTACTCTTTTGCATCCACGCCTGCCGCGTTCATGATATCCTGAAATATTTTCTGGAGATTGATATTCAGGGTGATGAGAATACGGGTCGCCACACAGTCTACATCCCGTATCATGGACAACAAGAGATGCTCCGTCCCCACCTTTGCAGTGTGAAGCCTGACGGCTTCCTTCCCGCTGTTCTCCAGAATATACTTAAATCTAGGGCTCTTCTCCGGCCTCTTCTCAGCAAATGACTCATCCCGGGGTACGATCAGTTCATCCATAAGCTGAATGACTTTCTCCTCTTCAACGCCGTTCTGGGCGAGAATCTGCCCTGCAACTCCTGCAATTTCCTGCCTGAGACCTAAGAGAAGATGTTCTGTCCCAATGTACGGGTGTCCCATCTCTTTTGCCTTCTTTTCGGCATAGCGGATAGCACTCTCCGCCTGTTTTGTATATGAAATCATAAAATCCTCCTACTTTTAACTTTCTCTAACACGCGCCATTCGTAAAACCGCACTCCTTGCTTACTGCGGCTACGCCGCTGTTTTACTCATGAACTGGCGCTCACCTCATGTATTTCTCTGCTCGCAGATACATCCAAGCATGTATCCTGCTCCCGCTCAATACATGGCTCTTTGTTACAGTTCAGCACGCGCCATTCGTAAAACCGCACTCCTTGCTTACTGCGGCTACGCCGCTGTTTTACTCATGAACTGGCGCTCACCTCATGTATTTCTCTGCTCGCAGATACATCCAAGCATGTATCCTGCTCCCGCTCAATACATGGCTGAACTGTAATCATCCATAATTTCGTCGACGAGGGCGTGGACTTCTTGACGGGTAATGTTTTTGCAGCAGCCTCTTGCCAGCACGATCTTTAACTCACGCCGCATCTGTTCGAGCTGCTCCGCCTTCCCAGTGGCAAGGGCAATCACTGCTCCCCGTCTTTTGTCCAGACTGATGTATCCTTCACGCTTTAATATACTGTACGCTTTATTGACTGTATGCATGTTCACGCCAATCGTATCTGCAAGCCTGCGCACGGACGGAAGCGAATCTCCCTCCCGTATCACGGATCCCGCTATGCCCATGATGATCTGGTTGCAGAGCTGGATATAGATCGCTTCATCACTGTCAAAATCCACTTCTATCAGCATTGTGTTTCTCCTTTGTTTTCCGATTCCTGCGAACCGGTATTTTTAACACTTTACAGCCGTGTTATAGGTATAATAGCACAAAGTTGAGATTTTTCAAAACTTTTTTGTATTTTCCCTGCGAATATGCCATGAATAAAGATCATTGAAGCGGCTGATTGGACAGACCAGCCGCTTCATGTAAATTGAGCTCTATTTCTCATTTGAACTATCATCGCCATCTGATTTATCGTCTTTATTTTGACCATCCGCACCGAAACACAAAAAAGCCGAGCCCAGACAAAACCAAACCGCGCCCGATGAAAACCCTGAATCGAAAAATTTAATGACAGCAACTATGTAAAAACATATTGAAATTAAATAATATAAATTTGTCTTTTTCATGCTTTTTTCCATTAGAAATCTATTTTAATTTTTGTTTTTTTAATTCATTTTGAACTTTTTCGATTTTTTCTTCCACGTCTCTTATTTGCCTATCGCTTGTATTCAATTGAGTTAACGGTTTGTTATTTTGTATAGTTTCCAACTCTAAAGCCTTATATTTTCCGCATCCCAGAACCGTTTTTTTATCGGCGACACTGTCAAGCACACTAAATTTTAGCGTAAATTCATCATTATCAATATCTTCTTTCTTCAAACCTAAATAATTAGGATTCTCATATAAAGAATATAAATGGACCCCACACCTTGCGGCAATCCAAACTGATTCTCCAACATACAGACAAACCTTTTTATCACCTCGCTGTAATTCTATCATATATACTCCATGTTTTGCAGCACGTGGATCCATACCATTGCAAGTATCAAAAAAATCGATTTTCATATGCATTTCCTCTATAAATCTAAAATTTATTGTTCAAATTTTCAGCATTGTTTTATGTCTGAAATTTAATCTCTAATAATCAATACCGCTTCTTAAATGGAAAATAGATGTATTGCTTAAAAGCTTTTCAGCGTTTCTATACTATTATACCTCTATCCCATATCCCCTACAATAAAAAATATGTTCTGACTGTTTGCAAAGGAAAAGACACCCTCCCGGATGTCTTCAATCTGCCTGTTCCTTGGTTCCTCTGCCTCAGACTGGACGTTATGTGTCGGATTCTTTGGCTTCACCTTCTGCGTTATTCTGTTGAGTCCTCCCAAACAGCATTTCTATTTTTGTCCCCTTCCCGGGCTCACTTTCCACACTCACCTTCGCTCCGTGTAGCAGCGCCCCGTGCTTGACGATAGACAGTCCCAATCCTGTTCCGCCCCGCTCCTTAGAGTGGCTCTTATCCACGCGATAAAATCTCTCAAAAATCCGTTCCTGATGCTCTTTAGGAATCCCGATTCCATTATCGGATATACTGACCTTTGGCCCATTCAGTGTATTCCCCACCCAGACCGTCACGCGTCCGCCTTCGTTATTGTATTTGACCGCATTCTCACATACATTGTAGATCATCTCATCCAAAATCTGCCGGATACCGTTGTAATTCACCGGCTCGCCGCTGAACTCTACACGGATATCCTTTTGTGACGCCTGCACGGAAAGACGACTGATGATCTCACGTGTCAGAGCGTACAGATCCACTTCCTCTTTCTCCAACTCCACCGATTCCTCATCTAGTTTAGATAGTTTGATAATATCCTCTACCAGCGTAATCAGGCGGCGTGCCTCTTTGTAGATCCGCTCTGAGAATACAGGAATATCATTAGGACGTACCATCCCGTTTTTCATAATCTCCGCGTAGCCGGAAATTGACGTAAGCGGTGTTTTCAGCTCATGGGATACATTTGCTGAAAACTCTTTTCTCATGTTAGAAACCGCCTCTTTCTCCTTGTTCTCTTTATCAATCGCCACGAGAAGAGGATCCAATTCTTCATAGACCTCATTTTCCAGCGGCTGTTCCAGATCCAGCGTATTGATAGGTTTAATCAGACGGGCAGTTTGCCACCTTGCAAGCAGAAGGGCAAACAGCACCATTACAGCGGCCAGAATTCCCATCACAGGGAAAAGTGTCATCGCCGTGCTGATCAAACTGTCTGTTACCTTCGACACCCGCAGTACACTCCCGTCATCTAGAAGAAGCGCGTAATAATACATCTCTTCCCCAGTCGTAGCCGAACGACGCAATGCCTCGCCATTTCCCTTTGCCAGAGCGTCTTTCACTTCCTGTCGGCTGGCATGGTTCTCCTGCGTAGTTTCTAAGCTATCTTCCCTTCGGGAATCATACAGCACTGATCCGTCTATGCCGATCTGCGTCACTCTTGTCTGAACTTCCACCAGATCCATCTGCTCCAGATACTCCGTCCCTGAAATGTTGATCGCTGTGCGGATATATTTCGCTTCCTGCTGGAGCTCTGCCTGAAGAAGCGCCAAGTTCCGATTGTAAAGGATCACAGACAAAATAGCGTAAGAAAGCACGAGGGTCACTGCAAGAATGACCATCATGCTTTTTTGTATCTTCCATCTCATACTTACGCGGTTCTTTTTCATGCGCTCCCTCCAACACGGTATCCCACGCCTCGTACTGTACAGATGATTCTGCCTTTTTCCCCCAGCTTTTGGCGTAAGGTACGAATATGCACATCGACCGTCCTCGTCTCACCGTCGAAGTCATATCCCCATATATCTGTGAGAAGCTGATCCCTTGTCAGCACGATCCCCTGATTGCGCATCAGCTTTTCCAGCAGTTCAAATTCTTTCAGGGTCAAGGCAACAACCTGCCCGTCCACTGTGACCTCATGCTTCTTTACATTGACGTAAACCCCGGACAGTTCCATATCGCTTTTATCCTCTGCCCTGACAGTTCTTCTTAAAACTGCCTTGATACGGGAGACTAGTTCCATCATGCCAAAAGGCTTGGTCACATAGTCGTCCGCCCCCGAATCGAGCCCCACAACCTTATCATACTCCGAACCTTTTGCCGTCACCATAATCACCGGGATATTTTTTGTTTTCGCAGATGATTTAAGCCTTTTTAACAGCTCCAGTCCATCCTCTCCCGGAAGCATAATGTCAAGCAGGATCAGTTCTGGCGTTTCAAATGCCAGAGCCTCCATAAATGCCGGGCCGTCCGCGAATCCCTTCGCCTTCAGCCCGGTTGTCTCTAATGTATAGATCACAAGTTCCCGGATGTTATCATCATCCTCCACGCAAAATACCATCTGTCTTGTACTCCTTTTATATAGCGCTGTCCTTGTGTACGCCCGTGATGGAAAATTCCACCCACTCGGCAATATTAGTCGCGTGATCTCCGATACGCTCCAGATATTTTGTCACCATGATCAAGTCAAAGATCCGCTTTCCGTTCTTTCCCTTCTCCTCTTTGATGAACTCAATCATCTCGTCGCGGACTTGCTCAAAGTATTGATCCACTCCATCGTCCGCCTTCATAACGCTGCGGGCAAGTTCCAAATCCCTGTTCACGTAAGCATTGACGCTGTGACGTACCATACGGCTCACTTCTGAAGCCATCGTTCCGATCACATGGATTTCCTCAGCCGCATTGTCTCCAGAGGAAATGATGATCTCTGCAATATCCGCCGTCTGATCACCAATGCGCTCCATGTCTGTAATCATCTTAAGCGCCGCAGATATCCTTCTTAAATCTTTAGCAACAGGTTGTTGCTGGAGAAGGAGCTTTAAGCAGAGTCTCTCAATATCCTTCTCGCACTGATCGATCTCCTCATCCTCTGAAATGACTGCTTTTGCTTCCTCAATGCTCCCGTGCTTAAGCGCGTCTGTTGCTTTCGCAATAGCAGCCTCGCAGAGTTCCCCCATATGTGTAAGCTGCTCATCCAAACGATGAAGCTGTTCGTCAAATTTATTCCGCATAATTTAACCAAACCTCCCTGTGATATAATCCTCTGTTCTCTTATCCGCCGGAATGGAGAACAATTTTTCAGTGTTATTGTATTCTACGACCTCTCCAAGGAGAAAGAACGCGGTATTGTCGGACACACGTACCGCCTGCTGCATATTGTGTGTAACCATGACAATAGTATAGTCTTTTTTCAATTCCATCGCAAGGTCTTCTATCTTGGAAGTCGAGATCGGGTCAAGCGCCGATGTAGGCTCATCCATCAGGAGAACTTCCGGTTCTACCGCCAGAGCCCTCGCAATACAGAGTCTCTGCTGCTGTCCGCCGGACATTCCAAGGGCGCTTTTTTTCAATCTGTCTTTACACTCATCCCAGATCGCTGCATTTCTGAGGGATTTCTCCACAATATCATCCAGCTTTGCCTTCGAACGGATACCGTGTGTTCTCGGTCCAAAAGCAATATTATCATAAATGCTCATGGGGAACGGGTTCGGTTTCTGGAATACCATCCCCACACGCTTTCTTAACATATTTACATCCATGCCCTTGAAAATATTCTGCCCATCCAGTTCGATGCTTCCGTCAATACGGCATCCCTCCACCAAATCATTCATGCGGTTGATGGATTTTAAAAGCGTAGATTTCCCGCAGCCGGAAGGCCCGATAAACGCAGTGATCTTGTTGGCCTCTATGTCAAGATTCACATTTTTGAGAGCTTTGAAATCTCCATAATACAAATCAAGATTTTTAATACTGATCTTTCCCATTTCCTTTTACCTTTCTATGCTTTCGTGAGTTTCTTTGCAATCACACTTGACAGTGCGTTGATTCCGACTACAAGAACAAGCAGGATAACTGCTGTCGCATACGCCTGATCCATATAAAGTCCCTCGCTGGACAGATTATACATATGCACCGCCAGCGTACGTCCTGATCCCATCACGCTGGAAGGAATCTGTGCGACTGTCCCCGCCGTGTATATCAAAGCTGCCGTCTCCCCTACGATACGTCCGATCGCAAGGATTACACCTGCTAGCACGCCCGGAATTGCGGAAGGAAGGACGATACGGAACACAGTTCGCAGTTTTCCCGCTCCCAATCCGAAACTTCCCTCGCGGTAAGAGTCAGGAACCGCCTTCAGCGCTTCTTCTGTCGTTCTCATAATCAGAGGAAGGATCATAATGGACAGTGTAAACGCTCCTGCCAAAAGAGAAAATCCCCAGTCCAGTGTATTGACAAAGAACAGCATACCGAACAATCCATATACAATAGATGGAATACCGGAGAGCGTCTCTGTTGTCAGTCGGATCACTTCCACAAATTTATTTCCTCTGCCCGCATATTCCACGAGAAAAATTGCGGAAAAAATTCCAAACGGAACAGCAATCAGCAGGGAAAGCAGCGTCATCACAACCGTATTGACAAGCGCCGGCATAACCGAGGCATTGTCCGAAGAGTATTCCCACGCAAACAGAGATGGTTTTAAGTGCGGCACACCGTTCATCAGGATATACGCAATGAGAAAGAGCAGCACCGTAAAGGTAAGAATCGCCGCCAGCATCACCAGAATCATCATAATGAAAGAGCCCGGATGTTTTAAATACATTTTCAGTTTATCGCTGGTTGTCGTTTTATTACTCATGATCAGTCCTCCTTTTCAGCAGCGCAACGCTGAAATTGATGATCAGGATGAACACGAACAGGACGACGCCTGTCGCAATCAACGCCTCCCGGTGAAGTCCGGTGGCATACCCCATCTCAATTACGATATTCCCTGTCAGAGTACGGACTCCCTCAAGGATACTGGAAGCAAATCTTGGCTGATTCCCGGCAATCATAATGACTGCCATTGTCTCTCCAATAGCACGCCCAATACCAAGAACGATCCCCGCAATCACACCAGATTTTGCTGCCGGAATGATAATGCGGAAAATACTTCTCTCTTTTGTTGCTCCAAGCGCCAGCGCCCCCTCATAATAATGATCCGGCACTGCCCGCATGGCGCTCTCTGTCGTACCGATGATAGTAGGAAGAATCATCATTCCAAGGATAAGAGAAGTTGTCAGAATATTGTTTCCATCTCCTGCCTTTTCTACCAATCCTGCCGCCCGCAGATTTTGACCCAGATCCCGGATGAGCGGCACTACGACCACTAGTCCGAAAAAGCCATATACAACAGACGGAATCCCTGCCAGAAGTTCTGTCGCAGCTTTTAAAGGCCTGTAGATCCGTTTGGGACAGTACATTGCCATGAAGACAGATGTGAGAATCCCAATCGGCACACCAATAATGATCGCTCCCGCTGTCACGTAAAGACTTCCAACAATCATCGTGGATATCCCGAACAGGTTATTGCCCGGACGCCAGATGTCACCTGTGATGAATTTCACAAAGCCGATTTCTCTTATCGCAGGGATACCATTTGCAAACAAAAAGATACAAATGAGAGCCACCGCCAAGATAGAAGCGCAGGCGGCGATAAAGAACACTACCTGCATGATTTTTTCAGTCCATGCTTTTGATTTCATTTTTCCCTCCTAATGAGCCGGGAAGACATGTTGCATATCTGCCCGGCTCATAAACTCAAAGCGGAAAGTTATCTAACTCTAGCTTTTCTATTTTAACTCTAACTTTTCTGATCTAATTTCAATTTTTCTGTCCTATTTTCAATTAGATCGCATCCCATGTTGTAGTGTCGCCTACATAGATGGATTTCACCTGATCTACTGTCATATCGTCTGTTGTGTTGTTCAGGTTTACGATCACTGCGATACCGTCCGTAGCGATTACCGTACCCTCGAGCTGAGCTGCCTCATCCTCTTTCAGTTCTCTGGATGCCATACCGATATCATAGCTTCCCTCAATCGCATTTGTCATACCTGTTGTAGAATCAGATGTCTGAAGCTCAAGCTTCGCATTTGGATTTAATGCTGTATAAGCCTCGATCAGTTTCTCCATTACCGGGGATACAGAGGAAGATCCGCCGACTACCGCGCTTCCTTCCGGCTGTGTTCCCTCAAATGCTGCAACGTCTGATACCGGAATGTATCCTTCTTCTGCTACAACTTCCTGTCCCTCTGTACTCATGATGAAGTTCATGAAATCTGTTGCCACTGCATTGTCAAGATCCGGTTTTACTGCCACATTAAACGGTCTGGATACTTTATAGGTGCCATTCTCGATATTTTCTGCTGTCGCCTCAGCGCCGTCGATCTTAAGAGCTTTTACCTTTGTCTCATCAAGAGATCCGAGTGATATGTAACCGATAGCATATTCATTCTCTGCTACAGTTGTCATCATAACAGATGTGTTGTTTGTGATCTGAGCGTCGAGCGTCGTCATGTCAACGTCCTCTCCGTCAACTTCCTCTACAACTCCGAACAGCTCTGTGAAAGCGCCTCTTGTACCAGATCCATCTTCACGGGATACGACTGTGATCTCGTTGGAAGCATCCCACGCAGAAGAAGAACCTGTATCTGATCCGGAACTGCTGTCCGATCCACTGTCGCTGCTTCCACATCCTGTAACTGCGGCTGCCATCATACTAACTACTGCCAATGCTGCGATAAACTTTTTCATTTTCATTATTGATGATCTCCTTTTCTTTTTCGAATCAAAATCATGATGTCCGGCGGCCTTCCCCACCGTGCTTTCGGAACCCTTTCGTCCGTCAACGGTATTTATCTTAAAAAAGGAATGTAAAATATAAAATCAGCCTTATGTTAAATCTAAGTAAAAAGTGCAGATGCTGAAAAATACATCTTTATTATACAGGTGAGTAGCTGAATATATTTTGAAACTTCTGTTTTCAGAAAACAAGATATCCGCAAAACTATGTTGCTTGAGCGGCAAGTAGAGCGCAGCGGCCCCGAAGCCGCGATGCAATCATAGTTTTGCGGATATCGTACGTTATCGAGATTAAAGTTTCAAATACTCTCAGCTATTTATTTGTATAAAAAAGATGTATTTTGCAGCATCCTTATTTTTGCGGAAAAATTATAATTCAAACATTTTCTCCTCCGGCTATTTTAGTACCAATCATGCTTTTCATGTTTATCTAATCCGGCAATCATTCCCATCTCATCCGCTGACAGCTTAAAATCAAAAATGGAAATGTTCTCCCGGATATGAACGGGATTACTGGAGCCGGGGATGACTGCGACACCATTTTGCAGATTCCATCGCAGAATGATCTGCGCCGGAGATTTCCCGTGATGCTCTGCAATCTGGCATAGGACGGTATTATTTAGCATCTCTCCTGTATATCCCCGCCCGCCCAACGGATACCAGCTCTGAACAGCAATCCCCTTATTCTGAATATGCTCTACCACCAGACCGTCTTGATAATATGGATGAATTTCATTCTGGATCAGCGCTGGTTTCACGGATACTTTCGGCAGAAATGCGTCTGTCTCACGAATATAGTAGCAGGAAATACCAGCAGTCCTCACCGTTCCATCTTGTATGGCTTTTTCGATTGCCCTGTAAGCAGACACATCGTTCGAGGCTGGATGGTGCAATAACATCATATCAATGTAGCCGATATCCAGCTTCTCCAGCGCCTCGTCAATGGCTTTTGCGGCATGGCTGTACTGATTTGGATACAGCTTGGTCTGCACAAAAATTTTCTCTCGCGGTACGCCGGATTTGCGGATGCCTTCACCTACTTCCCGCTCGTTACCGTAAAAGGAAGCAGTGTCAATGAGGCAGTAGCCGCTTTGTATCGCAGTATACACCGCATCAGTGCATGCGTTTCCGTGCAGGGCATAGGTTCCAAGACCCACCACAGGGAGATCATACCCGCTGTTTAGCCGAATCACAGGGGAAACGCCGTTTTTTCCATTTTTTAGATCAATACCACTCATGCTTTTCACCTCTTTCTAGTTCTGCGATCTGATCCATTTCCTCACCGGTCAGCTCAAAATCAAAAACATCTAGATTTTCCCGGATATGTTCCGGGTTACTGGAACCCGGATTCACTACAACGCCCCGCTGCAAATTCCACCGAAGGATCACCTGCGCAGAGGTAACCCCATGGTCTTCCGCAATGGCGGCAATCACCTCATCCGCGAACATCTCACTGGTGTGTCCTCTGCCGCCAAAGGGAGAATAGCCGTTTACCACGATGCCAAGCTCTTGAATATAGGGCACGACCTCCTGTTCCTGATAGTAGGGGTGGATCTCATTTTGTACCACAGCGGGGGCGATATTGACTTGGGGCAAAAATTCCTCTAACTCCTGGATATACCAATTGGACAGACCAATGGAACGGATTTTCCCGTCATCTACTGCCTGTTCCATAGCGTGGTACGCCTCCACATCCCCGGTGCCGGGGTGATGCAGGAGCATCAGGTCTATATATCCGATGTCCAGACGCTCCAGACATCCTTCGATGGCCTCCTCTGGATCGTCAAATTCTGTAGGATAGATTTTTGTGGTAACGAAGATTTCCTCACGAGGTACGTCACTGTCCCTGATAGCCCGCCCAATACTTTCCTCATTTCCGTAATAGGAAGCTGTATCAATAAGCCGCCCTCCGGCCTCCAGCAAAGCTGTGACAGAATTATAGCACTCTTCATCGGAGAGGGCGTACGTGCCGAGTCCCACGATGGGCATTTCATAGCCACTGTTAAGCATTACTGTCCTGCTTTCAAAATCAAAAACAGGGGCCGAAACTTCTTCGACAAAATTTTGGCTTTCGGAAGATGGGTCTTCTGCCGGCTCAATTTCAGAGGATAGGGATACGCTTTCTAGTTCGGAAGAATCTGTACTGTTTGTACTGCATCCCGCCATGCAAGAGATCAAGAACAGTGCCACAATCAGGATTAAGGTCCATTTTCGTTTCACAGGTTGCTCCCTCCTTTGCTAACACACAAGGTATTGATAGTTTCATTCATAAGCCATGCCTCCAACAGATCCATCCACATAGAAATATTCCAGTTCTGTCATAAATTATTTTTTTCAGCCATATGACGCGTCAAATTATCGCCATGACTTTTGAAAAATACCCGCGCACTCCTCATCGGACATGGGGCAGGGATTCGCCAAAAACAGACCGCCCATCGTCTCCCGTGCATTCACGGCAAGGGTCATACATTCATCGACTGTAATGCCATAATCGCTCATCTTCAGATCTGCCACGCCGCAGTCCTTTTGAAGCTGTATCAGCGCAGTAATGAAATCCTCTGGTTTGTCGGCGTCCGGGATTCCCATCACTCTCGCCATCTTGACAAACTGTTCGTCACAAGCATGACGCTCAATGAAAAACTCCGCAAATGCTCTGGATATCATGATCAATCCCGCACCGTGGGGCAGATTGTGGTGATAAGCGCTCATGGCGTGTTCCATAGAATGCTGTGCTGTCGTGCTGGTAAGCTGCATGCTGATACCAGCCATGGTACTACCATAGGCAACATGTTCTCTCGCTTCCAGATCATTGCCATCCTTCACAGCACGTGGCAGATATTTGGCGATATTCTCAATAGCAGATAAGGCAATGGTTTCACTTAAAATGTTAATACCATTTGACATCATTACTTCGGTATTGTGGAACAACGCATCAAATCCCTGATAAGCGGTGTACTTTGCGGGAACTGTTTTCATCAGTTCAGGATCTACAACAGCAAGGACAGGAACCAGTTCCGGATAGCCAAAACCGATTTTTTCTTTTGTTTCCAGATTGGAAATAACGCCCCAGCAGTTGATTTCCGAGCCCGTGCCGGCGGTGAGGGTGATGGTAACAATTGGCAGTCCGGGATGAACAAGCGGCTGTCCCTTTCCCGTGCCCCCATTCACGTAATCCCACAAATCTCCGGGATTAGTGGCCATCGCCGCCACAGCAACAGCAGAATCCAGCACGGCGCCTCCACCCAGCGCCACAATAAAGTCACAGCCGTTTTCTCTTGCAAAAGCTGCGCCTTCCATCACCATTTCCCTGACGGGATTTTCCATCACTTTAGCAAACTCCGCCACTTCAACGCCTGCTTTGCTCAATTGCTCCAACGTACGCTCGTAAGCTCCACTCACTTTTGCCGACTTACCTCCAGACATCAGTAGCAGCGCTTTTTTGCCCGGCATGGGCTGACTGCCCAATTCATTCAGCTTTCCGCTTCCAAACAGGATTTTAGTAGGATTGTTAAAATCAAAGTTCATGTTCATAGATTATACCTCCTAAATAATTTCTTTTTGAATTTTGTAGATCAGATAATCCAGACAATCTATTTTCTTTTGCCCTGAACGAACCGTCATCAGCAGCACCTTACGATACTGTTGAAGAATGGGCAGGATTCCTTTTAAATCTCCGCCTTTTACAAGAGACATACAATCCTCTGTCATTTGCATATCACAGCCGGCGTCTCTTAAATTTTGATAAATCAGTGCAAAAGTATCTGATGCTTCTGCCATTTTGTCTACCTCCTACGCCTTCAGTATAGGATCCAGCACTTGATATGTCTAATATTTATATTCTATATCATATTATTCTTTACAAGAATATCTCAGCCATATATACTTACCTTAGGAATTATATAAGGAGAAGATTTTTATGGAAATTCGTGTTTTGCGCTATTTTTTGGAAATTGCAAGAGCCGGAAATATGTCTCGGGCAGCGGAGGCGCTCCATGTTTCACAGCCTACTTTATCAAAACAAATGAAAGATCTGGAGCAGGAACTTGGAAAAAAATTATTCCGCCGCGGCAGTACAAGTCTTAGCCTGACAGATGAAGGTATGCTTCTACGGAAACGGGCGGAAGACATTCTCGATATGGTGGATAAGACAGCTGATGAATTTCGGGCATTGAATGATATCTCCGGTGGCGAAGTGCATATCGGATGTGCTGAGTCCTACCAGATTAAATATCTGGCGCAGACAATTCAGGTATTCAAGAAAAAATATCCTTTGTTTCGTTACCATCTTACCAGCGGGAACACTGAGCAAGTCGTAGAACGGCTGGACAGAGGACTGATTGACTTTGCAGTTATTGCCGAACCGCCCAACCTTTCCAAATATAATTATCTGGAAGTGCCCGGAGTAGATCTCTGGGGTCTTGTTATGAAAAAAGACGATGCGCTTGCTCAAAAAAAGTGTATCCGTGTTAATGACCTGATGGGGCTTCCCCTGATCTGCTCAGCCCAAGGGATGAAATTTGATATTGCCCGGTGGTGCGGCGAAAAAGTCGATATGCTGAATCTTTCCGGCACAGTAAATCTTGCCTATAACGGCTCGGTCTTTGTGAGAGAAGGGCTTGGATATATGCTCATGTTTAATCATCTTGTAGATACCGGATCAGACAGCGATTTATGTTTTCGTCCTCTGGAACCCCCTCTGGAAACGAAAATGTACGTCATTTGGAAAAAATATCAGGTGTTTTCACCGATTTCCGAACTTTTGCTAGATGAATTAAAAATATGTTTTCATATGCAGAAACATTAAAAATGAGGGTTAGAGGAGACAGGTTCCTTGCGGAGCAGTCTTCTCAGCCCTCATTTCTATTTGATTCTTTTTCTTATACGCATCGCTATCGTAAACAAAAACCTACTCTACTGTCACAGACTTCGCCAGATTCCTCGGCTTATCCACATCCAGACCTTTTGCCACACTTACGTAATACCCCATGAGCTGCAAGGGCACAATCGCAAGGCTGGTGGTAAAATACTGCTCTGTCTTTGGAACATACACAGAGAAATCCGCATTATCCTCGATACTATAATTCCCATACAGAGTCAGGCCCATAAGATATGCTCCCCGGCTCTTTGTCTCCACCATATTGCTCAGCGTTTTCTCAAAAAGAGCTTGCTGGGTCAGAACTCCGACTACAAGCGTCCCTTCCTCCACCAAACTGATCGTTCCGTGCTTTAACTCGCCTGCAGCATAAGCCTCAGAATGGATGTAGCTGATTTCTTTCATCTTAAGACTTCCCTCAAGACTAATCGCATAATCAATCCCGCGCCCGATAAAGAAAATATCCTTCGCGTTAGCATACTTGCTGGCAAACCACTGAATACGTTCTTTATCATCCAGAGTTTTCTGAATCTTCTCCGGCAACCGCTCCAGTTCTTGGAGCAGCCCCGCATATCTTTCCTCACTGATGATCCCTTTCACAAACGCCATCTGCACCGCAAGAAGATACACTGCGATAAGCTGTGTACTGTACGCCTTAGTGGTAGCTACTGAGATCTCTGGTCCTGCATAAGTGTAAAGAATATAATCACTCTCACGGGCAATACTCGATCCTACCACATTGACAATACCAAGAACTGGAACGCCCTTTTCCTTTGCCAGACGCAGCGCCGCAAGACTGTCCGCCGTCTCTCCGGACTGTGACACCACAATAACTAATGAATTTTCTTCGAGTTTCGGATTTCTGTACCTGAACTCAGAGGCCAGATCTACTTCTACGGGCACATCAGCCAGATCTTCCATCACGTATTTTGCCACCATACCTACATGGTAAGCGGAACCGCACGCTACAATATAGATCCTTTCCAGTCCTGAAAGGAGCTCGTCTGTAATCCCAGCTTCTAAAAGATTGATCTCTTCGTCCTTCACATATGCGCCCACTGTATCTTGAACCGCCTTGGGCTGCTCGTGAATCTCTTTGAGCATGAAATGCTCATATCCGCCTTTTTCCGCTGACTCAGCATCCCACTTGATCTCCACCATATCCTTGTGGATCTCTTCTCTGTCAATATTATAAAAATGAATCTCGTCCTCAGATAACTCTGCGATCTCCATATTTCCTATATAATAGACCTGTCTCGTCTGATCAAGAATCGCCGGAACATCGGACGCGATAAGCGCACCTGACTTATTCTTTCCGATAATAAGCGGGCTGTCCTTTCTCGCTGCAAAAAGTTTTCCTGGATAGTCATGAAACAGCACGCCAAAGGCATAAGATCCCCTGATTCGCAGCATGGCGCGGGTCAGGGCCTCCAGCGGAGTTCCCGTTTTTTTATAGTAGTAGTCCACCAGCTTTACGGCTATCTCTGTATCTGTCTGGGAATAAAATGTATATCCTGATTTCAGCAGCTTTTCTTTTAATTCCTGATAATTCTCTATGATTCCATTATGTACGAGAACAACGGACTTGTCCTCAGCACAGTGGGGATGGGCATTGTTCTCCGACGGTTCTCCATGGGTAGCCCAGCGTGTATGTCCGATACCGCACGTCCCTGGAACCGCTCTTCCTCCGTCTGTTTTCTCTGCCAGAATCTTAAGGCGTCCCTTTGCCTTCACAATCTCGATCTTACCACTCTGTTCATTGCGAACAGCGATTCCCGCTGAATCGTACCCTCTGTACTCCAGCTTCTCCAATCCTGAAAGCAGAATCGGCGCCGCCGGCTGCTCTCCTACAAATCCAACAATTCCACACATAATATGATTTCCTCCTTTTTGGCATATCTGTCCGGATCATATCCGGCAGAAATAGAAAAAGTGATAAAATCTTCTTTTCCCTTTAGAAAATTTTACCACTCAACAAAACGCCTTAATCCCCTTACATTTCAAAAGCTGCCTACTACGCTTCGACACACATAATATCATTTCAGAGCATACTCTGTCAAGCCAGCGGTTTCTCTTTTACATATGTCCTGCTCCCTTATTTTATCTCTAATCACTTTTTCATCTTTGGTTCAAAAATAAAGGATGCAATATATCCAAAGATCAAGGCTGCCGATATGCCCACCGCTCCCGCTTTAAATCCTCCCATGAATACACCGATAAAACCATTTTTGTCAACTGCCTCTTTTACCCCCTGCCAGAGTACATTTCCAAATCCCAGCAGCGGCACACTGGCTCCCGAACCGGCAAATTCCTGAAAGGGCTTGTATATCCCGCAGAAACCGAGCACTGCTCCCGCACACACAAGGAGTACCATAACCCTGCCCGGCATTAGTTTCGTCCGATCCAGCAGGATCTGTACAACCGCACAGATCAGCCCTCCGATAATAAACGCTTTTACATAGTCCATAAAATTTTTCCTTTCTGTTTATTCATCATTTTCCTGTCACAGATGCGGATAAAACGCCAATATTACTACCCGCAATGTTCGATCACAATCCCGTGGGCAATTCCCGGAACACTTGCTCCCTCGTTAAAACTCACAGTAGACATAAGCGCGCCCGTGGGCACAAAAAGCACTCTTTTCCACTCGCCTTTTTCGACCTTTGGCAATACATACGATGCCAGCGTCACCGCCGCACAGCCACAGCCGCTTCCTCCCGCGTGAGTGTCCTGTGTCTCCTGATCGTAGATCGTCATTCCGCAATCCATATGTTTTTCACGGATATCGTACCCTTTAGCTTGCACCAGATCAAACAAGATGGACTGTCCCACATATCCGAGGTCTCCGGTAATGATGCGGTCGTAATCTGCCTCAGTCCGCCCCATATCCGTAAAATTCTGTACAATCGTATCCATGGCTGCCGGCGCCATGCAGGCTCCCATATTCTGGGAATCCTTCAATCCATAATCCACGATTTTTCCGACTGTCACTCCGGCGATCCTTACATGGCTTTTCTTTGTCCCTTCCTGTATCGCCTTATTTTGTATTTCATTGTTTTGCAGCTCGCCCTGTGCTCCCACAAGGAATGCGCCGCTGCCTGTCACTGTCCAGTGGGCCGAAAGCGGTCTCTGAGACGCATATCCTAGCGGGAAACGGAACTCTTTTTCCGCGCTCCCAAAATGACTGGACGTGACTGCCAGCATGTATCTGCCATACCCCGCCGCGGCGCTCATCGCCGCCAGGGCCAACGCTTCTCCCGAGGTAGAGCACGCTCCGTACAGTCCGAACATAGGAATCTGCAGTCCCTCCACCCCCATAGATGTGGCGATTCCCTGCCGGAGCAGATCACCTCCGAACAGATAGCGGATATCCTCCACATTTACATGGGCTTTTCCAATCGCGAGCACGCACGCCTCCTTCTGCATGACACTCTCTGCCTCCTCCCATGTTTCCGCCCCGAACAGGTCGTCTTCATTTGTCATGTCAAATAATTTCCCCAGAGGCCCTTCCGCCTCCTTGCTCCCTACCACAGATCCGGCGCTGATAAGGTAGGGAGCATTTCTGAACAGCAGGCTCTGGCTTCCTTTTATGATCTGATCCATATTTTATCCTCACTTCTCTTTTTACAGGCCGTTTTGTCTGTTTCTGTAAATTATTGTGTGCAAATCCACCCAAAATATGCGGGTATATTTCGCGGAGAATTCCAGATACTATAAAAAATAGATTCAGGCGTGCAAGCCTGAACAAAAAGGAGATTTTCTTAATGGATAAGATACAAAAAATAAAGCAGGAAAAGCAATATGAACAATATGTCAAGCAGAAAACTCCCCAACATAATGTATGGCTTAACATGATCAAGGCCTTTCTTACAGGTGGAACAATCTGCGTTATCGGGCAAGTATTCTATCACTACTGTGAACTTCAGAATCTCAGTAAAGACGATTGCAGTGGCTGGACTTCCATGCTGCTTGTTTTGCTCAGCGTGATCCTGACCGGAACCGGGATCTATCCCCAGCTTGCCAAATGGGGCGGCGCCGGAGCTCTCGTACCCATTACCGGGTTCGCCAATTCTGTCGCTGCCCCGGCAATCGAATACAAGAAGGAAGGGCAGGTTTTCGGCATTGGATGCAAAATTTTTACGATCGCAGGTCCTGTTATCCTATATGGAATTTTCACAAGCTGGGGGCTGGGACTTCTATACTGGCTGGGAACTCTGATAAAATAGGTTCGCAAAATATACCTTTCTGACATAGATAACTTACATTCCAAAAGCCGTATCAGAACACTCTTACTTAAAGTTTTGCGTTCTGATACGGCTTTTAGAACTTCTTATTTTCGGCATGGATCAAAAACAATTAATGACATTGACATTATTCGCACAACAGACCATAATATAATCATTAAATAGAAGTGAACGGAGTATTTCCATGTATATATCTGTGTCTGACGCTGCAAAAAAGTTTAATATATCGAAAAGGCGAGTGCAAATCTTATGTGAGCAAGGACGTATCGAGGGCGCAAATATGGTCAGCGGTGTATGGCTGATTCCAGACGATGCCCGGAAACCTGCGGACAGAAGAAGAAAACGCCCTGTGACGGATGATGAGATTCCATCTTCCGGGAATCATGGAAAATCTGATTCTAAAAGATTAACAATGGAAGAGGTCTGCGATCTGCTCTCCATCTCTTCGGCAACAGCAAAAAACTGGGTCAGGCTTGGAAAATTGCGCATGGACAGTGACAGCGGGACATTTTCCAAGGCATATATTGAACATCTTCTTGCAGAGATTAAAAATGGCAGCAGCCTCCTGAAAAGCCGCCGCAACAAAAAAAACGTAAGCGGAAAGGCTCTGTATAAGGATTACATTACCAATGGAAACAATCATGAGACTATCGGAAAAATCTTAGATTCTTACGAGCATATTTCAGAGGCAGAACTAAGAATAATACTGGCGCACTTTGCAATTCAGCTTTACCGTCAATGTGGCGGTAAAGTCTCATCGGACAGAAAATGGATGCAGAGACAAACACCTGTCTCTGATAACAGCGTATTTAATGCTTTGATTTCTGATTTGCTCAATAATATCAATATAGGAAGCATAGATCTTTGCAGAATAAGCCCGGTTTTCGATTACCAGATACAGTTTGTTTCATCAGAAGATACCCTTGGATTCATTTATCTTTCTCTGCGGGATCTGGGACATCGCAAGCAGACAGGCGCTTACTATACCCCGGCTGGAACTGTCAATATGTTAATTGACAGCTTATCTGCCTGCCTTGATTTTAAAGATCAGACAATCTGCGATCCCTGCTGCGGGACAGGCAATTTCCTTATAGGACTTCTTGGAAAAGGCGTAAACGCAAGCAATTTATACGGGCAGGATATCGATGAAATCAGTATTCTCCTTACCCGGATCAATGTGTTTCTTCTAAATCAGGATTTGTCTAAGGAACAATTGGATACACAGTTCGTCTGCGGAAACACTTTAGAAGACACATTTTCCAAAACCTTTTCTATCGTATTAGGGAACCCGCCGTGGGGATATACTTTTTCCAAAGAAGAAACGGCATATCTTATAAAACACTACCGTACGGCAAAACAAAAAGGCTCGGAATCCTATGACCTATTCATTGAAAAAGGTCTTTCATTGCTTACAGAAAACGGATATCTGGCGTATATAGTTCCCGAAGCGGTATTAAGCGTAAATTCCCATTTGCGGGCAAGGGAATTGATGCGAAGCAGTACATCGTTTAAATTTGTTTCTTATCTGGGTAATGTTTTTTCAGGTGTTCAATGCCCAGCCATTATATTAGGTCTTCAGAAAGACGGACAAGGACAAACAAAACAGTGCATGGTTCTGTTTGAGAATAAGGAATTTACGATCAGTAAAAACAGGGAAATCAACGCTTCCGAATTTTCGTTTCATATGAATGACGACGAATATGACTGCCTGTATGCCATTGATTCTGTGCCGGACGCCAGGTACCTTGCATGCAACGCAAAGTTTGCCCTAGGGATCGTAACCGGCAATAATAAAAAATACATCAGAGACAAAAAGGAAGATGGTTTTGAGACTGTTCTTAAAGGCAGCGATATCTTCAGATACTCTATAAAGGACATAAATAACTATATCCAGTTTACTCCGAATGCTTTCCAGCAGGTTGCATCTGAGAAAATGTACCGGGCAGAAGAAAAGCTTCTTTATCGGTTTATCTGCGAAGTCCCTGTCTTCGCATATGATAACTGTCAGACGCTTTCACTAAACAGCTGCAACATTTTGATTCCTCAGATTGAGGGTATGGATATAAAATATGTGCTGGCTGTTTTAAATTCCCGTGTGTCCGCCTTTTTTATAAATAAAAAATTTAATTCGGTTAAGCTCCTGCGCTCTCACATTGAATCCATGCCCATACCAGCAATAAGTGCGGAAAGGCAAAGAAAAATTGTCAAAAAAACAGACCACATCCTGAATTCATCAGAAGACATTTGTGGTCTGTATGAAGAACTTGACAACGATATCATGGAAATATTTTGTTTGTCTCAGAAGCACAGAGATACAATACGCGCAGCTTTATCTGGAAAGAATTTATTTCTGCCCGACAAACAGATCCTATAATTCCTCGTATGTAAGCCAACGCACAAAATGGTGTTTTCTCCTTTTAAGGCAGTCTTCCATACAACTTTGTCACTCGTGCGATCTCGCTGACTGCCTCTTTGCCAAACTGTCCCTTTTTCAGCCGCCATACCCAGTTCCCGCCAAGCGTGGACGGTATATTGATACGCGCTTCACTGCCAAGCCCCAGATAGTCCTGAATAGGGATTACGCACAGACTGGCAACGCTTCCCATCGCCATAGCAATAAAATCTTGCGTAAGTGAATCCTCATCCAAACGCGGTTTGCACATGTACTCTTTAGCGAAATCTCTCGCTTCTTTGCCAACCTCATGATACCATCCCCTTGTCGTATCATTATCGTGGGTACCTGTATATACCACACAGTTTTCCGGATACGTATGAGGCAGATAATTGGATGATTCTCTTGCGTCAAATGCAAACTGAAGTACTTTCATCCCCGGGAATCCGCTGTCGTGCAGCAGTTTTAGCACACTCGGAGTAAGGAATCCCAAGTCCTCGGCAATGATCTCTGGTTTCCCGAGTTCTGCCTCGACCGCCTTAAAAAGCTCCATCCCCGGCCCGGGCATCCAGCTTCCATTTACCGCAGTCGTTTCCCCATACGGGATCGAATAATACTCGTCAAATCCCCGGAAATGATCGATCCTCACCACATCGTACAATTTCAAGCAGTATTCAATTCTTCTGATCCACCATTCGTACCCTGTGTTTTTGTGGTATTCCCAATCATAAAGCGGATTGCCCCAGAGCTGTCCCGTAGCGGAAAATGCGTCCGGCGGACATCCTGCCACACCAGTGGGCTCGTTATTCTCATCGAACTGAAACATCTCTGGTGCCGCCCATGTGTCCGCGCTGTCAAACGCTACATAAATCGGAATATCACCGATGATCTTCACTCCCTGACTGTTGGCGTAAGCGTGAAGTTTCTTCCACTGTCTGTCAAACTGATACTGCTGGAATTTATAGAACCGAATCTCCCGGTCAAGTTCTCGGCGTGCCGCCTCAAGCGCCTGCTCCTCGCGGTTTTTCAGCGGTTCTTCCCACTCATTCCAGCTTACGCCCCCATTTTTGTCTTTGACCGCCATATACAGGCTGTAATCGTCAAGCCAGAAAGCATTATTTTGTACAAATCGGTCATATTCTTCATTCTCGTTAAAACGCTCAAACGCCTTTTCCAGCACCTTAAATCTGGATCGGTAAACTTTTTCATAATCAATGCAGCCTTCCGAAGTCCCGAAATCATATCCTCTGCACTCATTCTCTGTCAGAAGCCCTTCTTCTGTCAATGTTCCTAAATCGACAAAATAGGGATTTCCTGCATATGTGGAGAAAGACTGGTACGGAGAGTCTCCGTAACCAGTCGGTCCAAGCGGCAGGATCTGCCAATAACTCTGCCCTGCTTCTTTCAACATATCCACAAACTCATAAGCTTCTTTGGAAAAACATCCAATCCCATACTCTGACGGCAGGGAAAACACGGGTAATAAGATTCCGCTTGCTCTTTTCATTCTTTCTTTCTCCTTGCTTTTCACTTAGTCAATCCCGATCTACAGATGCCATACATCTCTATTATACTCCTCAATCGTTCTGTCGGAAGAGAAAAATCCTGCTTTTGCAATATTTACAAGCATCATCTTCGCCCATGTCTCTTTGTCGGCATAAGCTTCCAGCACCTTCTCCTTCGCCTCTTTGTAGGAGGCAAAGTCAAGCAGAGTCATGAACCAGTCCTTGTTGATCAGCTCATTTTTCAACCTTGTCAGATTCTCTTCGCAGCCGATTTTTAACATTTCCTCGCTGGTGATAAAATCCACTGCCGCCTTGATCGCCGGATCCTTGTCGTAATAATCCTTTGATACATAGTCGCCTTTTGCATAGTGTTCAATCACCTCGTCGCTGGACGCGCCGAACACGAAAATATTATCGTCTCCCACTTCCTCGTGGATCTCTACGTTCGCGCCGTCCTGTGTTCCGAGTGTCACAGCGCCATTGAGCATAAATTTCATATTCCCTGTTCCGCTTGCCTCTTTAGAAGCGAGAGAGATCTGCTCGGAAATATCGCATGCCGGAATCAGTTTTCCAGCTTTTGTCACATTATAGTTCTCTACCATAACGACCTTGAGATACGGGCTCACCTCAGGATCATTGTTAATGATTTCCTGAAGGCAGAGGATCAGATGAATAATATCCTTTGCGATCACATAAGCCGGAGCTGCTTTCGCACCGAAGATCGCTGTTACCGGAGCCGCCGGGTTCTTGCCTGCCTTAATCTCCAGATATTTGTCAATGATATAGAGTGCGTTAAGCTGCTGGCGTTTGTACTCGTGGAGGCGTTTTACCTGAATATCGAAAATCGTATCCGGGCTGATCTTAACTCCTTGTGTCTCCATGAGATAACGACTCAATGCCTCTTTGTTCTCATGCTTAATTTCAAGCAACCGGCTGAGAATCTTCTTATCATCTTTGTATTGCAGCAGTTTCTCAAGCTCTGCGGCATCTTTCTTATACCCTTCCCCGATCGTCTCGTCAAGAAAACGGGAAAGCTGAGGGTTACAATGAATAAGCCAGCGGCGGAATGTAATGCCGTTTGTCTTGTTGTTGAACTTCTCCGGGTAGATCCTGTAAAAATTATTTAGTTCAGAATTTTTCAGAATCTCTGTATGCAGGGCAGCTACGCCATTTACGCTAAATCCATAATGAATATCAATGTGCGCCATGTGGACCGTATCGTTCCGATCAATGATGGCTACACTCTCATCGTCAAATTTTCTTCTCACCTTATCGTCTAAAATCTCAATAATAGGCACGAGCTGTGGCACAACCTTCTTCAGATAATGTACAGGCCATTTCTCCAGCGCTTCCGCAAGAATTGTATGGTTCGTGTATGCGCAAGTCTTAGACACCACGCCGATGGCATCGTCCATATCCAGCCCCCGCTCCACGAGCAGGCGGATCAGTTCCGGAATAACCATGGTAGGATGCGTGTCGTTAATCTGAATCACTGCATATTCCGGCAGATCATATAAGCTGCTGCCCTTCGCCACGCACTCGTCAAGGATGAGCTGAGCCCCTGCGCTGACCATGAGGTACTGCTGATAGATACGCAACAGTCGCCCTTGCTCATCGCTATCGTCTGGGTAGAGGAAAAGGGTTAGGTTTTTCTTGATATCCTCTTTGTTGAAATCGATCCCTTCTTCCACGATTGTCTCATCTACCGTATCAAGGTCAAAAAGATGCAGCTTGTTCGTCTGATTGTTATATCCTGTCACTTCGATATCATACATCCGGGCGTTGACTTTCAGCCCTTTAAATTCAACCGGATATACAGTCTCTGTCTTCTTAAGCCACGACTTTTCCTCGATCCATGGGTTAGGAGTCTCTTTCTGAAGATGATTCTCAAACTCCTGCTTAAAAAGCCCAAGATGGTAGTTCAGCCCGATTCCGTCTCCTGCAAGCCCCAACGTGGCGATAGAATCAAGGAAACATGCTGCCAGTCTTCCAAGTCCTCCGTTTCCAAGGGATGGTTCCGGTTCTGCTTCCTCAATTGCACAGATATCCTTGCCGTTGCTCTCCAGCATTTCCTTGACTTCTTGATAGATGCCCAGATTGATCATATTGTTGGAAAGCAGCTTCCCGATCAGAAACTCCGCCGAGATATAGTACAGCTTTTTCTTACTGTCTGTGCGTTCCTTTTTTGATGCCATATCTTGAACGATGGTGAGCAGTCCGTTATAAATCTCCTTATCGGAAGCCCGCGATATTGGTTTCCCGAGATATTCCTCTAATCTTGCCTGAATCTTCATAATGATATTCTCCTTTCTTTCTGCCGTTTACATCCACGGCATCGCCGCATTTTGCCACAGCATTTTGAAAACATCCATATATTTTATCTCCATGGTCCGTATTTTAATACTATTTTTATTGATTTTCTTGCAATATTCTTTCATATTATTGTACAATACTATCAAAACAGTAATGTAGAGGAGAACATTATGAATATCAGCGAATATCAGAACTATCATGAGACGAAGTCACACACTACCGCAGAATTCCCCTATAACACTTATCTCTGCTCCATCCCCCGCGATTTCCCTTCCGTTCCCCTGCACTGGCATTCCGAGATAGAACTTATCGTCATCAAAAAGGGGCGTGGTTTTGTGTCAGCAGACTTTTTAAAAACACCTGTCTCATCGGGTGATATTGTTATCATACGCCCGGGACAGCTCCACTCTATCGAGCAGGACGGCGCTTATGCAATGGAATACGAAAATATCATTTTCAAGCCAGATCTTCTTATCTCGGACAGTTCAGATCTGTGCGCCGTGCAGTTTATCACGCCTCTTATGCTTGGTACAATTCCGTCGGACACTTATCTTACTCCTGCCCTTTCCTATTACCAGACGGCAGCGGAATACATCCGGCAGATTGACTTGCTGTGCGCGACCCGGTTAGAAGGTTACCAGCTTGCCGTAAAAGGTTACTTGTTTCAGCTTCTCTTTCTTCTTATATCTAACCAAAACAAAAAAGAGACTGCATCCGCCTCACAGATGAAATCTCTTGAAAAAATGAAAACGATATTGAAATATGTAGAGCAGCATTACGCAGAACACATTTCCATTGACGATATGGCCACCCTGACCTATTACAGCAAATCTCATTTTATGAAATTCTTCAAAGCGCATATGGGAATGGGTTTCATCGAATACCTGAACAACTACCGCCTCACAATGGCTGAGCGCCTGCTGCGTTCCTCTGACGCGTCCATCCTTGATATCGCGGAACAGAGCGGGTTCGATAACCTCTCCTACTTCAATCGTATCTTCAAGCGGAAATACGGGGACGCCCCGGGACGATGGCGTACGAGGATTTCTCAAAATCCCTCTCTTTATAACCAAGAGGTTGCTAACAATTAGTTGGCAACCTCTTGGTTATAGCCTAAATCAAACTCCTACTTCCCGAATCCGCAGTTCGGGAATGTACACACTTGGCAATTCAGGCACAAACCACCCTCTCCCAGCACAGAAAAGTCTTCCAGACAGAGCCTTTCACCCGCCGCGATGCGGGGCAGTACCAGATCGAATATGGTCCGTTTTGCATACATCACGCAACCGGGAAGTCCCATCACCGGGATGCGCTGCCCCTCCCCAGTATATTTATACGCCAGCATGAACATGGCTCCGGGCAGAACAGGGGCTCCATATGTGACTACCTCGTCCGAAGCGTTTCGAATGGCAAGGGGCGTACGATCATCAGGATCCACGCTCATCCCTCCTGTACACACGACAAGGTCCGCGCCTTTTTTGATCCATTCACTGATGGCTTCCGTGACCATATCCGGCTTGTCGTCGCACAAGATATCCCCCATCACTTCTATGCCGTTCTCCTCCAGTTTCTCTCTCACCACAGGTGTAAACTTATCTTCAATGCGGTGGTGATAAACCTCGCTTCCCGTAGTTACGATTCCTGCCTTTAGCTTGAGAAAAGGAAGAATGGTAAAAATCGGCTCATTCCCGCAGATCTCTTTCACCCGTTCCATCTTTTCCTCTTCGATGACAAGGGGAACGACACGCATCCCCACGATCTTGTCCCCTTTTCGGACAGGAAAATCTCCGTGGAGGGAGGCGAGTACCATCTGTCCCATGCCGTTTACCGCCTTTAATTTCTCCCTGTCAATTTTAAGAATACCGTCGCACTCTGCCGTAAGCTCAATCTTGCCTTCTTTGGGTTCGGAAGCTTTCATACGCTCTCCCTGACAAACCTGCCGCAGGATTTCCGTCGCATCGTCTTCATGGAGCATTCCCTCTTCTTTTTCCCAGACATATAAGTGTTCTTTTCCCACGGATAAAAGCACGGGAATATCCTCTTCTGTCACCACATGACCTTTGCGCAATACCGCGTCCTTCACCACTCCGGGTATGATCTGAGTAATATCGTGACAGAGTACACTTCCTACCGCGTCTTCTGTTCTGATCAATTTCATCTGTATCTCTCCTCTCATCATACGTGCCGGCTCAGGCTGTATACTCTGCAATACAGCTTGAACATTCTCTTCCTTCCAGATCCTCGGGATGCTTCATACACGATCGAGCCGTTTTAGCCAGACTTCCGCGCACGCGTCGCTGGGCATCCTCCAGTCTCCTCTCGGAGAAAGCGCCACCGTACCGACCTTGGGGCCGTCCGGCAGACAGGAGCGCTTAAACTGCTGGGAAAAGAATCTCCGGTAGAAGGTCTTCAGCCACTTCCGTATAATCTCCCTGTCATAGTCCCCTGCAAATGCTGCCTCCGCCAGCCGGAAGACCTTATCCGGCTCATATCCGAAACGCAGCATGTAATACAGAAAGAAATCATGAAGCTCATACGGTCCCACCAGATCTTCGGTTTTCTGAGCAATATCCCCATCTTTTGGCGGAAGCAGCTCCGGGCTCACCGGAGTATCCAGCACATCATAAAGCACATTTTTCAGTGCATCATCCTCTGTCTCATCTGCAGCGTATTTCACAAGGTGGCGCACCAGTGTCTTTGGTACTGACGCATTCACCCCATACATGGACATATGATCGCCGTTATAGGTCGCCCACCCTAGCGCCAGCTCCGACATATCTCCTGTTCCGATGACCACGCCACCCGTACGGTTGGCGATATCCATCAGCACCTGCGTGCGTTCTCTTGCCTGGGCGTTTTCATAAGTCACATCATGACTTTGAGGGTCATGCCCAATATCACGGAAATGCACGTTCACCGCATCGGCGATGGGCACTTCTTTCAAAGTTGCCCCTGTTTTTCTCGCCATTTCACAGGCGTTATTGTATGTGCGGTCCGTTGTCCCGAAACAGGGCATCGTCACCGTGATAATGTCCCTTTTATCCCTGCCAAGCATGTCAAAGGCACGGGCAGTCACCAGAAGCGCAAGAGTAGAGTCTAACCCGCCTGATATTCCCACCACTGCAGTCTTTGCGCGAGTGTGCATCAGACGCTTCTTCAGTCCCATTGCCTGAATCGTAAGGATCTCTTCACACCGTTCAGCACGCGTCCTTTCATCCGACGGCACAAACGGCTGCTTCGGGAAAATTCTCGTAAGCTTTGTATCCTCTGTTTCTATGAAAAATGGAACCCGCATAAGTGCTCCCTGTGGTTTCGCCGCAAATGTTGTATTCTTGCGACGTTCACCGATAATTCTCTGGAGATCAAACTCGGAATAGATGATCTCATTGCAGTACCTTCTGGATTCCTCTAAAACCGCTCCGTTCTCAGCGATAATATTATGTCCGCCAAATACCACGTCCGTCGTGGATTCCCCTTCTCCCGCATTAGCATACACATAGCCGGCAATCAGCCGTGCGGACTGTCCTGCGATCAAGTCTCTGCGGTATCTGTCTTTTCCGATGGTCTCATTACTGGCCGAACAGTTCACGATCACAGTTGCCCCCTCCAAAGCCGCCCCAATACTGGGCGGTATTGGCGACCATACATCTTCGCAGATCTCTGCCGACACAATCAAATCTTCCAAACCAGCAGCTTCAAACAGAATCTGTGGTCCGAACGGAATCTCTTCCCCATCGAACAGCACATACCCGGCTTTTTCAGGCCCCGGCGTAAACTGACGCATCTCATAGAACTCTGCATAGTTCGGAAGAAATGTCTTAGACGTAAAGCCGAGGATCTTCCCGCGGTTCATCGCCGCCGCCACATTGTACAGCTTGCCCCGCACCGACAGAGGCGCCCCTGCAAATACAAGGATATCTTTGTCTGCCGTGTGTGCCGCTATCCTTTTGAGCGCTTCCTGTGTCTCTTTTAAGAGCACATCCTGCGTAAACAAATCCCCGCAGGTATATCCGGTTACACACAGCTCAGGGAATACGATAATCTTCGCTTTATTCTCACATGCCTTATCAATTCCTTCGAATATTTTCTCTGTGTTAAATTCCACATCTGCCACTCGGATATCTGGCGTAGCCGCCGCAACTTTTACAAATCCATGCTTCATCTTCTCTCTGCCTCCCCGATGTTTCTTTCTGTCTGCTTCCAGTTTTCCCGCGCACGGTTCCACGGTCTACCTGCTTTTTTTCACCAATTCTTTCAGCTCATCCACCGTATAATTGTAGGCTGTGTTACAGAAGTGACACTTTACCTCTATATCCTTCCCGTCATTGATCATAGACTGGATATCTTTCTTCCCTATGCTGATGATCGCCTTTTCAATCCGTTCCTTAGAACAATTACAGTAAAATTTCGCCGGCATAGTGTCCGTGATCTCCAGATCCAGCCCCTCAAGCACTTGAGAAAGCATTTCCTCCGGCGTATGACCGTTGTCCAGCATAGAAGTTACTGAGCTGATGTTTCGAATATTCTCCTCAAGCTTATTTAATACTTCATCCTCTATAAACGGCATCACCTGAACAATGAAACCGCCTGCGCAGCGCACTGTATTGTCCTTCTCCATAAGCACGCCCAGCCCTACCGAGGACGGCACTTGTTCGGATGTAGCGAAATAATAAGTCAGATCTTCCGCGATCTCTCCAGTCTGTAAAATAGTCTGCCCGGAATAAGGATCTTTAAGCCCCATATCTTTAATTACCGTCATCACGCCCTGCCCGAGCGCTCCTCCTACATCTAGTTTTCCATTTTTTGGCGGCAGCATGACATCTGTCTTATGCACATATCCTTTCACATTCCCCTGACTGTCCGCCGTCACGGTAAGCCCGCCAATAGGCCCGGAACACTTGATCTGAATGGTCAGCATGTCCGTAGGATTCTTCATCATGCTCCCAATCATCACTCCCCCTGTAAGAAGACGCCCTAGCGCCGCCGTTGCCACCGGGCTTGTCCCATGGCGCTGTCTTGCCTCCTCCACAAGCTCTGTCGTCACTGCCGCAAACGCACGGATCTGCGTATTTGCCGCTGATGCTCTTACAATATAATCTTTCATTTCACACTGTCTCCCTTTTCTGTTTCTATACTGTTCCTACTTCCCGTTCAACACTGTTTTCCAGACTCACTTGCGATCACACAGATCCTCTCGCTGGTCTGCGTAACTTCTGCCCGCGTATCCATATCATAAGCCGCCAGAAAACGGAGCCCCGCTTCCTCCAGAAGGACCTTCATCTCTTTGAGAGTATAACCCCTCTGATAATGTGTTTCCCGGAACTTTCTATACAACTCTCCTTTCGGAACAGATTCTTCTTTCCCTTTTTCCTGTATGAAAAGGGTCAGATTATACTCGTTGATCTTTTCATCCTCATAATACGTATTATCCCATATAAAACTGCACTCTCCCCTGTCCTCCGCGATCGTACAGTCTCCCATGACTTCCCTATATTTATACTCTGTATTAAAATCAAACAGAAATATTCCTTCCGGGTCAAGATAATTATTGACCAACCGGAACACTTCCCTGAGTTCTTCTGTCTCAATGATATAGTTGACTGTATCACAGACACTCACCACGGCGCGCACTGTTCCGTACAGTTCAAACTCTCTCATATCCTGAAGAAGATACAGAATATCATGTCCGGAATCCATGCGTTTCTCCATTGCAAGCTCCAGCATATCCATCGAGTTGTCTACCCCGATCATGTCGTATCCGTAACCCGCGAGGATCTCTGTCATCGTACCCGTACCACATCCAAGATCCAGAACGATACCATCTTTTATACCATATTCCCGCAACAATCCGTTTATATATTCCCCCCATTCATCATAGGGAACATTGTCCATAAATGTATCATAGACCGACGCAAAACTCGTATATGCTTCCATAGCGGCCTCCTCCCACAAATAGAAGTTTAACATATTTTGAATGAACACGCATTATAAAATACGCGGGATATTTGCCTTCACTTCACGACAGCAGTCACTTCCGCCCACATGCTTTTTCCGCAAATTGTAAAATACAGTTTTCCTTACATGAATAAAGAAGTTCCCGCAGACCGTATCATATACGCAAAACTTTGAAGTAAAGCGAAATGGCTTTGCGTTATAATGCAGTCTCGGGAACATATGTTATATGTTACAAAATATATTTTCCAACACTCGGTTCATCTGCGTGAAAATCATCTCTCCATCATACTGATCGATTCGATCCCCACGCTTCCTCCCCTGACGACCTCGATGCTCTTGAACTCTTCCTTCATCAGTTTAACTACAGCGTCATTTTTTGTCGCAGTCTGGACGAATTCCACGAGCACACTGTCTCGTCCATAGTCAATCACTTTTGCCTTGAATGTTTCTGCAATCTGGAACACTTCGGTCTTTGCTTCAGGTGTACAATTGAACACTTTCACATAAAGAATTTCTTTCATTCTGACAAAGATATCTGTAAAGTCGATAACTTTTATGACTTCAACCATCCGATTCAATTGTTTTTTTATCTGTTCAAATGTCTCATCGTCACTAACTGTCGCTATGGTCATCCTTGATACAGTCGGATCTTCAGTCGTACCCACGGTCAGGCTATCCAGATTGTAGGATTTCCCGGAAAAAAGCCCTGATATTTTAGAGAGCACGCCCACCTGATTTTCCACATAAAGGGAGATCCATCTTTTTTTCATATTATTATCCATCTTCACGCTCTCCTTTCTAACAATCCATGATCATATCTTCCAGAGTGCCGCCGGGCTGGATCATCGGATAGACCAGATCCTCTGGATCGATGATAAATTCAACCAATGTCGGCACTTTTGTGTTTTTCTTTGCCGCCTCAAATGCCGCCGCAATCTCTTCTTTTTCTGTCACACGGATCCCCTTTGCCCCGTAGCTTTCCGCCAGCTTTACAAAATCCGGCGTATACTCTGGCATCTCTTCGCCGTTTGTCCGGCGGTACAGCGCTCCCGATCTCATATTTGTCATGCCGTATCTCTTGCCGTAGAACAATTTCTGCCACTGCCGCACCATACCGAGATATTCATTGTTAAAAACACAGAGGATCAACGGTAGTTCCTCAAGAACCGCAGTGGCAAATTCCTGAATGTTCATCTGCATGCCGCCATCCCCGGAAATCGCGATGACTGTTTTGCCAGGATTTCCAAGTTTTGCCCCGATTGCAGCAGGGAAGCCGTATCCCATCGTTCCCAGACCGCCTGATGTGACGAGCTGCTTTTTCTCTGTAATCTCTGCATACTGTGTAACAAACATCTGATGCTGTCCCACATCAGTAGTAATAACTGCATCATCGAACTGACGATTCATCTCCTCAATAATATCCATGGGCGTCATATGCGTTTTATTCTTCATTACAAGAGGATGTTTCTCTTTCCACTCCCGGATCTGTTCCAACCACTTTTCGTTCCCACACGGTTCTGCATATTCATTGATCTTTGTGATTGCCTCCAGAGCATCGGCAACGATGGGCACGTGCACATGAATATTTCTGGATATGGACGCGGTATCAATATCAATATGTACAATTTCAGCATTGGGCGCGAAGGCATGTAGTTTTCCGGTGATCCGGTCATTGAACCGGGTTCCGATAGAGAAGAGCAGATCACATTCTCCAACTGCCATATTCGCCGCATACTGGCCGTGCATCCCCAGATTTCCGATAAAGAGCGGGTGATTTGTCGGTACTGCGCCCCGTCCCATGATGGTCGTGACTACCGGCACATTCGTCTTGTTCACCACTTCCGTAAACACCTTATTCGCGCGGGCAATATTCACCCCGCCTCCTGCGAGGAACAGTGGCTTTTTCGCCTTTTTGAGCATCTTGAGCGCACGCTTTAGCTGCCCCATATGCACACTTGTATTCGGTTTATATCCCCGGATGTTCACCGTATCCGGATAGTCCGGGCTTCCCAGCTCACACATCACGTCTTTCGGGAGATCGATAAGCACCGGCCCCGGCCGTCCCGTGCGTGCGATGTAAAACGCTTCCTTGACAATGCGCCCGAGATCTTTCCTGTCACGAACCGTCACGCCGTACTTTGTGATGCTGCGTGTGATCCCCACAATATCCACCTCTTGGAACGCATCATTTCCGATCAGGTGTTTTGCCACCTGTCCGGTAAAGCAGACAAGGGGAACGCTGTCATAGTTCGCTGTGGCAAGCCCGGTCACCAGATTGGTTGCCCCCGGACCGCTTGTCACTAGACACACGCCCACTTTACCCGTCGTCCGCGCATAGGCGTCCGCTTCATGGACTAAAGCCTGCTCATGGCGCGGCAGGATCACGCGGATGTCATCCTGCTTATACAGCTCGTCACTGATGTCGATAGTACACGCTCCCGGATAGCCGAAGACCGTGTCCACTCCTTCTTCCTTCAATGCTCTTACTAATAATTTGTTTCCTGTGATCTGTCTCAATTTCCTGCCTCCTTTTCCTATCAGCGATCTTTCTATCAGCGTTCTTCCCGTTCTGCGGTTCCTGCCCGCACGCGCCCTCGCGCGCCCGGCAAAGAACGGATTGTAAAGAAAAGCCCCGAGCATCTTATGCTCAGGGCGAATGTATCATCCGTGTTACCACCTAAATTCAGAGAAAATTTCTCTGCGCTCTGCCGGTACGGGCATCTGTGACACCGATACCGTTTCCCTGTAACGTGGGATCACGTTGGAGTCTACTTGACACATATGGTTTCTTTACCATCTCTGCCGTTCAGTCCACTGCTCGAAGGCTACTTCCACAATTCCGTCACGGAGATTTGCACCGGCCATCTCCTCTCTTCGCATCAGAAAACTGTGTACTCCTCCTCGTCGCTGCATTTATTTTATGGTGTAAAATTAAAATTTAAATTCATTATAGTGTGTATTATTAACATTGTCAATCATGTTTTCTTGATGTTTTTTAATTACAATGTAACAAACAAATGAAATATATATCGCTTTTCGATGTCAAAACATATTGTTTGAGCATCCCGCGCAAATATGCCCTTTCTATCCTTTCTCCTTTTTTATGCCTTCCTGCCAGACATCTTTACAGACACCGCTTTCACAACTAGACAGAGAACGATCACTACCAACATATCCGGCAGTGTATTGCCCACCGGTATATCAATCGTCATAAACCACCGATAGGCAATAAATCCAATCAGCCATATTACAAGATTCTTCCAGTTGAAATCTGTCAGCTTGTTCTCTTTCCTCAGGATGAACACATCTGCGATCTGTACCGCTATCATAGGAGCAAACACAGAACCGATGAGGTAAAGGAAATCTGTAATATCGTCCATAGGGAAAATGATCGCCGCTATCGTACCAATCACCGTTACCACGATACCCATATGATTTCCTTTGAATTTCGCAAATAAGGACTCGGAAGATACTCCCGCTGAATATGCGTCAAGGAACGTGGTGGTGACAGTAGAGAGGATCACAATCAATAATGCTGCGATGCCAAGTCCTGCTTTTGCCATGATCACAGCAATATCTGTCTCGCTGGTGTAGATGGCGGCCCCCATACCGATCGCATACATCCAGCAGCTCACCATGCCGTAGGCGATCACACTTGCTGCAGTGGATTTCATCTGTTTCTCTGCCTCTCTTGTATAATCACTGATGACAGGCAGCCATGAGAGCGGCATTGCTACGGACAACTCTACTGCGGCACCGAAACTCATGGCGTCACTGCCCAGATCCGCGCCTGTATCCGAACCTCCGAAGAAAATAACTCTACACAGCAGGATGGTCAGGATAAAAAGCGCCGCTATGGCGATCGTATTGATCTTGCCCAGATTAGTCACTCCAACGGCGATCCAGAGAACAATCAGCACACCGATCACGATACACCACACCCATGCCCCAGTATGAAAGATACCGTCTGCGGCAAGGGCCCCGTCATAGATCATGATCGCCGTCCATCCGATGAGCTGAAAGACATTGAGCACCGCAAAGAGCAGGCCTCCCTTCTGCCCGAAGCTCATTTTCACCGTCTCCATGGCGCTCTTTCTCATCCTCGCACCGATCAGACCTGCAAAAAACATCATACAGCATCCGATGATGTGTCCGATGATGACTGCAACCATGCCTCTCTGGAATCCCAATGGAGCAAGGTAGGTCCCAGTCAATATCTCAGCAATGGATACGCCCGCACCAAACCAGATCAGACTGTTTTCATATACCGATGTATGTTTTATTTTCATATCAGACTATCTCCTTTTCTTCAGAAGAAAAGCCTGCTTCTGTATTTGCATTTCCTGAAATTTTTACATACTCTCCCGTGATGTCAAAGGCATGGTTCATCGGGCCTCTGCCTTTTCCTAGATCCAGCATGGCTCCCAGCGCACCAGAGATATATGCTTTTGCCCTCTCTACCGATGTATCCATATCGAACCCTTTTGCCAGATTAGATGCAATGGCGCTGGACAACGTACAGCCCGTTCCGTGTGTATTCGGATTGTCAATCCGTTTCCCGTAGAACCAGCGGTAACTTCCGTTTCTATAGAGCAGATCATTGGCATCATTTAACTGATGTCCGCCTTTTAACAGGACAGCACAGTGATAATTCTCACTGATCTTCCCCGCCACTTTTACCATATCTTCCTTAGTTCTGATCTCCATACCCGAGAGCACTTCCCCTTCCGGAATATTCGGCGTCAGTATATCTGCCATGGGGAGCAATCTTTCTTTCAGTGTCTCTATAGCGTCATCGGTGATCAGCTTTGCCCCGCTGGTCGCCACCATGACCGGATCGACCACGATGTTCTCCGCCTGATATTGCGCAAGTTTCTCTGCAATGGCAATGATCAGCTCCGCCGATGATACCATGCCGATCTTGACTGCATCCGGACGGATATCTGTGAAGATACAGTCGATCTGCTGTTTTAAAAATTCAGGAGATACATCCATGATTCCTACTACGCCGGTCGTATTCTGTGCAGTCAGTGCAGTGATCGCACTCATGGCAAACACACCGTTCGCAGTCATTGTCTTAATATCTGCCTGAATTCCGGCTCCTCCGCTGGAGTCACTTCCAGCGATTGTTAATGCTGTTTTCATTTTTCTTATCTTTTCCTCCTTTGTTCCTATACCTCTGTTGCTTTTCCCTGTCCTGAACACTCTTTTATATAGCGGTAAAAAGTGGTGCCCCAGCCTGCCGCCAAAAAATGTCTGCCATTATTCGGATGCCCTTTTCCAGAATATATTAAATTCCTCGAACTCCGGCAGATAGATGTCTGCCGTGTTCCATATATGGGCAAGATCCCGGTCACTGGCCTTATCGTAGACTCCCACCGTCTTAAATCCCGCCCTTTTCGCAGTCTGAAGCGCATGCAGCGCATCTTCAAATACCCATGTCTCGGAAGGTTCCGTATCGAGCTGGAGCGCTGCAGCATAATAGATATCTGGCTGGCTCTTGCTGCTGCCGATCTCGGAACAGGTAAAGATCCCCTGAAAATATGAAAAAACTTTCAGCCTTTTAAGGGCGGCCTCCGCATTCTTCCTGTCGCCGGACGTGGCTATCGCCATAGGGATTTTTCTTTCCCGGAACTCCTGAAGATACTGCCGTACTCCCTCTTTCAGAGGGACCCGTTCCTCGTAGAAATCCTGTACTTCCCGGTTCATGCCTCTTATGATCTCCTCTGGTGTCTTATCAAGTCTGTAGTGGGCTATAAGATAGTCCGCCCCCTCTTCAAGGCTCATAGCAAACAAAGTATCTCTGAGGTCTTTCTCCCCCTCGATCCCCATGCTGTTCAAGTAGAGTTGTCCTAAGTTTTCCCAAACGGGCATGGAATTTAACAACACTCCGTCCACATCGAATATCACTCCGCGGATCATCTTTCCGCCCCCTCCTTTTTACAGCCTGAAAGTATCAGTTTAGCATCTCTTCTGTGCGGCTTTTCAGATGCCGCGCCGCTTCTTTGATATCTTTCTGCGCAAAGATCGCACTAATCACAGCGATGCCGCAGATTCCTGTACCTGCAAGTTCCTTTAAGTTGTCTGCAGTGATGCCGCCAATGGCGATGACCGGAATATCCACTGCTTCACAGATCGCTTTTACCGTCTCATGGCTTACTTCTACCGCATCAACCTTTGAACCTGTGGGAAATACCGCTCCTACGCCAAGGTAATCCGCTCCGTGCTCCTTGGCCTCCAAAGCCTGCTCCACTGTCTGGGCAGACACGCCGATGATCTTGTCCAGCCCCAGCTTCTTGCGCACATCTCCGACTTTCATATCGCTCTGTCCCACATGAACTCCATCTGCGTTGATCTGTACTGCGATCTCTACATTATCGTTAATCACAAACGGCACTCCATACTGTGCGCACAGATCATGGATTTCTTTCGCCTCTTCGAGGAATGCAGCCTCGTCCAGATTTTTTTCTCTGAGCTGTACGCAGGTCACGCCGCCTTTTAATGCTTTCTCTACCTGAGCATAAAGGGTCTGTCCGTTCAGCCAGCTGCGGTCTGTGACCGCATAGAGGAGCAGATCCTCTTTTTTGCAATTTCCCTGATCATCTGATCTCATATTTGGCTCCTTTCTCAAGTTCTTCGCCCGACATGTTGTAAATGGCGTCAATGATCCGGTTACGGTAGGTAGCATTCCCATCCCCATCCTGCATCCGGCTCCACCCGATCTCCCCTGCAAGTCCCATCGCACACATAGCCGCTGCTGCTGCCTCCAGCGGATGATCCGGATTTGCAGTCACATAGGCCGTCATCATTCCGGAAAGCTGGCATCCTGTTCCGGTAATCTTTCCCATCTCCGGTCTTCCGTTGTAGATCACATAGCATGTATTGCCGTCAGATACAAGATCGATAGCTCCAGTCACAGCAATAATCGTTCCTGTCTCTTCCGCGAATTTCTTTACAAATACCACTGCCTCGTCAAGACTTTTCTCCGTCACCGCATCCGCTACGTCTGCATCCACACCTCTTGTAGTGCCCCTTCCCTTTGCTAATGTCTTTATCTCGGATACATTCCCACGTATCACGGACAGTTTCAGTTCTTTCATCAGTCCAAGTGCTGTATTTGTACGCAGCGCACTAGCGCCGGAGCCCACCGGATCGAGCAACACCGGATGCCCCAGCTCGTTGGCTTTCTTACCTGCTCGGAACATTCCTTCGATGCTTGTCTTGTGGAGAGTGCCGATATTGATATTAAGGCCGCCACAGACAGACGTGATATCCTCCACATCCTCTGCCTCGTCGGACATAATCGGACTGCCGCCACAGGCCAGAAGCACATTCGCCACATCATTTACGGTCACGTAGTTTGTGATATTATGTACCAGCGGTATTGTATTTCTTACATTTTCCAAATATTCTCTCATAATAAACTCCTCTTAATGGTAATTGGATAGGAAGCATGGCTGGTTCGCCGTACTTGCCTGTCAAATGTCCGCTCACGCAAGCGTGGCCGCCGCTTACCGGGCTTATCACACAAAAAACGGGCCCCTCATAAGGGTACACCCGCATCAGTAGTTTATCTATGTTCCCTACGTTGGCATTACCCAAATCAGGTTGCGGGTCAAAGTAATTCACCTTCCTCTCAGCCTGCTTGATACGCAAGCTCCCCGTTTTTTAATATGTATTTCAAACAATCTAATAATTACAGTGCCATCATCTGACGTCAGTGCGTCTTTGCGAATGGCGCGGACTGAACTGTTGCATCTCTCTCCAATTATTGTGTCAGCGTTTTATTTTCTGAGGCTCTGCACTCAGATTGCCTAGATAAATGTCAAATACTTTCATCTTCTTCATCGTAGTCACGAGCACCGCCGCTATGATGGTGCCTCCGCAGCTTGAGACGAAGAACGGAATAACAAAGCTAAATACCGCAGTCTGGCTTCCCATAATCAGTGTTGCAATCGGATAGCTTAAGAGCCCGCCGATGACTGATGTGCCGAACAGCTCTCCCCCATAAGCAAACGGAAGGTGTTTTCCATACCTATACAGTATACCGCACAACAGCGCCCCGCACATGGAGCCCGGAAATGCAAGCAGTGTGCCGGTTCCCATCAGATTCCTCAAAAGGCTGGTCACAAACGCCATGCCCACCGCATAACCTGGTCCTAAGAACACTCCTCCGAGAATATTGATAAAGTGCTGAATCGGAGCGCATTTAGATGCTCCTACCGGGATCGACAGCGGTGAGCATACGATACCCACCGCTACCAATATACCCGCAAGGGCAAGTTTCCTTACATTGACATTTTTCATGTCCTTCCCTCCTGTATACATGACGGTCGATGCTCTCTGGCATCCTCTCACTCCGGAACACGGATTCCCTCGCATATTGTTTTCGCATTGCATACAGTGAAAACCCGGAACGGCGCTCCCCGTCCGGTAAAACCTCTTTCGTGTTATTGGACTGTCCGAGAGTAATGTTACCACGTCCACATGAAAAATGCAATAAGGTTGACCACTACCGCGAGCATTTATACGATCTCGTATCCGAGTAATTACCGGCTTCTCATGGTGCAACCAGCTCCTTAGGTACTACATTTTCCTTGTCTTCTTAGATTGCGCACTACTCCTAGCGCTGAATACAAAAGAAGCGCCCCAATATTTGCCATGACCACACTTGCCCCTGCCGGCGATGCCCACACATATGACACAGTGATACCGACAACCAAGCATACCACGGAAATCACCCCCGAGTTAATAATAACGCTTTTGAATGTCCGGCATACCCGCATAGATGTAAGCGCCGGGAAGATGATCAGACTGGAAATCAGAAGCGCTCCCATCATCCGCATCCCTAATACGATAGTCACCGCGGTCAAAACTGCGATCAATGTATTATACATATCCGCTTTTACCCCCGTTGCCCTCGCAAACGTTTCATCAAATGTGATGGCGAATATCTTGTTGTAAAAAAAGATATAAAGGGCCAGAACCACGACAGCCAAGATCACACTTAACCGTACATCCTCTGCACTCATGGCAAGGATACTTCCGAACATATAGTTGTACACATCGGTATTCATTCCTGTCGTCATGGAGATCACCATCACGCCTACAGCCAGAGAGCTTGTAGAAATCAGAGCGATCGCTGCGTCTCCTTTGATCCGGCTGTTTCCCCGGATGCGTAGCAGAAGGACTGCCGCTATGATGACCACGGGGATCGCTACCGTAAGTGGGGCTGCGTTTACGGCAGCCGCAATGGCCAGAGCGCCGAACCCTACATGAGATAACCCGTCTCCGATCATGGAATACCTCTTTAGCACAAGACTCACTCCAAGAAGCGCAGAACAAAGCGCCACCAGCGAACCCACAGCAAAGGCGCGTACCATGAACGGATAGGAAAGCATTTCAAACACCTTTTCAAGCATTGTCTACACCCCCGTTCCCATCCGCCTGTCCGTGTTCCGTCCCACTTAAGAAATTCCTGCCCACACGGCTTTTCCTGTAATCCTCTGCACTTCCGAAAAACAGCATTTTCTCTTGGAGGTGAAGGATGTGGCTGGCATCAATAACGGCACTTTCAATATCATGGGACACCATCACTACTGCAATCTTCTCCTCCCTGTTGATCCTGCGGATAAGCTGATAGAATTCGGCAGTGACGATCGGATCCAGTCCAGTCACAGGCTCGTCCAAAAGAAGCATCGTCTTTGTAGCGCACAGGGCCCGGGCAAGGAGAACTCTCTGCTTCTGCCCCCCGGACAGATCCCGGAAACACATCCCTGACAAATCACGAATCCCCAGAAGCGCCAGCTTCTCTGCCGCCGCCTTTTTATCCGCCGCCGTATAAAAAGGCCTTATTCCCCGGCTGTTAAGTCTGCCGGAGAGAACGACTTCATACACGCTGGCAGGAAAATCTTTCTGCACATCTGTCTGCTGGGGAAGATAACCGATCTCATTCTGGTGCAGTCCGTCCCCATAAATGATATGCCCCCTTTCCACGTTTTTTAACCCAAGAAGGCTTTTTACAAGAGTACTTTTCCCGGAACCGTTCTCCCCTACAATGCACAGATAATCTCCCGAATCGATGGAGAAATTAAGCTCTCTTACCGCGGTCTGCCCCTCATAGCCGATGGAAACATTTTCACATCTAATCAGTGCCATCCGTTTAAAACCTCCTTCAGCGTCTCCACATTTTTCTGCATCATACTGATATACGTCTCACCGTTTTCAAAATCCTCCGCAGACAGATTGTGACAGCTGTAAAGTACTTTCACTTCCGCCCCTGTCGCCTCTGCGATGGCGTTAGCGATATCTTTACTGCTAAGCTCCATTTTCAGGACACACGGCACACGCTGTTCCTTTACCTTATCGATCAGGAACACCATAGTTGCGGCGCTGGGCTCTGTATCCCCCGCGCATCCTGGAAACGCCGCATAATAGTCAAGCCCGTACTCCTCAGCCAGATAACGGAACGGAAAACGGTCGCCAAAAATGAGGAGACTGCTTTTTGCATTTTCCATTACTTCTCGGAACTGCCTATCAAGATCCGAAAGCTCTTCCCGGTATGCCGCAGCATTTTCTTCATAAATCTCCCTGCCGTCAGTATCTGCCTTAATAAGCATTTCCTTAATCTGATCTACAATGAGGGCAGCATTTACTGGGGAAGTCCATACATGCTCATCAATCTCATGCACAGAATCTTCCTCATCCTCGTCATGGCCATGTCCTAGGGATTCCTTCATACCTTCCACATGCTCTTCTTCCAGCGTATCCACACAGTCCATAAGCCGCAGGGTCAGACGGCCATTCTCGGGCATGGAGCTTAGGATATCCTCCACCCACACGTCGTTCTCTCCTCCGGTATAGATAAACACATCACTCTCTTGGATTGCGATGATATCCTGCGGTGTCGGTTCGTAGGAATGACTCTCCTCGCCGGGTTTTAAAAGCATCTTAAGCTCCGCCCGGTCCCCCGCGATCTGACGCACGAAATCATAAGGAGGGAATATGGTCGTCACAACGCTGATCTTTCCACTCTTCGCCTCCAGTTCCTGAGTCTGCTCTGCAATTTCCCCAATTCCTTGCTTCGCACTGCATCCAGCTGTCAGAAAAACAGTGCAAAGTATCCATATAACAGCTATGGCAGGAAGAACTCTCCTGCCTTTTCTCTTACCTGCGTTCATATTTTGTAAAACGGAATTCCAGATCAAAGCATGTCTGCTCTTCTCCTTCTTCCGTCATCTCCCATTCATCCATAGTATCCAGATCCGGGAAAAACGTATCCGCCTGAAACGCGCGGTCAATCTTTGTCACCAGCACAGTGTCGCACTCCGGGAGCAGCATCCGGTAAACGCTCTCACCACCGATTACATAGACATCGTCTGTATCGTATTTTTTTAATTCTTCTCTCAGTTCATCGTAAGTGTGGACGATGACTGCATCCTTTACACTGTACCCTCTGTTTCCCGTCAACACAATATTCGTGCGGTTTTTAAGAGGCAGTCCGCCCGGAAAGCTCTCCAACGTCTTTCTCCCCATGACAACCACCCTTCCTGTAGTCGTCTGACGGAAAAATTTCATATCTGACGGAATGCTGACAAGCAGTTTGTTCTTATACCCGATTCCCCAGTTTTTATCTGCTGAAAGTATAGCCTTCATAATAACATCATGATCCCTTCCTCAAAATACTTATCTCTATACCGCGACCGGAATGTCTTTGATCTGCGGGTGCGTCTCATAGTTATCCAGTCTTACATCCTCAGGAGTAAAATCATAGAAGTCTTTAACTTCCGGATTCAGCCAGAAAGACGGTGCCGGGAGCGGCGCTCTTGAGATTAGTTCCTCAATCATCGGTACATGGCGGTCATAGATATGAGCGTCAGCGATCACATGGACGAACTCCCCTGCCTTCATGTCGCACACCTGCGCCAGCATATGGAGCAGTACCGCATACTGGCACACATTCCAGTTATTTGCCGTGAGCACATCCTGCGATCTCTGGTTTAAGATTCCGTTTAAAGTAAGCTTATCGCTATCTTTTTCTTTTGTCACATTAAAAGTCATACTGTATGCACACGGATATAAGTTCATCTCATGAAGATCCTGGTGCACATAGATGTTTGTCATGATCCGGCGGCTGTAGGGGTTATTTTTCAAATCATAGATCACCCGGTCCGTCTGATCCATCATGCCTTCCTTGTACTGATGCTTCACCCCCATCTGATAGCCATATGCCTTACCGATGGATCCGTTCTCATCTGCCCAGCTGTCCCAAATATGGCTTTTTAACTCATGTACGTTATTGGACTTCCTCTGCCAGATCCAAAGCATCTCATCCACACAGCTCTTGATCGCTGTGCGCCGCAGGGTTAGAGCCGGAAATTCTTTTGAAAGATCATAGCGGTTGACCACGCCGAACCGTTTGATCGTGTATGCAGAGGTTCCGTCCTCCCACACCGGACGCACCTTCTCTCCCTCCGTGCTCGTCCCATTGTCTATGATATCCCTGCACATATCGATAAATACTTTATCTGCATAACTCATGATTTTCTCCTTTTATTTTCCGATAATCTTTCTGGAGAGTCCTCGCCCTCGTCATGAGGAGCATCTCCTTTACGGTTCTGCAATATTGTATAACAGTTTCTCGAGATTTTTTCTAAGAGCCTCCACTTCCCGCTTTGTCAGCCCTCTTGTCAGTTCCCTGTCCAGCTTCCTTCTGTCTGCTTCCATCCGCCGCTGTATGTCATACGCCTTTTCCGTAAGATAAATGTTTTTCTTCCTCTTATCATGGGCATTGGGAACACAAAGAATATATCCCTTCTCGTCCAGCCGCCTTAAGATTCCCGTCACTGTCGGATTCTTCAAGTTCAGGTTTTTCTCCACATCCCGCTGGCTTACCTCCTCCTTGCTTGTGTGAAAGAGATAGTCCAGCACAGCGCACTGTGAAGAAGTGATCCCGATATCTTTCAGTCTCTCATTTAATTCTTTTTCAAATACATTATTGATCTGCTTGACCAAAAAACCTATCGGTCTGCCGCGCCGTTCCATTCTTCTCTCCTCTTTCGCATACATCTGCCGCCCGCGGTTTAAACATACTCCCGGATCACACTGCTGATCTCATAAATGCTGTCCATGGACTTAAGCTTATCCAGTGCGTTTTCCATATATTTCTCTTTTACTTTTTCTGTCACAATGACCAGCTCCGCGGCATCAGGATTGGTGTGTTCTTGAACGACTCTCGCAATACTCACCTTATGTTCCCCAAAGACTTTGGCGATCGCTGCCAGCACACCGGGCTGGTTTCTAACCTGCATGCGGATGAAGAAAGCATTCTTCACCTCACCCCATGCTTTGACAGGCAGTTCTTTGTAGCAGGTACAGCTAATACGACCAGTACACCCATGCTGAAGATCCCTTGCCACATCAATCACATCTCCTACAACAGCGCTTGCCGTCGGCATTTCTCCAGCGCCGCGTCCGTAGAACATCGCGTCGTCCACAGCGTCGCCGTGGATGAATACAGCGTTGAAAGAATCTCTAACAGAGGCCAGTGGGTGATCTTTATGAAGCATCATCGGATAGACCCCGGCTTCAATGCCGTCCTCGGTATTCTTCGCCACACCGAGCAGCTTTATCACGCTGTCAAATTCTTTCGCATATGCAATATCCCTTGCCGTGATCTTCGTAATCCCCTGCGTATACACATCTGAGAATACCACTCTCGAATGAAACGCAATGGAAGCCATGATCGCCACCTTCCGGGCGGCGTCCAGCCCCTCTATATCCGCAGTCGGGTCCGCCTCCGCATAGCCCAGTTCCTGCGCTTTTTTTAGAGCGTCCTCGAAATCCATCCCATCTTCAAACATTTTTGTCAGGATGTAGTTTGTCGTACCATTCACAATTCCCATGACGGTATCGATATCATTGCCTGCAAGACATTGCTTAAGCGGGCGGATGATTGGGATTCCTCCCGCCACTGCTGCCTCAAACAAAAAGTCCCTGCCCTCTTCCTGCGCGGTGTCGAGAAGCTCTCTTCCTTCTTCCGCGATCAGATCTTTGTTTGCAGACACTACGTTTTTCCCTGCTCTTAGGGCTTCCATGATGACTGTCTTTGCCGGTTCCATCCCGCCCATCACCTCGACAACAATCTGGATTTCCTCGTCCTCTACGATTTCGCGCCAGTTGTCTGTTAAAAGCGCAGGGTCAATACCCTCTCTTTTCTTATTTATATTGTGCACCAGGATCCTCTTAACCTCTATCTGGGCTCCAATCGTTTTTTCCATGATGTCCGAGCGCATGCCGATCAGTTTATACACGCCTGTTCCAACTGTTCCCAGCCCCAGCAGTCCGATTTTGATGTTATTCATATCATACCTCTTTCCTATCATTGTGCAACACCAGTGTACATAGTATAGCACAAAAATCACACTCAAAAAACCCCTGTCTCCACGTTCCCGCACATGGAACAGAATAAAGCGCAAGCCTGCTCCAATTCCCTATAATACAGCCCTTTGAACCGGCCCGTGAAACAAAAAAAGCACTTGAGACCTCAAGTGCTTCTTCAGAGCGACAGACGGGGCTCGAACCCGCGACCCCGACCTTGGCAAGGTCGTACTCTACCAACTGAGCCACTGTCGCATTTCCTCTGTTCCGTTGACCGGAACAATAGATACTATACTATAAGTATTTTTAAATGTCAACAACTTTTTTTCACAAAGGCAGACGACTTGCTATTTCCATCTATTTATACTATACTATCCTCGTGTGCCTGACTATTAAAATAAAGGAGAAGCAAACTATGAAATTCATATATCCCGCGGTGTTCCGCAAACAAGAAAACGGCAGTTATCACGCATTTTTCCCTGATCTTGAGTGCTGTGAGGCGTCCGGCGACACACTGGACGACGCTATTGACAATGCCAACGAAGCGGCAAGGAACTGGATCACCGTAGAATTGGAGGAAGAAAACCCAATATTCCCGTATGTCTCCGATATCAGCGATATCGAAGTGGAGGAAGGAGATATTGTGAGAAATATCTCCGTGAACATCCGCTTTTATGAAGGATGGGATGAGTAAATGCTGAAATAACAAATCGCCCTTTTGAAAGCATTTACCAGACTTTTTCTGAAATCTGCTTTACAAGAGCCAATTTTTTCCACTGCTCTTCATCCGTCAATTTATTTCCAATTTCACAGGAAGCAAAACCACATTGAGGGCTCAGATAGAGGTTGTCAAGGGGTACAAACTGTGCGGCTTCATGAATACGCTCAATAATTGTTCTTTCATCTTCAAGAACAGGCGATTTCGAAGTCAATAATCCAAGAACAACTTTCTTATTGTTTGGAACAAAACGTAAAGGTTCAAAACTTCCGGAGCGCTCATCGTCAAATTCCAAATAAAATCCATCAACATTTTCGCCGCCAAATAGAATTTCTGCAATCGGCTCATATCCGCCGGAAGAAGCCCACGTGGAATGATAATTACCGCGGCATACATGTGTAGTAATTACAAGGTCGGCAGGTCTGTTTTCAAGAGCAAGGTTATTTAAACGGAGATATTTTTCCGCAGTTTCCTTGAGTTCGGTCTCAGCATTTTGCCTGCCATTCCAATATTTCTTATCACAGAACAGCCCCCAAGTACAATCATCAAACTGGATGTTACGGCAGCCGGCTTCATAAAGATCTGCAATGACTGTTCTATATGCGGCGGCAATATCTTGAATAAGCTTTTCATCATCAGGATAATATTTTACCGTATTTTCTCCGTTTTTTTCGCGAAACAGTTCTGCGTAAAGCTGAGCTGGCGCAGGAATTGTCTGTCTTGCCACTGTATTTTCATCTTCAAATTGTTTCACAAATTTAAAATGTTCTACAAACGGATGGTTTTTCCCATCTATATTGCCCGATATAGCAATAGATCCGTGAGTGGTTTCTTCCCCATGAAAGAAATATCCGTGGTCAAGCTCAATATGCTCGATACCATTAAATCCCCACATAAAATCAAGATGCCAATAGCTACGTCTGAACTCGCCGTCTGTGATCACATGATATCCGGCTTCTTTTTGTTTTGCAATCAGTTTTGTGATTTCTTCATTTTCGATTCTTGTCAAATCTTCAAACGTAATGTTTCCTTCTGCATAATCAGCTCTTGCCCTCTTAAGATTAGAAGGCCTTAAAAAGCTTCCTACAAAATCATATTTAAAAGGTGCGTTTTCTTTATACATTGCTGTTTCCTCGCTTCCATTTATTATGCAATAATTACACCACAATGTATATCTGTTGTAAAATATATAAAATCACCGTTTCTCTATAACTTTTATCTATATCAACGCGATTATAAGTTAAGTGGAAACAGTATATTTTTTTAACGCTTTAATATAGTAAGAGCCAAGTTTACTCAACACAGCTTTATTATGCGTAATCACACCAATATGCATTTCTCCTTCAGCCTTGAGTGGTATGGCAACGATATTTTCTCCATTAAGTTCTTTATCAATCACACCGCTGCAAATCGTATATCCGTTAAGACCGATAAGTAAATTAAAAAGAGTGGCTCTATCCATGACACGGATATTTTTAGAACGTATAGTAGTGCTGAAAATTTCCTCAGAGAAATAAAAAGAATTATGTTCTCCCTGTTCATAAGAAAGATAAGGATATTGGACTAAATCTTCCATCATAACTAAGCGCTGTTTTGCAAGAGGATTGCCAGAACTTACGAATATATGGGGTTGAGCGGTAAACAATTCTGTGAATTTAAGGTCATTTACTTTGAGTATCTTTTTGATCACTATTTCATTAAATTCATTATAATACAAAATCCCGATTTCACTTTTCATCCGGGAAACGTCATCAATAATGGCATAAGTTTGTGTCTCCCGTAAACTGAAGTCATATTCGTCTCCGCCGCATTCTTTTATCAAATCGACAAAGGCGTTGACAGCAAATGAATAATGCTGAGTCGAAACCCTAAATTCTTGTTTTCCCCCTGCATGGATTTTATATTTTTCCTCAAGCAATGCAGCCTGTTCCAATACCTGTCTTGCATATCCCAAAAAAACTTCTCCTTCTTTTGAAACAGACACGCCTTTATTAGTCCTGTCAAAAATAATGATGTCCATTTCTTTTTCAAGCTCTTTTATTGCTTTTGTGAGACTTGGCTGAGAAAGAAATAACATTTTTGCCGCTTTGCTAAAAGTTCCTGCTTCTGCAACTGTCACAATATATTTTAATTGTTGTAATGTCATAATTCTCCTTAGTATACTTGATTTCTTTCCATGCCCTTAGTTCCCGCACTCGATACTGATCTCATTGAACTGCTGAAGGATGTCATCTACTTTTACCGCCTTTTTCTCTTCTCCCGCCAGATCCAGCACGATCTTCCCTTGGTGCATCATCAGCAGGCGGTTCCCGTACTCAACGGCATAGCGGAGGTTGTGCGTCACCATAACCGCAGTCAGATTTTTCTCTCTTACGATCTGATCGGTCAGTTCCATGATGATCTCTGCTGTTTTCGGATCAAGCGCTGCGGTATGTTCATCTAAGATAAGAAAATCCACGTCTGTCATAGTAGACATTAGAAGCGCCATTGCCTGACGCTGCCCGCCGGAAAGCGATCCCACAAGAACATCCAGCTTATCTTCCAATCCCAGACCGAGCCGGGCAAGAAGTTCACGGTAATGCTCCTTTCGGCTTCTGTTAACGCCTCTTCCCAATCCATAGAATTTCCCTTTATTATCCGCTAGAGACATATTTTCCAGAATCGTCATGGATGGGCATGTGCCCATAGCAGGATTCTGGTATACCCTGCCGATCCTGCGGTTCCGCCTGTACTCTTTCATGTTCGTGATATCCTGTCCATCCATCACAATACTACCGTGTTCCACCGGAATGCTTCCGCAGAGGATGTTGAGCATGGAAGTCTTCCCAGAGCCGTTGCTCCCCACTACCGATACGAACTCGCCGTCCTTCACGGTCAGGTTAAACCCATCAAACAGGCACATCTCATTGACCGTACCCGGATTATAATATTTATCGATCCCTTTTAGTTCAAGCATGCTTTTTCACCTTCTTCCTGCGTTCCATCCCGATCACCAGTATAATAAGGAAAAGAACCGCTGTAATAAGTTTCATATCCTGAGGTTCAAAGAATTTCAGCGCCGCGGCCACGCACGCCTTGTAGATCACCGAACCAATCAGGACTGCCGTGGTCGCTTTCATCACTGTTAGATTCTTGAACAGGCTCGTGCCAATGATGACACTGGCCAGTCCAATAACGATCGCCCCGGTTCCGCTGGAGATTTCAAAGACTCTCTGCTCCTGGCAGAAAACGCATCCGGCCAGCGCTACAAGGCCATTTGCAATGGAAAGCCCGAGTATCTTTACATTTCCTTGATTTTTCGCAAGCGACGTTACAAGAATCTCATTGTCGCCCGCCGCTCTTAAAAGAAATCCCGACTTTGTCTTTAAATACAGATCCAAAAGAAGTTTTGCCGCCACTGTAATGACTGCGATCACGATTAGCTTCTTCCAGCCGGACAAAGCCTCCGGCATCACTCCGTTGATAAAATCATTATCAAAAATACTGTCCTTACTGAAAATCGGCACATTCGCCGTACCTGCCAGACGGAGATTGACCGTCCACAACGCCGTCATCATGATGATACCAGACAGCAGGTCTCTCACCTTGCATTTTACGTGAATCAAGCCTGTACATACCCCTGCGGCAGCCCCGATCAGAAATGACACCGGAAGCGTCAGATAAGGGTTTACCCCGTTTGTGATCATGGTGGCTGTCAGCGCCGCGCCAAGCGGAAAGCTTCCATCCACCGTAAGATCCGGAAAATCCAGAATCTTATAAGTAATATACACCCCAAGGGCAAGAATGCCATATATCAGCCCCTGTTCTAATATTGTCATATAAATTCCCATATCGTCCTAACGCCTCCGACTGCTATTGTTTTCTCACTTATGCTTATTACCCTTATGAAGTCTTTTCTGCTTCTATGAAGAAATACTGTCAAAACTCTCTGCGGCCGTCTCTAATAATTCCTCGCTCGCTGTGATGCCAAGGTTCTCTGCCACCGCTGTATTTACATAATATCCCGGTTCTGTAATGGTCTCATAATTCATCTCAGACGCCTCTGCCTCTCCCCTTAACACTTTCGCGGCCATCCGTCCCGTCTGCTTTCCAAGCTCAACATAATCCAAACCTTCCGCCGCAAGACAGCCAATTTTCACCTGCTCGATCTCGCTGCCAAATACCGGGATCTTCTTTGTGTTTGCTTTGTCGAGAATGGTTGCCAGAGAATTGACTACCGTATTGTCAGTCAGATTTGTCAAACAGTCCACTTCTTCAAGGATCTCATCCGTGGCAAGAGAAATATCCGCCGTCTGCGTAACGCCCTTATCCACAATGGTAAATCCATAGTCTCCTGCCAGCTCCTTGTATGTCTCAAGAGCGGACACTGAATTAACTTCGCTCGTCGTGTACATAATACCAATCTTCTTTGCATCCGGAAGCATCTCACGGATCATTTCAAGCTGAGCCTTGATCGGGAGTTCATCGCTTGTTCCCGTCACATTTCCCACTGGAGTGCCATTTTCGTCAGCCAGCTCAGCTGCTATAGGATCAGTCACCGCCGTATAAACCACCGGAATATCCGTATCGATCGCTGAATTGTACGCCGCCTGCGCACTTGGTGTGGCAATAGCACAGATCAGATCCACCTTGTCGGATACAAATGTATCACTGATCTGTTTTGCCGTCCCTTGGTCCGCCGCCGCGTTCTTTACTTCGATGGTCAGGTTTTTCCCCTCTTCGATCCCTTCCTCTTTTAGTCCCTCAATGAACCCTTCCCGGCAATTGTCAAGAGAACCATGCTCCGCAAACTGTGAAATACCAATGGTGTACGTTTTTTCTCCTGAGGAATCCTGCCCAGACGCTGAGTTCCCCGAACCGCCGGAAGAACCGCACGCCCCAAGGCTCATTGTCATCGCTGCTCCCAAAATCACTGCCAATACTTTCTTTTTCATAGTTTTCGTCTCCTTTTTTGTTTTTTACAAAAGCAAAGACTTGGATGACATGTTTTTTGTGCGAGTGCGCATCCTTCCCGGAGTACTTTTTCTCGTTCAGCACGCGCCATTCGCAAAACCGCACTTTGTGCTTACTACGGCTTTGCCGCTGTTTTGCTCATGTACCGGCGCTCCTCCCATGTATGGATACATCCGCAGATTCATGCAAGCATGACCTGCGCCCGTGTCCATACATGGCTGAACTTGAAATACAAAAACCGCCTCAAGCTCTATAGCTTGAGACGGTAATAAACAAGTTATTATCGCGGTACCACTCAAATTGACTGATGTCCACTCTGCTCACGTACTAACATACGCTCCTGATTGATAACGGGTTCGGTTCCCGGCGGTGCCTACTCTTTTCATTTCAGACCGCCCTCGAAAGTCCATTCAGAATTAAAATCCATACAGCAATCCCACCGCCTGCTGCTCTCTGAGATTTCTTTTAAAACTTACTCTTCTCTCTCATCGGTTTTTGCTTTTGATGTGCTTTATTTTAATTGTCCTTTTTTGATTTGTCAAGTACTTTTTTATTCCTCTGCCCGGATCTCTAATCCCAGCTCGGCCAGTTGTTTGTCATCAACTGCGCCTGGAGCTTCCGTCATGAGGCAGGACGCGTCCTTCACCTTCGGGAACGCAATCACATCACGGATACTGTCCTGTTTAGCCATGAGCATGACAAGACGGTCAAGACCGTAAGCCAATCCCGCGTGGGGCGGAACCCCGTATTTAAACGCATCAATAAGGAATCCGAACTGGCTGTGTGCCTGTTCTTTCGTAAATCCAAGTGCCTCGAACATCTTCTCCTGCACGTCGTCTTGGAAGATACGGACGCTTCCTCCACCAATCTCATTTCCGTTGAGTACAATATCATATGCCTTCGCGCGCACTTTACCCGGATCACTGTCAAGAAGCGGAAGATCTTCTTCCATGGGCATAGTGAACGGATGGTGCATAGCTACGAAACGTCCCTGCTCCTCACTCCACTCAAACTGAGGAAATTCTGTAATCCACACAAAGCGGAATTGATTTTTATTAAGAAGATCAAGGTCTTTCGCCAGCTCCACCCGCAGCGCACCCAGAGAATCCCATACAATCTTATTTTTATCCGCCGCGAACAAGAGCAGATCGCCCGGCTCTCCTCCCATAGTCTCGATAAGCGCCGACATCTCTTCTTCTGTCATGAACTTCGCAAAGGATGACTTCACTGTTCCATCCTCCTGAAGCGCAATATATGCAAGACCTTTTGCGCCGTAATCTTTAACGAAGACCGTCAGTTTGTCAATCTTCTTTCTCGGCATCGCTCCCTGCCCCTTGGCATTGATACCACGCACACTGCCGCCATTTTCTATGGCTCCTGTGAACACACCAAAGCCACAGCCTTTCACCACATCTGTGACATCCTGAAGTTCCATACCAAAGCGCAGATCCGGCTTATCAGAACCGAAACGGTCCATCGCCTCCTGCCATGTTATTCTCTGAATTGGAAGCTGTACGTCCACATCCAGCACCTCTTTAAAGAGCTTTGCAAGGTATCTCTCATTGACGTCGATCACGTCATCAACATCGACAAACGACAGCTCCATATCGATCTGTGTGAACTCCGGCTGCCGGTCCGCCCTTAAATCTTCATCACGGAAGCATCTGGCAATCTGGATATAGCGGTCAAACCCCGAGCACATAAGAAGCTGCTTGTAGAGCTGCGGGGACTGGGGAAGTCCATAGAAATTGCCCGGATGGATGCGACTGGGCACAAGGTAGTCCCTTGCCCCCTCAGGGGTGCTTTTCCCAAGTATCGGCGTCTCTACCTCGAGGAATCCTTCCTCTGCGAAAAACTGGCGCGTCAACGTCATTACCTGACTCTTGAGCATCAGGTTACGCTGAAGATCTGGCCGCCTCAAATCAAGATAACGGTATTTCAGACGTACTTCTTCCTTTGTCTTTGAATTTTCCTCAATGGGGAATGGCGGTGTCTGCGCTTCGGATAAAATGCGCAGCTCGCTTGGCAGTATCTCGATTTCTCCCGTGGAAAGCTTGTCATTTACCGCACCAGAGCGCTTTGCCACCTCACCCACAACTGCGACAACATACTCTGCGCGCAGGGAAGCCGCCTTCTCGAGAAGCGCCGGATCTGTATTTGCCTCGTCACACACGATCTGCACGATCCCCGAGCGGTCACGCACGTCAACGAACACAAGGCCTCCTTTATTTCTGTTTTTCTGCACCCATCCCATGATAGTCACTGCTTCCCCTGTATTTGCCGCGGAAAGTTCCCCACAGCGATGAGTTCTCTTTAAGCCTTGCATTGATTCAGCCATTGTACACCTCCGTAATATCTGTATATCCTTGTTCTGCAAGCTGTTCCTTTTGGAACTTCTTGTTTTTCTTCATGTTCACGATCATAACCTGATTGCCAGCGGTGCGTTCTTCTCTCGCCTGCGCAAGGACCTCGCACAGCTTATCCTGTGAGAGCTTCTTCTCTAAGAGGAACGCTTTCTTGGGCCTGCCGGACGGCACGTGATAACCACGCTCCAAAAGGAGCATAACAATCCGCTCGAACCCAATAGAGAATCCCACTGCCGGCGTATCCTGTCCGGTAAATTTACCGATCATCTCGTCGTAGCGCCCGCCACCACCAACAGAACCGCCAAACTCATCCATGGAAATCTCAAAGATTGTGCCCGTGTAATAAGACATCCCCCGCACAAGAGTAGGGTCAAATCTCATCTTAAACCGCGCTTCCTTCTGACTCTCCACACTGGTAATAATCATCTCCAGTGAATCTGCTGCCTCAGGAGCAAGATAGCCTTCCAGTTTCTCCTTACACTTGCGGACACCTTCCACACCGTCCGTGATCTCTTTAAAAAGCGCCAGATATTTCTCCACTGATTCTTCCGCATATCCGTTCTCCTTAAGCTCCTCCGCCACGCCGTCTATACCAATCTTATCCATCTTGTCCAATGTGATGAACACACTGTCGTAATCTTTCTCTTCGAACCCGCTGTAAGCCGCCATTGCCTTTAAAAAGCGGCGGTCGTTGATACGGATGGTAAAGTTCTGAAACTCCAGTTTCCCAAGCAGCGCCGTCGTAGCAAGAATCAGTTCAATCTCAGCCAAATTGGACGGCTCCCCGAGAATATCGATATCGCACTGCATAAACTGGCGGTAGCGCCCTCTCTGGGGACGGTCAGCTCTCCACACATTTCCCATCTGAAGCGCCTTAAAAGGCGATGGCAGTTCATTTGCGTGGTTGGAATAATATCTTGAAAGAGGAACCGTCAGATCATAACGCAACCCGCCGTCTACAAGATCCGCCTCTTCCTTAGCTTCACCGATCTTAAGCTTTTCCCCTCTTTTTAGGATCTTAAAGATAAGCTTCTCATTGTCTCCTCCCTGCTTGCTGCATAAATTCTCAATATGCTCTACACAAGGAGTCTCTATGGAGGAAAAGCCAAATGTCCTGTAGGTATCCTTGATCAGACCGATGACATAATCTCTGATCTCCATCTCCGCCGGCATGATATCTTTCATACCTGTAACCGGTTTTTTCTTCAACGCCATAACCATTCTTCCTTTCGTTTTATCATTTCATCGATCCGTTCGATGTAATCCGCAATATTTTTTACATTTTCCACATGAACAATGTCAATCTCCTTACCCTTCTCTGTTTTAATGGGCCGGCCAAGCAGTATCTTCGTGGACGCACCTGCCCCTGCCGCAAGGATCGTCTGTCTTTCTTCCATAATCAGTATATTGTATATTCCCGCTTTGTCAAGTTTTGCGTACCCTACATTTTCAAAATTCCCTGCGATGTTTTTCTGGCGGTACAGGTAGTAAGGTTTCAGCCCCATCCGGCAGGCGCTGTCGGCCGCATCATCTATCATCTGTGCGATCTCCATATTAAGATCCATGCTCCGCCCTTCCTGCCCGAATTTTGCCGCCCGCTTGATCGCAAGAGAATGGACGGTCAGGCTGTCGGGAGCCATTCGCTCGATCTTGCCAAGGGTATCTCTCATATCCTCCGCTGTCTCTCCCGGAAGGCCTGCAATAAGATCCATATTGATATTGCCGAAGCCGAGACGGCGCGCGCAGGCATATGCTTCCTCGACTTCTTCCACCTTGTGTCTGCGGCCCACCAGATCCAACGTCTTCTGTTGCATGGTCTGGGGATTGATGGAGAGCCTTGTAACGGGAAATTGTTTCAATACTAATAGTTTTTCTTCTGTGATACTGTCCGGACGTCCTGCCTCCACGGTAAATTCCACCGTCCCACTTAGGTCAAAGCTCTCCTCTACTGAAAAAAGCAGACGCCTAAGCTGCTCCGGCTCCAGTGTAGTCGGCGTGCCTCCGCCAATATACACGGTATCGGGAGACTTTCCCCACGCCATCTCTCCCAGCGCCCGGATCTCTTTTATAAGTGCATTCAGATAGCTGTCCACTCGGTCACGCCACACATCGATAGGAGAGGAGCTGAAGGAACAGTACGAGCATACGCTGGGACAAAAAGGAATGCCCACATATAGGCTGAACCTTCTCCTCGCCGCCTCTTTTCCACGTTCTAGCTTCGCGAGCAATTCCCTCTCCCTGCAGGCAATCTCATATGCCAGCTCCGCTTTTCTCCGCGTAACAAAATATTCGTTTTGGAGGAAATCCATGATTGTACCAAAGCTTTTCCCGTCTTCTATCATCTGCATGACCAGTTTGGTAGGCCGCACCCCGGTCAGAGTCCCCCACGCAAGAGACCCCCCTGTCTCCCCTTCAAGGAATCGGTAAACCCTGCGAGTGACCGCGCGTTTTTCAATCTGTGCCGCGGCTTCCTCCGTCAGGCTGCCTTCAACGTTTTTTACTTCCTCGGGCGCAATGGAAAAGCAAGAGCCTCCCGGAAATTTCAGTACTACAAGAGGTCCTTGCTCTTCATCAACTGTCTGCTCGATCTCCTCCTCAGGAAAAAAAGCTTTCGTGATATGATATACATTGTAAGTAAATTTATTCTTTTTGCATCTGATCTCAATCATTCTGACACCTATAAAAACGGATTGTATTTCTTTTCGTATCCGATACTTGTCTCATCCATATGTCCCGGATACACCTTCGTCTCGTCTGGCAGGAGAAACAGCTTCTCTTTTATGGAGCGCACAAGCTGCCCCATACTTCCCGTAGGCAGATCTGTCCTTCCCACAGACGCCTTAAAAAGAGTATCTCCACTAAACAGGACATTCTCTTCTGGGAGATAATAGCAACATCCACCTATGGTATGACCCGGCGTATAGATCACACGGATCTTTTCCCCTGCGGTCTTAAGTTCCTGACCATCCGCCACATACCGGGCGTCTGAAAAGATATATCCCTGCCCATACATGGATAAAGAAGCATTTAACTTTGCATCCCCCAGTAATTCCTTCTCCGCCTCATGAGCGTAAACCGGAACCGGAAATTCCTCTAAGAGTCTATCCAGCCCCATAATATGGTCAAAATGCCCGTGCGTCAAAAGGACGGCCTTTACATCAAGCCCCGAATTTTTAATATAGCTTATAAATTCCGGCGGGCATGCCGCCGGATCTACAATAAAGCATTCTTTTGCCTTTTCATTTGCCGCGATGTAACAGTTCGTTCCTACAGGGCCGAGCACAAAATTTTCTATCTTCATATGAAACTCCTATCCTGCTGTCCTCTCGATATCAATGACTCCCGGAAGCTGGCGCAGCTTTTCAATAATACTGTTCAGCTCATCGCGCCCCTGCACGATAAACCCGGTATCGATCGTAGCAGTTCCTTTCTTGCTAGTGCGGATATTCATGGATTTGACATCGATCTTTGCCTCAGTAAATACACGGGAAATATCCATAAGAAGTCCTTGCTTGTCATTGGCGTACATCTTAAGCTCTGCCAGATACTGGCCGCCGCCTTCCGTATCCGCTGTGTCTTCCCACTCGGCGTCGATCAGCCTCGCCCGTTCGATATCTGAAAGATGCAGCATATTCACACAATCTGTCCGATGAATGGACATCCCTCTTCCCCGAGTGACAAACCCCACAATTTCATCTCCCGGCACAGGATTGCAGCATTTTGAAAATCTGACTGCCATGTCGTTGATGCCCTTAACTACAATACCACTCTTCGACTTGGCAATGTGTACCTTTTTTCTGTTGGCTTCGGAGATCTTTTCAAGGATCGTCTCGTCAGTGATCTCTTTTTTATGTTCTTTTTCATATTCTTCAACGAGGCGGTTTACCACCTGCCCCTCTTTTAAGCCACCGTGCCCGATCGCCGCCAGCACTGCGTCCCAGTCGCGGAAACCGTACTTTTTCTGAACGATCTGCATATATTTGGGCTTTAAAATATCCTGAAGCTCAATGGACTTACTGCGGCAATAGGATACGATCAGCTCCTTGCCGCGGATAATATTGTCCTCCTTAAACTCCTTTTTAAACCACTGGTTGATCTTATTTTTTGCCTGTGTGCTCTTAACGATATTGAGCCAATCCCGGCTCGGTCCCTTAGAATTCTGGGACGTCAAAATTTCTATCCTATCCCCATTCTGTATCTTGTAATCAATGTTCACAAGCTTGCCATTGACCCGCGCGCCTACCATCTTGTTGCCCACCGCGCTGTGAATCGCGTAGGCAAAATCTACTGGTGTAGAACCGTTTGGCAGATTCTTTACATCCCCATTCGGGGTAAAGCAGTATACATCCTCCGCAAACAGATCCAGATCTCCCTTTAACAGACTTAAGAACTCTCTGTTGTCGGACATGTCCCTTTGCCACTCCAAGATCTGACGCAGCCAGTTTAACTTTGCTTCCTGCGCTTCCATACTCTTAGCAGCGTCCGCGCCTTCCTTATATTTCCAGTGGGCAGCAATACCATATTCCGCCGTCTTGTGCATCTCTTCCGTGCGGATCTGAATTTCAAAGGGCTGCCCGGACGGTCCCATCAGCGTCGTGTGAAGCGACTGGTACATGTTTGGTTTGGGCATGGCGATATAGTCTTTGAAACGCCCCGGAATGGGAGTGTACATCTCATGTATCACGCCCAGCGCCGCATAACAGTCTTTCACGGAATCCACGATAATACGCACTGCAAACAAGTCATATACCTGATCTAGCGTCTTATTCTGGTTTACCATCTTTTTATAAATGCTGAAGAAATGCTTCACGCGCCCATATACCTTTGTCTTAATGTGAGCGTTTTCCATATGTTTTGACACTTCCGCCACAATCTGCTGGACGAACTCCTCACGCTCTGTCTTCCGCGCGTTCAGATCCTTCACAAGCTGATAGTAGACATCTGGTTTCCAGTATTTCAGCGAAAGGTCGTCAAGTTCTGTCTTGATCTTGGAAATACCGAGCCTCTGGGCAATAGGCGCGTAGATATCCATGGTCTCCCTTGCCTTCTCCTGCTGCTTTTCTGGAGTCATAAATTCCAATGTGCGCATATTGTGGAGACGGTCCGCCAGCTTGATGATAATGACGCGGATGTCCTTTGCCATGGCAAGGAACATCTTTCTTAAGTTCTCTGCCTGCACTTCCAGTTTATCTTGAGAATAATTGAGCTGTCCCAGCTTAGTAACGCCATCTACGAGAAGAGCCACCTCTTCCCCGAACTCCTCTGTCACATCGTCAAGTGACATCTCTGTATCTTCCACTGCGTCATGAAGCATTCCAGCTACAATAGTCTCTTTATCCATTTCCAGATCCGCAAGTATAATCCCTACCCAAAGCGGATGGATAATGTACGGCTCGCCGGATTTTCTTACTTGATTTTTGTGCGCTTCCGTGGCCACCCGGTATGCCTTCTCAATCATAGAGATATCCGCGGACGGATGATATTTTCTAACCCGTGCCACAAGCGCCTGATGGAGCTCCTCCGGATCCTGATAATCCTCAGGGGCTTTTACGGCATGGCCATCCACGATCTCAAGATCTTTATTCAGTTCTTCATATTCCACCGTTCCCGCCATGTCGATTTCCCCTCCTCTCATTTCTCATTTTTTCTTCTGTTCTATTCTCTTTTCCAAGCGAAAAGGATGCACCCGCGATAATGGAGCATCCCGCATAAGTCTGTAATAGGGTCATTATAGCATTTTTACGCGATTTTTCAAATATTTTTCTACAAACAGGGCACTGACTGTCATCCGATCACCATTCAGCCGCTACTGATAATTCACGATTGTCACCTGAAGGCTTCTTCTTCCCATGTACTCGTTCACTGAAGGATAATAGGTAAACGACATGACAGGCTTTGTCTCCATCGCCCTCAGACAGCTGTCCACATCTCCAAAGTAAACGCCCTCCATCTGATTACCGTTTACATCCTCCAAGCAGCATTTGAGTACATTTCTATTCTTTCCGATAATGCGGGGACTTAACACCCGCAAATTCTTCTCCGCAAAAAGAGGCTTTTGATTCCCTTTCCCGAACGGCTCTAAAAGCTCCAATTCTTCTACCAGTTCCTCCGTGATATAGGAAAACGGAAGCTGCATGTCAATAGATACCTTCATCTGCATGTCCTGTTCCGTCAAGTCGCAGAGCGCGTTGATCGTGTCGCGGAACCGCCGGACATTTTCTTCCTCCAGCGACAGCCCCGCCGCCATCTTATGTCCTCCGAACTTGGTAAAAAGCGCCCTGCATCTGCACATCTGGGAGAACATGTCATATGCCTCGATAGAACGCCCAGAGCCTTTCACGCCGCCTTCAGCCTTTGTCAGCACAAATACCGGACGGTAATACCGTTCCTTTATCCTTCCCGCGATGATCCCCGCGATGCTCTCATGACAGTCCGGCAGATAGACAACAAGCACCTTGTCATCTTTTAATGAAGTTGTCTCAATCATGTGTACCGCCTCGGCAACTCCCCGCTCCGTCATCTCCTTACGGCTGTCATTTAACGCCTTTAAATCCTCCGCTAGCATAACAGCGTCCCTTCTCGCGCGGACATTCAGAAGTTCCAGAGCACGCTTTGCTGTATCCAGCCTGCCGCTGGCATTGATACAGGGGCCAAGTACAAAACCAATATGATAAGTATTAAGCCGCTCCACGTCGATGCCCGTGCACTCGATAAGCGCCTTTAACCCTTGATTCTTCGTACGTTTTAGCATCTCAAGTCCTTGTTTTACAAAAATACGGTTCTCCCCTGTCAGATCCATCACATCGCCCACCGTAGCAATGGCTACATTTTCCATAAGGTAGTCCATATCCTCGGGATCCTTCTGCATCACATTATAGAGGGCTTCCACCAGCTTATAGGCGACCGCCGCCCCGCACAGTCCTTTAAACGGATACCCGCAGTCTGGCCGGTGCGGATCCACGACAGCGTCCGCCTTGGGAAGAAGGTACTCTTTTTCCCCGTTCATTTCCACATAGGGTACTTCATGATGGTCCGTCACAATGACTGTCAGCCCCTTCTCCTTCCCGTATGCAATCTCCTCAGTAGCGGCAATCCCATTATCGCAGGTAACAATAGTATCAATCCCGTCGTCAATAGCGCGGTCAATGAGCATCCTGTTTAATCCGTATCCATCCCTGATTCGGTCTGGAATATCGGTATCTGCCTCTGCCCCTAACCCTGACAGCCCTTCCTGCAGGATGTATGTTGCGTTTATCCCATCGATATCATAATCGCCGATCACACGAATCCGCTTTTCCTCTCTGATCTTTTCCGATAAGATCTCAACGGCACGATCCATGTCCTGCATAAGCATACCGTCATACAGATCCGCGATCGTTCCATTTAAATAAAAGTCAATATTCTCATCGCCGACAATGTCCCTATTACGGATCAGGCGTGCAAGGATGGGAGAGATGTGATACTTCTCCCCTATCGCATAAAAATCTGCTTTTTTCATTGCTATGACCCATCGTTCCATGATCTGTCCTCCACCAAGTTACCGCACGCCCGGCTTATATCTATGTATTCTCCGGGATATGAGCCCAGCCCTCCCGAATCTATTTGTGTAAAGAATACCAAAAACCCCGGGAAATGGCAAGCCGCGCCGCCTCTCCCGGGGGTGATCCGCTATGGGATATTAGCATCAGTGTACATCGATGCTACTGTCTTCTCTTTCTTTTCTTTTTTCCGGATGTCTTTTTCTTATTCGTGCGCCCACCGCCTGACGTATTCTGTGAACCCTGCATTTCAGATACGCTTGTTTCATCGTCCGCAGATACAGCTTTTTCTGCTGTAAGGGCTTTTCCGCCCGCCACATTCACCGCTGTCTTTTGCGCGGCCCCCCGTGTCTTCATCACATACCAGAGAGCTCCCGTGATACACACAGAAGAGTATGCACCGCAGACAATACCTACCATCAACGGCAGCGCAAACTCTTTGATGGAACTTACACCCATTACATACAGCACCGCTACCATAATAAATGTGGTCAGCGATGTGTAGATGCTTCTTGTGAGTGTCTGTGTGATACAGCGGTTGACAAGTTCTTTGAGATCCCCACTGTCTCCCTTGAATTTCAATTCTTCACGGATACGGTCAAAAATTACAATGGTCGCATTGATAGAATAACCAACGATCGTCAGCATACATGCGATAAATGTATTGCCCACAGACACCCTGGCGATCACATAGAACGCCAATACCACAAGTACGTCATGCACCAAGGCTAATACCGCACTGGTTGCAAATCGAATGTCTTTGAAACGGAACCAGATGTACAGCAGCATGCAGACCGTAGCGATAATAACTGCCGCTGCCGCGTCCGTACGCATCTCAGAGCTAACTGTCCCGCTGATGTTCTCCGTCAGCAGTTCCTCTGTCACACCAAACTCATCCTGCATATATGTCTCGAACGCTTCACGTTTCGTCAGATCCAGTGTCTGGGTCTTGAACACAACCTGATTCGATCCTTTCACTGTCTGAACCTGAATATTGTTATCTCCAGTAATCTCCTCTAGCTCTGGCACCATCTGGCTGTCGATCTCATCGAGCGTGTATTCTCTGTCAAATGTCACCGTAGTCGCGGTACCTCCTGCGAAATCAAGGCTGTAATTCATCGCTCCGATGCCTCTCGCCTCATTGATTCCCATACCGACGAATCCGCTGACGCACAGCAGGATAGACACGATGAAGAACACCTTTTTCTTTCCGAGAAAATCAATGGGCTTTCTCGGTTTTTGCACACGCCCGTATACTTTCGGGCTGCGGATGCCCACTGCGTAGAAGGCGTACACGATCAGTCTTGTCACCACAAGCGCCGTGAACATGGATACCACAATACCAAGCGCCAACGTCTGGGCAAAGCCTTTCACCGGTCCGCTGCCACGGAACCAGAGCACTGCGGCGGCGATCAGAGTCGTGATATTACCGTCTAAAATCGCTGACAGCGCCTTATGGAATCCTGCCTTTAAAGCGGCATGCACCGACGCGCCGGCAGAGAGTTCCTCCTTAACGCGCGCAAAGATAATGACGTTCGCATCTACCGCCATACCGATACCCAGGATGATACCAGCGATCCCCGGCATCGTCAGCGTAATATCATATGCGTTTAGCAATACCAAAATCAGTCCTGTATAGATCAAAAGAGCAATGCTGGAGGCAAGACCAGTCAACAGGTACACACAGATCATAAATACGCACACGATTACAAGACCAATCGCACCCGCCATAAGGCTTGTGCTCACTGCCTCCTCGCCGAGCTGCGCGCCTACCACCTTGGAACTAATCTCCTCCAATTCTAAGTTCAGTCCACCGATGCGAATAGTGGAAGCCATCTGTTCCGCATCCTCATAGGTCATGGAGCCGGAAATAACTGCCCGTCCGTCCGAGATAACCGCATTTACACTCGGCACGCTGATCAGATCGCCGTCATAATAGATCGCAATGGAATCGTTTCCATTGTTATATGCTTCTTCTGTGGCATCTGCAAAGGCAGCTGTCCCCTCATCATTTAGAGACAGTTCCACTACATATTCCACGGCGCCTGTTGTCTGGCTTTCCTGAGATCCCGCTGACGCTGACCGAACCTCCGAACCTGTCAGCACGACGGAACCATCCTCAACAAGCTCGTCGATCGTCTTGTTCAACATATACTCGCCGTCCGATCCAAGAGAGTAATTCTCACTACCCTCACTGTCATAATGCTTGATAAAATACAGAGATCCCGGCTGCCCCAGTTCTTCGAGGATCTCATTTGCATCCTGAACGCCTGGAATTTCGATACTGATACGGTTGTCACCCTCTTGATATGCCTGCGCTTCCGTACTGTACTGCTCCACACGCCTCTGCATTTTGTAGACGGTATCGTCCATATCCTCCTTAGATGGAGTATCTCCTTTTACCTGATATGTAATGCTGACACCACCCTCTAAGTCCAGCCCAAGATTGATGTTTTTCGCGGCGCCCATGCCCTCAGAGTTCAATCCTCGGACCGCTGTCACGCCAAGAAGTACCATCACGGCCGCCACAAGGATCAGGGTTAATATGCCTCTGCTCTTTTTCATGACATTGATTTCCTTTCTTGTTTTTATGTCGTTTATCCAGTTCTGCCATCTACTGTTTCTCCGTCTGCATTCTGGATTTTATTCGTCTGCCAGAGCCGCCTTAATCATGATCGCACACTCCACGCGTTTCCTCTCCATCTCACAGCTCACCTCATAAGTATCGTTGATAGTGTGATGGAATTTATAAGAATTTGCCATACAGCCCCCGCTGCAGTAGAATCTGGCAAAACATTTCTTACAGCTTTCCTTGGAATATACACTGCAGCCGCGGAACCCATCCGCGATCTCCGGTCTTACGATCCCCTCGTCTACATTTCCCATCAGAAACTCTTCCTGTCCCACAAACTGATGACATGGATACAGATCGCCCCACGGAGTCACTGCAAGATACTCTGTCCCCGACCCGCATCCTGATAGGCGTTTGGACACGCACGGTCCGCCTTCTAGATCGATCATAAAGTGGAAAAAATTAAAACCTTTACCACTCTTTTCTCTATCCACCATGGTCTTCGCCAGCTTATCATACTCCGCAAAGATCTGTGGCAGATCTTCCTTGCGTATCGCATAGGAATCTGTATCTTCCCCCACGACAGGCTCAATTGATATCTGCTCAAATCCAAGGTCTGCAAAATGCAGCACATCCTCAGAAAAGTCCATGTTATTCCGGGTAAATGTTCCCCGGATATAATATTTCTCCTGATTTCTGCTCTTAGCAAGCTTCTGGAACTTCGGAACGATCAGGTCATAGCTCCCTTTTCCGTTCCGAAACGGGCGCATCTTGTCATTGACCTCTTTACGTCCATCCAGGCTTAAGACTATGTTGTCCATTTCTCTGTTGACGAACTCCTGCACCTCGTCGTTTAAGAGCACGCCGTTCGTCGTAAGGGTAAAGCGGAAATGCTTGTCATGCAGCTTTTCCTGCTCTCTTCCGTATGCCACTAGGTCTTTTACGACTTGCCAATTCATCAGAGGTTCCCCGCCAAAGAAATCCACTTCCAGATTGCGGCGTCTGCCGGAATTGGCGATGAGGAAATCCAGCGCTTTCTTTCCCACCTCATAGGACATAAGCGCCCGCCGCCCGTGGTACTCTCCCTCCTCGGCAAAACAGTACTTGCAGGCGAGGTTGCAATCGTGGGCTATATGAAGGCACAGCGCCTTTACCACCGTCTTTCTCTGTTTTACCTCATCAATATAATCTTCATAGACATCCCTTGTAAACAGCCTTCCCTGCTCTGTCAGTTCTGTGACCGCCCCCAAAATATCCTTTATATCATCCTTCTCATATGTATTTCCCAGTCGCTCTTCCAAATAAGAAGCCGTCTCCGGACTTTTGAGCGTCTCAGATGTGTGGAATTCATTCTGGCTTTCCAGCGCACCAATGACATCGTAGGCAGCCTTGTCCACCACATGGACAGCTCCGCTGTTTACGTCAAGGACGATATTATATCCATTGTTCTGATACAGATGTATCACAAAAATACCTCTCTTTCTAAGTTCAGCTCGCGCCATTCGCAAAACGCCCTCAATGTATGGCTGAACTGTAACACGCATAAGGCAGCGGCTTTATGGACCGCTGCCTTTTTCCCTGTTCTTTTGTCGCCGCGATAAAACTATTTTCTGTTCTCGCAGGTCTGGTTTCCTACTGTGCATGATGTCTTACATGCTGACTGGCATGATGTCTGGCACTCGCCGCACCCGCCTTTTTTAACTGTATTGTTTAATGTCTGTGTATTTAATGTCTTAATGTGCTTCATATCCTGTCCTCCTAATATTCTTCAACATATTGCTCGAGATATTATAGCACAGGAGGAGATAGTTTGAAAACCCCCTTTTTCTAACTCACCATACCGCCAAGCATCCCTCCGCCGGCGCACAGAGCGAACGTAGACAGAAGATTCACCATCTCACCGTCCAGAGAATGATACACCCCTATAGAAATCACCAGCAGGAGCACAAAATACAGCACGCCCAAAAGCAGCCCCCACAGGAATTTTCTCCTCTTCATGAGCTTTCCGGCCACGAACCCGCCTGAAAATGTGGATATCACATAGGTCAGTATGATCCCTGCATTCACATTTTGCTCGCTCAACCCCATTTTATATAGGAGGAGCGTCAATACAAGAAGCATAATTCCCGTCACAATATATGCGCACAAAATCGCCTTTACCATATGCACTGCTACCTGTTCAATCCCTTGTCTTCCTGCTGCTTTTTTCTCCATTTTCCCCTCCTGGTCCAAACATATTGTCTTCGCGCCGGGATAGTATCCCAGCACCTACACTCTTTGTCCTTATGTGAAAATCATATGTCCGTCCGGCAGAAATTATGACAAGGTATTGTGTTTTACCGCCGTATTCTTTACTTTTACTAAAATCTGTTACCCCATCTGCCGCCCGAGGAAATCCGCTGCGCTGTAAGCCACTCTCTGCTCCACTTCCCCAAAGCGCTTCTTCTCATCTTTGCCTAACAGCACCACGGAGCCAATCACATCCCCCTCGCAGATGATCGGGCAGACGGCTTCGCTCTGATATTCCTTCATATCCGGCGTCACTTTTACATAAGAAGGATCCCCCATGGAAGCAAGCACCTGATCCCTCTCCTTGAGCGTCTCCTCGAACTCTTTGCCGATAAATTGATCCTGAAGTTCCTTTTTCCCGCTGCCTGATACCGCCACGATCTGATCTGTGTCCGTGACGCACACTGTGCATCCCAATGTCTGGGAAAGGCTCTCCGCATATAGTTTTGCCAAAGTTCCTAGCTCCCCGATAGGGGAATATTTTTTAAGGATGATCTCTCCCTCCCTATCGGTAAATATCTCCAGTGGATCTCCTTCTCTAATACGGAGCGTCCTCCTGATTTCTTTCGGGATGACGACACGCCCCAAATCGTCAATCCTTCTGACTATCCCCGTTGCTTTCATATAAAAAATCCTCCGTTTTACAAATATCTACAAATCCTACTCATTTCTGTCAGTAAATGTAGTATCTGTAAAACAGAGGAATTTATTCATTACTACTGAGCCATCTTCTGATACTGTTCCGCTATATTGAGAGTATGATCTCCCATTCTCTCGAAATCTGTCAGGATCTCGGAAAATACAATACCGCTCTGCGGCTTGCATTTGCCCTTCTTTAAACGCTGAAGCTGCTTTTTGAAGTACTTGTCACGCATATCGTCGTTTTTCTGCTCCATAACGACCGCTTTGCCAAGGACATCCTCCACATTTTCCGGCGTGACATCTTTGACATTGTCAAGAGCGGATATGCACTGCTGCTTCATCTCCTCGAGTTCCTCAAGAACATTTTCTGAAAATTCCTGATCCCATTTCTTCATATCGTCCGCATATTCCAGCAGATTAACTGCGTGGTCACCGATACGCTCCAGATTGCTGATGATCACATAGTAACCGTTGATCTGCAAGGAATCCGACATAGACTTCTCGCTGGACATCAGGGATACAATATACTCAGAGATTCCTTTATTCAGATAATCGATATACTCTTCCCTCTCGACAATCTTTTTCTTGAGTTTATCGTCGTAGTGAATCAGGATAGAGAAAGCGTCTTCAATATTTTTTGACACCATACGGAGCATACGCCCCACCTCGTCGCGCACCTGTGATACCGCCATAGCGCTGTGTCCGATCACATAGGACGTCTCAAAAGGACGAATATACTTTAGACGCAGTTCTTCGTCGTCCGTCTTCTTGCTGTCTGGAAGAATATGTTCCGCCGCATTCGCAAGCGCAGATCCAAACGGAAGAAGGATAAGTGTAGTAATGATATTGAAAACAGTATGTGCGTTGGCAATCTGCGCCACCGGGTCGCCCGGAGTAAGGGATTCTATCCAGTGCACATACGGTGTAACCATACAGACAACTGTGAATATTGCCGTACCAATCACATTAAACATCAGGTGAATGATGGTTGTCCTTTTCGCGTTCACTTTTGTGCCGATAGAAGCAAGGACTGCCGTGATACATGTCCCGATATTCTGGCCAAAAAGCACATATACCGCGCTGGAAAGCGGGATCATCCCCGTGGAAGCAAGCGCCTGAAGGATACCAACGGACGCAGAGGAAGACTGGATCAGAGCCGTAAAGAGCGCCCCGACCAAGATTCCCAGCAGAGGATTGCTGAACTTCGTCATCATTGCGATAAACTTCTCGGACTCTTGGAGAGGAACCATCGCCGCTCCCATCATATCCATACCCATAAACAGGATACCGAGCCCTGCGAAGATACTGCTGATGTGGTGTACCTTTTCGTTCTTAACAAACATCATCACCCCTACGCCGCCAATGGCAAAAATTGGAGCGATAGCACCCATATCAAGGGCAATGAGCTGCCCGGTAATAGTCGTACCGATGTTCGCACCCATGATGACCCACACTGCCTGTTTCAAGGTCATAAGCCCTGAATTTACGAAACCGACAAGCATGACCGTTGTCGCTGAAGAAGACTGGATAACCGCGGTAATGCCAGCTCCTACCAGCACTCCTTTCACACGGTTGGACGTCAGTTTCTCTAGAATGGCTTTCATTTTATTTCCCGCCGCCGCTTCAAGCCCGCCGCTCATCATCTGCATTCCGTACAGGAATAGCGCAAGGCCTCCAAACAGGGAAAGTACGTCTGTTATTCCCATTCCTTTTTCTCCTTTGCATAATTCAGTTTTTTTGTCAGTATGCTATTTTTATTATGATCTCCAAAGATGATCTGCGCTTTGACGCATCATTTTTAAATTAACATGCTGCACTTAAACGTGTCAATTAGATTTT
>MHCFR00700__coassemble_376_pt1 | contig 109315 bp, 104 predicted proteins | sample MHCFR00700__metabat2_low_PE_022 | metagenome-assembled genome bin MHCFR00700 | reverse complement strand
ATCTGGTTGCTCTTTTGTATGCCGTATTCTTTATGCTCGGCAGGGAATCCCGGCGCATCTCGGACCGGATCGGGGCAGAAGAGAAGGCAGAAGTATGGAAAGATGGGGAATACAGGAAGGGGAGGACGGTGGATGTGTCTGAGGAGGGAATCGCACTGCGGATTTCGGGCATGATGGGGATAGGAAAAGGGGACATGTTCCGGGTCGTGGTTACCACGGAGTATTACAGAGCCACCCTGAATGCGACCTGTGTTTACAGCAGAGAGGAAAGCTCCCTGCAGGAAGAAAACGCCCGGCCAGAAGCGGCCCGGACGGAAGGTAAAACAGGAAGTGAAAGACCATCTGGAATGTCAGGAATGCAGCCGGGGGTATTTCTGGCCGCAATAGTCAGTCCTGAGGATGAGGAGAGCAAGAGGAACTGGATGCAGATCATTCATGACCGGAAACATTCCCTGCCAAGAGAAATCGATCCGTGGATGACGGTTTACGATGAGGTGTGCCGGAATATCCGTATGAGATGGGAAAAGATGAAAGGAATATGAGAGAAAAGGTAAGAGGAAGAATGAAAGAGGACACAGGTGAGGTGAGAAAATGGAAGGGCTTTACAGACTGACAGAGACAGCGCTGCTTTTGATGTCATTTTGGGGATATTTTTTTATTGTCTGCCGGTTTGGGAAGGTAAAGAGTTGGTTTGTGCCCATCGTATGCATGGCAGGCATCAGTCTTGTGCTTTTCTTTGGCGGGCTTCTGGGCATTTTGGCTCTGGCAGCGGATCTGGCGCTCATGGGAGGGCTGATCGGATTTATCATATTTGTAGTCTTTCTTTTAAGAGGAAAGATAAACGCTCCGGAGTGGAGCCTGTGCGGGGTCTGCTTTGGGGTGGGAGCGGCGGTGTTCCTTTTGCTTTCCCTTAATCTGAAATTACTCCATTATGATAATTTCTCCCACTGGGCGCTGATCGTGAAATACCTGCTGTCCACGGATCATTTCCCAGGGGCGGACACGGTCATGATACCATTTCGGGATTATCCGCCGGGCAGCAGTGTGTTCATCTACTATGTGTGCCGGTTTGCCGGGCGGTCTCAGGGCGTTATGCTTCTTGCTCAAAACAGTATGATAATCGCCTGTTTCTATGCGGTGTTTGGCATTGTGAAAGAACAGAGACGGTTTCTTCTCTACTCATTTCTGGGGATGGGGTGCGCGCTTTTGTCTTATCTGAATCTGACGATCCGGATCAACAACCTGCTGGTGGATTTGCTCCTGCCCCTCCTTGCAATGGCGTCCGCGGCGGTTTCCTTCCGGTATTGTAGAGAAAAAGGGAAGTTTTGCATCCTGCAGGTGATCCTGCTTGGATTTATAGGAATTGTGAAAAGTACAGGGGTGTTTTTTGCAGGAGCGGCAGGAATCTATGCTCTGTGGATGAGCATCCATACCGGGAAGGAAGACCGGAAAACGGGGAGCGAAAAAGAGGATGCGTATAAGGCCGTCTCATTTAGGAGGCGGGGAAAAATATTTGGGTGCGGGGTGCTGATGCTCTGTGGGGCGGCGCTCCCTTCACTGGCGTGGCGGCGCCATCTCAATATTGACATGGCGGGGTTTGAAGGCAAATTTGAGATGGGAAAGGCTGCCGGAGAATATGGAGCTCCTGTGGGAGAAGAATTATACGGTCAGGTGACGAGGGATTTTCTTGAGACTTCCTTTGATCTGTCAGGGCGGTCGGCACAGGTGTTCTTCGTGTGCCTTATCCTTGCCGTGGGAGCGGTTTTGTATGCCCGGTTTATAATGAAAAAGCGCTGGCGGCTGGGAAATATTCTGACAGTAGGCATTGTAGTGGTCATTCTCTACTATGCGGGGATGCTGTATATGTATCTGTACACCATGCCAGCGGAGGAAGCTCTGCGTCTGGCTGGCTTTGAGCGTTACGCCTGCAGTATCATGACGCTGTTTGCGGGAGTGCTGATCATGGGTGCGGCGGTGGATATGGAAGGTTCTTTTGCTGTAGACATTGATGAACGGGGCGCATACAAGGCATATTCGTCCCCGGGGGCGAGGCGGAGATATCAGTATGCAGTGCTGGGAACAGTCCTTCTTGGGGTGAATTTCCTTTATTCGGAGGTCAATGGCCTGCGCAGTATCCGGGCGGATTATGAGACGTCTCTGCCCGGCAGGGTGGAGCGGGCTGTTGGTGACCGGTGGTATGAAACCGGTGAAACCGATGAAAAGACCTATCTGGTGGTGGCGTCAGACGAGAACGGACAGGTGTCCAGCGGGGAGACTCAGTATGTTTGCAGATATTTTCTCTGGGCTCCCAATGTGGACGCAATGGAGAGTGTAAGCGGGGAAGAACTGGAGAGGCTGAGCGTGGAATATGACCGTATTATCGTTCTGGACTGAGGGAAGAGCATAGGATTCCCTCTTGTCCTAGGCACTGCTAGAACGCACAGCTCCTTTCAGGAACGCTCTGGCTACATTTTTCCGGTGAAAAGTGTCCCTGATTTCCCACCTTTTACAATGTCGTAGAGGAATTCCGGGTGCTTGCCGTTTGTTACGATTGTATCGATTCCCTGTGAGGTGGCAAGCTGCGCTGCCTGAAGCTTCGTGCGCATCCCACCTGTGCCGCGCCGGCTCCCAGCTCCCCCCGCCAGCGAGTAGACACTCTCATCAATGTGGCTGATTTGTTCGATCAGCTTTGCGTTTGGATAGAGGCGCGGGTCACTGTCGTAGAAACCGTCGATGTCTGAGAAGATGACAAGCCGTTTCGCGCGGCAGAGAACAGATACAACAGCAGAGAGCATATCATTGTCACCAAAAAGACGGTCTTCGGATTCAATTTCTTTATAACTGACAGAATCATTCTCATTTACAATCGGAATAACGCCCATCTCCAGAAGGGCGTTGAAAGTGTTAGTCAGGTTTTCCTTCTTCTCCTCTTCTTCAATATCTTCCGCATTTAAGAGGATCTGAGCGACTGTCTTGTCATAATCCCCGAAAAATTTGTCATAAAGGTACATAAGACTGCACTGTCCCACAGCAGCTGCTGCCTGCTTCATCCGCATGCTGTCCGGCTTAGCTTGCATGCCCAGCTTGTTTCTGCCCACGGCAATTGCTCCTGATGATACAAGGATGACTTCATATCCCATATTATGGATATCTGCCAGCGTGCATACAAGGCGGTCAGTAGCACGCAGATCGCTCTTCCCGGCATCGTTTGTAAGCGTGGAAGTACCTACTTTTACTACGATTCTGTTGTTATAAAGCCCCATGTTCTAATTCCTCCTGAAAACATAACTGACGGATTTTTTGACATTATTGCCGATTTATCGTATCATAGATCAAAAGATTACAAAAGCGAATATTTATCATATATAACATGATAATATCAGATAAATAGGAGCGCGGGAGGAAAAAAGATGGATGGCAGTATTCAGAAATACCTTGCTTTTGTGAAAACTGTTGAATGTGGGAGCTTTACAAAAGCTGCGGAATTGCTCAGTTATTCTCAGTCAGGTATCAGCCGTATGATAGGGGATCTGGAGAGGGAGTGGAAGGTAACGCTTCTTGAACGCAGCCGTTCGGGAGTTCGCCTTACAAGCGAAGGAATCCGCTTGCTTCCATACGCGAAACGGGTGTGCGATGAGTATGAGAAACTACAGTCAGTGGTTAATGGAATTAACGGGTTGAACGCAGGTCTGATCCGTATTGGTACATTTTCCAGTGTGGCGACTCACTGGCTTCCTAATATGATCCATGAATTTCAGAAAGAGTATCCGAATATTGATTATGAATTGCTTCTAGGAGATTATACGGAGATTGAGACATGGATATCCGAGGGAAGGGTGGACTGCGGCTTCTTGAGACTTCCTGTTCAGGCGGAGCTTGAGACGATGTTCCTTGAGCAGGATAGACTGCTCGCTGTGATGCCAGAGGGTCACCCGTTGGCGGCGCTGGAAGAGATTCCGCTGAGCGCATTGTGCGGAGAGCCTTTTATGCTTTTAGAGAAGGGGGCAAAGGCAGAAGTGTCGGAGATTTTTGAAAAAAGTGGGATGAGTCCGAACATACATTTTACTACATGGGATGATTATGCGATTATGTCCATGATAGAGAGCGGGCTGGGGGTAAGTATCCTGCCGGAGCTGATTCTAAAGAGGACACCTTATAAGATCGTGGCGAGGGAACTGGAGATCCCGGCATATCGGAATATTGGGATAGCTTGGCGAAAACGCAAGGTTTCTGCCCCAGTGCTGGAGAGATTTATGAAATATCTGGATCATCGGGAGCAGGTGAACCGGGAATGAAATTGTAATAACGCCATGGCACTGGAAAAAGAAACCTTCTTGCTAGTTCTGCATATATTGATTATAATAAATCCATATTAGCTATCTCCGCGCGGAAAGTTCTGGTAAAAAGGATAGGCGCAGAGAGGAAGAGAGGTTATCAATATGAAAAAAGTAATCACCAGTCTGCCGTTCAAACTCCTGCTTGGAGTGGTCATCGGCATCCTTGTGGGTCAGGTCTCTGGGACGGCGCTGATGAATGTTGTTGTAACAGTGAAATTTGTCCTAGGAGAGTTTATCAATTTTTGTGTGCCGCTAATTATCATTGGTTTTATTGCTCCATCCATTACAAGGCTTGGGAGAAATGCTTCCCGAATGCTTGGCGTGGCGATATTCTGTGCGTACATGTCCTCTATATTGGCGGCATTTATGGCTATGGCGTCAGGGTATGGGCTGATCCCCCATCTATCTATTGATTCAGAAGTAGAAGGGCTTAAGGAATTGCCGGAGATCGTATTCCAGCTTGAGATCCCACAGATCATGAGTGTTATGAGTGCTCTGGTCTTTTCGGTGCTGATTGGTCTTGCAGCTACGTGGACCAAAGCGGCAACAGTGACAAATATTTTAGAAGAGTTCCAGAAGATCGTGCTTGAAATTGTGACAAGAATCGTAATCCCGATCTTACCGGTGTTTATCGGATTTACGTTCTGCTCTTTGTCCTACGAAGGAACGATCACGAAGCAACTCCCGGTATTTATCAAGATCGTCATTATTGTGATGATCGGTCACTTTATATGGATGGCCGTACTTTACGCGGTGGCAGGAATCTATTCAAAGAGCAATCCGTTTGATGTGATTAGAAATTACGGACCGGCTTATATTACTGCAGTGGGCACTATGTCCTCCGCCGCGACGCTGGCGGTAGCGCTTCGTTGTGCGAAAAAATCAAAACCGCTGCGCGAGGATATGGTGGATTTTGGAATTCCGCTATTTGCGAATATCCATCTGTGCGGATCAGTGCTGACAGAAGTATTTTTTGTTATGACAGTATCCCTCATCCTGTATGGCCAGATCCCGTCTGTAGGGACAATGGTTCTGTTCTGCTTGCTGCTTGGAATCTTTGCTATTGGAGCGCCGGGGGTTCCAGGAGGGACAGTAATGGCGTCTCTGGGGCTGATTACGGGAGTTCTTGGCTTTGATTCGACGGGAACTGCTTTGATGCTTACGATTTTTGCGCTTCAGGATAGCTTTGGTACAGCTTGCAATATTACAGGAGACGGCGCGCTGACCATGATCTTGACCGGGTATGCGAATCGGCATAACATTGAGAAGCAGGAATTGAAAGTAGAGTTATAAAGGGAATAAGGGTGCTGTGAAATATATCTTTTCTGTATAGATAATATACGTTCCCGGGATTATATCATAACTCAAAACTGTTCCGCCCTACTTCAAAGATTTGGGCGGATGTTAAAGATGGCTGATGTTCGACCAGAAGGTCTTCATCAGCCATCTTTAACATCCGGTTCAAATGCTTTTCTCGCAGTAAGGTCTATCTGTCGGAAGCGACTTCCACTTTGAATTTCCCTGCACAAAGATCTTTGTTGTACAGATGAATATAGTATATTTTAGAACTTCCCTTTTCGGAAAACGAAATATCCACAGAACTGTATTGCGTGAGCGGCAAGTAGAGCGCAGCGGCCCCGAAGCCGCGATGCAATTACAGTTCTGTGGAGATCGTATGCTTTTAGGAAAAGAAAAATTTCAAAAACTTTTTACTGTTCATCTGTATAAAAAAGATATATTTATCAACTTATACTCCAAGTACCTTCCGGGTCAGTTTTCGTTCATCCTCCCCGGCATTTCTATAATGCATTAGCAGATCTGCTTCTTCTTTCGTCAGATAGATCGTGTCTGCATTTTCTAAAACTTTCCCGGTAAAGTAAGGTCCAGAAGTTTCGTTTATGATACCAGTGCTGGTACAGGTCTGGGTGATGAGCTGTTCTAAAGTGACTTCATAGATATCAGCGATACGGATGAGCATATCAATATCCGGGATGCGTTTTCCAGTTTCATAGTTTGAGTACGCCTGTCTTGAGATATTGAGTTTTTCGCCGATCTGCTCTTGCGTATAATTATTTTCAGTTCTCAATCTATGCAGATTGTTCGCAAGCTGGATAATAGACACACCGACACCTCCGTTTACAAGAAACCATTAAAATTCTCCACTATTATATCAATTTTTCCAGTAAACAAGGCGCTATGCAACATAACGGATAATATACACAAAAAGAAACAAATAGTTGCAATACATGGACATGCCACTATACCTTACTAAGTGAGCTGTTATGGTATTGTGTAGAATAAGTGACATCTTCTCCGAGCCACTTCGGAGCTTCATAGGATCCCGCAGTCTCCTCGTCCGGGAACTCGATCTCCGCCAGTACGAGAGGAGAGAGATCTTCTTCAAAAAAGTCCAGTTCCAGAGAGAGATCGTTCTCCAATGGGATGACATAGCGTTTTTTTCTGATGATCCTTCCGTCTGTTTTCGGCACCAGATGTTCGTAAGCCTCTTTTGTGAGAGGCAGATTGTATTCTTCCCGGGACATAAGCCCTTTTGATTTGTAAGTGAGAAAATATTCGTCATTGTCCCTTCGTATGCGGACGACCGGAGCTGTGCAGAGATAGCCCTGCTCGATATGGCGGCACGGGTAATCTTCAGGCTGGAAGGGCAGCTGTTTCGTATTTACAAGAAATTTGCGTTCAATCTCCATAGTACATTCTCCTGTTGATAGAAAATAGTAATTTGTTTTATTATATAGCATTCTTTAGGCGCACACCAGAAAAATGACCGGATTTATATAAATTATAAGCAGGAGGGTACGGGGGATGCTCGTTGCATTTGCAGGAGTGGTTTGTTACACTGAGATGAGAAAAAACTATACATTCGGGAGGGTGGACAGATGAATAAGGTTTATGTTTTTCTTGCAGACGGATTTGAGGAGATCGAGGGACTTACGGTCGTGGATGTTTTGCGCCGTGCGGAGATTGAAACGGAAACCGTGTCCATTATGGGCAGGAAAGATGTACATGGAGCCCATAAGATTACAGTGATGGCGGATAGGCTTTTTGAGGAGACGGATATAGAGGAAGCCGACATGCTGGTTGTCCCAGGCGGGATGCAAGGCACGCTGAATCTTAAGGCGCATGAAGGACTGAGAGAACAATTGCTGTCATTTGACAGGCAGAAAAAATATATTGGAGCGATTTGCGCAGCTCCAAGTGTTCTGGGAGAACTTGGAATATTGGATGGAAGAAAAGCGTGCTGTTATCCATCCTTTGAAGAGACGCTAAAAGGTGCGGAAGTCGTATGGGAACCGGCGGTTACAGACGGGCATATCACCACAGGACGGGGAATGGGTACGGCAATTCCTTTTGCACTGAAGCTAACGGAGGTTCTGGCAGGAGCAGAAAAAGCAGCAGAGGTAAAAGCATCTATCGTATACGAGGGATGAAAGTACAGTTCCCCGAGTGCCATTTGCAAAACCGCACCTTGTGCTAACCGCGGCATACGCCGCAGTTTTGCTCATGAGAAGGCGCTCCGTTCATCCCCACACCTCTCCGCAAAACTGTGCAAGCACATCTTGCGTTCGAGGATATGGTCATGGCGGAACTGTTTTGGCAAAAAGTACTGGAAATATGCGGTTGTGTGTGCTATACTGTGTTAATGACTGCAAATGTCTTCTTTCGTAGGAGAAGAGATAGAGTTTGCGCATTCAAGGAGGAAGAAAATGAGTTTACAGGTAGAAAAATTAGAACATAATATGGCGAAGCTGACGATCGAGGTGTCAGCGGAGGATGTGGAGAAGGCGCTTCAGGCTGCATATTTGAAACAGCGAAGTAAGATCAACCTTCCGGGATTCCGTAAAGGAAAGGTTCCGCGTCAGATGATCGAGAAGATGTATGGGCCGGAAGTGTTCTATGATGAAGCGGCAAATCATATGATATCAGAGGGGTATGGAAAAGCATACGATGAGTGCGAGCTTGATATTGTGTCCCAGCCGAAGATTGAGATCGCACAGCTTGAGAAGGGAAAACCTTTTATTTTTACGGCTGAGGTGGCAGTGAAGCCGGAGGTTACACTTGGTGAATATAAGGGGTTGAAAGTGGACAAAGTCTCTACAAGAGTGACACAGAAAGAAGTCGATGAGGAGATTGACAGAGAGCGCGAGCGCAGTGCAAGGACAGTTGAGGTCACAGACAGACCGGTTCAGGACAAAGATCAGGTCGTTCTCGATTTTGAAGGATTTGTAGACGGTGTCGCATTTGAAGGTGGAAAAGGCGAAAAATATCCGCTTACTATCGGTTCCGGCGCGTTTATTCCGGGATTCGAAGAACAGTTGATCGGCGCTGAGATCGGCAAGGAAATGGAAGTTAATGTGACTTTCCCGGAAGAGTATCAGGCGGCGGAGCTCGCGGGAAAAGCAGCGGTATTTAAATGCACGGTACACGAGATCAAAGCAAAGGAACTTCCGGAGCTGGATGACGAGTTCGTATCCGACGTATCTGAGAAGAGCGAGACTGTTGATGCATACAAAGCCGAGGTGAAGTCAAAGATCAAAGAGCGCAAGGAGCGCGAAGGTAAGCAGAAGAAAGAGGATCAGGCGGTGGAGCAGGCTGTTGCAAATGCACAGATCGATATTCCGGAGCCGATGATCGATCTTCAGACAAAGCAGATGGCGGATGACTTTGCACGCCGCATCATGCAGCAGGGAATGACTCTGGAGCAGTATTTCCAGTTCACGGGTCTTTCTGAAGAGAAAATGATGGAAGAGTTCCGTCCGCAGGCTGAGAAGCGTATCCGCACAAGACTGGTGCTCGAGGCAGTTGTTGCCGCAGAGAATATCGAAGTGTCTGATGAGCGTCTGGACGAGGAGCTTCAGAAGATGGCAGACTCCTATCAGATGGAAGTTGAGAAGCTCAAAGAGTTTATGGGCGACAACGAGAAGAATCAGATGAAAGAAGATATCGCAGTTCAGGAAGCTGTGACACTGATCACAGACGCGGCAGTAGAAGGTTGATTATGATTCTTGAGAGGTGTGTCGCTTAAGGCACACCTCTTGTTTCAAAAACAAGTTTTCCGAAACAGGGATTGCCCAGCAGAATACTGGAATACCCGGAATAGTAGTATTATGAAGAGAAACAGAAACCGATAGTGTATCAGAAAGGGGTAGAAAAATGAGTTTAGTACCTTATGTCATTGAACAGACGAGCAGAGGGGAACGTTCTTACGACATTTATTCAAGACTCTTAAAGGAAAGGATCATTTTCCTCGGGGAAGAAGTAAACGACGTGTCCGCCAGTGTGGTGGTGGCGCAGCTTTTGTTTCTTGAAGCAGATGATCCGGACAAGGATATTCAGCTGTATATTAACAGCCCGGGCGGCTCCGTGACAGCAGGGCTTGCGATCTATGATACGATGCAGTATATCAAATGCGATGTGTCTACAGTGTGTATTGGAATGGCTGCCAGCATGGGAGCATTCCTGCTTGCAGGAGGGAAAAAAGGCAAAAGATTCGCGCTGCCGAATGCAGAGATCATGATCCATCAGCCGTCAGGCGGGGCACAGGGACAGGCAACAGAGATTCAAATTGCCGCGGAACATATTCTCCGCACAAAACAAAAATTAAACGAGATCTTAGCTGTGAACACGGGAAAGGATATCGAGACGGTTAAGGCTGATACAGAGCGTGACAACTTCATGTCCGCGGAGGAAGCGAAAGCCTACGGCTTGATCGACGAAGTGATCGCAAATCACTAATACTGTATGAGGTGGCATATATGGCAGGGAAAATGACAGACGATATTGTAAGGTGCTCGTTCTGCGGAAAGACGCAGGCGCAGGTAAGGAAGCTGATCGCAGGCCCGAACGGGACTTACATCTGCGACGAGTGTATCGGGATCTGTTCAGAGATTATAGAAGAAGAGCTTGATTACAATGATGAGAAAGAGGTACTTGATAATATCAATCTTCTGACACCAGAAGAGATGAAGACATTTCTCGATGATTATGTGATTGGTCAGGAAGAGGCGAAAAAAGTCCTCTCCGTTGCAGTTTACAATCATTATAAAAGAATCATGGCAGAGCAGGATTTGGATGTGGAACTGCAGAAGAGCAATATTCTTATGCTGGGCCCGACAGGATGCGGGAAAACGCTTCTTGCGCAGACTTTGGCTAAGATCCTGAATGTTCCGTTTGCCATTGCTGATGCGACAGCCCTGACAGAGGCGGGATACGTGGGGGAGGATGTGGAGAATATTCTTCTTAAGATCATTCAGGCTGCCGACGGCGATATCGAACGTGCGGAACATGGCATTATTTATATTGATGAGATTGATAAGATTACAAGAAAATCTGAGAATCCGTCCATCACTAGGGACGTATCCGGTGAAGGGGTACAACAGGCGCTGCTAAAGATTATTGAAGGAACGGTAGCATCTGTGCCGCCTCAGGGAGGGCGCAAGCATCCTCATCAAGAACTTATCCAGATTGACACGACGAATATCTTATTTATTTGCGGCGGAGCATTCGAGGGCATTGATAAGATCATTGAGACACGTCTTGATAGGAAATCCATTGGCTTTAACGCGGAGATTGCCTCAAAACATGAATATGACATGGATGTACTGCTTCACGAGGTGTTGCCGCAGGATCTTGTGAAATTTGGCTTGATACCAGAATTGGTTGGCAGACTGCCGGTGACCGTATCCCTGGATCTTTTGGATAAAGAAGCGCTGATCCGTATACTGACGGAGCCGAAGAGTGCGATTGTCAAGCAGTATCAGAAGCTTCTTGAGCTGGATGGCGTGAAACTGGAATTTGACCGGGATGCATTGACCGCAATCGCGGAGACCACTCTTGCAAGAAAGACAGGTGCGAGAGGATTGCGGGCGATTATGGAGAAGATCATGATGGATACAATGTATCAGGTTCCGTCAGATGAAACGATCAAAGAATGCAGGATTACGAAGGAGACAGTCAACGGTACAGGAGGACCGCTGTACTTACGCGACGGTGAAGAGAGAAGATCGTTTCTGACGTCAGAGAGCGCATAACTAAGCAGCGTGAGGTTGCTGTAAGGGCGGGTAAAGTGGAAAGAAGATCCATATCCCGCCCTTTTTGTAGCACGTCTCTGTGTGAAGTATCTGATGGAGAAAAGCAACAGGGGTGCAAAGGCACATACACGGTCTGTATATACAGACAGGAAAGATTCAGGAGGGAAACAGATGAACAATAAGATAAAGAGCCTGCCGATGGTTGCCCTCAGGGGAATGACCATCATGCCAGAGATGGTTGTACATTTTGACGTGAGCAGGGAACGGTCCATTGCCGCGATCCAAGAGGCAATGGTGGAGGAGCAGAAGATATTCCTTACTGCTCAGAAGTCTATTGATACGGAAAATCCGGGGATCAAAGATGTCTATGAGATCGGTACAGTGGGAACTATCAAACAAATCATTAAGCTGCCGAAACATATCGTGCGTGTATTGGTTTCCGGGGAGACGAGAGGACGGCTTCAGGAGATGGAGTTCTCTGATCCATATTTAAGAGCCAAGGTGGAAGTGCTCGACGAGGACAGTGTGATTATACCCGATGATTTAAATGGGGAAGCGATGGAACGCGGACTAAAAGATATGTTCGTGGATTATGCGGCGAAGAACGGGAAGATGTCCAAAGAATCCGTGGCACAACTCCTTGAAGTGAAGGGTCTGAAAAAGCTGGTCGATGAGATTGCGGCGAACATTCCTCTTTATTATACAGACCAGCAGGAGATCCTTCAGGAGACAGACTTCTGGAAGCGGTATGAGAAATTGGCGTTTAAGCTGGTCAATGAAGTCCAGATCATGGATATCAAGGAAGAGATTCAGCGCAAGGTCAAAGAACGTGTGGATCAGCACCAGAGAGAATATATTCTGCGCGAACAGTTAAAATTGATCCGCGAGGAGCTGGGAGACGATACGACGGTTTCTGACGCGGAGGAGTTTGAGAACGCTTTGAAAAAATTGAAAGCGCCAAAAGAAGTAAAGGAGAAACTCCAAAAGGAAATCAACCGTTTCAAGAGTTCTATGAATTCCCCGGCGGAGAATGGGGTTATCCGCACATATATTGAGACGCTTTTGGAAATGCCGTGGGACAAGGCTGCCAAGGATAATAATGATATCGAGTACGCGAAGAAGGTGCTTGATGAAGATCATTACGGGCTGGAGCAGGTAAAAGAACGCATTCTGGAATTTCTTGCGGTACGCACTCTGACAAAGAAGGGGGACAGCCCTATTCTCTGTCTTGCTGGACCGCCGGGAACCGGTAAGACATCGATCGCAAAATCACTGGCAAAGGCGATGAAAAAGCCTTATGTCCGAATCTCGCTGGGCGGCGTCCGGGATGAAGCGGAGATTCGCGGTCACCGAAAGACTTATGTAGGGGCTATGCCGGGGCGAATTGCCAACGGGATTCGTACCGCAGGCGTAAAAAACCCGGTTATGCTTCTGGATGAGATTGACAAAGTGAGTACAGACTATAAAGGGGATACCTTTTCAGCTCTGCTGGAGGTGCTGGACAGTGAACAAAATGGAAAGTTCCGGGACCACTATCTGGAAGTTCCGCTGGATCTCTCGGAAGTTATGTTCATCACAACAGCGAACACACTCCAGACAATCCCCCGCCCGCTGCTGGACCGTATGGAGATTATAGAGATCAGCAGTTACACGGAAAACGAGAAGCTGCATATTGCTATGGAACATCTAATTCCAAAGCAGCTTGAACGCCATGGGCTTATTAAGGAACAGCTGACATTTAGCAAACATGCGATCTGGAAAATAGCACGAAATTATACAAAAGAAGCTGGAGTACGTCAGCTCGAAAGAGAGGTCGGGAACGTGTGCCGCAAGGCGGCAAAGGAAATCTTGACAACAGATCGGAAGAAGATTGCGGTGACAGACCGCAATATCCACAAATTCCTTGGAAAAGAAAAATATACTTACCAGATGGCAAATCCGACGCCGGAAGTGGGAATTGTCAGGGGACTTGCATGGACTAGCGTAGGCGGCGACACACTTCAGATAGAAGTCAATGTTATGCCGGGAAGAGGAGATCTTACTCTTACAGGACAGCTGGGAGATGTGATGAAAGAATCGGCTCGTGCCGGGATCAGTTATATTCGTTCTGTTAGCGGAAAATATAGTATTGCCGAAGATTTCTTTGAGAAACATGACATCCACGTGCATATTCCCGAAGGGGCAGTTCCTAAAGACGGGCCTTCCGCGGGTATTACCATGGCGACAGCAATGATCTCTGCTATCACAGAAAAGAAAGTAAGGGCTGATCTGGCAATGACTGGAGAGATCACACTGAGAGGACGGGTTCTGCCGATAGGAGGGCTTAAGGAAAAACTTTTGGCGGCAAAGAGCGCAGGTATGAAGACCGTGCTCATTCCCAAGGAAAATCAGGTGGATGTCGATGAACTTTCTACGGAGATTACAAAGGGGCTTGAAATCCTTCCTGTGGAGAACATGAAGGAAGTGCTTGAAGCAGCTCTTGTACCGTGACTGTATTGTAAATGAGAGACGGAGGAACATATGATAATAAAGAGTATCAATCTTGAGACTGTGTGCGGGATCACAAGTACGCTTCCAGAAAACAGAAAGCCAGAGGTGGCCTTTGCGGGAAAATCTAACGTGGGGAAATCCTCATTGATCAATGCTCTAATGAACCGCAAGTCATACGCCCGCATATCAGCCACACCGGGGAAGACGCAGACTATCAACTTCTATAACATCAATGACCGTCTGTATCTCGTGGACCTTCCAGGATACGGATATGCGAAAGTGTCTGAGAAAGAAAAGGCGCAGTGGGGCAGGATGATCGAGAGGTATCTGCACGCCTCCACCCAGCTTAAGGCGGTGTTCCTGCTTATCGATATCCGGCACGAACCTTCGGCAAATGATAAGATGATGTACAAGTGGATTGTGGAGCAGGGTTATGAGCCTGTCATCATTGCCACAAAGTTAGATAAAATAAAACGCAGTCAGGTGCAAAAACATGTTAAAATGTTAAAGGAGGGCCTCGGCCTTGTGCCGGGGACGAAGATCATCCCATTTTCTTCTGTGACAAAGCAAGGAAGGGATGAGATATGGGAGCTGATCGAGATGTTTGAGCAGGGAGATTAGGAGGCGGACAGGATGGAAAACACACGTCCTTACTGGCAGGTGGGATTAAGGCTTTTGATTAGCGTCGCTGCCACAGCAGCATTTGTAGTCATCGGGGTGAAGCTGATTGGTTTTCTTATGCCCTTTGTCATAGGTTGGCTCATCGCCGCTATCGCGGCTCCGCTGGTGAACTGGCTGGAGAAGCGGCTGCGGATCATCAAAAAGCTGGGATCCGCCCTGATCGTTATTTTCGTGCTGGCAGCGATTGTTTTGGCTCTTTATTTTGGAATCAGCAGACTGGCACAGGAGATTGGTGATCTGGTACGGAATTTTCCAGAGATGTACGCTCATCTTGAGACTGGGCTGCGCCAGATCGGCGATACCCTCTACGGGATTTTTGAAAAACTTCCGTTAGGCGTACAAAATGGGTGGAATGCCATGGTGGAAAATCTGGACCAGTACATGGGAAATCTTGTCTCTAACATTAGCGAACCGACAGTGATGGCTGCGGGGAATATTGCCCGGCGGGTGCCATATTACCTGATTTCTTTTATCGTGGCGGTTATGTCCGCGTATTTCTTTATTGTACAGAGGGAAGAAGTGCTAAGGTGGATGAAACGAGTGGCTCCCAAGGCGGTGCAGAAGAGGATGACACTTGTAGTGGATAATTTAAGATATGCTGTGGGAGGATATTTCAAAGCTCAGTTTAAGATCATGGGGATTGTATTTCTGATCCTGCTTGTGGGGCTTGGATTTCTTGGAATAGGATATTTTGTGCTGGTAGCTTTGCTCATTGCATTTCTGGATTTTCTTCCCTTCTTTGGCACCGGGACAGCCATGATCCCATGGGCTGCCTATAAGTTTTTTATGGGAGACTACAAGACCACAGTAGTCCTAGTCGTGCTCTATATCGTGACACAGGCAGTCAGGCAGCTTCTTCAGCCAAAACTTGTGGGAGACAGTGTAGGTCTGAATCCGCTTGTTACCCTTTTGCTCCTGTATGTGGGCTATCGGATGGGTGGCGTATTGTGGATGATCCTGGCAGTACCCATTGGGATGGTGCTTATCAACATGTGTCAGGCAGGCGCATTTGATTATATTTTTGACGATGTGCGGATTTTGGCTGACGGAATACTCGGATTAAGAGAAAATAATGTAAGTAATGAAGAGAAAGAAAAAAATGAAAGGAGGCAGTGAATGGCAGAGAAATTCATTATCAAACGCTCCGGCGACAGAGAGATCTACCAGCCGGATAAGATTAAAGGGGCAATGCGAAAGAGCTTTGCCTCATGTGGTACAAAATCAGAGGAGGAACAGCTCCATGCACTCTGTGTGGCAGTTGAGGAGAAACTGGAAAAAAGAAAGGCGGATTCTGTGGAGCTGATTCAGGATGTGGTGGAGGAAACCTTGATGGAGCAGGGGTTTTTCCAAGAGGCAAAAGCCTATATCCTTTATCGGCAGAAGAGGACGGAGCTGCGCAGGGTCCGGCAGGAAATTGAAAATGAAGTGAAGATAGAAGGACTGTCTGACATTTTAAAGGATATCCAGCAGGTTTTTCCGCCGGACATCTACGCCTTTCCCGTGCTGTTCGGAAAGTTTATGGGATTTCAGAAGCCAGATATGGACGAAGATGAGAAGCTGGAGGCGCTGGTCAAGGCGGCCATGGAGCTGACCAGCCAGGAGGCGCCCCGGTGGGAAAATATTGCCGGATGGCTGTTGGCATTTCAGTTTAACCGGAAGCTTCGGGTGGAGACAGAGAGCAGAGGACTGATCACACTCTTTGACAAGATCACCTATCTCACGGATCAGGGATTGTACGGAAGCTATATTTTAGAAGCATACTCGCGCAGTGAGATTGATGAGGCGGAAACCTTCCTTGTTCCAGAGAGGGACCGGCTTTTCAATTACTCAGGGCTTGACCTTCTGATCAAGCGGTATGTCATATCAACCCACCGCCATGTGCCGTTAGAGAGCCCACAGGAGATGTTTCTTGGCATTGCCCTCCATCTCGCCATGAATGAGGAAAAAGACGTGCGGCTTACGTGGGTGAAGGCATTTTATGATATGCTCTCTAAGTTGGAAGTGACCATGGCAACCCCTACACTGGCAAATGCGAGGAAGCCCTTCCATCAGCTCAGTTCCTGCTTTATCGATACAGTGCCGGACAGCCTCAAGGGCATCTTCCGCTCCGTAGACAACTTTGCTCAGGTGAGCAAGTACGGCGGCGGCATGGGCATGTATTTTGGAAAAGTAAGGGCGGCAGGAAGTGCCATCCGGGGCTTTGAAGGAGCCGCCGGAGGCGTGATCCGCTGGATACGCATTGTCAATGACACCGCAGTGGCGGTAGATCAGCTTGGCGTGAGAGCAGGGGCGGTGGCGGTCTATCTGGATGCATGGCACAGGGACCTGCCGGAATTTCTCCAGATTCGGACAAACAACGGAGATGAGAGGATGAAAGCCCACGATGTGTTTCCTGCAGTCTGCTATCCGGATCTGTTCTGGAAGATGGTAAAAGAAGATCTGGATCAGGACTGGTACCTGATGTGCCCCCACGATATTGCGATGGCAAAGGGATACAGTCTGGAGGACTTTTACGGAGAAGAATGGGAAAAGAGATATTGGGACTGTGTGCATGATTCACGGATCACGAAGCGCACGATCGGGCTCAAAGATATGGTGAGGCTCATCATCAAATCCGTGGTTGAGACAGGAGCGCCCTTTACCTTTAACCGTGATATCGTAAACCGGGCGAATCCTAATCCTCACAGGGGCATGATCTACTGTTCCAACCTCTGCACGGAAATCGCTCAGAACATGGCGCCCATCTCCACAGTCAGCACAGAAGTAAAGACGGAAGATGGGGACACTGTTGTGGTAAACACGACAAAGGCAGGAGAGTTCGTTGTGTGCAATCTTGCTTCCCTCTCCCTTGGAAGGCTTCCGGTGCAGGATAAAGAATATATGCGCAAGGTAGTGCGGACAGTGGTACGTGCGCTGGACAATGTGATCGATCTGAACTTTTATCCCCTTCCCTACGCGAAGATCACCAATCACAGCTATCGGTCCATAGGGCTTGGCGTCAGCGGATATCACCATATGCTGGCAAAGAACAGTATAAAGTGGCAGTCAGAAGAGCATTTGGAATTTGTGGACCGTCTATTCGAGGACATCAACTATGCGGCGGTGGAGGCAAGCTCTGACTTTGCCGCGGAAAAGGGAAGCTACCGCTATTTTGAAAGATCAGACTGGGATACAGGGGCATATTTTGACAAGCGGGATTATACATCTGAAAAATGGTCTGCGCTGCGTAAAAAGGTTCATGAGCAGGGTATGAGAAACGCCTATCTCCTTGCCATTGCGCCCACCAGCTCCACTTCCATCATCGCGGGAACAACAGCGGGCATTGATCCGGTGATGAACAAGTTTTTCTTAGAGGAGAAAAAAGGCTCCATGCTTCCGAGAGTAGCTCCGGACTTAAGCATGGAGACCTACTGGTATTATATCAATGCTCACCACATCGACCAGACATGGTCCGTGCGTGCCTGCGGTGTACGCCAGCGGCATGTGGATCAGGCGCAGTCCATGAATTTTTATATCACCAACGAATATACAATGCGTCAGGTGCTCAATCTCTATCTCAAGGCATGGGAGTGCGGCGTAAAGACGGTTTATTATGTGCGCTCAAAATCACTTGAGGTAGAAGAATGTGAATCATGTTCATCCTGACGGACAGGATAAATGAAAGGAGAAACAGATGCAGGAATTTGATGTAAGACAGCCCCTTCCTCATAAACCGCTGTTTAACCCGGGCGGAGATACGGACGTGCTGAAAAGGCGCATGATCGGCGGAAATACAACGAACCTCAATGATTACAACAACCTGAAATATCCATGGGTGTCGGACTGGTACCGTCAGGCAATGAACAACTTCTGGATTCCGGAGGAGATCAACCTGTCGCAGGACATCAAGGATTACCCGAAACTGGAAAAGGCAGAGAGAAAGGCGTATGACAAGATTCTCTCCTTCCTCGTGTTTCTTGATTCCATACAGACGGCAAACCTGCCATGTGTGGGCGAGTATATTACAGCAAACGAGGTGAACCTCTGTCTCAACATACAGACATTTCAGGAGTGCGTACATTCCCAGTCCTATTCCTATATGCTGGATACGATTTGTTCGCCGGAAGAGCGGATGGATATCCTGTACCAGTGGAAAACGGACGAACATCTCCTGAAGCGGAACACGTTTATCGGAGACTGTTACAATGAGTTCCAGACAAAAAAGGATGCAAGGACGCTTCTGAAAGTGATGATGGCAAATTATGTGCTGGAGGGCATCTATTTTTACTCCGGGTTCATGTTCTTTTACAATCTGTCCAGAAACGGAAAGATGCCCGGTTCTGCTCAGGAGATCCGGTACATCAACCGCGATGAGAATACACACCTGTGGCTGTTCCGCAACATTATCATCGAACTGCGGAAGGAACACCCGGAATTGTTTGACGACGCTATGGTGGCAGAGATGAGGGAACTTCTCATGGAAGGCGTGCGCCAGGAAATCGAATGGGGACACTATGTGATCGGGGACGACGTGGCAGGCTTAAACCGCCAGATGGTGACAGACTATATCCAATATCTGGGCAATTTAAGATGGACAAGCTTTGGATATGACCCGATCTATCCCGGATATGAGAGGGAGCCGGAATCTATGCGCTGGGTATCTCAGTATTCCAATGCAAATATGGTCAAGACGGATTTCTTTGAAGCGCGGTCCACGGCTTATGCAAAATCCACAGCTCTGGTGGACGATTTATAAGGTTTCTGAGGATTGTGTGACTTGTGGATTGAAAAAGAGGACAGGATATGCTATTATGAACGAGGGAGAAAACTCCCATCATGTAACAAATAAAAAGAATGGAAGATGAGTTTCAACATTTTCAAAAATATCAGGAGGTAAAAAATAATGAAGAAATATGTATGTGTCGTATGTGGATATATTTATGACGAAGCGACCGGCGATCCGGATAATGGGATTGAGGCAGGCACAAAGTGGGAGGACGTACCCGAGGATTTCCTCTGTCCTCTTTGCGGAGTAGGAAAAGACGAGTTTTCAGAAGTGGAATAAAATTTTATTAAAAAACACTGCCGTCCCATATAATAATGGGGCGGCAGTGTTTTGTGCTGGGAAAGGATCAGGAAAGGACATGAAATAATGGGCAGATATGACGTGATAATAATCGGAGCGGGACCGGGAGGCATTTTTGCGGCCTATGAGTTGGTGAAGAAAGCGCCGGAATTAAAAGTGGCTGTGCTTGAGTCCGGCAATCCCATGGAAAAGAGAAAATGCCCTATTGATGGGAAGAAAGTAAAGAGCTGCATCAGCTGTAAGACATGCGCGATTATGAGTGGATTCGGCGGGGCAGGCGCTTTTTCTGATGGGAAATATAATATAACCAATGATTTTGGAGGTACTTTGTATGAATATATCGGCAAGGGAGCGGCTCTGGAACTAATGCACTATGTGGATGAAATCAATATACGGTACGGCGGGGAAGGCACGAAGATGTATTCCACTGCGGGAACGAAATTCAAGAAACTATGTATGCAGAACAAACTGAAACTCTTAGACGCTTCTGTGCGCCATCTTGGAACAGATATCAATTACGTGGTTCTTGAGAATCTGTTCAAAGAGCTAAAGGAAAAGGTGGAATTCCGCTTCAACTGTCATGTTGATAATATTGAGCTTGCAGATAATGGATACCGGATTATCACGAAGAACGGCGCCGATGAGTGCGGCAAATGTATTGTATCTGTGGGAAGAAGCGGCAGCAAATGGATGGAGGAAGTGTGTGAAAGTCTGGGCATCCCCACAAAGTCAAACCGTGTGGATCTCGGTGTGCGTGTGGAGCTTCCAGCGGTGATCTTCTCCCATCTGACAGATGAACTGTACGAGAGTAAGATCGTGTACCGCACGGAGAAGTTTGAGGACAAGGTACGGACATTTTGCATGAATCCGTACGGTATTGTGGTAAATGAAAATACCAATGGTATTGTAACCGTGAATGGACATAGCTATGAGGATCCCAAGAAACAGACAGAGAATACGAATTTTGCCCTTCTTGTGGAAAAACATTTCTCAGAGCCTTTTAAGGACAGCAATGAATATGGCGAGAGCATTGCGCGCCTTTCTAATATGCTTGGAGGCGGCGTGCTGGTGCAGCGGTTTGGCGATTTGATCCGCGGGAGAAGGAGTACGGCAAAGAGGATCGAAGAAGGATTCGTGCGTCCTACATTGTCCGCAGAACCCGGAGATTTAAGCCTCGTGCTCCCCAAGCGTATTTTGGATGGAATCATCGAGATGGTATATGCCCTCGATAAAATTGCTCCGGGAACTGCCAACGACGATACCCTGCTCTATGGAGTAGAAGTGAAATTCTATAATATGGAAGTGAAGCTTGACGGGCATTTGGAGACGAAGCACAAAGGGCTGTATGTGATCGGAGACGGCAGCGGGGTGACCCACTCCCTGTCTCATGCGTCGGCGAGCGGCGTGTATGTGGCAAGAGAGATTGTGGACGGCGGCTGATAAGCGCTGATGAACGTATCGTTTGGAAATTACCATATGAGGCTTGTTCTGTGAAAAACAGAATACAAGAAATACAGTCAGAGGAGTGGAAATGGAAAATACAAAGGCAAAGATCTGCGCGGTATCGCTGTCGGATACAGAAGAATTGCTGGAAATTTATGCTCCTTATGTGGAACATACGGCGATTTCATTTGAATATGATGTACCGTCCGTTGAGGAATTCGCGGAGAGGATCAAGACCCGGCGTGACACATATCCATATCTTGTAGCAAGGGACAGCGAAAGACTCCTTGGATACGCGTACACCAGCCCGTTTGTCGGGAGAGCTGCATACGCGTGGTCTGCACAGACGACCATTTACCTGAGGGAGGAGTGCCGGAACAGGGGGATTGGAAGGGCGCTTTACGAGGCGCTTGAAAAGGTGTGCGCCGCCCAGAATATCCTGAACCTCAATGCGTGTATTGGATTCCCAGAAAAAGAGGACGAGTATCTGACGAAGAACAGCGTTGAGTTCCATAGTCATATGGGTTATCAGACTGTCGGGCTGTTCCATAACAGCGGGTATAAGTTTGGAAGATGGTATCACATGGTCTGGATGGAGAAACTGATCGGAGAGCATAGCGAAAAACCTAAGAGAGTGATTCCCTTCAGGGAATTAAACGATGGGATATTGGAAAAGTGCGGGGTGTCCCGCAGAGGAAGCAGGCACCATCTTTATCTGTGAGGAAGATATCTTTCTTCAAAGTGACTATTTATGTCGTGCCTGATCCTGCGGATCGCTATGTGGTTTTACTCCAGCTCTTTGTAATAATTCTTCTGGAGACGTAAGTATGATTCTGTGATATACTGTATGCAGAAAGCATACAGAGGTGACAAAGATGATACAGACAGATGAGAAGAAAAGACTGGAACAATTTGAAGAGATGCTCTCTGCGGTCCAGACCGAATATGACAGTATTGTCCGGCAGTTGGAAACACTGAAGGAAAGGGGAAAGATGAAGTCCGTGACCTATCAGCAGCTTTTCACACGGAAGCTGACATATCAGAACATGTTGTCCATGTATGAGCTTTACGATTTGGCGGAAAAGCCGAAGGACTGAAAAGTAAAAAATTCCCGCGGGAGGCGCTGCGCACAGGGCGTATATCTCCCGCGGGAATTTTCGCTTTTATGCTTACTGCATCTGCACGATGGATTTTACGTGATCGACTTCCTCTTGGGTAGCTTTGGCAGCAGGCACGTAGTAGCTTCTCTCCCTTGCCGCCTCGTACATCTTCTCCTGTGACATCTCACACTGATTACGCATCTGTTTTAAACATTGCTTTAACTCTTTGTTCTCGGTCTGCGCGATCATGTCTCCGAACATTTTCAGTTCGCCGTTAATGCCGACAAGGGCGTCGGCAACCATTGTTTTCTCGTCCATTGTTTTCACCTCATGATTGAAAAGTATACTGTGTTACTATAGGAATCTCATAAGTTCCTGTTTGTTTTTCATGGCGGAATCCGCCGCGTCCTGAAAAAGCTTTTTGATCTCCGGGTCCTCGGTCTTCGAAGCGTAGTCCGTCATCTTACAGTGTGTGGTGGAATATCCGCCGATAAGATGGCGGAGATTCTGCAGGTCAAGAACTGATATCTCTGACATAGTGTATGCCTCCTTAAAATAAATGATTTTCGTGGATAGTATGTGTTGTATATGATCTGTTTATACACTATGAGCGACAAATTCGTGGAAGAGCGTCCGCATTTCCGTGGAAGTGCGGTACATACATTCAGGGTGCCATTGGACGCCCACGGCAAACGGGTGGGAGCCAAGCTCGACTGCTTCGATTGTTCCGTCGGACGCCCGGGCGCTTATGCAGACATCCTTTCCGGGAAGATTGACTGCCTGATGGTGGAAGCTGTTTACATGAAGGCATGACCCTGTATATTTTTTGAGAATAGTGCCTGAAGATACACGGACGCGGTGGCTGACTTCGCTGCGGCAGGCAGACTGCTGCATATGGTTTAAAACCCTGCCGGGGATGAGAGACATGTCCTGCCAGATGGTGCCGCCGCATGCCACATTCAGGATCTGCATCCCGCGGCAGATAGCGAGGACGGGTTTGTGTGAAGCGAGGATTCGTTTCATCAGGCGGATCTGGAATAAGTCTACCGTAATGTCTGTTTTTCCATTTCCGTTTTGCGGCTCTTCCCCGAAAAGGAGCGGGGTGATGTCCTCTCCCCCGCAGAAGAGGAAACCGTCGCAGAGGTCTGCGTACTCACTGATCACCCGGTCGCTGCGCACGAGTGGAAGGACGAGAGGCAGCCCCTTGGAGTAACGGACGGACTGGATGTAAGGATTTGTGACAAACTGGCGGTCCTGCGTGAAACCGCACATAACGATACCGATCTTAGGTTTCATAATTATTTTCTGCCCCTTGTACAATAATGATATGATAGATTATGTAAAAAAGAAAAATATTATACATAGATTATATATAGGATAGTATATAATTGTTTAAGCAGAATACGGGAGGAAACTGTGCATCGGACAGATATGAAGCAGATAGATATGTATTGGATAGATATGCACTGTGATACGCTCAGTGAGCTGATGAAGGTAAAAAACGGAAATCTTCAGGAAAATACTCTCTGTGTAGATATAAAGAGGCTAAAGCAGATCAAAACGGCGGCACAATTCTTTGCATGCTATGTAAATATGGGAGATTTTACAGGAGGTGAATCTGTGTGGGACCGGGCATACGAAAGAGTGCTGTCCATGACAGATTATGCAAGAAAATCTGTGGGAAAAGACTTCTCTCTGGCATATACTGCGGAGGATATCTTTTCTGCTGTAGGGAAAGGGAAAGTATCCGGTATCCTCACCGTGGAGGAGGGCGGTGTGTTAAACGGAAAGCCGGAACGGCTGGAGGAACTGTATGGCAGGGGTGTTCGGCTAATCACGCTGACTTGGAATTATCGAAACTGTATCGGAAGCCCCAACAGCAGAGAGCCCGAAGTAATGAGACAGGGGCTGACAAGGTTTGGGCTGGAGACAGTGGAGCGGATGAATGAGATGGGAATGATCATTGATGTGTCCCATCTTTCGGACGGCGGGGTTTATGACTGTATCAGGCAGAGCAGCGTGCCGATCGTGGCTTCCCACTCCAACGCAAGGGCGCTGTGTCCCCATCCTCGCAATCTGACGGACGAAATGCTCCATGCTCTCGGAGAAAAGGGCGGTGTTGTGGGGGTGAATTTCTATTCTCCGTTTCTAAAGGAAAGGGGAGGGGCGGACATTTCCGATATTGCGCGCCACGCGGCATACATGACAGATAAAGCGGGGGAGGATGCCGTTGCACTCGGTTCGGATCTGGACGGATTCGATAAGGACGACCTGCCGGACGGCATAAACGGGATTCAGGATATGGGGGGGCTGTGGGCTGCTTTTGAAAAAGCAGATATTACTCCGCGTCAGATTGAGAAGATCATGTACAAAAATGCGATGCGGGTTTTGGGGGAAGTCTTAAAATGAGGAGAGCATTCAGGGGTAAAGCGCCGTTATAAAATCTTTAATTCTCATCATAAAAACTTAAGCTTTGTTTAAAAGAATCCGATGTGTCAGTGGGATATAATCTTCTTGTGTAAAAAAGGAGGACATCTTGAATGGCAGGTCGGAAAGCATATAACAAGAGGATATATGATGAGGATGTGTATGACTGGAGAGTACATGACGAGAGAGTATATGACAAGAGAAAAAGGAATCTTGCGAGAAGGAGAAAAAGAAGAATTATCAAGCTCGTGAGAATGACGCTGGCAGGGGGAGTTATCATCGCGGCAGTATTTTCCGTAAAGAAGGTGCTCGGCGACCGGATTATGCTGACGGAGAACGGCATTGTGTGGGATACGGGGGAGCTTTCTGTGATCGAACAGTCGGGGGATGCGTCGGATACGCTGCGGGAGCTGCTTGAAAATAATCCGGAGACCGCTGATTTTATAAAGAATTATCCGGATATGAAGGACAATCCGCCCGCAGAAAGTGTCGGGGATATGACAAAAGGAGTGATCCCCCATCTCCTTCAGTGGGACGAACGCTGGGGGTATCAGACGTACGGCGACAATATGATCGCGGTGAACGGCTGCGGTCCTACGGCACTTTCCATGGTGGCTGCGGGGCTCACGGGCGATAACACCATCACCCCGTACAAAGTGGCCGGATTCGCGGCAGAGCAAGGATATTATGCGGGCGAATCAGGTACGAGCTGGAGCTTGATGACAGAGGGCGCGCAGCAATTCGGCATCCGGGGAGAAGAACTGGGGCTGAGCAGGGAGGAGGTCTTTTCCGCTCTTGAGAACGGACAACCCATTATATGCAGTATGAGACCCGGGGATTTTACGACTACGGGGCACTTCATTGTGCTTGTGGGAACTAAAGACGGAAAGATCAGGGTGAATGATCCCAACAGTCTGAAACGGAGCGAAAAGCTGTGGGATTATGAGACGCTGGAGTACCAGATCAACAATCTGTGGGGATATACGGTGTTATAGGTGAATATCAGGCGGTTAAGTTTGCGCCCTGTTTTCCTGAATACAGGTCAGTTGTGTTCCCGCCGCACGGCCTGATATAATGGCGTCAGAGAAGCAGGGGTAAAAAACATACGGAAAACAGGAGAAATATAAAAAGGCGTAAGTTCTGCCTCATACAGAGGCATTGCTTACGCCGTTTTCCTTTGGTTTTGTTTTAGGTTTTATTGCAGACCCTGTCATGGCCATACCGACATTCTATTTCTGCCCTTCGATCTCCTGCATTTTAATGGCGCGGACTTTGAGTGGAAGCCCAAACAGGTTGATGAAGCCTTCTGCATCGTGGTGGTCATACAGTTCTCCAGTTGTGAAGCTTGCCAAAGATTCACTGTACAGTGAGTATGGAGAAGTTTCTCCTGCCTTAATAATGTTGCCTTTATATAGCTTAAACTTAACTTCACCGGTCACGTATTTCTGCGTTACATCGATGAAAGCCTGAATTGCTTCTCGCAAGGGCGTAAACCATTTTCCCTCGTATACGATCTGGGCAAATTTGTTTCCGAGATCTTTTTTTACTTCATATGTAGCGCGGTCGAGAACGAGTTCTTCAAGCTGCTCGTGGGCTGCCATGAGGATTGTTCCGCCCGGCGTCTCGTACACGCCGCGGGACTTCATTCCCACGACACGGTTCTCGACGATGTCGATGATCCCGATGCCGTGTTTTCCGCCCAGAGTGTTTAGTTCTGCGATGATTTCGGAAACTTTCATTTCTTTCCCGTTTAAGCTCTTGGGCACGCCTGCCTCAAATGTCATGGTCACATATTCGCCTTCATCCGGCGCCTTCTCTGGCGTTACTCCGAGCACGAGAAGATCGTCATAGTTCGGCTCGTTTGCCGGGTCCTCCAGTTCCAGTCCCTCGTGGCTGATGTGCCAAAGGTTGCGGTCGCGGCTGTAGCTGTGCTTCGCGTCGAAGGGAAGATCAATACCGTGCTGTTTACAGTATTCGATCTCTTCCTCGCGGGATTGCATGGTCCACACATCTGTCATACGCCACGGGGCAATGATCTTGATATCGGGAGCCAGAGCCTTGATGCCCAGCTCGAAACGGATCTGGTCGTTTCCTTTGCCCGTCGCACCGTGGCAGATTGCTGTCGCACCTTCCTTGCGTGCGATCTCCACCAGCTTCTTTGCGATGACTGGACGCGCCATGGAGGTTCCGAGAAGATACTTGTTCTCGTATACGGCGCCTGCCTTCACGCATGGCATGATGTAGTCGTCGCAGAATTCGTCGATGATGTTTTCGATATATAATTTGGAAGCACCTGAAAGTTTCGATCTTTCTTCAAGCCCGTCCAATTCCTCGCCCTGTCCGCAGTCGATGCAGCAACAGATGACCTCATAGTCAAAGTTTTCCTTCAGCCACGGGATGATAGCAGTAGTGTCAAGACCGCCTGAATACGCTAATACAACTTTTTCCTTACTCATTTCAAATGCCTCCTGAATGTATTTTTATAAATTTTGCCCTCCGGCGAACCGGCGGTGCATTGTTTTTGAAAGCCCTTTTTATAAGCTACAACATACTATACACTAGAAGTTATAATTATGCAAGTAAAAATTTATAAAAATAAATTTATGCAAAATTATATGAATATTATTGCATAAAAATACAATTTTAAAGTGAAGCACGTATTAGGAAATGTCGGGAACCATAGAACATAAAATTATAGAAGAAACAGAAAACACAGCAGGCAGGGCTGCCGCATGAAAAGGGCAGCCCTGATTTCAACTAAATGACCGGATAAACTGCTATACGGTCACTGTTCCCTCACAGCACCGAAAATCTGTATCGATTGTGTTGGCAAAGACACGCACTTTCAGATTTCTCGGACTGCAGATGCCTTTCGGATCAGGCACGGAGACATTCAGATCTTCGGGAAGGACAAATCTGATACATTTTACTTGGATATCCCGGCAGGAAGGGTAGTTGTGGGCAGGAAGAGTGATCGTCTTTAGACCTCTCTGGTATTCCTCGCCGTAAGAATCTACTTCCGTTAATACAACCGCCAGCGCGGTCCGCTTGTGCGGGCATACGCCTTTGACGGTGAGGTCAAGCTGGACGATCCTTCCGAGAGATTCCAGATATACATCCCCTAAATCCGCCACGAGAGAATCATGACATCCCTCCACTTTCAGCTCAACCGGAACCGGACAGGGCTCTGGAGTCACCACGATGCCGCAGTCCACGGATACGCTTGGGTCGGGAAATGTCACGACATTCCCCTCGGTATCCGAGTAGAGGATGGAAGCATTGACCTGTTTCGTGCCCGTGCTCTGACCGACGTGCATGACATAAAATTCAAGGGAGGCACCCTCGTTACCAGACACGCCAAGTTCAGAGATTTTCCACTGCAAAGTCGTATTACTGATCATCATAGCCGTACCTTTTGTCGGTGGGATGACGCTGGTAATGCGGAAATCCGGATTCACGGTCTCGTCGATCACGATATCGGTCGCGCCCGGCTTGGAGATATTTGCCGCCAGATCGGCGAATAAGTTTTCAAGGTCTGCGTCGTCCGGCGTTACCGATACATGGGAAGCATCCGGGTCGGTTGCCCAGTCGTTTAATACATTTACGTCTATGCCGTCATCTCCAATCAAGCCGATGCAGTAAATGATGATACCCGACGCTCTGGCAGCGGCAGCGACCGGAGCAGGGGGAACACCGGATGTGGTTTTCCCGTCCGTGAACATAACGATCACACGGGCGTTGGGAGAAGCGGGATCAAAGAGCTGTACTGCTTTGGTGAAAGCGTCCGCATGGTTGGTGGAGCCGCCGGCGTTTAAGCTGTTGACCGCGCTTTTGAGCGCTGCGACCGATGTGATAAGCTGCGTGTCAGCCGTTGCGCTGTCCGCGAAACTGACGATCCCGATCCGGCTTCCTGAACCGATCGTCCCGTCTTTTGAACTGTCTGTTGCTTCATCGATAATGTCGATGAAGGTGTCCGCGCCCGCTTTCATGTTTGCGAGGGGAGTGCCTGTCATGCTGCCGGAGCGGTCGAGAACGAGAACGATATCCGTAGGATTGGAAGCGATGTCCGGAGCCGCCGACAGGGCAAGAGTTATCTTTAATGTTCCGTTACAGTCTATCTGGTCTGTGTTAATCTGTTTGTTAGAATTAGTAATACCCATCATATTACCTCCATATATATAGTAAAAGGAGAGCTCTGCCTTATACTACATCATATGTGGGGATGCAGAAAATGTTCAGTATTCATATAATTGTTATTTCAAAAGAAAACAATGAAAATTTTTCATACAAATTGTTATAAAAACAGTTGACATACAAGAAAAAGGTGGTATTATATACATAACAGTTGTTGAATCAACACAAAATAACTGTCAAAACAAAAGGAGGTTTGCCATGATTTACACGGTAACATTGAATCCGGCTTTGGACAAAACGGTTGAAATCCCGTCGCTGACGATTGACGCGGTCAACCGGATTACGACCATGAGAACGGATCCGGGGGGAAAGGGGATCAATGTCTCGAAAGTCATCAGTAAACTGGGAGGGAAGAGCATTGCTTCCGGAATTCTCGGTGGAGATACCGGACGGGCAATTTTGTCAGCGTTAAAGGAGATGGAACTTGAGACCTGCTTCCATTTTGTGAATGGTGAGACGCGGACGAACATGAAGGTTATCGACCCTGTCAGCCGCACAAATACCGACATCAATGAACCGGGAGTGACGGTGTCTGAGGAAATACTGTCAGGACTTTTAAAAGAGCTTCTGGAGATAGTCAGGGAAGACGATATCGTAGTTATTTCGGGAAGCATGCCGAAGGGTTCTCCAAAGGAGACATACTTCACGTGGACAAAGGCATTTAATGCGAAGGGAGCAAAGGTCCTCCTCGATGCGGACGGAGAACTTCTCAAGGCGGGACTTAAGGCCTCCCCATATCTTATCAAGCCGAACAACCACGAGCTGTCAGCCTTTGTAGGACGAACTCTAGAGACTCCGGAAGAGCTGGCTGTGACAGCGCGGGAGATTATGAAGGAGTACGGCATTGCGAAAGTTGTGGTGTCCATGGGCGGCGACGGAGCGCTGTATGTGACGAAAGATGAGTCAATCTATGCAGAGGGATTAAAGGTTCCCGTAGGCAGCACGGTTGGCGCAGGAGACAGCGTGGTGGCAGCTCTGGCGGTGGCTGAGGAATCCGGTATGAGTCTGGAGGAGACGGTGAGGCTCTCCACAGCGACGGGAGCGGCGAACGTAATGTGCAGCGGGACACAGGCGGCAGAATTCGAAGTGATAAAGGATCTGATTCCGAAAGTTGTATTCCGACATATTTAAATTTTTAAACAAAAATTAGATTTTTATTTCAAAAATAATTTCAATTGCAAATATATAAAATTTTTATTATGATAAAGAAAGGAGCTTTATTTATGAAAGCAAAAGGTGTACGTCTTCACGCGGCAAATGATCTGAGACTTGAGGAGTTTGAGCTTCCTGAGATCACAGATGATGAAATTCTTGTAAAGGTGGTTTCCGACAGTATCTGTATGTCTACATACAAATGTGCCATTCTCGGGACAGCGCATAAGCGTGTGCACGAGGATGTGGCGGAGCATCCCGCGATCATGGGACATGAGTTTGCGGGAGATATCGTACAGGTGGGAAAGAACCATCAAGATAAGTTCAAACCGGGGATGAAATTTACACTCCAGCCGGCGCTGAACTACAAGGGAACCATGTGGAGCCCGGGATACTCCTACGAGTTCTTCGGCGGGGATACGACATATTGCGTGATTCCGGCGGAGGTTATGGAGCTAGGATGTCTTCTGGAGTACAAAGGACGTGCCTATTATGAGGCATCTTTGGCCGAGCCGATGTCCTGCAGTATCGGTGCGTTTAATGCCGCATACCACACACAGATGGGTGTGTATACCCATGAGATGGGAATTAAAGAAGGCGGAAAGCTTGCGATTATGGCAGGCGCAGGACCGATGGGACTCGGGGCTCTCACATATGCGCTTCACCGCGATGTACGTCCGTCCATGATCGTGGTGACAGATATCAATCAGGAACGGCTTGACAGGGCGGCAGCCTTATTCCCGCCTGAGGATGCCGCGAAAGACGGTATCGAACTGCATTTTGTCAATACAGGGAATTTTGAGGATCCAGTAGGGGAACTGATGCGTATCTCAGGAGGCAAAGGTTACGACGATGTGCTCTGCTATGCGCCGGTTGCTTCTGTTGTGACACAGTCCAGTGCAATCTTAGGAAGAGATGGATGTCTGAATTTCTTCGCGGGTCCGACGGATAATAAGTTTAGCGCTGAGATGAATTTTTATGATGTGCACTACAACTCAACTCATGTCATGGGAACGACAGGAGGAAATACGGATGATATGATCGAGTCTCTTGAGCTTACGGCGGCGGGACGCATCGACCCGGCAGTTATGGTTACACATATCGGCGGTCTGGACTCTGTCGCGGAGACGACTTTGAATCTGCCCAAGATCCCGGGCGGCAAGAAACTGATCTATACACACCTTTCCATGCCGCTGACAGCGCTTACGGATCTGCGTGCAAAGGGAGAGACAGACGGTGATAAGAGATTGACGGAGCTGGCGGATATCGTGGATGCCCACAAAGGGTTGTGGAGCCCGGAGGCAGAGGAATACCTGCTTGCAAACTTTATTGAAGAATAAGTGTGTCAGGACATCCCATCCGTGTTGTCCTGACGCGGATGGGAGGAATGATCTATGGAATCAATGGAAATGCGCAGAGATGCGATTGTTCAGCTGATCAATGAAAAAGGAACCGTAACCTTTGCACAGATTAAAAAGGAATTTCCCAATGTATCGGAAATGACCCTGCGCACGGATCTGAAGCTGCTTGATGAGGAGAAGCGGATTCTCCGTGTGCACGGTGGGGCGAAATCCGTACAGGTTATCATAGGCACAGATGGTTTTCTCAACAGGAAATCGGTCCGGAATATCCCGGAAAAACAGGCAATTGCGAGAAAAGCTTTGACACTGCTCCGACCGGACACGACAGTTTTTTTAGATTCCGGAAGCACGGCTACTGTGTTCGCACGGCAGATCCCCGATCAGTCCTTTCTGATCTACACGACGGGACTAAGCTGCGCCACAGAATTGGCTAATCTCTCGAATCCCACGGTGATGCTTCCCGGGGGGAGATTGAATCGTTACAGTCAGAGCGTGTTTGGATTCTCTGCTATCAAGGAACTGGAGCGGGTGCATTTTGATCAGGCGTTTTTGGGTGTCACCGGATATCACCCGTCCACGGGATTCTCCTGCGGCATCAGCGACGAGGCTTTCTTAAAACAAACTGCGATCCGGCAGTCCGAGAAAGTGGTTGCCCTGATGGATTCCTCAAAAATCAATGTGAAGTGCAGTTTTAGTTTCGGGACACTGTCAGATGTGGATATCATAGTGTCCGATGGAAAACTGCCGGAGGAATTTCTTCTTGAATGTAAAAGGTACGGTGTGGAGGTTTTGTGAAATCCTGATATAGATGGCTGAACCATTCTCCATAGAGGGATTGAGAAGTGAATGGAGGACGGTTTCGTGAAAAATAGTGTACAACGATTTGGTAAATTTTTATCGGCGATGGTTATGCCGAACATCGGTGCTCTGATCGCCTTTGGCTTTCTTGCCGCATTCTTTATTGACACCGGATGGATTCCTAATGAGGGATTCAACAGTCTGGTCAGCCCCATGCTCACCTATCTAATTCCCATCTTGATCGCCTCTACCGGAGGCCGTATGATCGGAGGAGACCGTGGAAGGGTGGTAGGAGCTATTGCTGTGATCGGAGCGATTATGAGCAACACGGAGATCACGATGCTTATGGCAGCTATGGTTATGGGTCCTCTCGCGGGCTTTTGCATCAAAAAGTTTGATCAGTTCATGGAGGGGAGGATGCCGGCTGGCTTTGAGATGCTGATTAACAACTTTTCCTCGGGCATTATCGGAATGATACTTGCGATGCTCGGATATATCGCGATCGGCCCTCTTATGAGCGGTATTCTTGCGGTGCTGTCCGCGGGGGTTGGACTGCTGGTGACCCATGGTTTGCTTCCGCTTGTTTCGGTATTCATTGAACCGGCAAAAGTCTTGTTTCTGAATAACGCGATCAACCATGGTATCTTTACGCCGCTTGCTACAGAACAAGCGGCGGAGTTTGGGAAGTCTATCATGTATATGTTGGAGCCTAACCCGGGACCGGGGCTTGGAGTTTTGCTGGCGTATATGTTCTTCTGTAAAGATAAGGTGACGAGGGATTCTGCGCCAGGCGCTGTAATCATTCATCTGTTGGGAGGTATTCACGAAATATATTTCCCGTATATCCTGATGAACCCATTGGTGATCGTTGCTCCGATTCTCGGGAATATGGCTGCGATCTTCTGGTTTACCCTGACAGACTGCGGTCTGGTGGGACCGGCTTCTCCGGGATCCATCATTGCCTATCTGATGATGAGTCCGGGATCCGATATGATCAAGGTGATCGTAGGGGGGTTGATTGCGACAGGAATTTCCTTTGCTGTTGCCTCGCCAATTGTCAAGATGGCAGGTGGAAAGAGTCTGGAAGAGGCGCAGAATGAGATGGCGTCCATGAAGGCTGTGTCCAAGGGAGAAACAGTGGTGCCGGGTACCATTGATCGCTCTGCAGAGATTAAAAAAATTATTTTTGCCTGTGATGCAGGAATGGGTTCTTCCGCGATGGGAGCGACGAAGTTCAGGAACCGTATCAAGACAGACCGCCCGGACATCACGGTGTCCAATACGTCTGTGGACAACATTCCATCAGACTGTGATATTGCGGTGGTGCAGGCGACACTGGCAGCACGCGCGAAGAAATCCGCTCCGCAAGCACAGCTGATCTCGATAGGCAATTTCCTCGCGGATCCTGCTCTGGATGCGCTGTATGTACAGCTTACTACAGGCGATGCTCCGGCGGCTCCGGCGGGAGAGAATACAGATATCATCATCCCGGATACACCGATTAAGAAACAAGTGATCATTGAGGAAGGCATTAAGCTGGGTCAGAAACCGGTTACGAAGGAAGAAGCCATCCAATCTGCCGGTGAGCTTTTAGTGAAACTTGGCTATGTGGATGAGTCTTATGTGGATGCGATGCAGGAACGGGAAAAGCTGGTATCTACCTACATGGGAATGGGAGTTGCGATTCCTCATGGGACGACTCAGGCAAAAGGTACTGTAAAGAAAACGGGCATTGTGTTCCTCCAGTATCCGGAGGGCGTTGACTTTGGAGCAGAAAAGGCTCAGCTTGTATTTGGAATTGCTGGAATCGGCGATGAGCATCTGGATCTCCTTGGAAAACTCTGTACGTTGCTTGAAGATCCAGCTTTTTTAGAGACGCTGAAAACTACGGATGATGTGAAGTGGGTATTGGAACAGCTGTCGTAGCAACGAAGGGAAAAGCAATAGCAAAATATCATTGAAAAGGAAGAAACACGTCTATGCAGGTATCGGGGAACCGATATCCGCATAGACGTGTTTTGTGACTGGAGCAGTTATCGCGATAGATAATCTGCAATTTATATCATATACTGCGCCGCGATTCATAAAATAATACGAGTGATTGTAACTTTTGTGAGAAAGATGTAAAATTTTCCTATATTTTTTATTAAAATTCTATAATCAAAAATGCAAAAGGGCGCATAAAAAGTGCAAACTAATTAGGATAAAGTCTGGTATAATAAATCACATAAGCAGATTTTACTTGAATGCTAATTCTTAAAGAAAGGAGGATGCAGGCATGCCAGATATTAGGTTGACAAGAATTGACAATCGTCTGATTCACGGTCAGGTGGCAACACAGTGGTGCGGCGTCGTAGGCGCGAATCTTCTTCTTGTTGCGAATGATGCAGTTGCCGGGGATGAATTTCGTCAAGGACTGATGAACATGGCGGCGCCGTCATACGCGCAGACACGTTTCTTCACGATCCAGAAGACAATCGATATCATTCACAAGGCTTCTGCGAATCAGCACATTGCAATTATCTGCGAAACGCCTCAGGATGTGCTCAAGCTCGTTGAGGGCGGAGTTCCGATTAAGAAGGTGAATATCGGAAACATGCACATGGCTGACGGCAAACGTCAGGTCGCAACGTCAGTTGCGGTAGACGACGATGATGTTGCAACTTTTAAAAAGCTGCAGGATCTTGGCGTGGAGCTTGAGATCAAGAGAGTTCCGGACACGCCGACAGAGAGCATCGACAAATTATTTAAGTAATTACATCAGGTTTTATTGGTTAATTGGAAAGGAGTAAATATGGAGATATCAATCATCCAGGCGATTCTGGTCTTTGTTGTAGCCTTTATCATGGGTATCGACCAGTTCAGCTTTTTAGAGTCCTTATACCAGCCGATCGTTACCTGCCCGATCATCGGAGCAATCCTTGGTAACTTCGAGCTTGGTGTGGTAGTTGGTGGTGCTTACCAGCTTATCCAGATCGGTTCCATGCCGATTGGTGGTGCACAGCCGCCGAACGCAATCCTCGGTGGTATTATGGCTACGATTTTTGCGGTTTCACTTAATATGGAAGCAACTGCAGACGGTGTTGGCGCTGCACTTGGTCTTGCTATTCCGTTCGCAGTATTTGGACAGTATGCTGTTACACTGACATTTACATTTATGTCCGGTATGATGGCTAAGGCTGATAAGTACGCAGAGGAAGCTAATGTGAAAGGTATCCGCAACCTGAACTTCCTTGAGATGGGTGTTCTTGGATGCCTCTTCGGTATTCTGGCTGTAGCAGGTCTGTACGGCGGTTCTGCTCTCGGAAACACATTGCAGGATTTCTCCTACCAGTTCTCATGGGTAATGGCTGGTCTGGACGCAGCAGGCGGAGCTATGAAGTTCGTTGGATTCGCTATCCTGATGAAGGTTATGATGTCCAACGAGATGTGGGGATTCCTTCTGGCAGGTTTCGTTATGGCACTGCTTTGCAGCGCAAACGCGACAACTTCAGGAGCAACTCTGATCCTGTGTGCATTCGTAGGTGTTGCTATTGCAATCTATGACTTCTCAACACAGACAAAGATCAAACAGAACGCAGGCGCAGGCGCCGGCTTTGTAGGAGGTGACCAGGATGGCATATAATATTCCAGATAAATATCAGGATCTGACTCCGGCACCGCAGCTGGATAAGAAGACGTTAAATAAGATGGTTTGGCTGTCCTGTTTCTTACAGGCATCCTTCAACTATGAGAGAATGCAGGCTTGTGGATGGCTTTGGAGCATGCTTCCGGGTCTTCAGAAAATACATACAAACAAAGAAGACTTAAAGGCTTCCATGGCGCACAACCTTGATTTCTTGAACACTCACCCGTTCCTTGTGACATTCGTAATGGGTATTGTTCTTTCACTTGAGCAGAACAAGGCTGATACACAGACGATCCGTTCCGTACGTATCTCCGCGGCAGGTCCGTTGGGTGGTATCGGTGACGCACTGTTTTGGCTGACACTTGTTCCGATCACAGCAGGACTTACGGCGAACATGGCAATGGAAGGACAGATCATCGGTGCGATCCTCTTCCTTATTATCTTCAATGCAGTTCAGTTTATTGTTCGCTTCGGACTTATGTATTGGTCTTATGGACTTGGAACAAAAGCTGTTACTCTTCTTACATCTAATGCAAAAGAGTTTACACGTGCGGCAAGCATCCTTGGTATCTTCGTAGTTGGTGGTCTTATCGCAAACTACGGCGGTACAACAGTTCGTATGATCGTTGGTGATACACAGATCAATATTCAGGGTCTGCTTGACGGCGTTCTGCCGAAGCTGATTCCGCTTCTGATCACACTTGGCATTTATGCGCTGATCAAGAAGGGCTGGACACCGGTTAGATGTATCATCCTCATTCTCGTAGTAGGTATTGTGGGTTGTGCATTCGGTATCTGGTCTGGTAACTCTCAGGCTATGGACGCAGACGGCAACACACTTCCGGGAGGATATACACCGCTTGTTGAGTGGTATGAGTACCCGGTTCCGGAAGAGACAGCTGAGTAAGCTGTAAATGAATAAACCTTTGACATATGATGCGTCAAAGAGAATGAGGGGAGGGATCTTTATCCCCCCCTCATCTTAATCTATAAGAGAAATCAGGTGGCTATTTGAATCCTATAACACTTACGATAATTTTAATTGCTGTCATAGGTTATTTGATCTTTCAGGGGATAAAGAATTTTCAGCTGCACAGCATGAACAATGCCCTGAAAAATAAGGACAGCGGAACAGTTGCAAAAATAGCGGATATGCCGGTATCCAGACGGGTCATGGGAGAGTATGTGTGTGATTTGTACAAGCTACGTGCATACTATATTGCCGGAGATACGGAAAATTTCGAGCAGATGCTTCTCCACATGGCGGATACGGAGTATTCTCAGAAAGATGGTAAGAAAAGCTTTCTGGAGACATACTTCCATACTTTCTTGATCAAAGGAAACAGGAAGTATGCAGACTGGCTCTTAAAAGAGATTAGAAAATCAGACGATGCGGTATTTATACAGTATTGCGAGCAATCGTATGCGGTCATGCTGGAGGAGAGGAACGACCTGATCGACGAGATGGTAGAAGCTGTCAATTCTAAACGCTATTATGGATTTGCGCTGGGCGCGATTCTATACATGATTGCAATACAGTATTCCCGCATGGGAGATGATAAGAACGCACTTGAGTATATGCACAGTGCAAAGGCATGTCTGCATCCGAGAGCGGTCTATATGCCGGTTGTAGACAAGTATCTTAGAGAAGCAGAGTAAATCTCGGAGAAACAGGATTATTAAGAGGAGAAATATCATGATTGGATTATTAGTAACAGGACATGCAAATTTCGGATCTGGAATCACAAGTTCCGTAAACCTGATTGCAGGTGAGCAGGAAGCATACAAATATGTAGATTTTCTTCCGACATACAGTACGGAAGATCTGACAGTTGAGATCACAAAGGCGCTGGATGAACTTAAGGATTGTGAAGGAATAATCATATTCACGGACCTGATGGGAGGTACTCCGTTCAATGTCTCAGCGCAGCTTGGACATGGAAAAGATAATATCCGTATTGTGGCAGGAACGAATCTCCCAATGCTGGTGGAGATCGTAATGTCGCGCAAATTTATGGACGATCTGGACGGACTGGTAGAATCTGTTCTTGAGACAGGAAAAGAGCAGGTGACAAAATACGAATTTAAGCAGGTAGTACAGGAGACACCCGATGACGGAATCTAAAAATATCTGCATGCGATAAATAGGGTAGTTGTTGTACCCAGATATAAGAGAAAGGGGAAAGAAAATGAGTACGATTTTTGGCGTTACTGAGGAAAAAATGAAAGAAACTTCCTCAACATTTACTCTTACAGAGATTTATCAGCAGCCTGCCACATGGGAAAAGACATGCAGACAGATTGCTGAGCAAAAGGATGAACTCAAAAAGTTCATTGATCAGGTTATCACACAGGAAGATTTCGATGTGATCCTGACAGGAGCGGGAACCAGTGAATTTGTCGGAAATGCTCTGTTCCCTCATCTGGCAGAGCTTCTTAACCATAAGGCAAAATCTTACGGTACAACAGATATCGTTGCGACGCCGGAAGCATACCTGTCCCGCACAAAGCCGACGCTTCTAATCAGCTTTGGTCGTTCAGGCAACTCACCGGAATCTGTCGGCGCTGTAGACGCGGCAGAGGCAGTATGTGATAATGTCTATCATCTGTTTGTGACATGTAATAAGAATGGAGCGCTTTCCAAACGAGCGGATACAACAGAGAATTGCTATGCGATCAATCTTACAGACGAGACGCATGATCAGAGCTTTGCCATGACTTCCAGTTTTTCAAATATGTATCTTGCCACATATCTCTGCTTCCATCTGGATGAGCTGGATGATGTGATCGTAAAAGTGAAGAAGATTGCGGCTGCAGGACAGAATTTCTTAGACAGCAAGTACAGTATTGCCCAAAAGATCGTTGATGAGTATAATTTTGGACGCATTGTTTACCTTGGAAGCAATACTTTGAAGGGAACTTCTCAGGAGTCTGCTCTTAAGATGCTTGAGCTCACAGCGGGACGTGTTGTCACAATGTATGATACGCCGATGGGATTCCGTCACGGGCCGAAATCTATCGTGGATGACACGACACTCACTGTTGTATATTTAAGCGATGATCCATATACAAGACAGTATGAGGTGGATTTGATCAAAGAAATGAGCGGGCAGCGCAAAGGAAACAGGATTGTAGCAGTTATGAGTTCTCAGGACGATGAAGTGGCTGCACTTGTGGATTATGCGGTGGTGTATGGTCTTGACAGCGTATCTGAGAATGTGCTTCTTGGATTGGATTATATTATGTTTGCCCAGACGCTGGCAGTTTTGAAATCACTGTCTCTGGATATCACTCCGGACAATCCGTGCCCGACAGGAGAGGTAAACAGAGTTGTCAAGGGTGTGATACTCTACCCGTATACAAGAAAGTAAAACAGACAGAAAGAACATGCTCCTGCCAGCTGGCAGGAGATGTTCCCACAAGGAGGATAAATTACAACAATGAATGTTACTGTTATTATATGGACCTGTGTTACGGTCGGAGTTTTAATTGGTATCTGCGCGCTCGTTCTGATCTTTCTTTCCTCAAGGAACATGAAGAGGAACAGGGAGGCAATGAAAAAGCTTCAGGAGGGGATACAAGTAGGAGCCAGAATTCTGTTTGCCGGAGGTATCTATGGGAAGATCGCCAAGATTAAAGGGGACGTGATCGACGTAGAGATCAACAAGAGCACAGTGATCCAAATCTCTCGTTACAGCATTCAGGACGTGATATCTGAATAAGGCGAAATATAGGATACAGGAACAGCGGGCGCTGAACCTGTATCCTCTCGTTTACAGCAGGGACTCTTTAGAGGCTTTCTGTTGATTTTCTGCTATTTTTCTTGAATAAGCACTGGGGGTAGTGTTAAAATATTTTTTGAAAAGGCGGGAAAAATAATGTATTGAGCTAAACCCCAGCATATATGCGATCTCACTGATCGTGTACTGATCCTGACGGATCAGTTCCTTACTCTTCTGCAACTTGATATTGAGCAGATAATTTTTCGGTGAAGTATTTAAGTGGGTTTTGAACAGCGCCTGAAGAGAAGAGCGGGAGATGTAAAATTCGTGGCATATCTCCTCGATTGTCACAGGTTCGGTGAGCCGCTTGTTCATGTAGGCGAGTATCTCGGAGAGAAGGTCGTTTCTTCCGGGAGTATTATCTGAGATCAGGGTTTTGTGGCTGATCGTCTCATAGAACTGCATGAGCAGGAGAAGGGATTCCTGAAGATAGCAGACCATGAGGGTTTTTGTGTAATATGAATTTTCGCCGCTTTCTATGAGCAGTTTCCACAGGATCTGCTGAAGCTCGCTCGTACAGTGGAAGGTATGGTCTAGGATGTGCAGGGCTTTTCTCTGATTTACATCAAAGACCGCTGTCAGATAAGAACAGCCCGGATGGATCTCTATGTCAGCCACCTCAGACCGATAGATAATCAGGTCGTGAGGCTGTAGGGAATAATTTCCAGAAGGAAGCTGTATGTCTAGTCCGCCTTCGTACACGTATAAAAGCTCATAGGAACGGTGCGGTGGTTTCTCAAGGCGGCATGGGTTCTCCTGTCTGGTAAACCAGCAGTCGAAGATTTTCCGCACATGGAAAGGTATGGATACCGGCTGATAGGTGTAGGGAGAGGGCAGAAAAGCGGTCTCAGGTTCAGTATCAGGCGTCAGAAGATCCCACGCAAGCGGCGTGGACAGCGGAATCAGATTAAAATACATACCCGCTTTCAGCGTGATGTTCCGCCGTACCGGGAATGTTTTCAGATCGTTCAGCTCAGGTGAATCTGTGACGAGGATGAGCGCCAGCCCGGCGTGGCATTCAATGTGTACTTCACAGGGAAAGACGAGTAAATGATCTATCTTTTTTGAAGAGGATATCATTTCATGGCGGAACAGGCTCCATTTCTGGACGTCAAGCAGTTCGTCATAAAATGTTCCGTATTGCTCAAAACCAGTATCGTTTGTTTGTTTTGTCATGATTCATTCCTCACAGTGTGTGCAAAAGTATTTTGTACTTTTTAAATTATATTATAGATTTTTTAAAAAATCAATATATGGGGCAGTACGATTCCCCAGAAAAGATAGGAGGTATCAATATGATCATTCAGAGTAAAAAAGTTTGGTTTGCAGATCAGTTTGTGGAAGCCCAGATTGAGGTGAAAGATGGGAAGATCGTCGATGTGTATGAGTATGGCGCAAAGCCCGTTGATGAAGATTATGGAAGCAACTGGATCCTTCCGGGCTTCATCGATATCCACTGTCACGGAGCTTACGGATTTGATACAAATGACGCAGAAGAGGAGGGTCTGCGCTACTGGACAAAGAATATCGTATCGGAAGGTGTGACAGCGTTTCTTGCTACGACCATCACGCAGAGTGAGGAGGTGCTTACTAATGCGCTGAAAAATGTGGCAAAGGTTGTCCGTGAAGGATATGAAGGGGCGGAGATCCTCGGCGTTCATTTCGAGGGACCGTACCTTGATATGAAATATAAGGGCGCTCAGCCGGAGCAGTATATTGTAAAGCCAACGGTCGAACAGTTTAAGAAGTATCAGGAGGCTGCGGAAGGGCTGATCAAATACATTACCATGGCGACAGAGCAGGATGATGATTTTGCCCTTACACGTTACTGCGCGGAGAACGGTGTGGTCGTCAGTGTCGGGCACTCAGCAGCGACGAGCAAGCAGGCGGTTCAGGCCTTTGCTCACGGTGCAAGATCCATGACGCATGTATATAACGGAATGACGCCGTTTAATCATAGGGCAAACGGGCTTGTGGGCGCGGCTTATCGTTTAAAGAGCATGTACGGCGAGATCATTTGCGACGGCAACCATTCCACCCCGACGGCTCTTAGAATGTTCTTTGACGCGAAGGGGCCGCATTACGGCATCATGGTAAGCGATGCCTTGATGGCAAAAGGTTCTCCGGTAGGATCTAAGTTTATATTTGGCGGAAATGAGATTGAGATCTATGAGGACGGGAGCGCGCATCTAACATCTTCCAAAGGACTGGCAGGCTCCACACTTCGTATCAACGAAGGACTTCGTATTCTTATCGAGGAAGCTCTCGTGCCGATTGATACAGCCATCAATTCCTGTACAAAGAATCCGGCTGCATGCCTGCATATCGATGACAGGAAAGGTGCGGTCAAGGTCGGGCTGGATGCGGATCTCGTTGTTTTGGACCGCGATTACAAAGTGCTCCAGACATACTGCATGGGTAAGGCGATGCTCAGAAATTAAAAGACAAAACGAAAGATGTGGATTAGAAAAATATGAGTAAAAAGAAAAAAGCAACACCGGTGGAGAAGATCCGCCTGTCAGGAAGAAATATTTATACGGATAAGAAGGGGCGCGTCATTTTTTATGACATGCTTACGAAGAGAGGTTATTTAGTTGGCAAGCAGAACGAGAATTCAGCGCTGTTCTATAAAAACCGCTTTGTGGTGATCCTGTTCGCGGCGATCCTTCTGGGCGGCACGCTGCTGTCCCTGATACAGGCGGTGATCGCATGGGCGGTTATGATGGCTCTTGCAGAGTTTTCCTTCCGAATGTCCTTTTTAAAGAAGTTAGAGCCGGTCACGGATGTAGATTTTGAGAGAAGAGTCTCCGCGCTTCAGTATATTGTGGAGAATAAGGAAAAGGGAAGAGTAATCGCCCTGATTGTACTGTACCTGCTTCTGTCAGTCCTTGTGGTGGCTAATGCCTATATAGAGAAATACTCCTTAGGACTGTCCATCTTCAGCGGATGTATTTCACTGGTGGGTCTGTATTTTGCAGTACTTCACATCATTGCCTTGACAAAAATGAAATAGGAGCTGCGGGGAGAATGGTATAGCAGCCGATGAAGACAGATATCCCTCATGGACAAGCTTTCGCTTGGGGCGAGATGCAATGGTACGCAGGATCATAAAACGAGATCCAAGTGCCGGCATCTCTCTACTGTCCATTCGGGATACAGCCTTTCCGGCTGCTTTTCTATTCCCAAGGCTGTTCACCATGGCTATACGCACCTGCGTTGCTCTGCGCGAGAGCATGTTCACGATACTGCTATACAGGAGAAAATTATAATGAGTGATATTATTCAAATTGATCATCTTAGCAAGAGTTTTGGAGAAATAAAAGCTGTTCAAAACTTAAGTTTCCGTGTTAAAGAGGGAGAGTTGTTTGCTTTTCTTGGTATCAACGGTGCGGGAAAATCAACCACAATCAATATAATGTGTGGACAGCTATCAAAAGATAGCGGCAGTGTTTTGATTGATAAATACGATTTAGACAAGGATATAGATTTTATTAAGCGTGAACTTGGTGTAGTTTTTCAATATTCTGTCCTTGATTACTCACTCTCGGTCTATGATAATTTGAAAAGTCGTGCTGCTTTATATGGTATTACTGGAATGGAATTTAAGAAAAGGCTTTCCGAACTTGCAAAAATACTTGATTTTGAAAATTTATTGAAACGTACAGTTGGCAAATTATCGGGAGGACAGCGCAGAAGAATTGATATTGCCCGGGCATTGTTTCACAACCCCAAAATTCTTATTCTTGACGAGCCGACAACAGGACTTGATCCACAAACTCGAAAAACACTTTGGAATGTCATATCCAATTTTCGTAAAAATGAAAATATGACTGTATTTCTAACTACACACTATATGGAGGAGGCCGCAGAAGCCGACTATGTTATAATTATTGATGGCGGTAAAATATCCGCAGAAGGCACTCCGCTTGAACTCAAAAATATTTATACGGGAGATTACATTACAATCTATGGTGTAAATGAGAATGATGTCAGAGAACTTGGAGTAGGGTACGAGCAGGTAAGAAACGGTTATCGTCTTTCGATCCCGAACACTAGAGCTGCAACCGATCTGATTATTAATTATCCTAAGTTGTTCAATGATTACGAAATAACAAAAGGGAAAATGGATGATGTTTTCCTTGCCGTTACAGGTAAAACATTAGTGGGAGATGCAGAAATGGGAGGTGCAGAAAAATGAGTATATCGTTAATACTTGTTAAAAGAAATATCAAACTGTTTTTCAGAGATAAAGGAATGTTCCTGACTTCTTTGATAACACCTGTCATTTTGCTTGTTCTTTATGCAACATTTCTCGGCAATGTATACCGTGATAGTTTCACATCTAATTTACCTGATACATTAAAACTTTCGGAAAGTATGATCGAAGGGCTTGTAGGCAGTCAGCTTATATCCTCTATTCTTGCTGTTTCGTGTGTGACGGTTGCTTTTTGCTCAAATTTTTTAATGGTACAAGATAAAGCAAACGGCACCATAAAAGATTTGAGAATATCTCCCGTAAAATCAGCCACGCTTTCGCTGAGTTATTATATAGCAACCTTAATTTCAACGCTTAACATTTGCTTTGTTGCAATGGGGATCTGTCTTGCTTATGTGGCTGTTGTGGGGTGGTATATGACGCTTGCGGATGTATTCTTTTTGGTTCTTGATATTTTACTCCTTGTTTTGTTTGGAACAGCTCTATCTTCGATTATCAACTTTTTCTTATCAACACAAGGGCAAATTTCAGCAGTAGGTACAATTATCAGTGCTGGATATGGTTTCATTTGTGGTGCGTATATGCCTATTTCATCATTTGGCGAAGGACTACAAAAGATAATTTCATTTTTGCCGGGCACTTATGGCACATCGCTTATTCGAAATCACACAATGCAGGGTGTTTTTGCTGAAATGCAAAATCAAGGTATTCCGGCAAGCATAATTGAAGAACTAAAAGATTCTCTTGATTGCAATCTCTATTTTTTAGGGAATCAAGTTAGCATCCCAGCGATGTATATGATACTTGGCATTACTATTGTTGTATTGATTGGAATTTATATTCTGTTAAATAATTTTAAAAAGTATAATAGTTAAGCCTTATGAGCAAAAAACTGCCCTTGTTCCGGCTCATAAGAGCAAAAACAAGGGCAAACAGATAAGGTTTGAACAGGAACTTTCTCTAAGCCTGTCCTTCTGATCCGCACACGCTGATTTTCTGTTTTACAAGTTCTGTCACGTGCTGCATTCCGACAGTGCAGTATTTCTTTGGGTCAAATGTATCCGGATTTTCGGCCAGATATTCCTTCACGCCGTCACTGAATGCGATACGCAACTCTGTGGCAAAGTTTACTTTGCAGATACCGCGTTTGATGGACTCGCGTACCGCGTCGTCCGGTACGCCGGAAGCGCCGTGGAGTACCAGTGGGATGGACACAACTTCACGAATCTCGCTTAAGCGGTCAAGATCCAGCTTAGGAGTGCCTTTGTACAGTCCATGGGCTGTTCCAATGGCAACAGCCAACGATGTAACGCCTGTGCGTTCTACGAACTCTTTTGCCTGCTGTGGATCTGTATACGGGTTGTTGTCACCGCCGTCCAGATCGTCTTCTTTGCCGCCGACCTTTCCAAGTTCAGCTTCCACGCTGACGCCTGACGGAGTACATGCGTCTGCAACGCGCTTGCTCACATCGATATTTTCCTCGAAGGAACCGTGGGAACCGTCGATCATGATGGAAGTATAGCCTGTGCGCAGCGCCTGCATCGCCAATTCAAAGCTGCTGCCGTGATCTAAATGTATTGCCACTGGGACACTTGCCTTTTCCGCAGCGGTCTTTACCATAGCGAGGAAGTAATCCAGACCAGCATATTTTACGGTGGATGGTGTTGTCTGCATGATAACTGGGGCGTTCATTTCCTCAGCAGCCTTGATGACAGCCATGACCATCTCCATGTTTTCCACATTAAACGCGCCTACTGCGTAGTGGCCTTCCTGTGCTTTTTTCAGCATTTCATTTGTTGTAACTAATGGCATGATATCTACCTCGATTCTTTTATTTTTTATGCTCCCAGTATATCACACAACTTTATCTTCTGTCTCTTCATTTTTGACTTTCTTAAAAAATGCAAACGATTGTTTAATAAATCCAAAGTAGGGTATGTCCCAAAGTAATACAATGAAAAGAAAAAGGAGAGATTGCAATGCGTCAGAATCCACTGAAAAAGATTGTAGAGTTGCAGAAACAGGGGAAGAGTGTGGGGATTTACTCCGTGTGCAGCGCCAATGGGTATGTCATTGAGGCGGCATTAAAGAGGGGGCTTACAGATCATTCCTGCGTCCTGATTGAGAGCACGGCAAACCAGTGCGACCAGAACGGGGGATACACAGGGATGACGCCCGCGGATTTTAAGAAATTCGTTCTTGATATTGCGGAGAAGAATGGGTTTGATAAAGACAGGATCTTCCTCGGAGGAGATCATTTGGGACCGTTAACCTTTGCCGGGAAGAACAAAGACGAGGCGATGGCGGATGCAGAAGAACTGATTCGCTGCTATGTGGATGCAGGATTTACAAAGATCCATATCGACACCAGCATGAAGGTAAAGAGTGATGACCCGGATGTTCGCTTGTCTGACGAAATCATTGCAAGGCGCGGTGCGCGCCTTGTGAAAGTGGCGGAGGAGACTTACAAGGAACTGCTGGTAAAAGAGCCGGGCGCAATTCCGCCAGTGTATATTATCGGAAGCGAGGTCCCGATTCCGGGCGGCGCCGTGGGGAGCGAGGACAATGATGTTCAGGTGACAAAGGTTGAAGACTTTAAGAGTACAGTAGCCGCTTTTGAGAAGGCATTTGCGGACGCAGGGCTAGGGACCGATGTATGGGACCGCGTGATAGGAGTCGTGGTACAGCCCGGTGTTGAGGAGAAGGACAGCGGATGTACCGAATACGACCGCGAGAATGCGAAAGATCTGATGGCATCTATCAAGGGTTTTCCGAGTCTCGTGTTTGAGGGACATTCTACAGATTATCAGACAAAGATCAAACTGCGTGAACTGGTAGAGGACGGCGTAGGTATTCTGAAAGTGGGGCCAGGGCTCACTTTTGCCATGCGTGAGGCCATGTTCGCGCTGGAGAGTATCGAGAAAGAGCTTTTCTATGGAACAGATGTTAATCTAAGCAGGTTCTCAGAAGTGCTGGATGAGGAGATGCTAAAGAACGACAAGAACTGGAAGAAGCATTACCATGGGACAGAGCTGGAGATCCGCCTAAAGAGGAAATATTCTTTTTCTGACCGCTGCAGATACTATATGCCGGTACCGGCGGTGGAGGAGGCGTCAGGCCGTCTGATTGCAAACCTGCGCACACATGGTATTCCGCTGAATCTGCTGAGCCAGTTCATGCCAATCCAGTACACTAAGGTGCGGGAAGGCTGTCTGGAGAATGATCCAGTGGCTTTGATCGAGGATCGGATCACGAACACCATTGACGAGTATCTATACGCGACGCATCAAAAAGAGCTGATGTGAAAGAACGGAGTAGTATCGTGGTGTATTTGGAATCACAGCATTAAAAAGAGGATTTTCCAGTTCTGCGGCTTTTGACTGCGGAACTGGAAAATCCCTTTTTATTTGCAGGGGAAATCCCTGCTTTCATTAAAATGCAGCATACAAAAAATGGACATATACAGTACGGTTTTTCTTCCGCTTTAGTCTAGAATCTTACCTTCGGTGGAAATAGTAACAATCTGCCATGGGATCAGTTTACCACTTTTTTGCAGAGCGGTTTTTACGGCATATTCCAGACCCCCGCAGCAGGGCACTTCCATGCGGACTACCGTGATATCACGGATATCGTTGCAGGTGAGAATCTCAGCGAGTTTTTCTGAATAATCAATTCCATCCAATTTTGGGCATCCGATCAGCGTAATGCGCCCTTTGATAAAAGACTCATGAAAAGCCGCATATGTATAAGCGGCACAATCAGCTGCGACGAGCAGTTTGGCATCATGGAAATAGGGGGCGTTTACAGGCGCAAGCTTGATCTGTACAGGCCACTGGGAAAGCTGGCTACGCATCTTGCGGACAGCTTCTTTGTCATAGGCAGCCGCCTCCCGTTCGATAATAGTGATGGCTCCCTCGGGGCATGACGGCAGACAGTCTCCTAGTCCGTCGCAGTAGTCATCGCGGATCAGCCGTGCTTTTCCGTTTTGTATTTCAATGGCGCCCTCGTGGCAGGCATCCGCGCAAAGCCCGCATCCGTTACATTTTTCTTCATCAATTTGTACAATTTTTCTTTTCAAACAGTTCACCTTCTTTTCTTGTATTTTCAGATATATCATACTATAATAGATTCAACATGTCTGTTGAATTTTCAACAAAAGGAGATGCTATGGGAAAATTTTTTGAAATCATATGGAATTCACAGCTTTTCTCGGGGATTGAGAAAGAGGAGATTCAGGAAATGCTTACCTGTCTTGACGCGAAACAAAAGCAATTCCCGAAAGGTGATTTTATATTCCGTACAGGGGATTCTACGGACGAACTTGGGCTTCTTCTTACCGGCACCGCGTTTATCTTTCACAATGATTTCTGGGGGAACCGGAATATTCTTTCTGACATAACGCCGGGGCAGACTTTTGCGGAAACTTTTGCCTGTGCGCCGGGGAGGGTGATGACAGTCAGCGTCATCGCGGAATCAGACTGCGAAGTTTTGTTTTTGAATGTCCGGCGTATTTTGACTGTCTGCCCAGCGGGTTGTTCTCACCATAGCCGGATCATCCGAAATCTGCTCTCTGATCTGGCGGCAAAAAATCTTGCCTGCAATGAGAAATTGGCGCACATGTCCCAGCGGACGACACGGGCAAAACTGATTTCCTATTTTTCAGCTGCCGCGCAGAAAAACAATAATTTTGAATTTGATATCCACTTTTCCCGTCAGCAGATGGCAGACTACCTCTCGGTGGAACGGAGCGGTCTCTCTCTTGAGCTGTCCCGCATGAAAAAGGACGGACTAATTGATTATCATAAGAATCACTTTGTCCTAAAGAGGGGATAACATCAATGCGCAATGTGTGTTATCCTTTGTACACCAACGCTAGGAAAGAATGCGCAACATATGACGAAGCAAAAATAAATTAGAACAGGAGATAACATATGGGATTTACAATAGAAACAGGAATATCGGCGCTTACCGTTTTTATACAGGGGATTTTGAGCTTTTTTTCACCATGTGTCCTGCCGCTGGTACCGCTTTATCTCGGCTATCTGGCAGGAGGGCTGAATCAGGGCTTGAAAGCGGAAGCATCCCCTAACAATACGGCAATGGGTAATGCCGAGGCAAAAGGATACCGGACACGTCTGTTTTTCCGGGTGTTCTGTTTTACATTGGGGATCAGCGGAGCATTTTTCGTCCTTGGGCTTGGAGCTTCAGCGGCGGGGAAATTTTTCAGTGAGCAGAGAATGCTGTTTGCGCGGATCGGAGGGATACTGATTATTTTATTCGGTCTGTATCAGCTTGGAGTGTTTGGCTCTTCTAAAGTACTGGGATCGGAGCACCGTATTCCTCTTAAGATGGAGAAAATGACCATGTCTCCAGTGACTGCGCTACTTATGGGATTTACCTTCAGTTTTGCGTGGACACCCTGTGTGGGACCAGCACTTACCAGTGTGCTCCTTATGGCGGGAAGCGCGGATTCTGGAGCGAAAGGATTTCTTCTCATCGGCGTGTACACGGTCGGATTCATTCTGCCGTTTCTTGCCGCCGGAATATTTACGGCAAGTCTGCTCAAATGGTTTCGGAAACATGGGAAGATCGTCCGGTATACCGTGAAGGCAGGAGGCGTGCTCATGATCCTTATGGGACTTCTTCTGTTTACTGGGAAGATGAACGACATTACAGGATATCTTTCCTTGTCGTCCCCGGGAACGGCTGCGGAGGCAGATGCGGACAGCGCAGAGGATGACGCTGCGGATGATAAAGGCTCAGGTGGTGATACTGTGGCAAATGATGACGCAGACGGCGACACTGTGGACGATGATACTGCCGATGGCGGAGATAGTGAAAAGACTCCGGCATATGATTTTGAACTGACGGATCAGTTCGGGAATACGCACACACTGGCAGACTACAGGGGAAAGGTCATTTTTCTTAACTTCTGGGCGACATGGTGCGGCCCGTGTAGGAACGAGATGCCAGAGATCCAGAAACTCTACGAAGAATATTCTTCCGAAGGAGAGGACGCGGAAGTAGTCATACTGGGTGCTGCCGCTCCGGGTATGGGGCAGGAAGGCTCCAGAGAAGAAATCGGAGCTTTTATGGAGGAGAACGGCTATACCTATCCGGTACTCATGGATGCGACAGGGGACATGTTCAACTGGTATGGGATTTCAGCGTTTCCGACGACTTTCATGATTGACCGGGAAGGCAATGTATACGGATATGTTCAGGGACAGTTGACAGAGGATATCATGAGGAGCATCATAGAGCAGACAATTTCCGCACAGTAGAAGAAACTACAGCAGACGGCTTGGCAGCGGGAGCTACGGCAGGCGGGGGATGTGCGCCGAGGAGACGTCCGCTTAGAAAGAGTGGTGAAACTATGGTTACAATCGATAACAAATGCTTTTCCATTTCCCAGATCTGTGAGTCCGGGCAGTGCTTCCGTCTTGATCAGACGGCGGAAGACATGTATGAGCTTCTGGCGTCTGACCGTTATCTCAAGATCACTCTTGAGAAAGACCAGAGAGTATGCGGGAAAACATTTCTTCACTGTACGCAGGAGGAATATCAGGAGTTCTGGAAAGATTATTTTGATATGGACACTTGTTATGAAAAACATATCGCTCGCATTGCAGACGAAGATGAGTATCTGAAAGAAGCGGCGCAGTTCGGAAGCGGCATCCGTATCCTAAGACAGGATCTGTGGGAGATGATTATTACGTTCATCATTTCCCAGCAGAATAACATCCCGAGGATCAAAAGCCTGATCCGCGCGCTAAGCGAGCGCTACGGGCAAAAGAAAGAGGCATCGGACGGAAAGCGTTTCTATACATTTCCTGATGCAAAAAGCCTTGCGCGGGCTAAGGAAGAGGAATTAAGGGCGCTGAAGCTGGGGTATCGGAGTAGATATATCTGTGGGACGGCGGCAATGATCGCAGACGGTATAGTGGATCTGAAGGAGATCGGGAAGATGGATTATGAGGAAGCGCGCACAGCTCTGATGCGCCTGCCGGGGATCGGAGGAAAGGTGGCGGACTGTATCTGCCTGTTTGCCTTGCATCAGATGAATGCCTTCCCGGTGGATACCCACATACAGAAGGTGGTGGATGCTCAATATGCGGGCAAGTTCCCGTTTGAAAGATATAAGGGCTGCGCGGGAGTCATGCAGCAGTACCTCTTTTATTATGACTTAAAGCGCGGATCATCTGCGCGGAAATAAAAGGATGAGAAGAAAAGGAGAACAGAATATGAAGGTATTGGCAGTAATCGACATGCAGAATGATTTTATCGACGGTTCTCTTGGCACGAAAGAAGCCGAATCTATCGTTCCGGGAGTGGCTGGGATGATCCGCGAGTTTGACGGAAAGGTGATTGCCACCCGGGATACCCACGGTGAGGATTACTTAAGCAGTGCCGAGGGAAAAAATCTCCCGGTGGTCCACTGTGTAAAGGGGACGAAAGGGTGGGAAATCCGTCCAGAGATCCAGAAAGCGCTAGATGAAAAACCCGGCAGTATGGTTATAGATAAACCGACTTTCGGAAGCGTGGAATTAGGAGAGCGTGTGGGGAGCCTAAATGATACGGATGGCGGAGTTGAGGAGATCACCCTGATCGGACTGTGTACGGATATCTGCGTCATATCTAATGCCTTGCTCCTGAAAGCGTACCTGCCTGAAGTCCCGGTGCGGGTGATAGAATCTTGTTGTGCGGGAGTTACTCCTCAAAGCCACAGTCAGGCTCTGGAAGCGATGAAAATGTGCCAGATTGAGATCGTATAAATAAAAATCCGCGGCGTTATGTTTCTGCCGGATGATTTATGACAGGAGGAGAAAAGGATGGAGAATTTTAATTATTATGCCCCGACGCAGGTCGTTTTCGGCAGGAGAACAGAGGAACAGACGGGCGAGTTGGTAAGGGCGCAGGGATGCCAGAGGGTGCTGGTACATTACGGGAGCGGAAGCGTGAAGAAAAGCGGGCTTTTAGACCGAATCTTCCGTTCGCTTGACGAAGCGGGCGTCTCTTATATATGTCTGGGCGGGGTAGTTCCGAATCCTAGACTGTCTCTTGTCTATGAAGGGATCAATCTGTGTAAGAGAGAGGGCGTTGATTTTATCCTTGCGGTGGGCGGCGGCAGCGTGATTGATTCTGCCAAGGCAATCGGATACGGTGTGACAAATGAAGGAGACGTGTGGGATTTTTATGAAAAGAAACGTCAGGCGTCAGGCTGTCTTCCCGTCGGCGTTGTACTTACGATTTCAGCGGCAGGATCAGAGATGAGTGATTCTTCTGTCATTACCAATGAGAACAGGTGTCTGAAGAGAGGATACAGCAGCAATTACGCCCGGGCAAGATTCGCGGTGATGAACCCGGAACTTACAATGACGCTGCCCAAATATCAGACGGCCAGCGGGTGTGTGGATATTATGATGCACACTATGGAGAGATACTTTAATCAGTGCGAGAATATGGAACTGACTGACGGCATCAGCGAGCACTTGATCCGTACAGTGATGAAGAATGCAAGGATTCTTATGGATGAGCCGGATAACTACGAGGCAAGGGCAGAGGTTATGTGGGCGGGAAGTATTTCCCATAACGGGCTTACAGGATGTGGCACGGACGGCGGCGACTGGGCCTGCCATCAGCTGGAGCATGAACTGGGCGGAATGTTTGACGTTGCTCACGGTGCAGGGCTTGCAGCCGTATGGGGAAGCTGGGCAAGGTATGTGATGGACGCGCGCCCGGAGAGGTTCGCAGGATTTGCGGTCAATGTGATGGGTGTGGAAGCTGGAAAGAACGAAATGGAGACGGCGATAAAAGGCGTAGAAGCAATGGAAGCATTTTATAAGGCGCTGGAGATGCCGGTGTGTATCAGAGACCTTGGTATAGATCCGGCGGAGAAAGAGTTGCGGGAACTGGCGGAGAAATGTAGCCATTTCCGCAGGCGGACCGTGGGATGTGTGAAGAAGCTGGATGTGAACGATATCTATCAGATCTATAAAAACGCGCTGACATACGAGGAAAATGGGGATCAGAAGGACCCGCACCGGCCTGAGAAAGTGTAGCGAAAAACAGTGATCAGTGGTACAATATGGGGCAAGATCAGTTTCGGCTTAGGAAGCCGGAGAAAGGAGACGAAAATGGGTTCATACATGCAGATGCTTACAAATCGGGCAAAGGCTGCCGCGTCAGAGGCGGCAAAGCTCGGAACCTCAGATAAGAACAGGGGACTTCTGGCAGTGGCGGAAGAGCTGGCCGCTCATCAGGAGATGATCTTGGAGGAGAATGCAAAAGATGTTGAGGCGGCAAAGGAAAAAGGGGTTAAACAGTCTCTTATCGACCGCCTTGCCCTCTCAGAGAACAGGATTGCGGATATGGCGGAAGGGTTGCGTCAGATCTCCGCGCTTGATGATCCGGTTGGAGAAGTGCTGTCTATGAAGACTCGTCCTAACGGGCTTAGGATTGGACGAAAAAGGGTGCCTCTTGGTGTTGTCGGCATTATTTATGAATCCCGCCCGAATGTGACGGCGGATGCATTCGGCCTGTGCTTTAAGACGGGAAATGTGGCGCTCCTGCGGGGAGGAAGTGACGCTATCCGTTCGAATCAGGCAATCGTGCGTGCGGTCAAGGAAGGGTTGCGCAAGGAGAAACTTAATCAGGATCTGATTCTTCTTGTGGAAGATACGAGCCGTGAGGTGGCGGGAGAGATGATGAAGATGCACGGCGGCATCGATGTGCTCATTCCGAGAGGAGGCGCCGGGCTTATAGCCAATGTGGTTGAGAACAGCACCGTTCCCGTGATCGAGACAGGAACTGGAAATTGCCATGTTTATGTGGATGCTTCCGCAGATATCCGAATGGCCGTGGATATTATTGAGAATGCCAAGACACAGAGAATGGGCGTGTGCAATGCCTGTGAGTCGCTTGTCATCCACAGCGCCGCTATGGAGGATGCACTTCCCCAGATTGTGAGCAGACTAAAAACTCATAACGTGGAGATCCGGGGTGATGAGAGAGCATGCGCCGTCAGCGGGGACATTATCCCGGCAGATGAGGCGGATTGGGGAACAGAATATTTGGATGCCATTATCTCCGTGAAGACTGTAGATTCCATTGACGAAGCGATCGCTCATATCAACAAATATAATACAGGTCATTCCGAGTCCATCATCACAAAGGATTATGATAATGCCCTGAAATTTCAAGATGAGATCGATGCTGCGGCAGTCTATGTGAATGCGTCTACAAGGTTTACGGACGGGTTCGAGTTTGGTTTTGGCGCTGAGATTGGGATCAGCACACAGAAACTTCACGCGAGAGGACCTATGGGACTGGAGACGCTGACCACGACGAAGTATATCATCTTTGGAAATGGACAGATCAGAAGATAAGAAGGCACAAGAAGAACGAAAAAGAAAATTATTCTATTGACGAATCACTAGATTAGTTATATAATATAACAGTGTTATATAGCGCTGTTATATAAAAGGGGAATTATGGCTGATAAGGAACAGACAACTTTGGATCTCATTTTGGCAGCCGCTACAAAGGAGTTTCTTGCGAAAGGATTTCAATCTGCTTCTCTGCGCAATATTGTAAAAATGGCTGGAATGACAACAGGCGCATTTTATGGATATTTTAAAAGCAAGGCAGAATTGTTTGAGGCTATAGTCGGCAGGCATTATGATTTCATTCTGGACCGCTTCAAAAAAGCACAGACAGAGTTTGCAGAATTGCCGGATGAGCAGCAGCCGGAAAATTTAGGTTCTATTTCCGGACTTTGCATGTTTGATATGTTGCATTATGCGTATAAGCATTTGGATGCGTTTAAACTTATCTTATGCGGGGCGGAGGGGACACGTTTTGCCGGGCTGATTGATGAGATGGCTGTGATTGAAACAGAGGCTACTCATGACTATTTGAGAGTACTGGAAGGATTGGGCAGGCCCGCGCCTTCCATTGATGAACATTTGGAGCATATATTGATTACAGGAATGTTTAATGCTTTCTTTGAGTTAGTGATACACGAAATGCCGCTGGAAAAAGCTGAGATGTACTTGCATGAAATGCGGGCGTTTTATACTGCGGGATGGATGAAAATTATGGGGCAGTAGCCCTATAATTTTTACACGTAAGTTAGTTAAAACTAACTTACGTGATATAACCAAAGATATCCATGTGGATATTCTGTTTTCATATCATAAGCTTATTGGAGTTTAAGAATCCAGTGTAGCAAAAAATGTTATAAAGGAGGTTTTTCAATGAAAACAAAATCTGGTCTGTCAAGATTGATGGGTTATGCGGGAACACATAAGATCCTGCTCTATCTTTCTTGGATTTTATCCGCAATGAGTGCGCTGCTTGCTCTTGTGCCCTTTTGGTATATATGGCGTATCATTCACGACATATTGGAAGTTTCGCCTGATTTCTCACAGGCGGGAAGCATCACGCATTACGGGTGGTTAGCTGTATTATTCGCGGTGCTGTCTATTGTTGTTTATATTGCTGCCCTGATGTGTTCTCATCTGAGTGCCTTCCGGGTTGCTGCGAATATCCGAAAAAAACTGTTAAGTCATATTGCAGTTTTGCCGCTTGGCGTAATAGAAAAATATGGAAGCGGACATTTGCGGAGGATTGTAAATACTTCCAGCTCTGCAACGGAAAATTATCTTGCACACAGATTGCCTGATAAAGCGGGTGCAATTGCTACCCCTATAGGTTTGCTCTTTTTACTGCTTGTATTTGATTGGCGGCTGGGCATTTTAAGTCTTGTGCCCGTTGTTCTTGGTTTTCTGATCATGATGAAGATGACAGGCGCAGGAATGGAAGAAAAAATGAAAGAATATCAAAATGCGCTTTCAGATATGTCGAATGAAGCTGTTGAATATGTAAGAGGCATACCTGTGGTAAAAACATTCGGGCAAACAATTTTTTCTTTCAAACGCTTTAAAGCTTCAATCGATAATTATGAAAAATGGGTTATTGCATATACTAAAGCCTTACGGCTTCCTATGATGTTTTATACAACAGCCGTCAATGGGGTGTTTGCCTTTTTGATTGCCGGAGGCATTATTTTTACGAGGAACGATGTGACAAGCGAATTCTTGTTAAATTTGATTTTCTACATTGTGATCACGCCTGTTATAGGGACGACTCTGACAAAAATTATGTTTATGAGTGAAGATGCAATGATTGTAAACGATGCAATGAACAGGATCGATGAGGTGCTGAATGAAAAGCGGCTTTCTGAAGGCAGGATCCACCAGGCGTTCTCTGACAATTCTATTACATTAGAACATGTCAGCTACAGTTATGATGGGAAGAAAAACGCGCTCAGTGATGTGTCATTATCGATTAAGCAGGGGGAGACGGTTGCATTGGTGGGGGCGTCAGGAAGTGGGAAGACGACTCTTGCAAATATTATTACAAGATTTTTTGATCCGCAAAAAGGCCGCATTTTGCTAGGAAATACAGATATACGTGACATTCCGAAGGAACTACTAATGAATAAAGTGTCCTTTGTATTTCAGAACAGCCGGCTGATTAAAACATCTATATTAGAAAACGTACGCATGGGAAGACCTACAGCAACACGTGAGGAGGTTGTTCAAGCTTTGAAAGCTGCGCAGTGCATGGATATCGTTGAAAAATTGCCCAATGGAATAGATACGGTTGTTGGTGTAAACAGTGTGTATCTATCTGGGGGAGAACAGCAGAGGATCGCCATTGCGCGTTCTATTTTAAAAAATGCGCCGGTTTTGATCCTTGATGAAGCGACTGCGTTTGCTGATCCAGATAATGAGGTGCGTGTACAGGAAGCTTTGTCCGTGCTTTCAAAAGGGAAAACTGTCATTATGATTGCACATAGACTGTCTTCTATTACAAAGGCAGATTGTATTTACGTTCTTCAGGACGGTAGGATTGCTGAAAGCGGTACACATAGGAAACTGATAGAGAAAGACGGCATATTCTCACATATGTGGAAGAGCTATTCTGAAGCGGCAGAGTGGAAAATTACGAAGGAGGCGAGAGGATGATTAAGATGTTGCAAAAGCGTTTTGCGTTATCGAGACAAGGAGCCGTTGATTTGATAAAAGGCTGTATTGCCTGCGTTTTTCAGGACATATCTTTCATGCTTCCTGTAGGGCTTTTGTATTATTTTGTCCTTGATATGATGAGAGGGAGCGTAAGCGGAAACCGTATTGCTTTTTACGGGATTGGTGCCATAAGCTGTCTCGTTCTCATATTTATTGCCACATGGTTTCAATATAATGCGACTTATCTGGCGACCTATGTGGAAAGCGGGGTAAGACGTATTTCCTTAGCAGAACAGTTACGTAAGATCCCTTTGTCCTTTTTTGGGAAAAAGGATCTTGCTGATCTTACAAATTCCATCATGGGTGACTGTGCCACGCTGGAAACCGCATTTTCACATTATGTGCCTGCGCTGGCTGGCTCTTTGATATCAACTACGCTGATCGCCGGCGCCCTTTTTGCCTATGAGTGGCGCATGGCTCTTGCGGCAATTTGGGTTTTGCCGGTAGCGTTCACAATTACATTCTTCTCCGCCCGTATACAGGAATATTTCAACCGTAAATCCGTAGTAGCGAATGTGGCACTTGAAAACGGTGTGCAGGAATTCATCGAAGCTATGCAGGACCTGAAGGCGAACAATTCAGAAAAAAGATATTTGGAGGGACTTTATAAGAAAATCGATTATGCAGAAAAACGCCATATTATTACTGAGCTTGGAACGGCGCTGTTTGTTGTTTCGTCAACACTGGTATTAAAATTTGGTATTGCCACGGTTGCGCTTGCCGGTTCAATCCTGCTCATTCGTGGTGAGATAGACATTCCATTGTTTTTTATGTTTTTACTTGTTGCCTCAAGATTATATGCTCCGCTCGAGAGTGCGCTGCAAAATCTTGCTGCGGTTATCTCTACAAGAACGAATATAAACCGAATGAACGAAATTCTTGATCAGCCGGTGCAAACGGGAGACAGCCGAATGACAAACAAAGGATATGATATTGTATTTGATCATGTTGGATTTTCTTATAATACAGAGGAAACTGTTTTGAAAGATGTGTCATTTACTGCAAAACAGGGAGAAGTCACCGCTTTAGTCGGCCCGTCCGGCGGCGGTAAAACTACAGTGTCAAGAGTTGCCGCCAGATTTTGGGATATAGATAAGGGGAAGATTACTGTCGGCGGCATGGATATATCGGATGTTGAGCCCGAGGCATTATTGTCATTATATTCTATTGTATTTCAGGATGTGACCTTGTTCAACAATACAGTTATGGAAAATATCAGGATCGGTAATAAAGACGCTACAGATGAAGAAGTGATTGCAGCGGCAAAGCTGGCAAACTGCGATGAATTTGCGCTTAGGCTTCCGAATGGTTACAACAGCGTGATTGGAGAAAATGGCTGTGAACTCTCGGGAGGTGAAAGACAGCGCATCTCTATCGCAAGGGCTTTTCTCAAAAATGCTCCTATTATTTTGCTGGATGAGGCTACAGCAAGTCTTGATGTGGAAAACGAGACGCTGATACAGGCTGCGTTATCAAGGCTGATAGAGGATAAAACCGTACTCGTTATTGCTCATCGCATGAGGACTGTAAGCGGCGCTGATAGAGTGATTGTGCTTTCAGATGGTTCCGTCGCCGAGCAGGGACCGCCTGGGGAGTTAATGAATACGGGCAATATTTATCCTCATATGGTAAAGCTACAAATGCTTAGCAGGGATTGGGGAATATAGCACAGGTTAGCTGCCGCGGTTTGTGTCATACGGTACAGTAAGGAACAAAATGGCGGAAGGTTATTCTGCAGATATAGGAAGAGTATTTTATAAAAAATAATGCTTGCATAATATGCAAAAAAGATGTATTATTATGCAAGTATTATTTTTATTCTTGCATGACAGATTTTTCTATAAATGGCGGATCTGACGTAGATATATGTATAGGATTAAGAAAAATAATTAGGGGAGGATAAACAGGCGTGATAAAAGTTGGAATTATTGGTTCTACCGGCTATGCAGGCGGCGAACTTGTAAGAATCTTGGCGGGACATAAAAATGCAGAGATTAAATGGTTCGGATCGAGGAGCTATATCAATGAGAAATACGCGGATGTGTACCGCAATATGTTTCAGATCGTGGACGCGGTGTGTATGGATGACAACATGGAAGAACTGGCGACTCAGGTTGACGTAATCTTTACCGCGACACCGCAGGGCCTTTGTGCTTCCCTTGTAAACGAAAACATATTGTCCCAGACAAAGATCATTGATTTAAGCGCGGATTTCCGCCTGAAGGATGTGAGCGTTTATGAACAATGGTACAAGATCACACATCAGGCGCAGCAGTTTATAGAGGAGGCGGTGTACGGGCTGTGCGAGGTGAACCGGGAGGACGTGAAAAAGGCGCGGCTTGTAGCCAATCCGGGATGCTATACCACATGTTCGATCCTGACGGCATATCCTCTTGTAAAAGAGAGGCTGATCGATATGAGCACCCTGATCATCGACGCGAAATCTGGCACATCGGGAGCTGGGCGCGGTGCAAAGCTTCCGAACCTTTTCTGCGAGGTAAACGAGAATATTAAAGCGTACGGGGTGGCATCTCATCGTCACACGCCTGAGATTGAGGAACAGTTAGGCTATGCGATAGGAGAGAAAGTCGTGCTGAATTTCACGCCTCACCTCGTGCCCATGAACCGTGGGATCCTTGCCACAGAGTACGCGAAGCTTACGAAACATGTGACATGGGAAGAGGTAAAGGCTGTCTATGACAAATATTATGCGGGGGAGAAATTCATCCGTGTGCTGAATGAGGGTGTGTGTCCTGAGACAAAGTGGGTAGAGGGCAGCAACTATGTGGACATTGGATTTACCATTGATCCGAGAACGAACCGCATCATTATGATGGGAGCAATCGACAATCTGGTAAAAGGCGCCGCAGGACAGGCGGTGCAGAATATGAACCTAATGTTCGGGGAGAAGGAAAGCGAAGGGCTGGAGCTTGTGCCCATGTTCCCATGACAGAACAAAATAAGATTGAGAAAGAGATCCCGGCAGGCGGCGGATTTCCAACGCTTTGCCGGGCGGATAAATACCGAGACAGGACAGGTAAAAGATATGATCCGTGTGATGACGATTGACGATTATGACGAAGTGTACGCTCTGTGGAAGAAGATCAAAGGATTTGGAATCCGCAGCATTGATGATTCCCGAGAAGGCGTGGAGCAATTTTTAAAGCGCAACCCGACGACAAGCGTAGTGGCGGTCAGGGACGGGAAGATCGTGGGAAGCATCCTCTGCGGACATGACGGAAGACGGGGCTGTCTGTACCATGTGTGTGTGGACGAGGCATACAGAAGGCACGGGATCGGCAAGGCGATGGTCGTGCATGCTATGAAGGCTCTTCAGGAGGAAAATATCAACAAAGTGTCGCTGATCGCGTTTACGAAAAACGATATCGGAAACGCGTTCTGGAACACTATTGGTTGGACAGAGCGGCTGGATTTAAACTACTATGATTTTACACTGAATGAGGAAAATATTACAGCGTTTAACGAACAGTAGGACGCTGGGTTCCGGAAGGAGACAGAAAAATGGGAATCAATATTATCGAAGGCGGTGTCACTGCGGCGAAAGGATTTGAGGCGGCGGCAGCGGCGGCAGGAATCAAGTATGAGGGGCGCACGGACATGGCGCTGATTTACAGTGAAAAACCTTGTAAGGCAGCGGGGACATTTACAAGGAATGTGGTACAGGCGGCTCCCGTAAAATGGGACAAGGCGATTGTGAAAGAGGAGAAAAGGGTACAGGCGGTGATCATAAATTCTGGCATCGCTAACGCGTGCACCGGGGAAGAAGGGATGGGTTACTGCCAAGAGACGGCGGAAGAAGCGGCAAAGGTTCTGGGCGTGGATTCGGAAAGCGTCCTTGTGGCTTCCACCGGGGTAATTGGGATGCAGCTTCCCATGGACCGCGTAAAGGCGGGAATCTCCATGCTCACGTACTTAAAGAAATCTGACATGGAGAGTGGGACAGAGGCAGCAAAAGCGATCATGACCACGGACACAGAGAAGAAGGAAGCAGCGGTCACTTTTGAGATCGGAGACAAGACTGTGACCATTGGCGGCATGGCAAAGGGCTCTGGCATGATTCACCCCAATATGTGTACCATGTTGTCCTTTATCACTACGGATGCCAAAATCTCAAAGAAGGCGCTTAAGAAAGCTTTAAGTGAAGATGTGGAGGATACATATAATATGATCTCCGTGGACGGGGATACCTCTACCAATGACACCGTGCTCTTGCTGGCCAACGGGCAGGCGGGGAATCCGAAGATTCGGTACGGCACGCCGGAGTATGAAACATTTAAAGGAGCGCTTCACTATATCAATGAGACGCTGGCAAAGAAGATGGCAGGAGACGGAGAGGGCGCCACAGCTCTGCTTGAGGCGAAGATTGTTGGAGCAAGGACAAAGGAACAGGCGAAAGTGCTGGCAAAATCCATTGTCTGCTCGAATCTGGTCAAGACAGCCATCGCAGGGCACGACGCAAACTGGGGCAGGATTCTCTGCGCCATGGGATATTCGGGGGCGCAGTTTGATATGGAGAAGGCGGATCTCTTCTTTGAGAGCGCGGCAGGGAAATTGAAAATTATTGAGAGCGGGACGGCTCTTGATTACAGCGAGGAAAAAGCAACGGAGATCCTGTCAGAGCCTGAGGTGACGGTCATTGCGGATATCAAAGAGGGAGATCAAAAGGCTTCAGCGTGGGGCTGCGACCTGACCCACGGGTATATCAGCATCAATGCAGATTACCGCAGCTGAGGCGTATACAGTTTTTAAGGGAGGATACAGAAAACATGAATAACAATATGCAGAAATATCTGGATAAAGCACAGGTACTCATCGAGGCTTTGCCCTATATCCAGCGTTTTAACAGGAAAGTCATCGTGGTGAAATACGGCGGCAGCGCCATGGTCGACGAGAGCCTGAAACGCCGAGTTATCGAGGACGTGACCCTCCTAAAGCTCTGCGGGTTCAAACCGATCATCGTCCACGGAGGTGGAAAAGAAATCAGCAAATGGGTTGGGAAAGTCGGGATGGAGCCGAAGTTTGTCAACGGTCTGCGCGTGACTGATGCGGAGACGATGGAGATTGCGGAGATGGTGCTAGGACGGGTGAACAAAAGCCTTGTACAGCTGGTGGAAAGTCTTGGGGTGCGCGCCATCGGCGTCAGTGGAAAGGATGGCGCTCTGCTTAAAGTGGAGAAGAAGTACTCCGACGGAGAGGACATCGGCTATGTGGGGGACATCAAAGAGGTGAATGCCCAGATTCTTTACGATCTTCTAGAGAAGGATTTTCTCCCAATTGTCTGCCCTATCGGGTTGGACGATGAGTTCAACACGTATAATATCAATGCGGACGATGCGGCGTGCGCCATCGCCCGCGCTATGAAGGTGGAGAAACTGGCGTTTTTGACAGACATTGAGGGCGTGTATAAAGACCCTCAGGATCCGTCCACTCTGATCTCGGAGCTTGAGGTGTCGGAGGCGAAGGAACTGATCGGAAGCGGATATATCGGAGGGGGCATGCTGCCGAAACTTCAAAACTGTATTGACGCCATCGAGAGCGGGGTGTCGCGGGTGCATATCTTAGACGGGCGAATTCCCCACTGCCTGCTCCTTGAGATCTTTACGAATAAAGGAATCGGAACGGCAATTCTAAACCAGAAAGAAAGCAGGTACTATTATGGTGAATGAAAAGATACAGGCGGCGGAAGAGAACCTAATTCACGTATATAACCGTTTTCCCATCGTGTTGGATCACGGCGAGGGAATGTATGTGTATGACACAGAAGGAAAAGAATATCTTGACTTTGCGGCAGGATTCGCTGTGACAGGTCTGGGATATGGCAATAAAGAATTTGAAGAGGCGTTAAAAGAGCAGATCGGCAAGCTGTACCATACTTCTAACCTTTACTACCATGAGAGCTGCGGGGAAGCAGCGAGAGAGCTAAACCGTGTCTGTGGTATGGACCGCGTGTTCTTTACAAATAGCGGCAGCGAGGCGATTGAGGGAGCGCTGAAGGCGGCAAGGCGTTATGCCTATACAAAAGGCACGGGCAGATATGAATTTATCGCCATGGAAAACTCCTTCCACGGCAGAAGCTTCGGGGCTGTGTCTGTGACAGGGCACGATTCATACCGGGAGCCGTTTGAGCCGCTGGTGCCGGGAGTGAAGTTCGCAAAATTTAATGATTTGGACAGTGTGAAAGCACTTGCAGGAGATAAGACTTGCGCCATCATTCTGGAGCCTCTGCAGGGTGAAGGGGGAATCAATCTTGCCACGCAGGAATTTATGGAAGGGATCCGCTCATTTTGCGATGAGAATGATATCCTGATGATCTGTGATGAGGTACAGTGCGGTATGGGCAGGACAGGAAATATGTTTGCATGGCAAGGATTCAGAGTGAAGCCGGACATTTTGACGATGGCAAAGGCGATTGGAAACGGTATCCCGGTGGGAGCGTTTGCCATGACGGAGAAAGTGACACAGTATTCCCTGAAACCGGGCGATCACGGCGCCACTTACGGCGGCAACCCGCTGGCATGTACTGCCGTAAAGACCGTTATCGGGATCTTCGAGAGGGAGAGAATTGTAGATCATGTCAGTAAAATCGCACCTTATCTTACTAAGCGTCTGGATGAACTGGTTCGGGAATTGGACTGCGTCACAGAGCGCAAAGGGAAAGGGCTGATGCAGGGGATCGTTGTCACAAAGCCTCTGGCAGAGGTGAATAAAAAAACGATTGAAGAGGGCCTTCTTGTCATTCAGGCGCAGGGGAATGTGATCCGCTTCCTGCCTCCGCTGATCGTAGAAGAAAAGCACATTGACGAAATGATTGAGAAATTAAAGCGGGCGCTTCAATAAAATGAATAAGAAACCGATCACAGGACATACTAGCAGAAATGCTGTACGGAGGTATGGAGATGATCGGTTTTTTAATTGCCCTTTTATCTGGGGCTCTCATGAGTATACAGGGAGTATTTAACACTCAGGTCACAAAGACGACTGGCATGTGGGTTGCGAACGGGTGGGTTCAGATTACAGCGTTTGCAGTCTGTCTCGCCGCATGGCTTTTTACCGGGCGGGAGAGCATCGCTGCTCTGGGAAAGGTGGAGCCGAAATACATGCTTTTAGGCGGTGTGATTGGCGCGGGTATCACATGGACGGTTATTAAGAGCATTGCTGCGCTCGGTCCGGCAAAATCGGCTCTGCTCATCGTTATCGCTCAGCTTGCGGTGTCTTACCTGATCAGCCTGTTTGGTATGTTCGGTATGGACAAGGAACCTTTTTCGTGGCGCAAACTGGGTGGGCTTGTCATTGCCGTTATAGGAATTACTGTTTTCCAGTGGGAATGAGAGGGGAGAAGTTTTCAGTGGAAAACTGGCTGGAACAGGTTATAAGACTGTAATAATTTTGTAACAAACAATTGATTATGTATTGTATTTTTGATAAAAATTCGTTACAATATTATTGTCCGGCATAAAAGGGGTATCTCTCCCGGTTAGGAAACTGGAGAGAAAAATATGTATGGCAGAAATAAGATAAAAGAGACAGTGCACGCTTGTATCGTGAGGTTTTTTACCGCAGCGCTTTTCCCTGCGGCGGTTTTGTTCTGTTCTGGTTGTGGCGGAAAAATGAAGGACAGCTTCGAAGAGCTGTCTGTTTCAGAGGCTCCTAGAGATTCTGCGGAGACACCAGATGTGGATTCAGCTCTGGCAGAAAACGCGGATTCCGGATCTGGAGAAGATGAGCCGGAAGGGGGAAACGATACGGCGGCAACTGTCTTCGTGTATGTGTGCGGAGCGGTAAATGCTCCGGGAGTATATGAACTGGCAGCAGGCGCGCGCGTGTTTGAAGCTGTTGCTCTGGCAGGAGGAATGACAGAAGAGGCCTCGGCAGAGTCAGTCAATCAGGCGAGAAGCGTGACGGATGGGGAACAAATCTATGTTCCTACAGCCGATGAAGCAAAAGCGCAGGGCACAGGGGTTGGAGAGAATACAGTAACCGAAGGGACGGACAAAAAAATAAATATAAATACAGCCGGAAAAGAGGAACTCATGACGCTTACCGGGATCGGTGAGGCAAAGGCACAGAGCATTTTAGACTACCGGGAAGAACACGGTAGTTTTGGGAGTATTGAGGAACTGATGCAAATAGAGGGAATCAAAGAGGGAGTATTTAATAAAATAAAACAAGATATAATGATCTGAGACAGGAAGTCAGGAAAGAGGAGTATGAGTAAGAAGATATTGGTTGTAGATGATGAAAAACTGATCGTAAAAGGAATCCGGTTCAGTTTGGAACAGGAAGGCATGGAAGTAGACTGTGCCTATGACGGAGAAGAGGCTCTGGAGTGTGCCCGCAGATGCGAGTATGATCTGGTTCTCTTGGACGTCATGCTTCCGAAGCTGGATGGATTCGAAGTATGCCAGCAGATCCGTGAATTTTCAGATATGCCTATTGTTATGCTGACAGCGAAGAGCGAGGATATGGATAAGATACTTGGGCTTGAGTACGGCGCGGATGACTATATTACCAAACCATTTAATATCCTCGAGGTGAAGGCAAGGATAAAGGCGATCATGCGCCGTACGTCTAAGCCAAAGGAAACTGCGGGCAGCCCGGTCCTTATTAAAGGCAACATGAAGATCGATTGTGAGAGCAGAAGAGTGTTTATCGGGGAAAGAGAGATCAATCTTACGGCCAAAGAGTTTGACGTGCTGGAGCTTCTCGCCATGAACCCAAACAAGGTGTACAGCAGGGAGAATCTTCTGAATCTTATCTGGGGATATGATTATCCCGGAGATGCTAGAACAGTCGATGTGCATATCCGCCGCCTCAGGGAAAAGATTGAGATCAACCCGAGCGAACCGAAATATGTACATACAAAGTGGGGAGTGGGTTATTATTTCCAAGGTTAAACGCCAATTCAGATTCAGAGATAAAATCTTAAAAAATATGCGGTTCCGTCTAATTATGTGCATTATGCTGGCAGGGCTTGTGCCCTGTCTGGCAGCACTTTTCGGAATTGTGAAATTCTACGAGTCGCGTGCGGTCGAACTTCGGACCGCGGAAATCCAGAATCAGTGTACTATACTGAGTAATCAGCTTAATAACTTCGGGTATCTTACCGATACTTCCTCGGAAGTTATCAATGCGTCCCTCACCCAGCTTACAGATATTTACAACGGACGTGTGGTTATCGTTGACAAAGATTTGAAAGTTGTCAAGGATACATATGATCTGGACGAAGGGAAAACGGATGTATCGGAAAATGTCATCCGCTGTATGAGAGGAGAGCGGACAAGCCATTATGATAAAACAAATCATTATATTGAAGTGACCTCTCCCATCACAGAAAGGGGAGGAGATCAGGTGGCCGGGGTTATCTTAGCCAGCGTTTCCACAGACGGAATTGAGGTCACAAGACAGGTTTTGTATACCCATGGAGGTGTGAGCGTGGGCATTTTGATGGCGCTTCTCGCCATGTTTAGTGTGTTTCTTGCAAATCGGATGGTTCTCCCCCTTCGCAGGATCACCGGAGCGATTGAGAATGTGACGGAGGGGTACAGCGACGATGTGCTCCATGTGGATACGTACACAGAGACAGAGCAGCTCTGTGAAGCCTTCAATAAAATGCTTGGACGTTTAAAACTTCTTGATGAATCAAGGGAAGAATTTGTCTCAAACGTATCCCATGAGCTTAAGACTCCCATGACTTCCATGAAGGTGCTGGCGGACTCACTTTTAGAGCAGGAAGGAGTGCCAGTGGAGATGTATCAGGAGTTTATGCAGGATATTGCCAAGGAGATCGACCGGGAAAACCGGATCATTACGGATCTGCTCTCGCTTGTAAAGATGGATCGGTCCGGACAAACTATGAATATCGAAACCATGAATATCAATGATCTTCTGGAACAGATATTAAAGCGTCTCAAGCCGATTGCTGAGCAGAAGAACGTGGAGATGGTGATGGAGAGTTTCCGGCCAGTGATTGCGGAGATCGACGAAATGAAATTCACGCTTGCCGTTTCTAATCTTGTAGAAAATGCTATCAAATATAACCGTGAAAACGGCTGGATCCATGTGTCACTGAATGCGGACTATAAGTATTTTTACATCAAAGTAGAAGATTCAGGTATCGGTATACCAGCGGCGGATCAGGATCATATTTTCGAGAGATTCTACCGTGTGGATAAGTCACACTCCCGCGAGATCGGCGGGACTGGGCTGGGACTTGCTATTGCAAGGAACGCAGTGATCGTCCACAGAGGCTCGATCAAGGTACACAGCATCGAGGGAGAAGGTACGACATTTACTGTGCGCATTCCCCTGATTTATGTGGCTGCATAGGAGGGTGAAGGATGAAAATAAGGACGAGGATCATTACGGGAGTTTTATGCTTCTTTATTCTTTTACCGTCTGTACTTTTGTCGGCGTGCGGACGCAGTTTTGAGCCGGCGGAGGGAGAGACTTTTGTTTATTGTCTCAACGAGGAACACACCGGTCTTGTGAAGGTCGCTTTTGAGTTCTCGGGAGAAGATACAATGGGGATAGTAGAGTCGGTTCTTGGGAAACTGCAAGAACCATCTGATCGTATCGAATATACGGCTCCCATTCCGGAAAATGTTGAAGTCACAGAGTGTGGTCTGCGGGGCAGTATTTTGGGCGTTGATTTCAATGCGGCGTACGAGGAGATGGACGGATTGTCAGAAAAACTGACGCGCGCTGCCGTTGTGCGGTCGCTTGTTCAGATTGACGGGGTCAATGCAGTGGCGTTTACTATAGAGGGAGAGCCCCTTGTAGACAGCGAAGGTCATCTGGTAGGATTGATGAATGATGATGACTTCGTAGAAAATAATGAGTCGTCTTTGGATGATTATCAGACGGATACATTGGCGGTGTATTTTGCAGACAAGACGGGAAGACAGCTTGTCCCGCAGGAAACAGAGGTTAGATACAGCAGCAATGTGCCTAAGGAGAAGCTGATCGTTGAAAGGCTGCTTAAGGGGCCGTCAGAGAGCGGCGCTTATCCAGCGGTAAACCCGGATGCGAATCTTCTAAGCGTGACCATCAACGACGGGATATGCTATGTGAATTTTGACAGTGCCTTCCTGACAGGAGCCTATGATGTGCTTCCGGAAGTCACTGTGTATTCGATCGTGAATTCTCTGATTGAGGGAACAGAGGCGCAGAAAGTGCAGATCACGATCAACGGAGAAACAGATGCAAAATATATGGAGGCAGTGGATCTGTCACAGCCTTTAGAAAAAAATGAGGGATTGGTCGCAGCCGAGGAATAGAAGAAAATGAGAAAGCGGCCACTTTGTACACTGTGTCTGTTGTTTCTTATCATACAGGCCGTCCGGGTAGCTCTGTCCAGCGCCCAGCCGCCGGAGCCTTCCGCATTGGAGAAGACTGTGGCAGAGTGGGATAGCGTCACTTTGGAAGGAACTGTGACAGCGGTACAAAATAAGGAAAAAGTAACGGCAGTCTTTTTGGAGGACTGCCTTATTTCAACATTTTCAGGTGATTTTAATGAGAAAAAGCTCCTGATCTACATAAAAACAGATTCAGAGATCTGGATCGGGCCAGATTCACAAAAACAGATTCTGAAAAAAGAGAATTTGCATATGGCGGGTATCAAGATCGGGAATCAAGTGAGGGTATCCGGAGAGGCAGAGATTTTTGAGCAAGCGCGCAATCCCGGCAATTTCGATCAAAAATCTTATTACGCAAGACAGGGGATATATTTGCTTGTGTGGGCAGATAAGGTGGAGATCCTCTCTCTGGAAACGGATAAGATACGTCAGTTTCTGGCAGAGGTGCGTTTCTCTTGGAAAGAACTGCTGACCCGGTATCTGGGAGAGTATTACGGGGGTACGATGAGCGCAGTTCTTCTGGGCGAGAAGAGTGGACTGGATGCTGAGATGAAAAAGCTATATCAAAAGAATGGAATCGGACACCTGCTCGCTATCTCTGGGCTCCATATGTCTTTTATTGGCATGGGTGTATATGGCATACTAAGAAGAACTGGTATTGGCTTTTTATTTTCAGGACTTGCAGGCGGAATCCTTCTTATTCTCTATACACTGATGATCGGCGCGGGAGTATCCAGCCTGCGCGCGCTTATTATGTTTCTTGTAAGGATTGGGGCGGATGTGACAGGCAGGGACTACGATCTGCCGACCAGTCTGGCTCTCTCCGCGGCAGTGACGTGCGCTGGCCAGCCATTCTATCTGACAGACGCAGGGTTTCTATTATCCTATGGAGCCATACTGGGGATTATTCTGCTGGGGCCTGTATTTGAAGGAATGTTCCATATTGGGGAAAAGAAAAGTAAGATATTAGAAAGTTTTGGAGTAAGTCTTGCAGTCAATGTAATGCTGCTTGGTCCTGTGCTCTATTTTTACTTTGAAGCGCCGCCTTATTCGGTAATCCTAAATCTTCTTGTGATACCAATGATGCCTGTTGCTATGGGGGCAGGAATGATCGGCTCAGCGCTTCTGACGGTGTGGGAGCTTCCGGGAAGTTTAATACTTAAGGTGTGTAAAGCGGTACTGTGGGGATACGATTGTATCTGTAGCGGCGCGTCTGAGCTTCCGGGCAGCAGATTTGTATCGGGGAGGCCTCAGCCGGCGTGGCTGGTCGTGTACTATGCCGGGATCGGAATATTGTGCGCGGTGTTCTATGTCATGAGGGAGAGGAATATGCAGCGGTTCGAGGAGGGGCAAAAGGGGCAAAGAACACTTCTGCGGATTCCCGGTGGGTGTCTGCTGGTATTTGCCGTCACTATGGCAGCTTTCTGCCGTCTGGGATACCACATGGGAGACGGCATACAGGCAACGGTTCTGGATGTAGGACAGGGTGACTGTATTCATATACGTGGAGAGACGGGAGATTATCTTGTGGACGGCGGCAGCAGTGATGTGTCACTGGCGGGCACATATCGGATTGAACCGTATCTTTTGGCAAGCGCGGTGGATACATTGGATTATGTATTTGCTACCCACGGGGATGAGGATCATATCAATGGGATCAGAGAGCTTTTGGAAGGACAGAGATTGGGTGTATCCATCCGCACTCTCGTGCTGCCCCCAAAGGAATATTGTGACGAAAAACTCATAGATCTGGCGCGCACCGCAATGGAAAATGGCACGAGAGTGACATCTGCGGGCACAGGGGATGAGATTAGAGAAAAAGGGGCGCGGGACGGTGCCGCCGCAGAAAGCGGACACTTGGAAAAGCGACTTTCCCTCACCTGCCTCGGACCTGCAAAGGGCGCCGATATGGAACTGGGAAACGAGGCGTCTCTTGTCCTCTCCCTTACGTACGGGGACTTTTCCATGCTTCTGACAGGGGATGTGGAAGGAAAGGGGGAGAATCTTCTTATGGAGAGTGGCAGCCTGCATAAGTATGATGTGCTCAAAGCCGCGCATCACGGCTCAAAAAACTCGAGTTCAGAACCGTTCTTAGAGATTGTTCGCCCATATGTTACCCTCATGTCTGCGGGGAAGAACAATCGATATGGGCATCCTCACGCAGAGACGCTTAAGCGGCTTGAAGCAGCGGAGAGTAGAGTGTATTCTACACAGGAGAACGGGGCAGTTACTGTGTGGACGGATGGGAAGACGATGGAAATCCGGGCTGTTTCCCTTTCCACTCTTGTCAAAACAGGGGCATTTCCTATATAATACAAGAGTTATGAAAAGCCTGAATGAAGATTTAAAAACAGGAAAATTTAAACAGCTCTACCTTCTCTATGGGACGGAGGCATATTTGAAGAAGCAGTACAAAGACCGTTTCATCAAGGCTATGCTCCCGGAGGGGGATACGATGAACTATGCCTATTACGAGGGAAAGAATACGGATATCAAAGAGGTGATCGATCTGGCGGAGACGCTGCCTTTTTTTGGTGATAGGCGCCTTATCGTGTTTGAGGATACCGGATTCTTTAAAAGCTCCGGGGCAGATCTTGCTGATTATATCAGTGACATGCCTGCGACCACATATTTTATTTTTATTGAGAATGAAGTGGATAAGCGCAGCAAGCTGTATAAGGCGGTGAAGTCGAAGGGGCATATCGTGGAGCTGGGTGCGCAGGATGAGAATACACTGCGGAAATGGGTTTTAGGCCTTGTCAAAAAGGAGGGCAGGCAGATGCAGCCTTCTGATGCCGCCTATTTCTTAAACAAGGTAGGCACGGATATGGAGAATATCACCAAAGAGCTAGAAAAGCTGGTCTGCTACTGTCTGGACAAGGAAGTGATCACAAGGGAGGATATCGACGCCATCTGCGTGACCCAGATCACCAGTCATATCTTTGAGATGGTGAATGCTGTGGCAAACAAAGACCAGAGAAAAGCGCTGGATCTGTACTATGAGCTGCTGGCGTTAAAAGAACCACCCATGCGTATCCTGTTCCTGCTGATCAGGGAGTATCGTATCTTGTTCCATGTAAAGGCTCTCTTAAAGCAGGGATACGGCAGACAGGACATCGCTTCTAAAGCTGGACTTCACCCGTTCGCGGCAGGACGGTATATGGATCAGGCAAAGCGTTTCCATCTGTGGGAGTTGCGCGCGGTCATGGAGGAAGGCGCGGATGTGGAGCAGAGAGTTAAGACCGGGCTGTTGACAGATCACCTAGCGGTGGAGCTTTTCCTTGTGAAACATTCCGCGGCGTAATAAGAACAGATATTGGAGGAATCAAATTGTCAGTTATAGATCAAAGTAAGATAAGAAATTTTTGTATCATTGCCCATATTGATCATGGAAAGTCCACACTGGCAGACCGTATCATTGAGATGACCGGACTTCTGACTAGCCGTGAGATGCAGTCTCAGGTGTTGGACAACATGGATCTGGAACGTGAAAGAGGAATCACCATCAAAGCGCAGGCGGTCCGCACAGTATACAAAGCGGATGACGGGGAGGAGTATATCTTTAATTTGATAGACACTCCGGGGCATGTGGATTTTAACTACGAGGTATCCAGAAGCCTTGCTGCGTGCGACGGCGCAATCCTTGTGGTGGATGCGGCGCAGGGCGTGGAGGCACAGACATTAGCGAACGTTTATCTAGCGCTGGATCATGATCTGGATGTGATGCCGGTCATCAATAAGATCGACCTGCCAAGTGCAGATCCAGACCGGGTGAAGGAGGAGATCGAGGACGTCATCGGGATTGAGGCGGACGATGCTCCGCTGATCTCGGCAAAGACAGGGCTGAATGTCCACGATGTGCTAGAGCAGATCGTGAAGAAGATCCCCGCGCCTAAGGGGGACGCAGACGCTCCTCTTCGGGCACTCATCTTTGATTCCAAATATGATTCATACAAGGGAGTAATTGTATTCTGCCGTATAAAAGAGGGAAGTGTGCGCAAAGGTACACCGATCCTTATGATGGCGACAGGAGCAAAGGCAGAAGTCGTGGAGGTCGGAACATTTGGTGCGGGACAGTTCATTCCCTGTGAGGAGCTAGAGGCCGGCATGGTAGGCTATATTACAGCGAGCCTGAAAAATGTCAAAGAGACCCGTGTGGGTGACACGATCACAGATGCTTCAAGACCATGCGAGAAGCCGCTGCCGGGTTATAAGAAGGTAAATCCCATGGTATACTGCGGGCTTTATCCCGCCGATGGAGCGAAGTACCCGGATCTTAGGGACGCTCTAGAGAAGCTGCAGCTTAATGACGCGGCGCTCCAGTTTGAGGCGGAGACATCTGTTGCCCTCGGGTTTGGATTCCGATGCGGTTTCTTAGGGCTTCTCCATCTGGAGATCATACAGGAACGTCTGGAGCGGGAGTATAATCTGGATCTTGTGACGACGGCGCCCAGCGTTATCTATAAAATACACAAGACAAACGGGGAAGCGGTTGATCTGACGAACCCGACCAACATGCCGGACCCGGCGGAGATCGATTATATGGAAGAGCCAATGGTAAAAGCGGAGATTATGGTGACCTCAGAGTATATCGGGGCGATCATGGATCTGTGTCAGGAGAGAAGGGGAATCTATCAGGGCATGGAGTATATCGAGGAAAAGCGTGCGGTGCTTAATTATCATCTGCCTCTTAACGAGATCATCTATGATTTCTTTGACGCGCTGAAATCCAGATCAAGGGGGTACGCATCCTTTGACTATGAGATGATGGGATATCAGAGGTCAGAACTTGTGAAGCTGGATATCCTTATCAACCGGGAAGAGGTGGACGCCTTATCCTTCATTGTATTTGCAGGAAGTGCATATGAGAGGGGAAGAAGGATGTGTGAGAAACTAAAGCAGGAGATCCCCAGACAGCTCTTTGAGATTCCGATTCAGGCGGCGATCGGCAGCAAGATCATCGCCCGTGAGACTGTGAAGGCGATGCGCAAGGATGTGTTGGCGAAATGCTACGGCGGTGATATCTCGCGTAAGAAGAAGCTTCTGGAGAAACAGAAGGAAGGCAAGAAGCGTATGCGTCAGGTGGGAAATGTGGAGATCCCGCAGAAAGCGTTCATGAGCGTATTGAAACTGGACGACGACTGATGGCGTACCGTTGCAGAATAGCGTATAGCGGTGTGTATATAAGAAAAAGAGATTTATATATGAATAAAAAAGAACTGGAACTATATGTGCATATTCCATTCTGTGTGAGGAAATGTGCCTACTGTGATTTCCTGTCGTTCCCCTCGGGGGAGCATGAGAGAGCGTCCTATGTGGATGCTCTCCTTGAGGAGATCAAAGAACAGAAAGACAATTTTAAAGATTATTTTGTGACAACAGTATTTTTAGGCGGCGGCACCCCCTCGTTATTGCGGGAGGATGACACCGCCCGTATTTTTGATGCTCTGTGGGAGAACTTTGATATTAGCAGAAGTGCAGAGATCACGCTGGAAGTGAATCCGGGAACCGTGACCGGGAAGAAAGCGGCTGTGTGGAAGGCATGCGGCATGAACCGCCTGAGCATAGGGCTTCAGTCCGTAAATGACGGGGAGCTTAAGATGCTGGGGCGCATCCATACTTTTAAGGAATTTCTAGATACATGGAGGATTGTAAGGGAGAAGGGGTTTGACAATATCAATATCGACTTGATCTCAGCCATTCCCGGCCAGACGGTGCAAAGCTGGGAGAAGACCCTGCGCACGATAGCTGAGCTGGGGGCGGAGCACATTTCGGCGTACAGTCTGATTATCGAGGAGGGAACGTCCTTTTACAGGCTGTATGGGGAAGTTCATAATTCGGATGGGGAAACCCCTGCTTCATGTGCGGAAAAGAACGGGGGAGCGTCAGGCATCCCGCCTCTTCCCGGGGAGGATGCCGAGCGAGAAATATACAAAAGTACCGGGCGCATCCTAAAGGAATACGGTTATCACAGGTACGAGATTTCCAACTATGCGAAAGAGGGATATGAGTGCCGTCATAATCTCGGCTACTGGGAGAGGAAGGAGTACCTCGGGCTTGGACTCGGGGCGTCGTCCCTGATCAGTGAACACCGCTTTCACAATACGGAGAACATGGAGCGGTATCTGCAAATATTCGGAAAACATTCCGTTCTGGCAGGAAGCGGCAGCAGGGCTACAAGCCCTCGTACATTTCCGGCGGGCGGGAATGGTACAAATCCGCAGATGCTCCCGACGGGGGCTGCCGCGGAAGATGTAGAAGCGCTTTCCGTGTCGGAACAGATGGAAGAATCCATTTTTCTCGGCCTGCGCAAGACGGAAGGTATCTCCTGCCGTGAGTTCAGGGAAAAGTTCGGACAGACTTTGGATGAAGTATACGGGGAACAGATTCGACGTTTTGAGAAGCTCGGGCTGATGGAGAGGGAAAAGGACCGGCTTAGACTAACAGAGCGCGGGATCGATGTGAGTAATTCTATATTTGTGGAATTTATGCTGTAAAATACGTCTTTAGAACATAGATAAGGTACGTTCCCGGAACTGTATCATATCGCAAAACCGTTCCGCTCTACTTCAAAGATTTGGGCGGATATAACAAGATAGGCTGATGTGCGACCAAAGGGTCTACATCAGCCTATCTTTAACATCCGGCTCAAATGCTTTTCAGAACGCTCTCACTTAAAGTTTTGCTTTATGACACAGCCTTGGGAACTTCTTTATCCATGCCGGGGAACAAGAATCAATTATTCCCGATAATCACTTCTGATAAATGGCTCGTCGATTTTCGATTCGGTCAAGAGTTTATATTTTTTAGGATGCCGGTAGGCATTGCCGAATGTTTCATGTTCACGATACTCACGCAGCTGGTCTAAATCAAGCTTGGCAATATAGATTCCTTCTTCTTCACCTGCCTGAAGAATACAGGTATCTCTTGAACCGCTTTCATCCGGCAAATAAGCAACGCCATCAAATACACTTGAGTTACCGTTGCAGTCCGGCACGGTTTCAGGGTAATTGCAGGTGGCGACAGCCAGCATATTTTCAAACGCTCTGGCGCGAAGCTGAGAAAGACGGTTTATTTCCATCGGGCAGGCATTTGGAACAAGAATAAGTTCCGCGCCTTTTAACATGAGGATTCTTGCGCTTTCGGGAAATTCTCTGTCATAACAGATCATTGCGCCTGTTTTTATTTTGCCGCAGGGTGTATCAAGTGTTGTAACATAAAAGTTTTCGCCCGGTGTCAGATTTCGTTCTACATCAAAATCACACGTATGTACTTTTGCATAAACAAATTTCAATTCTCCGTATCTGTCAAAAAGGGCAAGTGAATTACGGGGGGAATCTTCATATTTTTCAAGGAAGGTAATTCCGATAGCCATATCAAGCTGCTTTGCAAGTCTGCCAAAAGAACTGATAAAATCGCTGTCGATAGAAATAGCGTCTTTTTTCCATTCATCAACAGGTCTGTTATAAATGTTATATCCGTTGCTCCACATTTCAGGAAACAGTGCGATGTCGGCACCGTTTTCTTTTGCCTTTTTACAGTACATGATTCCTTTTTCAAGATTTTCTTTTAGATTTTTGTAAGGTGCAATTTGCAATAATGCAATGTTTAACACGCTCATTGTTTCAATTCCCCTTTCAGATTAGAAATCAAACGGTATCTTTTATATTTTTTCTGCATTTCCGGTACTGATACCCGAGAGAGCACAAAACTGTCGCATAGATAATGCACGCCACTGACAGTACAAATACAAATATTTCTGAATAAGGCGATGCGGAAAAGATATTGAACAGGAGGCTCGGGAGAAGTCCGGCTAAGAAGAGCAGGGTAAGGGGCAGTATCCGCCATCTGTATACCCGCTCGATCATATCAAGACGCGATTCGTCGTCACAGAAGATTTCTTCCTGACCATGCATCTTGGAAACCGGTTTGCGAAAATAGCTGTATCCCGCAAAATCCTGAAGGTATTCCCATCCGCAGTCGCGGAACATCTCAACATATTCGTCTTTGTGCGCCAGACCGTCAGGATTGTAATCAAGCTGGTAGATTACGTCTTCCGGCTCGCATTTTTTAAAATGGTATACACCGGCGGATGTGACCCCGGTAAATCTCCAGCCCGTCAGGTGCTGCATGCGCAGATATGCCTCCTCCTTTTTCCACGCCGCGATGCTGAAAAAGCGGAGTTCTTTTTTCTCTTCCTTCATCTTCATCTGACCTCCTTCATATTGCGGTAAAGACGTTCGATTCTCTTCATCTCGAGATCGAGGACCTGCCTGCCGAGTTCGGTGATGTGATAGATCTTCCGTTTTTCTTCCTCGCGGACAAAACGGATCAGACCGTCCTTTTCCATCTTGGAGAGACTGCCGTACATCGTACCCGGGCTTAACAGGATCTCGCCGTCCGTCAGTTCCTCCACCTTTCGGACGATGCCGTATCCGTGCGAGTCTTCCCGCAGGCAGAGCAGGATATAGAATCCCGTTTCCGTCATCGGGACATAGACCTTTTTAATATGAGCATCCATAAAACCACTCCTGTGTCAAATCGGTTTCTCGCATTTAGTGCGATGTATCGTACTGCGATACTGTGATTTTAATATAGCACTGCGATATATATGTGTCAACATTCGATTTCTAAAAAATGTAGAAACACTGTTGACAAATAGAAATCCGGGTGCTATCTTAATATACGAAAGGTGTTAGCACTCAAAACGAGGGAGTGCTAATAGCGAGAAAGGAGGCAGAACTGTGGCGGTCGATACATCGTTAAGCGAAAGAAAACTTATCATATTAAAAGCGATCATACAGAACTACCTTGAGACCGGGGAGCCGGTCGGCTCGCGGACGCTTTCAAAATATACGGAGCTGAACTTAAGCTCCGCGACGATCCGCAACGAGATGGCGGATCTGGAGGATCTCGGATATATTTTCCAGCCCCATACGTCAGCGGGCAGGATTCCTTCAGACAAAGGATACCGTCTCTATGTGGATATGCTGATGGAAGAGAAAGAGCAGGAGATCACACAGCGCGAGGATGCTATGCTGGAGAAGGCTGACAAAGTGGAAAAAGTTCTTCAGCAGGCGGCGAAGGTGCTCGCCTCTAACACGAATTACGCGACCATGGTCTCATCGCCGGTCAACAGCCGTAACACTCTGAAGTTCATCCAGCTTTCACAGGTGGATGCGGAGCAGATCGTGGCGGTGATCGTGCTTGGTGGAAACGTGATTAAGAATAAGATTATCGAGGTCGGTGAAACACTAAGCAATGAAAATCTCTTAAAGCTGAATATGTTGCTCAACACGACACTGAACGGGATGCCTATTGACCAAATCACACTGGGGCTCATCGCCAGGCTGAAAGAGCAGGCAGGTATTCACAGCGAGGTCGTCGGAAATGTACTGGACGCCGTGGCAGAGATTATTCATGTGGAAGATGATATGAAGATCTATACCAGTGGCACGACGAACATCTTCAAGTATCCGGAACTCAGCGACAAGCAGAGCGCGCAGGAAATTATCAGTGCGTTTGAAGAAAAGCAGCAGCTTGCCGATTTGGTGACAGAGACTCTGGCCAGCGAGAACAATCACGGGATTCAAGTGTACATCGGGGACGAGGCCCCGGTTAAGACGATGAAGGATTGCAGCGTGGTGACTGCGACTTATGAACTGGGCGCGGGTATGAAGGGAACCATCGGCATCATCGGTCCGAAACGGATGGATTATGAACATGTTATGAAGACGCTGAAGACTTTGCAAGGTGAGTTGGATGCGATATACAATAAAAACCCGAAAGAATAGGAAGGTGGAAAGCTGGTGAGTGAAAAGATGAGCAAGGAAGATATGGTGAAGGAAGCAGTTGAGGAAGCAAAGGCAAAGGCGGCCGAGGAGGCTGTGCAGTCCGAAGAATCCGCGGATGAGTCAGAAGCGGGTGCAGCTGCGCAAGACGCTCAGGAAAAGGAAAAAGATGCAGACGCGGCCGGAGATGATGTGGACGGCGGCGACAGCGCGGAAGAAGACAGTGATGACTCTGACGATATGACAGAAGGCTCTGGGGAAGAGGATGCTTCTAAGAATGAGAAAAGGAAACTCTTCGGCAAGAAGAACAAGAAAGATAAGAAAGACGAGAAGATTGAAGAACTGACAGACCGTCTGACCCGTCAGATGGCAGAGTTTGATAATTTCCGTAAACGTACGGAAAAGGAAAAATCCCAGATGTACGAGATTGGCGCGAAGGATATCATAGAGAAGATCCTTCCGATTGTAGATAATTTCGAGCGAGGGCTCGGATCCATGAATGAAGAAGAAAAAGCGACTCCTTTTGCGGAGGGGATGGAGAAGATCTACAAGCAGCTTATGACTACGCTGGAAAGCTTAGGAGTGAAGCCCATCGATGCGGTGGGTCAGGAGTTCAATCCAGACTTCCACAACGCGGTGATGCACGTGGAGGATGAGGAACTGGACGAGAATATTATCGCTGAGGAGTTCCAGAAAGGCTACATGTATCGTGACAGCGTCGTGAGACACAGCATGGTAAAAGTAGCAAATTAAGACGGTTTTAACAATATTTAGTATAAAACAAATAATTTTTTGTAAGGAGGAACTTTACTATGGGAAAAATAATCGGTATTGACCTTGGTACAACAAACAGCTGTGTAGCCGTTATGGAAGGCGGACAGCCGACAGTCATCGCGAACACAGAGGGAGCGAGAACAACACCATCTGTTGTGGCATTTACGAAGACAGGAGAGCGTCTTGTGGGGGAACCTGCAAAACGTCAGGCAGTTACAAATGCAGGAAGAACGATTTCTTCTATAAAAAGAGAGATGGGAACAGACTACAAAGTGGACATTGATGATAAGAAATATTCTCCGCAGGAGATTTCCGCAATGATCCTTCAGAAATTGAAAGCGGATGCGGAAGGATATCTTGGTGAAAAAGTGACGGAAGCAGTTATCACAGTTCCTGCTTACTTCAACGACGCACAGCGTCAGGCCACAAAGGATGCGGGTAAGATCGCGGGACTTGATGTAAAACGTATCATCAACGAGCCTACGGCGGCGGCCCTTGCATACGGGCTTGACAATGAGAAAGAGCAGAAGATCATGGTATACGATCTTGGCGGTGGTACATTTGACGTATCCATTATCGAGATCGGCGACGGAGTTATCGAGGTGCTTTCTACAGCAGGAAACAACCGTCTCGGCGGTGACGATTTTGACCAGAAAATTACAGACTACATGCTGGCTGATTTTAAAGCGAAAGAGGGCGTGGACCTGTCCACAGATAAGATGGCTCTCCAAAGACTGAGAGAGGCGGCAGAGAAGGCGAAGAAAGAGCTTTCAAGCGCGACGACAACGAATATCAACCTTCCGTTCATCACAGCGACAGCAGAAGGCCCGAAGCACTTTGACATGAACCTGACAAGAGCAAAATTCGATGAGCTTACAAGAGATCTTGTTGACAAAACTGCAGAGCCGGTAAGACGTGCGCTTTCCGACGCGGGGCTTACATCTGCGGATCTCGGGCAGGTACTTCTTGTAGGGGGATCTACTCGTATTCCGGCAGTACAAGAAGAGGTGAAGAGACTGACAGGAAAAGAGCCGAGCAAATCTTTGAACCCGGATGAGTGTGTTGCACTGGGCGCTTCTGTACAGGGCGGTAAGCTCGCAGGCGACGCAGGCGCAGGCGACATCCTTCTTCTGGACGTCACTCCGCTTTCCCTGTCCATTGAGACAATGGGCGGCGTGGCTACAAGGCTGATCGAGAGAAACACAACAATCCCGACGAAGAAGAGCCAGATCTTTTCTACGGCTGCTGATAACCAGACAGCGGTAGATATCAACGTTGTACAGGGTGAGAGACAGTTTGCGAAAGATAACAAGTCCTTAGGCCAGTTCAGACTGGACGGAATCCCGCCGGCTCCACGCGGAATCCCGCAGATTGAGGTTACGTTTGACATTGATGCGAACGGTATCGTAAATGTGTCCGCAAAGGATCTTGGAACAGGAAAAGAGCAGCATATTACTATTACGGCAGGCTCCAACATGTCTGATGCGGATATCGATAAGGCAGTGAAAGAAGCTGCTGAATTCGAGGCACAGGACAAGAAGCGCAAAGAGGCGGTTGATACAAGGAACGAAGCTGATGCAATGGTATTCCAGACAGAGAAGGCGATCAAAGAGGTTGGCGACAAGCTGGACGCAAATGACAAAGCGGCAGTTGAGGCAGATATGCAGGCGCTTAAGGATGTGCTCGCAAAATCCACGCCGGAGAACACAAGCGAGGCTGATGTAGCTGAGATCAAAGCTGCAAAGGAGAAACTTATGGAGAGCGCTCAGAAGCTGTTTACAAAAATGTATGAGCAGGCAGGCGCAGCAGGCGGCCCGAATCCGGGTGCAGGCCCTGACATGGGCGCAGGTCCGGCGCCGGAAGGCTTCAATGGCGACGACGTGGTGGACGGGGACTACAAAGAAGTCTAAGTATCGTTTAAGTGATGTGAAACTTTCGGAGAAACGGGGATACCCCGGAACTATTTCTCCAGATAAAAAAGAGGATTCTACGGGGTTGCAAAACAGCTTCGTAGAATTTTCTTGAGATTATATAAAAAGCGTATGTACGCAGTAGGAGACACTTTATGGCAGAGGTAAAGAGAGATTATTACGAAGTGCTCGGCGTAGGCAAGGATGCCGACGACGCAGCGATCAAAAAAGCATACCGTGTGCTCGCGAAGAGGTATCATCCGGATATGAATCCGGGGGATCAGGAGGCGGAGAAAAAATTCAAGGAAGCTTCCGAAGCGTATGCCGTTTTGAGCGATCCTGAAAAACGCCGACAGTACGACCAGTTCGGCCATGCGGCGTTTGAGGGCGGAGCAGGCGGTGCAGGCGGCTTCGGTGGATTCGACTTCAGCGGCGCGGATTTCAGCGATATTTTCGGAGATATCTTTGGAGATTTGTTTGGAAGCTCGCGCAGAGGCGCTCGCGGCGGCAACGGGCCAATGAAAGGTCCGAATATCAGGAAGAGCATCCGTATAACATTTGAGGAGGCTGTTTTCGGCTGTGAGAAGGAACTGGATCTGGTCTTAAAAGACCCCTGCGAAGATTGTCACGGAACAGGTGCGAAACCGGGTACTTCCCCGGAGACATGTCCGAAATGCGGCGGAAGAGGTCAGGTTGTCTATACTTCCCAATCCTTCTTCGGTACGGTTCAGAATGTGCAGACATGTCCAAATTGCGGCGGATCGGGGAAGGTCATTAAGGAGAAGTGCCCGAAATGTTCTGGAAGCGGCTATACGGCAAGCAGAAAGAAGATACAGGTGACGATTCCTGCGGGAATCGACAATGGGCAGAGTGTCCGCATCCGTGACAAAGGAGAGCCGGGCGTAAATGGCGGGCCTAGAGGCGATCTGCTCGTGGAAGTAAATGTTTCCAGACATCCGATATTCCAGAGGCAGGATGTGCACATTTTCTCCACAGTGCTGATCTCATTCGCGGTGGCCGCGCTTGGCGGCGATGTACGGATTCCGACGGTGGACGGAGATGTGATATACACCGTGAAGCCGGGAACAAAAACGGATACAAAAGTGCGTCTGAAAGGAAAGGGCGTTCCATCGCTTCGCAATTCGCAGGTCAGAGGTGACCATTATGTGACGCTTGTCATCCAGACGCCGGAAAGATTGAGCGCGGAAGCGAAGGAAGCGCTACGCAAGTTCGACGAGTTGACAGGAAATACCCTCCGGCAGACTGCAGGGGCAGAGAAACCGGAAAAGAAGAAAAAGAAAGGCTTCATGGATAAAGTAAAAGAGGCCTTTGAGGAATAAGAAAGAAATTTACATCAAAAGATCTCTGAAGAAATGGAGGCATATTTTGCCACGGTTTCTCCGGGGATCTTTTGTACAATTATAAATGATTTTTGTCTATTCTGTCGGATTGTTTTTCCTTTTTCTGTATGTTATTCTCTGTTTACGGATACGGACGGAGTTCTTGTCGTCCGGCCATTCATGTCGTGATGTCTTCTCATTTTCGGAAGTTCCTTTCGGAACAGTTACCCGGTAATGAACAAAACCCTGCAGTTTTGAATTCATCAGCACCCTGATGCTTTATCTGCCGGTTGGAGTACAAAGGAGGGAAATATATGAAAATATTCTGAAAAAAATACGGTAGAATATGGTGTCCGTTTTATTGGACATGTGGAAATGTATAATAAAAAAAGTAAGATTGTTGTTGACATTTGATAAGTGGTATAATACTATAATACCAGATGCGAACAATTGTTCGATACAAGAAAAGGAGAATTGGATAATGGCAGGAAATGATGAGAAGAAGAAAGCATTAGACGCGGCGATCGCGAAGCTTGAGAAAGATTTTGGAAAAGGTACGGTTATGAAGCTGGGAGAATCTGGTGCTCACGTAGCTGTTGAGACTGTACCTACGGGCTGTCTAAGCCTTGACCTTGCTCTCGGGCTGGGGGGAGTGCCGAAAGGGCGTGTTATTGAAATATATGGGCCGGAATCAAGCGGTAAGACGACAGTGGCTCTGCACATGATAGCAGAGGTGCAGAAGAGAGGCGGTATCGCGGGCTTTATTGACGCAGAGCATGCGATGGACCCGGTATATGCGAAGAACATCGGCGTGGATATTGACGAGCTTTACATATCACAGCCGGACAGTGGAGATCAGGCTCTGGAGATCGCAGAGACTATGGTTCGCTCCGGCGCCATTGATATCATCGTTATCGACTCTGTGGCAGCTCTTGTTCCCAAGCAAGAGATCGAAGGGGATATGGGAGACAGCCATGTGGGACTTCAGGCGAGACTGATGTCACAGGCGCTGCGTAAGCTCACCCCGGTGATTAGCAAGTCGAATTGTGTCGTTATCTTTATCAACCAGCTCCGTGAGAAAGTGGGCGTAATGTTCGGGAACCCGGAGACGACGACGGGCGGGCGCGCGCTTAAGTTCTATGCGTCAGTCCGCATGGATGTGAGAAGGATTGAGACATTGAAGCAGAGCGGCGAAATGGTTGGAAACCGCACGCGTATTAAGATTGTAAAGAATAAAATTGCGCCTCCGTTTAAAGAGGCGGAGTTCGATATTATGTTTGGGAAAGGAATTTCCAGAGAAGGGGATATTCTTGATCTTGCGTCGGGCATTGATCTGGTGAAGAAGAGCGGGGCATGGTATGCGTACGAAGGTGAGAAGATCGGGCAGGGAAGGGAGAATGCGAAAGCATATCTTGAGAGCCACCCAGAAGTGATGGAAGAGCTGGATCGGAAAGTGCGCGCCCACTATCATCTGCTGGGCGTTGAGGCAGGTGATGAGGAGAAAGCGGCGATTCAGGAGCCGGTGGGGTCAAAGAGCAGTCAGGGCAGTGATCTTTCACTTAAAGGCGGGAAACAGTAATGACCGTCACGAAAGTGGAACCACTGACAAAGATGAAATTTAAAGTGTATCTTGACGGACAGTTTGCCTTTGTACTCTACAAGGGCGAACTGTCCCGTTTTGGCATTAAAGAAGGCGTAAATCTCTCGGAAGAGATGGAAGAGAAGATTCGCATGGAAGTGATCTTAAAGCGGGCAAAGCTGCGGGCGCTGCATCTTCTTGAGGATATGGACCGTACAGAGGCCGCGCTCAGGGAAAAACTTAGGCAGGGGATGTATTCTGCGGACGCCGTGGACAAGGCGGTTGAGTATGTGAAGTCTTTCGGTTATCTGAATGATGCCCGGTATGCGGAGAATTTCGTCCGAAGCAGAAAAGGCGGTAAAAGCCGCAAAGAGATCCGCGCTCTGCTTATGGGTAAGGGGGTGGCGCCAGAACTGGCGGACGCTGCTTTTGAGATATGTTATGACAGGGGTGAGGATGACGGGGAAGAAGAGGCGGTCCGCAAGATTTTAAGGAAGAAACGTTTTAATCCAGAGGATGCCGACGAGGTACAGACGCAGAAAATATACGGTTATCTTGCAAGGAAAGGTTTCCGCTACGACACTGTCCGTCAAGTGATACAAAATTATAATGAGGATGCTTGACATTGTTGTGAAAACAGTATAAAATTTAACTGTTGTATTTAAGTATTATGTACAATGAAAATTAAATAAGGAGGTGCTCCTGTGCAATTAAGTTTAGGCTTATGTATAGTAATTGCCGTGGCCCTCGCGTTGATAGTTGGGATCATATCTCATTTTGTGACGGTTTCTAATCTGAAGAAGAATGCTGAGAGTAAGATTGGGAATGCGGAAGCGAAGGCAAGGGAGATCATCGACGATGCTGTGAAAACTGCTGAGACAACGAAAAAGGAAGCTCTTTTGGAAGTGAAAGAAGAGTCGATCAAGACGAAAAATGATCTTGAGAAAGAGACTAAGGAAAGAAGAGCAGAACTGCAGCGCTATGAAAAGAGAGTGCTTGCAAAGGAAGAAGCGGTTGACAAACGCTCAGACGCTCTGGAACATCGGGAGTCAAAGCTCACAGCAAAGGAAGAACAGCTACGCCAGCGTGAAGCCAAGGCAGAAGAACTGAGTCAGAAACGGGTGCAGGAACTGGAACGAATCTCAGGACTTACCTCCGAACAGGCAAAAGAATATCTGTTGAAAACTGTTGAAGAAGATGTTAAACATGACACCGCGAAGATGGTCAGAGAGTTGGAAGCTCAGGCAAAGGAGGAGGCTGACAAGAAGGCGAAAGAGTATGTTGTCAATGCCATCCAAAGATGTGCCGCAGACCATGTAGCAGAGACGACGATTTCTGTTGTGCAGCTTCCGAGCGATGAGATGAAGGGACGTATTATCGGCCGCGAGGGAAGGAATATCCGGACGCTGGAGACCCTTACAGGTGTGGAACTGATTATTGACGACACACCGGAGGCGGTGGTTCTCTCCGGATTTGACCCAATCCGTCGTGAGGTCGCAAGGATTGCTCTCGAGAGGCTGATTGTGGACGGACGTATTCATCCGGCTAGGATTGAAGAAATGGTAGAAAAGGCGCAGAAGGAAGTCGATACGATGATTAGGGAAGAGGGGGAAGCTGCGGCGCTCGAAGTTGGAGTGCCGGGCATTCATCCCGAGCTGATCCGCCTCCTTGGACGCATGAAGTTCAGAACAAGTTATGGGCAGAATGCCCTGAAGCACTCCATCGAGGTGGCTCAGCTTGCAGGGCTTCTTGCAGGTGAGATCGGCATTGACGTGAGAGTGGCGAAGCGTGCTGGACTTTTGCACGATATAGGCAAATCTATCGACCATGATGTAGAAGGGTCACATATCCAGATAGGTGTGGATCTGTGTAGAAAATACAAGGAGTCCGCAACTGTCATAAATGCTGTGGAAGCACATCACGGCGATGTGGAGCCACAGACACTGGTCGCCTGTGTAGTACAGGCTGCTGACACGATTTCAGCGGCAAGACCGGGCGCAAGGCGTGAGACCATTGAAACATATACAAACAGATTGAAACAGTTAGAAGAGATTACCAACCAGTTTAAAGGTGTGGACAAATCTTTTGCCATTCAGGCAGGTAGAGAGATTCGTGTTATGGTAGTTCCGGAGCAGGTATCTGATGATGATATGGTGCTTATGGCAAGGGATATTGCAAAACAGATCGAGTTTGAGCTGGAATATCCCGGACAGATCAAGGTAAATGTCATCCGTGAATCGCGGGCGACAGATTACGCGAAATAGCAATAAATCATAACAACAGATGAAAAACCGGCCCCTGTCGTAAGACAGGGGCTTTTTAGTTATATGGGAAAACCCAGAGGCAGAAATTTTAACAGGAATAACAAATCCGGAAAATAAAGGAGATTAAGTATGAGTGAGCATATCAAACGGTTGAAAAGAGAGTTAAAATTCAGAGGAACGATCATTGATTTTTATCAGGATACTATGGAGATCAACGGGGATCACACAGCGGTCTGGGATTTTATTAAGCACAAAGGAGCGGCGGCCGTGGTACCAGTGACAGAGGATGGGAAGATTCTCATGGTGCGCCAGTACAGAAACGCCCTTGACCGGTATACACTTGAGATTCCGGCAGGCGCTCTGGATAAGGAGGATGAGCCGGGAAGAGAGTGCGCGTCCCGGGAACTGGAGGAGGAGACGGGTTTTTGCAGTGAAAATCTGGAGTGGCTCATCACTCTTCGCACGACAGTCGCCTTCTGTAACGAGCGGATCGAGGTTTATGTGGCGAAGAATCTGATGCCGTCAAAACAACATCTTGACGAGGATGAATTTATTGATGTTCAGCCATATACGCTGGATGAGCTCAAGGAGAAGATTTTTTTAGGAGAGATCGAGGATGGGAAAACTGTGGCGTCATTGATGGCATACGCTGTGAAATATAAAGAATAAAAGAACAACCCCGGCATATAATGAAATATCCCGCTACATCCGGACTGATAGGAGGAGGCAGCATGAGAATATTTCATACGAGAAAGCAGCTTCTTGTTTTCTTTATGCCGGGGTTTTTACTCGGCATTATTTATGTCAATTTTATCGCAAAAAAATACATGGCTGAACCGGGAATTTTTAGCGATTATTTTCTGGAGCAGTTCCGGTCAGCCTCCGTGGAGGCAAGAGAGTACATTTGGTACTTGCTGAAGATCCGGGCTGTGCCCTTTCTCACATTGATTGGCTTGTCTTTTACAAAGGCGAGGAAGGTATCATCCGTCCTGTTTCTCCTGTGGACGGGCATAGCCTTTGGCATTCTGATATCTGCTGCTGTGCTGAATATGGGGATCAAGGGAAGCCTTCTGTGTGTGGCTGGCCTGTTCCCGCAGTTTCTATTCTATATCCCGGCGTACCTTGTGCTTTTATGGCACTGTTACATGGTTCCTCAGAATAGCTGGAACCGTCAGAAAACTATATTTACCTCCTTGATGATGACAGTCGGCATCATGATGGAATTGTATGTCAATCCCATTCTTGTCAAAGCATTTCTTTCGGTGATGTAATTTTTTTTATCTGCACCCAAAGTACGAGAAATGCCAACGCAGAGACGATGAGTTGACTGACTAGCAATCCCCACAGATACCCTTGTATCCCAAATCCGGGGATGATGAGGAATACACCGGCGATACGGACGAGCAGCCCGGTGGCATTGATGAGAAAAGTAAGGGCTGTCTTTCCCAGACCATTGATAGCGCTCACAAGGGCGGTGTTCGTATAGAGAAAGGGGCAGATCCATGCAAGAGTGAGGATGAATCGTCCCGCGGAATTGCTATGGAAGAGGAGGCTCCCGATGAGATTGCCGAACAGAAGAAAGAACAGGCAGCTCGATAATCCAAGGATCAGGCAGCTTCCTACAGCCTTTTTCAGAAGCCGCGCCATGCCTGTGCGGTTCCCGGAAACCTGAGCCGCGCTTACCGCCGGCATAAGAACGGTTCCAACGGAGTTGGTGATGGCGGATGGAAATAGGATGCAGGGCAGTGCCATTCCTGTCAGCACCCCATACATACTGAGTGCTTCGCTTGTGCTCATCCCGTAAAGTTTAAGACAGGAGGGGATGGAGGCGGCTTCCACGCTTTGGAGCAGGGTGACTGCCGCTCGGTTAGCGGTCAGAGGTATGGAGAGGGAGAGTAGTTCCCGCAGATTACCCGTGAGAGTGGAAAAGGCGGGACACGGCATGGGCGCCTCCTGTCTGGAAAGAAAACGGGATGAGAACAGGGCGGAGGCAAATTCTCCCGCCACGATTCCTACCGTAGCAATCTGGATGGATGGAATGCGCCCATTTTGTTTCATGAATACGAAAAGAAGGAACACAGACAGGATACGCAGTATCTGTTCTATGAGTTGACTTAGCGCGGGGAGGGCTGTTCTTTGAAGCCCGAGGCTATATCCGCAGATACAGCTATGTACGGCAGCGCAAGGAAGGGCATAGGAAATGATAATCAGCAGTTCTTCACACCGAGAATCTCCGAGGAAGGTCTGTGCAATAAATGCCGCATTCTGCTGGACAAAAATTACCTCTGTGAATGAGAGGAGAAGAGTGAGGCTAAGAGCAGTGTATAGAATGCTCTTAGCCTCTTTTTGTCTTCCAAGTGAGACTTTTCCTGCTACCATGCGGGAGACGGCCGTCTGGATACCTGAAGTACTAAGGGAAAGACAGAGTGCATATACGGGAAATGTAAGCTGATATAGTCCTACATTTTCCTCGCCAAAGGCGTGGCTTAAAAAGATGCGGAAGAAAAATCCCATAAAGCGGGTGATGAAACCGGCGGCAGTCAGTATGATGGCTCCCTGAAATAATTTGTGTTTTGAAGGCATATGCTATCACTCCGATATTCGTCCGCCGGATGTCGACCGCGGACAGAAGCAGACTTTTTACAGCATATGTTAATTCATGACTTGACAGAACAAAGCTCGGGTGATATTCTACAAAAGTAAATCCCAGTAAAATACTAGGAAATAGAGAAGGGTTTCGCGATACAGCGAGAAAGCTTGACAAAGAAGGTGAGAAGGTGAAGCTGTCTACAAAAGGAAGATACGGGCTACGCGCACTGATTGATCTCGCCCAGAACAGCAAAGAGACGCCAGTGTCCATTACCAGCATATCGGCTCGTCAGGATCTGTCGGAGCGGTATCTGGAGCAATTGATGTCCATGCTGAAGAAGGCGGGGCTGGTAGAGAGTATCCGAGGTGCCGGAGGCGGATATATTCTGGCGAAGGATATGAAAGAGATCTCTGTCGGCGATGTGCTAAGAGCACTGGAAGGCTCGTTAGAGCCTGTGGAGTGCGCGGGACTTGAGCCAGACGGAGGATGCAGAGCTTCAGATAGCTGTGTGACTAAATATGTCTGGCAGAGGATCAATGAGAGTATCAACCGCACAGTGGATGAGATCATGCTGGACCAGCTTGTGCGGGAGAGTTTGAAGAAGGAAGGTACGGGCGCGGACCGTGCTGGATGCAAAAATTAGAATATACGGAGGCAGATATGAACAAACTAATCTATCTTGACAACGCGGCAACAACGAAGACATCTCCCGAGGTGGCGGAGGCAATGCTGCCGTATTTTACAGAGCATTATGGGAATCCGTCCAGTGTGTACGGATTCGCTTCGGAGAATAAAGAAGTCATCACGAAACAGAGAGAAATTATCGCAAAGGTTCTTGGTGCAAAAGACAATGAGATCTATTTTACGGCGGGCGGGACAGAGTCCGATAACTGGGCGCTCATAGCTACCGCTGAAGCTTATGCGCCAAAGGGGAAACACATTATTACAAGTAAGATAGAGCATCATGCAGTCCTGCACACGTGTGAGTATCTGGAAAAGCAGGGGTACGAAGTGACTTATTTGGATGTGGATGAGAACGGGCTTGTAAATCCAGAAGATGTGGAAAAGGCGATCCGCCCAGACACGATTCTTGTTTCCATTATGTTTGCTAACAATGAGGTCGGCTCCATTCAGCCAGTTGCTGAGATTGGAAGGATTGCTCATGAGCATGGCGTCCTTTTCCATACGGATGCGGTGCAGGCGTTTGCCCAAGTGCCGATCAATGTAGATGAATGTAATATTGATATGTTAAGCGCCAGCGGTCACAAACTGAACGGTCCGAAAGGAATTGGATTCCTCTATATTAGGAAAGGTGTGAAGATTCGTTCCTTCATTCACGGCGGCGCTCAAGAGAGAAGGCGCCGTGCGGGAACGGAGAATGTGCCGGGAATCGTAGGGCTTGGGAAAGCAGTGGAACTTGCCGCGGCGTCCATGAAAGAGAGAGCAGAAAAAGAATCTGAACTCAGGGATTATCTGATCGGCAGGCTTGAGAAGGAGATTCCGCACTGTAGACTGAATGGGGATCGGGTAAAACGTCTTCCTAACAATGTGAATTTCAGTTTCCGTTTTGTAGAAGGTGAATCATTGCTTATCATGCTGGACATGAAAGGGATCTGTGCTTCCAGTGGTTCCGCCTGTACGTCCGGGTCTCTGGATCCGTCTCATGTGCTCCTTGCCATCGGACTGCCCCATGAGATCGCACACGGATCTCTTCGCATGACTCTGGGGGCGGACACGACGAAGGAAGACGTGGATTATGTGGTGGATTGCTTAAAAGAGATTGTCGCACAGCTTCGGAGCATGTCGCCGCTATATGAAGATTTTACACGTAAGCAGGCAAAACCCGCAGACTGATCTGGTCTGCATGCAGAATGTATTTGTAATATAACAGGATATTAGCTAAGAGTTAGCAGATAAAAGAAAATACACAGATTAGGAGGAAAGAATAGATGTATACAGAGAAAGTAATGGATCATTTTCAGCATCCGAGAAATGTAGGAGAGATTGAGAACGCCAGCGGCGTTGGGACAGTTGGAAACGCAAAATGCGGGGATATCATGAGGATCTATCTGGATATCGATGAGAATCAGATTATCCGTGATGTAAAGTTTAAGACATTTGGCTGCGGCGCGGCTGTGGCGACAAGCAGCATGGCAACAGAGCTTGTAAAAGGAAAAAGTGTTCAGGAAGCCATGGAAGTGACGAATAAAGCGGTCATGGAGGCTCTGGACGGACTTCCGCCGGTCAAGATACACTGTTCCCTTCTGGCAGAGGAGGCGATCCACGCAGCTCTATGGGACTACGCGGAGAAGAACGGGATCAAGATCGAGGGCTTGGAAAAGCCGAAGTCTGACATTCATGAGGATGAGGAAGAAGAGGAATATTAATGAGCAAGGTTGTCGTTGGAATGTCTGGAGGAGTGGACTCTTCTGTAGCGGCATATCTGCTGAAAGAACAAGGATATGATGTGATTGGTGTGACCATGCAGATCTGGCAGAAGGAGGATACTTGCTCTGTCGAGGAAAATGGCGGGTGCTGCGGTTTGAGCGCTGTGGAGGATGCCAGACGGGTAGCGGCAGCTCTTGACATCCCTTACTATGTGATGAACTTCAGGAGGGAGTTTCAAACGAGTGTGATTGACTATTTCACGGACGAGTATCTGAATGGGCGAACACCAAACCCGTGTATCGCCTGCAACCGGTATGTGAAATGGGAGGCACTCTTAAACCGTAGTCTGTCCATCGGGGCGGAATATATCGCAACGGGACATTATGCCCGTGTAGAACAGCTTCCGAATGGAAGGTATACGCTGAAGCACTCAAAAACCCTGACAAAGGATCAGACTTATGCCCTTTACAATTTGACACAGGAACAGCTTAGGCGGACGCTGATGCCGGTGGGGGCATATTCAAAGGACGAGATCCGAGCCATAGCGGAGAGAATCGGGCTGCTTGTTGCAGACAAGCCGGACAGTCAGGATATCTGTTTTGTGCCGGACGGGGATTATGCCTCGTTTATTGAGGAGACAGTCAAAAAACAGACAGGACAGGAACTTCCGGCGGGGAATTTTGTAAGCCCGGGCGGGCATGTTCTCGGAAAGCATAAAGGGATCATCCACTATACGGTAGGACAACGGAAAGGGCTGGGGCTGTCGCTGGGGCATCCGGTTTTCGTCCTTGAGATCCGTCCGGAAACCAATGAGGTGGTCATCGGAACTTATGAGGAATCGCTGACCCGCACGGTGAGGGCAGACGGGCTGAATTTTATGAGTGTGGAAGACTTAACGGAGCCGAAACGGGTCTTTGCTAAGATCCGTTATAACCATAAAGGCGCATGGTGTACGGTGGAAAAGAGCGGAGATGATGAAGTGACTTGTCATTTTGAAGAGCCCCAAAGGGCGGTGACCCCGGGTCAGGCGCTTGTACTTTATGACGGAGAATATGTTCTGGGAGGAGGAACTATCCTGTGAACGGAGAGAAATATGAAAGTGCGTTTGGAATGTCTGCTCAGAAGGGGATTCTCTGTGATGCCCATATGCACACGTCTTTTTCCACAGACTCTTCTGCGCCGGTGAGTAGTATGCTGGACTGCGCGGTTGCAAGAGGATTGAAAGCGGTTTGTATCACAGATCATATGGATTTGGATTTCCCGCCTCAGGAGGGGGAGGATGTCTCCGCAGATCCGCAGCTCTTTCAGTTTGATATTGAGGAATATTTTCGTGTCCTGCTTCGCCTGAAAGAAGAGTATAAGGACAGGCTGGAGGTGCGGATCGGTATTGAGCTGGGGCTTCAGTCTCACCTTGGAGATCGGTACAAAGAACTGCTGGCACGATATCCTTTTGATTTTGTCATCGGTTCCATCCATCTGGTGAGAGGTATGGATCCATATTACGGGAAATTGTTCGAGGGCAGGCCGGATGCAAAAGCATACGAGGAGGCTTTTGAAGAAACATTACTCTGCATAAGGCACAATGAAGGTTTTGATGCGCTGGGGCATCTGGACTACGTGGTGCGTTACGGCAAACATCAGGCACGGGAGTATTCTTACTGTGCGTTTGCAGATCAGATTGATGAAGTGTTAAAAGAGTTAATCTCCATGGGGAAAGGCTTAGAACTCAATACAGGAGGGCTAAAATACGGGCTTGGATTTACAAATCCTCATCCGGATGTGCTAAAGCGTTACCGGGAGCTGGGCGGTGAGATTGTTACCGTGGGGGCGGATGCCCATAAACCGAAACATGTGGGATACGAGTTCAAAAAAGCGGCCAGTATACTGGAGGCGTGCGGATTCCGTTATTATGTGGAGTTCAAAGAGCGCAAGCCCGTTTTTAAGAGATTTTGATATTTGTACTTGAATTTTTGTTTCCATTTTAGTACAATTATTCTAGTTGATGAATCCTTAACAATTTCTGTTTTTAGGGATTCATTGTTATGGCTGTAACACAGTCAAATATTTTTTAAATTCTTAGGAGGAATTAATCATGGCAGTAAAAGTAGCGATCAATGGATTTGGACGTATCGGACGTCTTGCTTTCAGACAGATGTTTGGGGCAGAGGGATTTGAGATCGTGGCAATTAACGACCTTACATCTCCGAAAATGCTGGCTCACTTACTGAAATATGACTCAACACAGGGCAAGTATGCACTGGCTGACAAGGTTGAGGCAGGAGAGGATTCCATCATTGTTGACGGAAAAGAGATCAAGATTTACGCGAAGGCTGATGCTAAAGAGCTTCCGTGGGGCGAGATTGGCGTTGACGTTGTTCTGGAGTGTACAGGATTCTACACATCCAAGGCAAAAGCTCAGGCTCATATCGATGCAGGCGCTAAGAAAGTTATCATCTCTGCTCCGGCAGGCAACGACCTTCCGACTATCGTTTACAATGTAAACCACGAGACACTTACAAAGGATGATGATATCATTTCCGCAGCTTCTTGTACAACAAACTGCCTTGCTCCGATGGCTAAGGCTCTCAATGATCTTGCACCGGTTAAGTCTGGTATTATGTGCACGATCCACGCTTACACAGGCGATCAGATGACACTTGACGGACCGCAGAGAAAGGGCGACTTAAGAAGATCCCGCGCAGCAGCCGTGAATATCGTTCCGAACAGCACAGGCGCAGCGAAAGCAATCGGTCTTGTTATTCCGGAGCTCAATGGCAAACTGATCGGTTCTGCACAGCGTGTTCCGACTCCGACAGGTTCTACAACAATCCTTACAGCAGTTGTAGAGGGAGAGGTTACAGTTGATCAGATCAATGCAGCTATGAAGGCAGCGGCTAACGAGTCTTATGGCTACAACACAGATGAGATCGTATCTAGCGATATCGTTGGTATGACATATGGATCTCTGTTTGACGCTACACAGACAATGGCTCTTCCGGTTGGCGATGGCACAACGGAGGTTCAGGTTGTTTCATGGTATGACAACGAGAACTCTTACACAAGCCAGATGGTAAGAACAATCAAATACTTCGGAAAACTTCTTGAAGCTTAATCCTTATTGAGAGGACAGGCAGTCATAAGTTGATCCGTAATAATTGACTCACAATGGGGTCCGGTCTTATTGTTGGACCGGACCCTGTTTTGCGTGATGGAACAAGCCAGACAAAGATCTGTGCCGCTTCCACCACGTTGTTATTCTAAAAGATCAGGAGGCAGTAAAAATGGCAGCACTCAATAAAAAATCAGTAGATGATATCAATGTAAGAGGAAAAAGAGTCCTTGTTAGATGTGACTTTAATGTTCCGCTTATCGACGGAAAGATCACGGACGAGAACCGTATTGTAGCGGCGCTTCCGACTATCAAGAAGCTGATCGCGGATGGAGGAAAGGTAATCCTTTGCTCACATCTCGGTAAGCCGAAAGGAGAGCCGAAGCCGGAGATGTCCCTTGCGCCGGTTGCAGTAAGACTTTCCGAGCTTCTCGGACAGGAAGTGAAATTCGCAGCTGACCCGGAGGTCGTAGGACCGAACGCTAAGGCAGCAGTAGAAGCGATGAAGGACGGAGATGTGGTTCTTCTTGAGAATACTCGTTACAGAGCAGAAGAGACAAAGAACGGCGAGGCATTTAGCAAAGAGCTTGCCTCTCTGTGTGATGTGTTTGTGAACGACGCATTTGGCACCGCTCACAGAGCTCACTGCTCAAATGTAGGCGTTACACAGTATGTTGACACGGCAGTAGTCGGATACCTGATGCAAAAAGAGATCGATTTCCTTGGAAACGCAGTAGAGAATCCGGAGAGACCGTTCGTAGCGATCCTCGGCGGTTCTAAAGTATCCAGCAAGATTTCTGTCATCAACAATCTGCTTGAGAAAGTAGATACTCTTATCATCGGCGGCGGAATGTGCTACACATTTACAAAGGCACAGGGCGGTAAAGTGGGAACCTCTCTTCTTGAGGAGGATTATCTCCAGTATGCGCTGGATATGATCGAGAAAGCAAAGGAGAAGGGTGTGAAGCTTCTTCTTCCCGTTGACTCAGTGATTGCGGATGCATTCTCCAACGATGCAAATACAAAGGTTGTCGCTCAAAGCGACATCCCGGACGGATGGATGGGTCTGGATATTGGACCGGAGACAGCGAAAATTTATGCGGATGCTGTGAAATCTGCTAAGACTGTTGTGTGGAACGGACCGATGGGATGCTTTGAGATGCCGAAGTTTGCCGACGGAACAAAGACAGTAGCAGAGGCGCTTGCAAATACAGACGCCGTAACGATTATTGGCGGTGGAGATTCTGCGGCGGCCGTCAACCAGCTCGGCTACGGCGATAAGATGACCCATATTTCAACAGGCGGCGGAGCTTCCCTTGAGTTCCTCGAGGGTAAGGAACTGCCGGGCGTAGCAGCAGCAAACGACCGCTAAGTGGAGTATATGCCCCGATTGCGGCGTCAGATGCGTCGAGGAGATCGATAAGAAATATCAAGGAGAAATAATAAGATGGCAAGAAAGAAAATTATCGCAGGCAACTGGAAGATGAACAAGACTCCCAGCGAGGCAGTTGCTCTTGTAGAAGAATTAAAACCATTAGTAGCAAACGAGGAAGTGGATGTAGTATTCTGTGTTCCGGCGATTGACATCGTTCCGGTTGTTGAGGCTGTAAAGGGAACAAATATTCAGGTGGGCGCTGAGAACATGTATTTTGAGGAGAGCGGGGCTTATACAGGCGAGATCGCTCCGAACATGCTTGTAGATGCGGGCGTGAAATATGTTGTTCTCGGACACTCTGAGAGAAGAGATTACTTCGGAGAGACAAACGAGGATGTAAACAAGAAAGTCCTTAAAGCGCTTGAGCATGGCATCACACCGATCATGTGCTGCGGCGAGACGCTGGAGCAGAGAGAGCAGGGCGTGACAATGGACTTTATCCGCCAGCAGGTGAAGGTAGGTCTTCAGAATGTAACAGCAGATCAGGCGAAGACAATGGTAATTGCTTACGAGCCGATCTGGGCGATCGGAACAGGAAAGACTGCTACAACAGAGCAGGCTGAAGAAGTGTGCAAGGGTATCCGTGAGTGTATCGCTGAGGTTTATGACGAGGCGACTGCAGAAGCGATCCGTATCCAGTACGGCGGTTCCGTAAACGCAGGAAACGCAGCAGAGCTCTTCGCTCAGGCTGATATTGACGGTGGTCTGGTAGGTGGAGCTTCCTTGAAGGCTGACTTTGGAAAGATCGTAAATTATAAGTAATCTTAATTGGGGACGTAGTAAAATCGGATTTCACTACGTCCCCAATTAAGTTTTACCTTGTCCCTAATTTTATCTTGTATAAATTTACTAAAAGTGAGTTTCTGAATTTGTCTGATATGACAATGGACATAAAAGATGAGTTCTGATATAATTTATACGTCAATTAGATTGTTACTCTTTGAGGCATTACTGATGACATGAGTCACTTATGGAGTGACGTGTTTTTGTGCCTTGAGGAGTTTTTTTATTGGAGACAAAAATGCGTGTAGTAAAGAAGCTGAACAATAATTTTGCAATCTGCGTTGACGGAGAGGGGAAAGAGCTGATCGCGGCAGGAAAAGGGATCGGCTTCCCAAAAACTCCTTATGAATTAGAGGACTTGAACCTGATTACGCGGACATTTTACGATATCGATCAGAAATATACCGGGCTGTTCAACGAACTGCCGGAGACGGTTATTCATTTCACTGCGAAGCTGATAGACATTGCCCGTAATGAGCTGAAATATGAGCTGAATCCAAACGTAGTTCTTACTATGTCAGATCATATTAACTTCTGTATCCAGAGAGCGAAGGAGGACATTTATGTGCAGATGCCACTGATCTATGAGGTGGAGCAGACGTTTCCAGCAGAAGCGAAGATCGGGAAATATGCCGTAAAGCAGATCGAGCGCCGCTTTCATGTCAGGCTCAATCAGAATGAGGCCTCGGGTATTGCAATGAATCTGGTAAATGCGAGGTATAATGCGAAAAGCGGGACTGATGTGACAGAGGAGCTGCAGCGGCGGTATGACGACATTCTGGAAGATACGATCAGTATTGTGGAGGACGAGACAGGGATTATGATTGAGAGAGATTCTTTCAATTTTGCCCGGTATTCTTCCCATCTCATGTACTTGCTTAACCGGATCGCGGGCAACCGTACGCTGGATTCTGACAACGGGATCATGTATCAGTCTATGAGGAAAGAATTTCCCGAGATTGCGGCATGCGTGGATCTGATTGACAGGTATTTCCGTAGAAAGCTAAAAATTGATCTCTCAAAAGAGGAAAAATTATATTTAATCCTGCATATCAACCGAATATGCACAAGAGAAGGATTGTAACCAAAACGGGCATTACCTTCCATGGCAGAATACTTGCGCGCAGCGTAGGTCTGTTGTGGGAGGTTTTTCCATTTCCGGGGATAAGCGCGCAGGAACCGGGATATATAAAGCGCCGCAGGATACGGGCGCACGATTATAGTCACATTGCAAAACAAAGAAAAAGAATAGGAGGAAGAGAGAATGGCAGACAAAAACAGGGAACTTGCCGAGGCGGTTATAGCTGCAGTAGGCGGTGCCTCCAATATTACCTCAGTGACACATTGCATGACGAGGCTGAGGTTTGTTCTTAAGGATCAGAGCATACCAAAGAAAGAGGAAGTGGAAAGAATCAAAGGAGTGATGGGGACTAACATTGCCGGAGGACAGTATCAGATTATTATCGGCAATTCCGTTGGAAGTATCTATCGGGAGGTTGTAGCGGCAACGGGAATCGGAGATACCCCCGGCTCAGGAGATGATGGGGAAAAGAAGAAGGTAAACCCAGTCATAACGGCGCTGGATTTTATATCGGGCTGTATGGCACCCCTTTTTCCGGCGATCATAGTGGGTGGTCTTATCAAGGTCCTTCTTGTGATTTTTGGCCCTACGCTTCTTGGGGTTATGTCAGATACAAGCGATACATATATTTTGATGAATGCTCTGGGAGACGCGCCATTCTATTTTCTGCCGGTGATCGTTGCATTTACAGCGTCCAGAAAGCTGAACTGCAACTCTTATCTAGCAGTAATGGTTGCATCGGTCCTGATCTACCCAGATGTGATTACCCTGCTGGGAGGAGAATCGTCGACTTATCTGTTCGGTGTGATACCAGTGACACACGGCAGCTATTCTTCATCCATCATTCCGGCAATGCTCTCCACGATTCTTCTAAAATATGTGGAGATACTGGTGGACCGGTTCACCCCGGACTGGTCAAAGAATTTCTTAAAACCACTAATCATTGTGGTGATTACAGCGCCAATTACACTTTGCCTGTTGGCACCTCTGGGAATTATGGTAGGAAATGGTCTACAGTTTGTTATCAACAGCGTGTATGGATTTGCGCCATGGCTGGCATTGCTTATTTTCGCAGGACTTATGCCGTTTATCGTTATGACGGGGATGCACTGGGCATTCGTGCCTGCATGTCTGCTGGCGCTTGCAGATCCGGGATATGATGTGATGCTCATTCCTGCCATGATGTGCAGTAATACGGCGCAGGCAGGGGCAACGTTTGGAGTCGCTTTTAAGACAAAGAATAAAGCGATGAAGCAGATGGCATTTCCGGCAGGCATATCTGCCCTTCTTGCAGGAGTGACAGAGCCGGCCATGTACGGAGTTACCCTAAAGCTGAAAAAACCTATGGTTGCCGCCTGCATTGCCGGTGGTATATCCGGCTTTCTGTGCGGGCTAGTTCAGCTAAAAGGTTTTGCATTTGCGACCCCATGTCTAACAGCGCTGGTACAGTTTATCTCACCGGGTGGAGGAAATAACTTCACGTATGCGATTGCTATTTTTGCGCTGTCACTGATCTTGTCCTTTGTCCTTGCATTTATTATGACAAAGAATGACAAAACGGAAGAAGATGCGGATGCAGAGGATAAAAAGACGGTCATAGCAGACGGAGCAGACAGTGTTACAAATGTCCTGCCCGAGAAAACAGAGATTCCATGCCCAGTAAAGGGAGAAATCATCCCGCTCTCGGAGGTCAAAGATAATACGTTCGCATCAGGGATCTTGGGTGAAGGATATGGCGTGATTCCGTCTGAGGGAAAAGTGTTTGCACCTTTTGACGGTGTGTGTGAAAATATATTCGACACATTACACGCTCTTGGATTAAAGTCCGATCAGGGAGTGGAGATGCTGATCCATGTAGGGCTGGAGACCGTCACCCTCAATGGCGCTCCGTTTCAGGCGCATATTGGAAACGGGGAACGCTTCAGGAAAGGAGATCTTCTCCTGGAGTTTGACATAGAAGCCATCCGGAAAGCTGGATGTGAGATCCAGACACCGGTTGTTATTACCAATGCAGAGGACCTTGGCGGAGTGACGATAGAAGAATCTAGACTTGTGATAGGAGGATAATAAAAATGGGATTTTCAAAGGATTTTATGTGGGGCGGCGCTACAGCTGCCAACCAGTGCGAAGGCGCATGGGATGTTGATGGAAAAGGAGTTTCCGTATCTGATATTTGCACGGGAGGAAAGTTCGGGAAGAGCAAGAGGATTACACCGGTTCTGGAGGAAGGGACATTCTATCCGAGCCGTGAAGGAATCCGTCATTACGAGAAGTTCCGCGAGGACATTGCTCTTTTTGCAGAGATGGGCTTTAAGTGCTACCGCTTCTCCATCGCGTGGACGAGGATCTTCCCCAACGGGGACGAGAGTGAGCCAAACGAGGCGGGGCTTAAACACTATGAGGAAGTGATTGACGAGTGCCTGAAGTACGGGATTGAGCCACTGATTACGATCTCCCACTATGAGGTGCCCTTCGGGCTTACGAAGAAATGCAACGCATGGGTCAGCAGGGATATGATCGGATATTTCCTGAACTACTGCCATGCGATCTTCGAGAGGTATAAAGGGAAAGTGAAATACTGGCTGTATACGAATTTATCCTCCTTGATCTCTACGCCCGCCATGCTGGAGGACGCGATCAGGTGCCAGCGGTTCTCATTGTCGGTCGGCTCATAGATGTCGGAGAGAAACGCCTCCAGCGCCTTGCTGATGGGATAATAGGTGCGGTTGAACAGGCCCACCACGCCCTCTTTGGTCAGAGGATCCTGCACCTTCTGCTGTGCGGTGGTATTCGCTTTGCTCTCCCTGGAAGAGGTGGGCAGTCTTGTGGGGTCAGTCCATTCCGGGTGCTTTGCGAGGATTGCATCGGGATCGAGCCAGCCACCGTCCGTCTCCTTATACACAAAGGAGCCGTTAGCCGGAGTGGACGGCCAGTACATCAGCTGATTGGGCTGGTAGGAGCATTCGTCAAAATAGTCGATGCCCAGCATCTGAGCGAGATAGCGGGACACCGCCACAAATTCCTCCGGGGTCACATCCCTGGTCAGCGGGAACACCAGCCGGACGCGGGGATTTTCCTCCGTGCTGCTGTGGGTGGTGTACAGCGCGGAGGTATAGGGGCAGAGCGTTTCATAGTTTTCCAGAAAAGCGGCGTCGATGCGGTCACCGTCAAGCGCCACCATCGAGCGGCTCTCCACGGTATCGACCTTGCGTCTGCCGCCCTTCAGCACACCCGCCACAAAGCCGCCGTGGTCTTTGGCGGTGTCACGCTGGGCGCGGCTCATCTTCGCATATTCCTCGGCGGACTCGGTGGTGCGGATGGTCACTTTGAGCCGTTCCTTCAAATCGTCAAACCGTATGGTTTTGTTGACCCATCTCTTTGCCTGCCGGTTGTTGCCGTAGGCGATGTTCAGTTCACGCATAGTCGGTTACCTCCTCACATGTAGTCGTAAAATACCTCAGACGGTAGTTCTTCCATTTGGCTCTGCGGATCTCCGCTTCCATGCCGGAAGAGATGTGCTCTCCGAATACCCACACCTCGGAGCATTTGCTCATAAGGGCGTTTCCAAAGAATAGCCCCAGTTGGCGCTCCTTTGGATCGGCGTCGCGGAGAAACTGCGGAAACAGCAGATGGGGCGCAATGGGGATGTATCCCGCCTCCACAGCGAAGCGGCTGTATCTCCGGGCGTTCTCCACGTTGGTGGCCACATCCCCGGCATAGGGTGAGCAGATGTAGACGATGGGGCGGAATGCGCGGAGGGCGCGTTCTTCCTTTTCTATATTGGTGAGGGCTTCATAGGTGGTTGGATCGTAATAGCCCTCGCTGTTGAATTTATTGATACTCATAGGCGTTACCTCGTTAATCTTTCTTGTAGAAATCGGTCTCGTAGCCGTCGGCACGAAGCTGCAGCCCGCTTGCCCAGGGCGGTGTCCTGCCCATCTGGTTACAGACAGCCTGCAGGGACATCCGGCGGTCGGCTTCGATGACCACCTCGTCATGGATGTGCATCACGATGGAGCAGCAGCGAAGGGTCTGCATGGCGTAGCAGAGGATATCCCGCGAGGTCGCCTGGACGATGTTTTCCACGAATTTTGGGCCATAGCTGTCCAAACGCTCCCATTTCTTTGTGCCGCCAACGCCTTCATAGGTGATGCAGTCGCCGCCGAAACGGTTCTCGCCGATTTTGGGCTTCACATAGGCAAGGCTCCTTCCGGAAGGGAGCGTGATAAACAGCATCCCGTTTCTGGCGGAGAATATGATGCCGTGTGTTTTCGTGGTGGTCTTACGGGTAACGGCGTCCATCACGGCGCGGTCCACCGCCCACCAGAACTGGACGATTTTCGGATTGGTTTGCCGCCAAGCGGATACCAGAGGTGGAAGTTCATCTTCAGAAAGACCCATCTCCAGAGCACCCATTGCTTTCAGTGCGCCCACGGAGCCGCCGTAGCCGAGAGCCAATTCGGCAATCTTGCCTTTCTGCCGCAGGTGTCCGTTGACGCCGTGCTTTTCTACGGGGACGCCGAACATCTGTGATGCGCTGGCGCAGTAGATGTCCTTGCCCTCGGCGAATACGTCCTGCCGCCACTTCTCCCCGGCAAGCCATGCGATCACCCTGGCTTCAATCGCGGAGAAGTCCGCCACAATGAATTTCCTGTTCTCCTGCGGCACGAATGCGGTGCGGATCAACTGGGAAAGGGTATCAGGCACATCCTCATAGAGCATTTCCAGAGCGTCAAAGCAACCTGCCCGAACAAGCCTTCTGGCTTCGGCCAGATCTTCCAGATGGTTCTGTGGGAGATTTTGCATCTGAATGATGCGGCCTGCCCACCGCCCGGTGCGGTTGGCTCCGTAAAACTGGAACATCCCTCTCGCGCGGCCATCGGCACAGACGGCGTTCTCCATCGCCTGATACTTTTTAACGCTGGATTTCGCAAGCTGCTGGCGCAGGGTCAGTACCTTTTGCAGCTCCGGCGGTGCTGTCTTCAAAAGCTCCGCCACAGCTTTTTTGCCCAGGGTATCGGTTTCCACGCCATTGTCCGCAAGCCACTGCTTCATCTGCTGTACGGAGTTGGGGTTCTCCAGTTCGGTCAGCTTCTTCATTGCCTGGGTCAGTTCCGAGCGGGAGCGACCGTCCATCTGGATGGCCTGCCGGACCAACTCCATATCCAGAGCCACACCACGGTCGTTGATCTCCTGATCGAGATGGTATTCCTCCCAGACGCTGTCCGGCACGGGATATTTTAAGAGCCGAGCCTGGATGGACATCTCAGTCTCCACATCGCGGATGTTGTATCGTTTGAAAGCCAGCCACTTATCCGGGGCGTGTTTGGGAAGGTTGCGGGCGCGCTGACCATTGGACTTCGTTGGCGCACAGGGCTGGCAGAAATATTTGATGAGGTCTTTGCCTTCGGCCAGCTTTTGCTTTTCCAGTCCAAGAACGGTGCCGGCCCCCTCCAGGGATAAGGGCAGTCCCATATACGCCGCCCAGACCATCGAGCATTTCCAGGAGTCCGGCTCCAGATAGTCGCCGGTCGGATAGCCCAGAAAGCGTGACAGGCAGATGCGTTCAAAGTTGGCGTTGAAGGCCCACTTGGTCACAGTCTCATCCTCCAGAGCGGCAAGAACCTCCGAGGGGATCTTCTCCCCGCAGGCAAGGTCTATCTGCTGTACGGAACCGCCGTCCACGCTGTAGGCAAAGAGCAGTATTTCAAAATCGGGAGACTCCACATAGCGGTACACGCCCGTTTTGGCAAGGGGCTGGTCGCTGTAGGTCTCCAGGTCAATTGATAAGGTTTGCATTTCGTCACTTCCTTCCATACCCCAATAGGGCGGCAGATCGCTCCGCCGCCCTGGGGCTTGGTTGTTATTTCTCCAGCAGCTTCATGCGGTTTTCGTGATACTCCGCGTCACGGACCGCCTGTTCCCGCTCACGCTTTTCACGCTTGCGGTCATAGATGAAGGACTGAATACTGCTGATCAGAATGACTGCGCTGACGCACAGCCAGATGGCGAGAAGAGCGAGGAGAAGGATCGTCTGAATTGTTGTCATAGTCGTTTACCTCCCTTGTCTTAGCCGAGGAAATCCTCGTCGTCATCGGTTGCGAAGTCGGCTTCGGCGCTGGCCTTGCCGCCCAGGGGTTCGCCGGGACGGATAAGCTGTAGATTGTTCAGCCCGCAGGCGATGCCCTTGTTGCCGTTGCTGTTGAAAGCGTACAGGTTGATGGACGCTCTGCCGTACACGCCGGAATACACCTCGGAGCGGGTCAGCACAGGATTGCGGTCCGCGTCCACGATGCCGGGAGCGGTTGCGGAGTTGGCGTTGATGAAGTAGGCGTTCGCATAGGCGGGATCGTCGGGCCTTTCAATGTCGCCGTCTCTCAGCGGAGTCTTGATCGCGGAGAGAGGAGGCACGCTGCGGCCGTTGCCCTTCAGCTTGGCCTGTCCCTCCTGATAGGCGGCTTCAATGGCGGCCTTGATTTTTGCCACCGTCCGGGTATCGGACTTCGGGATGATCAGCGACACCGAGTACTTGGGCGTGCCGCCGTTGATGGACTTGGGCTCCCAGACGTTGGCGTAGGACCAGCGGGTGTCGGGGCCGGTGATGACCTTCATAGGGTTGTTGACTCTGTTTGTGTTGGTAGACATATTACATTTCCTCCATAAAATCATTTTTCGCGGTATTCCATTCGGGCCGTTTATCGCTCGACCGCACGAGCGTCGGCCTGCCTTGCGGCTTTTCAATGTAGGGTGCGAGAAGCTCCTCAAAGCGGGATTTGCCCAGCAGCTTCTGCATGGCGGTGATGCCGAGGAGCTTCTTTTCATAGGGGTCAAAGCCTGCGCCCTCAACGGCTGCGGCGACTGCGGCTTCGCTGGTGTACTTGCGGTTGGAGCGACCCTCGACCAGTTTCCATCCGGGGAACGCTGTGCCGCTGACTGCCTGCTGGAGCGCGTATTCCTTCACATCCGTTGCCCAGGCGGTAAGTGCGTCCACCTTGTCCAGGATGCCGGCAATTTCCTCATCGGTCAGAAGAGGCGGCTCTTCAAAGTCATACCGGGCAAGCGCGAGATTCGCTTCGGCTCGTTCCCGGCATTCGGCCTTTGCCTTGCAGAACCGGCACCATTCGCCGCAGTGAAAATCGCCGCCGCCCTCGTATGCCAGTTTCGCCTTATAGGTCAGGTCGTTCTGCGCCCATTCCAGCAGACCGTCCTTTTCCATGACGCAGACGCTGATATTGGATTTCCGGGGCTGGTAGATGGTCATGCGGACGGAATCAATGTCGTAGATGCCGTCAAAGATTTCCAGAGCGCCCAGGGCATACAGCATCATCTGCGGATTATCCACGGCGCTGACCTCCACGCCTTTGCCGTGCTTATAGTCCACGATGTTCAGCTCACCGTCAGCGATGACGATGCAGTCGGCGGTGCCGAAGCCGTCCTGCACCCAGCGGGAGAAATCCACTCGCTGCTCAATCAGGATAACCGGGTCGGCGCAGGTCTGTTTTGCGATCTCCAGAAGCTCCGATACATAGGCGGCATATCCGGCGGCGCAGTCCTCCATCTCCTCGTTGTACCAGGAGAGGTTTTCGATGGGATCGTCCGCCGGAATCCCCAGAGCCTGCTTCAGCCGGAACTCACAGAGCGCATGAGCGTCTGTCCCCTCGGCTGCGTAATCGCTGCCCTTATCCTCATAGGCTTCACACAGCCTTGCAGAGGGCGGGCAGTTGAGCCACCGTTCGGAAGAAGATGCGGATAAGACTGCGTGCTTAACTGCCATTGGTCAGCACCTCCGCTTCGGCGAGCAATGCCTTGTAATGTGCGGGGTCGATCTGTGACAGCTTGGATGCGCCGTACCTTTGAAGCAGGGCGCGGATCTCGACGGTATGCCCCTGGCGGGACTTGTCCGCAAGCACGGCTCTGACCTGTTCCAGCGTCAGTTCCGGTTCCGGAGGAGAAGCATGGGCATCCTCTGCCTGCGGCTCTCCGCTGAACATCTTTGTCAGCCAATCAGCGGCATCCGAAATAGCAGCGGCAGCACTGCGCAAGTTTTCGATGGTCTGCGCCATATCGCTCATTCTGCTCATGTGATTTTCCTCCTTCCCTGGATTTGCTCTGCTGGCGTGCGGCGGTCAGGTTGCGTGCCAGTCTCTTCGACACCACGCTGATCGCGGTCAGGACATCAACAATGTCCTCGTCGGCACGGGCGTCATACTGGTTTGCGTTGTAACTCATATCGGCGGTCCCTCCTTTCCCAAGGCGTCTCGTGTTGCCTTTCAATGACCCATCTGGACAGGAAAGGAGGGCTTGGCCGAAAGATTTTTAGAATTTTTCCTTGAGCCGCTTCAGAAGCTGGTTCCTCTTATACACAAAGGTGTTCCGGGGCATATGTAACCGCTCGGCACTTGCCCGTTCGGACAGCCCGTCCGCAATCGCCATGAGGATTTCGTAGCTCTCCGGGTCGGATGCCTGAAGTTCCGTGAGCAGGCCGTTCAGGATCAGGGAGTCGATATCGATCTCTGTGGTCAGCCTGTTATCCGCAAGAAAGCTGGTGCGGGAGACACCGTTTTCGCAGGCGATCTCCATCTCCGTGTCGATGGAGAGATGCTGGGGAGCGTCTTTCGGGATACAGCGGAATTCGCAGGTATCGCAAAGCCCGTCGCACTTGTAGCTCTTTTTGTACGGGATGCAGCAGGCTCCGGCTCTCTGCTTTGACTTGCGGGTAGCACCCACGAATCGCTCCCAGTCACGCTTCTGTTCCGGGGTAACCTCGATCCACTGCTTGAGCGGGCGGTAGTAGATGGTTGATGTGGTCTGATTTGCATTGGTTTTCATAAAAAGTCCTCCGATTTTCGATTTCTCGAAACGGAGGACTCTGGGCGCTGCCGCAAAAAGGGTGTAAAAACCTAACCGCAGTCCTGACGGAGTTCTCCGTTTCGGATTGCAGCTAACCCGCTCAAAAGGCAGCCGTGATATTGAGTTGTGCCGCCAGATACCGTTGAGCCATCAGTGATCAGGTGATGCGGTACCAGGTGGTGCGAAAGGACGAATTCACATTAGCGACTTCAAATTTGCGAACGCAGAAAATTTATCGACAAAGGGGTAGAAAAAATCATAAATCCGTGCTATAATATAAAACTGAAGTCTAAAAAGGACATTCACCCTGATGCAGAAACTGCTTTGCTTCAGCTTCTGCTATTATTATAGGAAATCGCATTGATAGGCACCGACAGGCTTGGACAGGCTTCGGTAGGATTGGGTAGGAAAGGTATGCTATATGGATTTCAAGAAATTTGTGGAATTGACGCGCCCTGTCATCGGCGGTAAAGGTGGCATACACAAATATGTTCGAACCCTGTTTGATGCCATACTAACCGATGATGGCAGAGACATTCTGGAGGACTACAGCGACAGTTCTTTCAAGTCTTACGGTAATGGAAATGTGCAGATTACGGAAATTGCAAAGGCTATGAGCCCCCATCTTGACCTGGTAGAATTTGCTTCTTTTATATTCCAGACCGGAGAGTCAGCCCAATTGCAGTTATGCGAAAGATTCAGACCCTACTTACCGAATATCAATGCCTGCAATGTCGGTGATGAGATTGCAAGCCTGTTTGCTGACATTATTTGGGAGGCTGCAGGGACAAAAAGAAAAAGCCCAACACCATCAGAGGATGATGTTGAGCCTATTGAGGCGGAGGTCGAGGATGGTGAACAGCCATCAGGTGCCGCCCAAGATGATAGAGAAATAACCGTTATTCAACAGCAGATTAATGTTGTTCAGAATGGAGAGAAGAACTTCAACCTGACGAATAACGGCACGATGAATTTTAACTTTTGAGGCGGTGCGCTATGAGCAATTTGATTATTAAGCAGACTGAGCTGCCGACTGCATCTGCTTTACAGCAGACTGGCACCAACAATGTTGCTGTAGCCAATCAGCCGGGAGCCACGGTCAATTTTACATATAATATCAATTATCCCCAGGCGGCAGATTCGTCAGCTGAGCAGATGATAGCTATTCATTCTTTCAGCAAGGAGTATTATCAGTTGATTGTCACTTGCGAAGAAGATGTTTTTAGCACAGGCGTTGTGTCGGTCATTTCAAGTCGCGCTTTGACAAAATACAATGTTCCCCCTGAGATTTTTGAAAGATGCTCAACTCTTACGGAAGAAGGCATCGCAGAACTAAGGCGATTCCCGGCAATCATCTGTCAGGAAAACACAGAAATGAAAGGCGTAACGTCTCCTAACCAGTTCTGTATGCTTTGCTACATACAGAAAGTAATGGTGGTCGGGAAAAACATCAAAATCGCATTCAAGCCAATTGCTCCGATACAGCAGATAAAATTATGCGATAAAAGGAACGCTATGTTCTTCGGTTTGAATATGGATTGTGCGATTACGGATCTGAACCATAGCGCTTGGTCCGTTCGTAAAGTAAATGTATTCGAGGCGTTCAAGGAAGCTGGAATTCCTGGTATGCCGATGCCCATATAAGGAGATGACTTTATGGCTGATAAAATCAAATCTGAAATAATACGCATTGATTTGTCAGATGCAAGCTATAAGGACAGCCCTGCTTATATTGAGCCTACCTATGTAAATTTCTTCTTCGGAAATAATGGCGCAGGTAAGTCTACAATTGCCAGAGCAATTAAAAGCAGTGCAGGAGTGACATATGCTCCGGGAAGAACTGCGGCAGATTATTTACCGCTGGTTTACGATCAGGATTTTATCGATGCAAATTTCCACAGCTACCGCAATATGAAAGGGGTGTTTACCCTTAACGCAAAGAATGCAGAGGTTCAAAAACAGATTGATGAAGCCGCCGAAGAACGAACCCGTATAAAGAAGCTGTTGACTGCGGCAACCGAAAAGCGCAGAAACACCGCAACAGCCAAGGATAAACTTCATAGGGATTTTCTTAAAGAGTGCTGGGAGCGTGGCAGAACTATCCGCGAAGAATTTCCGGGGACAATGGACAAAAAAGGAAAATCCGACCCGTTTGTGCGGGAAATTCTTAAGCATACTCCTGCCGATATGGACATTGAAAAGCTTCGGCGTCTTTATGAATCTGCATATTCCGACACGGCGAAACGCTATCAGAGATTTAATGCTATTTCAGATCCTACAATATTGGATTCAGTGGATGGGCGCGATATTCTGGGAAAGCCCATCGTAAATAGCTCCGATACAGAACTCGCGGGATTCTTGCGAGAAATTGGCGCTACAGAATGGATGCGGCAAGGTCATGATGCGTATTCACAGACTGCCAACGGGAGGTGCCCCTATTGCGGTGGTGACTTGCCCACAGATTTTGAACAGACCTTTATTGCCAGCTTTGATAATAGATACCAGGATAATCTGCGCCTTTTAGGCGAATTTTTGGAGCGATACAAAAAGACCGCAAATGCGTTATTTCTTCCTTTGCAATCAACGCCAAGTGAACTGTATCCGCAGATTGACCTAAAGCCGTATGATGACAAGCTGGCAGTTCTCAAAGCGGCTATTCAGGCCAACATCGAAGCAATAAAGTCAAAAACGGAAAATCCGGCTTCTACTGTAGTCATTACAGATATCTGCCCTATTCTTGAGGAGTTATCTGCCATCATCGACGAGTATAACGTATTGATTGATGCAAATAACGCAATTGTTGCGGCTGGACCCACCAAGCGAACCGAATGCACTGATGCTGTATTCAGCTTGCTCGCATTTATGTTAAAAGATGTGATTACAGCCTACAGAAAAGATGATGACCGTATGCAGGCTGAATTGGATTCCTTGGATGCAGAGATTAATGCGCACAATTCTGCGCTGGATGGAATTAAAACACAGCTCAAGACTCTTCGAGGAAAAACCGTGGAAACTGATACCGCTAAAGACAGCATAAATCTCATGCTTCGCGATTCAGGTATGCGGGGTTTCAGTCTCGAACCAAAAGCAGGGGTAGACAACGTATATGAAGTGCGCCGCCCTAACGGTACAATTGCCGACAATCTGAGTGAGGGGGAAAAGAATTTCATTGCATTTCTGTATTTCTACCATTTGGTACACGGCAGTGACTCTGCTGATGGTGAAACCA
>MHCFR00700__coassemble_369_pt1 | contig 128392 bp, 100 predicted proteins | sample MHCFR00700__metabat2_low_PE_022 | metagenome-assembled genome bin MHCFR00700 | reverse complement strand
TGAATACTTCATTATCATGGATAAAAGCATATGTTCCGGATCTTGACGTGACTCCGCAGGAGTACACAGACGCGATGACATTGTCCGGCACAAAGGTGGAAGGTTATGAGAGAATGGACGCTGATTTGGACAAGATCGTGATCGGGCAGATCGATAAGATTGAGAAGCATCCGGATGCAGATAAACTCATTGTTTGCCAGGTGAATATCGGGGGAGAAACTGTCCAGATCGTGACAGGAGCCCCGAATGTAAAAGAAGGAGACAAGGTACCGGTGGTTCTGGACGGCGGACGCGTGGCAGGAGGTCATGAGCCGGGCCAGAAGGTTGAGGGCGGCATTAAGATCAAAAAGGGAAAGCTACGCGGCGTGGAGAGCTGCGGTATGATGTGTTCCATCGAAGAGCTAGGTTCCACCAGAGAAATGTATCCGGAAGCGCCGGAGTATGGGATCTATATCTTCCCAGAGGATGCGGAGGTGGGGAAAAGCGCCATTGAAGCGCTGGGGTTAGATGACGCTGTTTTCGAGTATGAAGTGACGTCCAACCGCGTGGACTGTTTTAGCGTGATCGGTATCGCAAGGGAGGCGGCGGCCACATTCCGCAAAGAGTTCAAGCCTCCGGTTGTGACGCCCACGGGAAACGATGAGGATGTCAATGACTATGTAAAAGTAACTGTGGAGAACACAGAGCTTTGCCCGAGATATTGTGCAAGAGTCGTGAAGAATATCAAGATCGGACCGTCTCCGGAATGGATGCAGAGGAGACTGGCATCTGTGGGGATCCGTCCGATCAACAATCTGGTCGATATCACCAATTATGTGATGGAAGAGTACGGGCAGCCGATGCACGCCTATGATCTGGATACCATTGCGGATCGTCATATCATTGTTAAAAATGCGGAAAATGGCGAGAAGTTTGTGGCGCTGGACGGGCAGGAGCGCACGATGGATGAGAACGTGCTTATGATCTGCGACGGGCAGAAATCGATCGGAATTGCGGGAATCATGGGCGGTGAGAATTCTATGATTACTGACAATGTGAAGACAATGCTGTTTGAGGCGGCATGTTTTGACGGAGTGAATATCCGTAAGTCCAGCAAGCGCATAGGATTAAGGACAGACGCTTCCGCCAAGTTCGAAAAAGGACTTGACCCGAATAACGCGCAGGCAGCGATCGACCGTGCGTGCCAGCTCGTGGAAGAAATGGGCGCGGGCGAGGTCGTAGGCGGAATGGTAGATGTATATAGCAAGAAGAAAGAACCGGTGAGAGTTCCCTTTGACGCGGATAAGATCAATGCCATGCTGGGAACGGATATCTCAGAGGAGGAGATGCTTGGGTACTTCCGGATGATCGGCTTTGAGTATGACGCAGCGGCAAAAGAGATTATTGCGCCTACGTTCCGCCACGACCTGTTCCGCCTTGCAGATATCGCGGAGGAAGTGGCGAGATTCTACGGATACGACAATATCCCGACGACACTTCCCACAGGCGAGGCGACAACGGGAAAGCTGTCCTTTAAGCTGCGTGTGGAGCAGGTGGCGAGAGATATTGCGGAGTTCTGTGGTTTCAGCCAGGGTATGACTTACTCCTTTGAGAGCCCGAAAGTATTTGATAAGCTGCTTATCCATGGGGATTCTCCTCTCCGGAATGCGATAGAGATCATGAACCCGCTGGGTGAGGACTATAGTATCATGAGAACGACCTCCTTGAACGGAATGCTCACATCACTTGCAACGAACTATAACCGGAGGAATAAAAATGTGCGCCTTTACGAGCAGGGTAATATCTACCTTCCGAAAGCGCTACCGCTTACAGAACTTCCAGAGGAGCGCATGCAGTTTACACTGGGAATGTATGGGGAAGGAGACTTCTTTACACTAAAGGGCGTAGTGGAAGAGTTCTTTGAGAAGATAGGCATGAAGGACAGGGAAAAATATGATCCCAACGCTGGGAAGACATTTCTTCATCCAGGAAGACAGGCAAATATCATCTACGACGGAAAAGTCGTGGGATACTTAGGAGAGGTGCACCCGGAGGTGGCTGACACATACGGGATCGGAGAGCGAGCGTACATCGCGGTCATCGATATGCCAGAGATTCTGCCCTACGCGACATTTGACAGAAAGTACACAGGTATCGCAAAATACCCGTCTGTTACAAGAGATATCAGTATGGTTGTTCCAAAGAATATCCTTGTAGGCCAGATCGAGGACGTCATCGAGAAAAAGGCAGGCGCGCATCTGGAGAGCTTCCGTCTGTTCGACTTATATGAGGGAGCCCAGATTAAAGAAGGATTTAAATCAGTAGCGTACTCGATTGTATTCCGCGCAAAAGACCGTACTCTTGAGGAGGCGGATGTGACCGAGGCAATGAAGAAAATACTAAAAGGCCTTGAGGAGCTCGGGATCGAGCTGAGACAGTAAAGGGGATATACTATTGAAGACAAGTGATTTTTATTATAATCTCCCGGAAGAGTTGATCGCTCAAGACCCTCTTGAGGACCGCTCTTCCTCACGGCTCCTTGTTCTCGACAAGGTGACCGGGAAGACAGAGCATCATGTATTCCGGGATATCATCGGTTATCTGAATCCCGGAGACTGTCTGGTTATCAATGATACAAAAGTGATCCCTGCCCGTCTGATCGGCGCGAAGGAGGAGACCGGGGCAAAAATTGAGGTGCTTCTCTTAAAGAGAGGAGAAGGCGACGTATGGGAGACGTTGGTAAAGCCGGGACGGAAAGCGAAGCCGGGCACACGGATCTGTTTTGGCGATGGGCTTTTGACCGGGGAGGTCGTAGATATCGTGGATGAAGGAAACCGGCTGATCCGCTTTGAGTATGAAGGGATCTTTGAAGAGATTCTAGATCAGCTAGGACAGATGCCGCTGCCCCCATACATTACCCATCAGCTGAAGGACAAAGACCGCTATAATACCGTGTATGCGGAGAATTCCGGCTCTGCGGCGGCTCCTACGGCGGGGCTTCACTTTACGCCAAAGCTGCTGAATGAGATTCAGGCGAAAGGTGTTGACATTGCCCGGGTGACTCTCCATGTGGGGCTTGGGACGTTCCGTCCTGTGAAAGTGGACGATGTGGAAAACCATCACATGCACTCAGAGTTCTATATGATCAGTGAGGAGGCGGCAGAGAAAATTAACCGTGCCAAAGAAAACGGCGGACGGGTTATCTGCGTGGGGACGACAAGCTGCCGTACCATTGAGTCTGCGTCGGATGAGAACGGACGCTTGGGGGCGTGCAGCGGATGGACGGAGATTTTTATTTATCCGGGATACCGTTTTAAGATACTAGACGCTTTGATTACGAATTTTCATCTGCCAGAATCCACCCTTGTTATGCTTGTGTCCGCGCTGGCGGGGAGAGAGCATGTACTCTCGGCATATGAGGAAGCGGTAAGAGAGAGATACCGGTTCTTTTCCTTCGGAGACGCCATGCTGATTATATAGGAAATCAAACGAAAATATGCAGGTTATAATCCCCCGCGGGGAAGCATATGCTTCTCCACGGGGGTGACTTTTTTGATCTATGTAGTGAAAAGAGGAGACACACTGGAAGAGATTTCCCGTCAGACACAAGTTCCTGTATGGAAGATTGTTTATGATAATCAGATATCGGATAGAAATCGTGTTGTCCCGGGGCAGGCTCTTCTTATTCTTAAACCCGGAGAAGAGATGGATCTGGCAAGGGGAAGGATGCCGGGCGGTTACGCATACCCGTTTGTCGAACCAGAACTGCTTGGGCAGGCATTGCCAGCGCTTAAGGAACTTCTTGTGTTTTCGTATGGTTTTACATTTGAGGGAGATTTGGTTCCGCCTCTCCATAATGAACTGTGGATGATCGAGGCGGCGTGGAACCGCGGGGTCCAGCCTCTGATGGTACTGACGCCGTTTTCTGAGGGAGCGTTTAATAATCAGCTTGTGAAAGTGCTGGTAGAAAATGAAGCTGTGCAGGAAAAACTGATCGGGCAGATGCTGGAGACAGTGCAGGACAAAGGATACGCGGGCGTGGATATCGACTTTGAGTATGTGCTCCCAGAGAACAGGGTACAGTATGCAGATTTTGTAGGAAAAGTGCGCAGCAGGATGAATGAGAACGGATACCGTGTGTCCGTGGCGGTGCCGCCCAAGGTATCGGACGACCAGAAAGGACTTCTTGTAGAGGGGGTGGACTATGCCCTGTTGGGTGAAAACGCGGACGCGGTCTTTCTGATGACTTACGAGTGGGGATATACTTATGGTCCGCCTATGGCAGTGGCACCTCTAGATAAAGTCCGTCAGGTGGTGGAGTATGCTTTGACGAGGATTCCTGCAGAGAGGCTGATCATGGGAATTCCTAATTACGGGTACGACTGGCAGCTCCCCTATGAGAGAGGCACCACAAGGGCGAGTACGGTGGGAAATGTGGAGGCAGTGGATATCGCGGCGGAGAACGGTGCTGTCATCGAATATGCCACAGTGGCACAAAGTCCGTGGTTTACTTATCGGAAAAACGGGATGGACCATGTAGTGTGGTTTGAAGATATAAGGAGCATAGAGGCAAAATGGAATCTGATCAGAGAATATAACCTGTCAGGGGGAAGGTATTGGAATTTGATGCGGCCGTTTCGGGCAAACTGGCTGATGCTGGGCTGAGAATGGCGCGATTTATAAAATCATAAGATTTTCTTCACCTCAGAGAAATAATTACATGCTATAATTTTAAATCAGTGAATATACAGTTCAGGTACTTTCATATTTCAGACATTTTCCTGTGGCGGGTTTGTGGAAGGGTCTGAAAGCAGGATAATGACAGTGAGGCGTACAGATGAGTTCATACAGAGGGGACAAAAGAAGAAATACAAACAGGCAGAAAACAGGAAGAGCAAAAGCAGGAAGCTGGAAAAACCGGGGATGGAAAGCTGTATTAAGAAACAAGTATACCGTGTCTGGCGTGGCGGTCCTGCTGATATTGACCATTGTTCTCAGTGTGCGGTCTTGCATGGCCGACAGGCCATACCGCGTAGATGTGGACGCCTCTGAACCGGAACTGGACGTTCAGCTTCTGGATGTGAACCCTTATTCCAGACCGGGAATTCAGAGCGATGGCATCAGTGGAGTAGTAATTCATTACACTGCCAATCCGGGCAGTTCTGCCCAGGAGAACCGGGATTATTTTAACGGTCTTCAGTATTCTCAGGAAACACAGGCGAGCAGTAATTTTATTGTGGGACTGGAAGGAGAGATCATCCAGTGCGTTCCTACATGGGAAATCGCGTACGCATCCAATGAGAGAAACAGTGATACTGTATCCATTGAGGTGTGCCATCCCGACGAGAGCGGGAAATTTACGGAGAGTTCCTATCGTTCTCTTGTACAGCTTACAGCATGGCTGTGCGTGAAGTTCGGCTTGACAGAAGATGATGTGATCCGGCACTATGATGTGACGGGAAAGATTTGTCCAAAATATTTTGTGGATGACGAAGAGGCGTGGGAAGCGTTCAAAGAAAATGTAAAAAGAGCTATTGAAAAGACTTCGTAAAGCGGAGATGCCCTCTCTTGTTAAGGGAGGGTATCTTCGTTCTTGATATCATGAGAGGAAGTTGGTATACTATAGTAGTTATTATACAGCAAATGGAGGATGAAGATGAACGATCTGGAGATGTACCGCGAGCAGCTTGCATTCTGTGATGACAAGATTATTGATGCTCTCGTGGAGAGAAATGCCATTATTGAAAAGATCATGGCATATAAAGAGACATATGGAATGCCGATCCTGCAGCCTGCACAGGAGGAAAAGCAGCAAAGGCGTCTGGATGAGAAATTAAAAAACAATAAGTACCGGGAAGAAATACAGGATGTATTCAAGCGCATTTTAAGAAACAGTAAGAGGATACAGGCAAGAAAGCTGTTCTCTTACAATATTGTGCTGATTGGATTCATGGGCGCCGGAAAGACGACGATCTCAGATTATCTGAGTATGATGTTCGATATGAGGCTGGTGGAGATGGATCAGGAGATTGCCGAGCGGGAGGAGATGAGTATCCCGGATATTTTTGCTACATACGGAGAAGAATATTTCCGAAATCTTGAGACAAACCTCTTAAAAGAGCTGCAGACAGGAAAGAACTGTATCATATCCTGCGGCGGAGGCGTGGCACTCAGGGAAGAGAATGTAGTTGAGATGAAGAAGAACGGAAGGGTTGTCCTCCTTACGGCAAGCCCCGAGACCATCTATGATAGAGTTAAGGATAGCAATGACAGGCCTCTTCTTAAGGATAATAATAATGTGGAGTTCATCGCGGATCTGATGGAGAAGCGCAAAGAAAAATATGAGGCTGCGGCGGACGTGGTCATTCAGACGGATGGGAAGTCTATCCTTCAGATATCTGAGGAACTGATTACCAAGCTGACGGAGTTGGATGAAAAATGATGCTGGAGAGATTTTTCCCGGATGAGTATGTGGCTTCCACCTACGTCATCCCTTTTGAAAAACTGTATGAGGAAGGATACCGGGGCGTGATATTCGATATTGACAACACACTCGTGCCTCACGGCGCGCCTGCAGACGACCGGGCAAAGAAGCTTTTTAGAAGGCTTGAGGATATTGGATTTGCTTCGTGTCTTCTCTCGAACAACTGGGAAAAACGCGTCAAAATGTTCAATCGGGAGATTGGAACGCACTATATTAACAATGCGAACAAGCCTTCCACAAAGAATTATATCCGGGCAATGGAACTTATGGGGACAGACAGGTCAAACACAGTTTTTGTGGGCGATCAGCTTTTTACAGATGTGTGGGGAGCGAAAAGGACGGGAATCCGAAGTATCCTTGTCAAACCCATACATCCCAAAGAGGAGATTCAGATTGTTCTGAAACGGGGGCTGGAGAATATTGTCCTCCATTTCTATAAAAAAAGATTGAAAAATGGGGGAAATTAGTATAAAATCAGAAGATAGAGCGCCCGGGTAAGGCGCGCGATTGAAGGAGGAATATAAATGGTCGCAGCAGGAGATTTTAAGAACGGAATTACCGTGGAGATTGACGGGAATATCTATCAGATTTTGGAATTTCAGCATGTAAAACCGGGAAAGGGAGCAGCTTTTGTAAGAACAAAGTTAAAGAATATCATCAGCGGAGGCGTTGTTGAGAAAACATTCCGCCCGACGGAAAAGTTTGAGAACGCACACATCGACAGGAAGGACATGCAGTATCTGTATCAGGATGGGGATCTGTACAATTTTATGGATTTGGAAACTTATGATCAGATCGCTCTTAATTCCGATGTGGTGGGAGACGCCCTGAAATTCGTAAAAGAGAACGAGACAGTAAAGATTTGCTCTCACAAGGGAAATGTCTTTTCCGTTGAGCCGCCCCTGTTTGTTGAGCTGGCGATCACGGAGACAGAGCCGGGATTCAAGGGAGATACAGCTCAGGGAGCTACAAAGCCGGCAACAGTTGAGACGGGGGCTACCGTTATGGTTCCGCTGTTCTGTGAGACAGGTGATGTACTTAAGATCGATACACGTACAGGCGAGTACCTGTCGAGAGTGTAAGGTCAGTTTATTCCCGCGGGCTTTGACTGAAAAATATTTACCAAAAATATAAGGTCAAAGGATGTATCGTTTTGTGCGGTACATCCTTTTTTCATTTAGTTATATCAAAAGTTAGGTAAAACTGTAAGAAAACTATGCGTAGTATTTTGTGTAACATTCCAGATTGTTTTTCTTCAGATGCTCATCTATAATCAATGACACATAATATTGTTCCTATTTTTTATCTTATTCATTGGTACGGATCGTACCGGTTTTCTCATTTAATTTGTGATGGACCGCGTTGAGAAAGGAGAAAGATGGATTACAAAGAATTTGCATGCGCGGTTGAAAAGCAGATAAAGCAGAAGATGAAGGGAGGTGTTAAGGCAAGCCTTTATACAGTGGTTAAAAACAATGGAAAAGAGCGTACGGGAGTATTGATTGAGACTCCCGGAGTTAATATTTCTCCGACGATCTATCTGGAGGAGTATTATGAGAGCTATCTGGAGGGAAAGCCGCTGGAATATATTGTCGGGGAACTCACAGAGTTCTATGAGAGTATCAGAAAAGGAGAATCATGGGACTGTAATCAAATTCTGACCTATAACGGAGTGAAGGACCGGATTGTGTTTAAGCTGATCAACACAGCAAAGAATAGAAAATTTCTGGATTCAGTCCCACACCGGATGTTTCTAGATCTGTCGATCGTATTTTATGTGCTCTTTGAGGGGACGGAGGAAGGGACGGCGGTGATGACCGTGTCGAACAGACACGCGAAACAGTGGAATGTGGGGACGGAGGAGCTTTGGGAAGACGCTGTGAAAAATGCAGGTAAGCTGCTTCCGGCGGAACTGATGACCATGAAAAGTGCCTTAAAAGATATGGTGAAAAAGAGCGATGACTGCAAAGAAAATGCAGAGACAGAAAATCTGCTTGCCGGAGGGGGAAGCAGCAGGGACAGGATGTATGTATTGTCCAATAATCTAAGAAATTACGGGGCTGCGTGTATTGCCTATCCACATATCATGGAGACAATCGGAGAGATTCTTCAGGAAGACTATTATATCCTGCCGAGCAGTGTTCACGAGGTGGTGATTGTCCCATACTCCAAGGAGATCAGCAGAGGGGAGATGGACAATATGGTAAGAGATATCAATGAGACACAGGTGGCGGAAGAAGAGGTGCTGAGCAACCATGTGTACTTGTATGAGAGAAGTACCGGGAGATTTCTCGGCAGAAATATAAAACAGGCAGGAGGGAATATAGGATGAGATATTTAAAAAAGTGGAAGGCATTTCTCCTGCCCTGTGCGGTTACAGTCATATGGGTGTCTGCTTTTTTATATCTCCGGCCTGTATTTGCGCAGAACGGGCAGAGTGTGGAACTGACAGTGGGAAGAGAGATCTATTATGGGACATACAGCACGAATTATTTTACAGTGGATGGCAGGATGGCATATTGTCTGGAGCCTCTTGAAGATACGCCGGAATCCGGGACTTATGCTACGCAGCCTCTTGGAGATGGAAATGTGCGTAAAGGACTCTATTATATGTACGGAGGACCGGGTTATGATACCTTTCGAAACACATTTGGTGCACTTACAGGGGAATCTGGTTATGACAAGGATGAGGAATACTGTATGAGTCATTGCATCCTGTCCTATTTGTATTCTGGGAATGAGAGTTCATTTACAGGGCTCAATATCGGAACGATAGCATCTCTGAAACAGAAGGTAGAGAAGCTTAAGACCTTGCCTGATCCTCCCCAGTACTTTTCTGCGTTTTTGTTCAATATAGGTGGAAAAGGCCAGACCATGGGCGGTGTAGGAATGGACAAGACAGGCAGTATTGAAATACAGAAGAGTTCGGATCATCCTGAGTGGTCAGAGGATAATTCCTGCTACTCTCTGGAAGGCGCGGAGTTTGGTATCTATGAGCATGGTGGAAGTGCGCCATTGTGGACAGTGACAACTGATGTGGACGGGTACGGGAAATTAGAGGATATTCCCATTGGAAGTTATGAGATCGGAGAGGTAGAAAGCCCCCGGGGATTCGCCGCGGGAGAGAAACGACACAAGATTACTATAGAGGAAAATACTGTTTTCCAGTATGAATGTGTGAACACAGCCCAGTATCATCTTCCGGAATTCATTCTAAAGAAAACAGACGCTGGCACAGGGAAGAATCAGCCGCAGGGAGCCGCTAAGCTGGCCGGAGCAGAGTTTGAGGTAAGATACTATGCCGGATATTATGCCGGTGATCCGGCGGAAAACGGAACGGTCCCAAGGCGCACATGGGTGCTGCGGACAAATGAGGCTGGAGAGATCCGGCTTATGGATGAATATAAGGTGAGCGGGGATGAGTTTTATAAAAACAGTGAAGGACAGCCTGTGTTTCCGCTGGGAACAGTTACGATCAGAGAGATAAAAGCACCGGAAGGATATTTGATAAATGAAACTGTTTTTACAGAGAAGATCACATCTGCCGGGCAGGGAGAGACGGATACAGTATGGCATGTGCCGGAAGTGCCGGAGAAGGTAATAAGAGGCGGGCTTCAGATTGTAAAGTTCCGGGAATCTGACAATGAGAAGGAAGAACAGAAGACTTCTCTGGAGGGAATATGCTTTACCATAACGTCTAAAACAACAGGGGAAAAGACAGAGATCATCACTGATGAAAACGGGTATGCGTCTATTCCTAAGAATGAGGAAGGCAGAGGCGGTCTTGTGTATGATACTTATGTGGTCAGTGAGAAAGATACGCCTTCTGGATTAAAGCCTGTAGGAGATTTCGAGATTATGATATTAGAGGAAGGGCGGACACTGTATTACATTCTTGAAAATAAGAAAATATTTTCTCCGGTCAGGCTAGTAAAGAAGGATTCTCATAACGGTGAGGTTATCCCTATAGCCGGAGCGGAATTCCGCATTCTTGATCATGAAAAAAAATCTGTTACAATGACCACGTATTATCCGCAGGAGACAGTGCATGAGACATTTCAGACAGATGAGAATGGAAGTTTTACCCTGCCGGAGAAATTGCCTGTGGGGAAGTATTATTTTCAGGAAGTGCGTGCGCCCCAAGGGTATGTGCTCAATGACAGTCTGCTGGAATTTGAAATCACAAAATCTCATGACTGGACGGAGCCTTTTACTGTAGAGTTTGAAGACGCTCCCGCAATGGGGCGGATCAGTATTACAAAAACGGACGGGGAGACAACAGAACCTGTTGCTGGTGTGCACTTTGAAGTTTGCGCCAAGGAGGATATCCTGACGCCGCTTGGAACAGTTCTGGTAAAAGCGGGAACCATTGTAGCAGAGCTGGTGACCGATGAGGAGGGAAAAGCCGTTACAGGAGATTTGCATCTGGGAGAATACGAGGTGAGAGAGATCGAGCCGGCGGCAGGTTATGTTCTGGATGAAAAAGCTTATGAGGTGGAACTAAAATATAAGGATCAAAATACCGAGATCGTGACCGAAGATATGGCGTGGGAGAATCAGCCGACTACGGTTATTATCACAAAAACTGATTACGAGACCGATGAAAAAATCGAGGGAGTCCATTTTAGCATATCGGAGAAGCTTCCAGAGGGCGCGGACCGTACCGGGGAAGCTGCCGGGACAGGGACAGAGTATGTGACAGATGAAGAGGGACGGATTGTCTTCCGATATCTTCGTCCGGGGGATTATTGCATCCAGGAGACAGAGAGTGCTCCGGGTTATCGAAGGAATGATACCTCTGTGGAATTTACAGTGGATGAAAACGGGAAAATAAATGGGGAGGCGTGCATGGAATTTACAATCACAAATGACAGGACAACGATTAAGGATACGTCTGCTCTATGGAAAGACACAGGCACAAAGGAGATCTATGCAGGCGAAGAAAACACAGTCACAGACACCATAATTCTGGAAAATATGGAAGAGGGAAAGGAATATACTCTCAGGGGAATGCTGGCGGACGCTGCTTCAGGAGAAGCGCTGATTCAAGATGGAAAGGAACTTACAGTGGAAAAAACGTGGACGGCAGATGAGCCTTCGGCGAGCATTGAGATGGAATTTCCCGTAGATTCCGCCAGTTTTCCAGGGAAGAAGATTGTTGTCCTCGAATATCTTTATGAGGGGGATCTCCTGATCGCATCCCATGAGGATTTGGAAGATCAGGGACAGACCGTATATGTTTTGCAGCGGCCCCGTGTATCAGTGGCTACAGGGGACGGCAGGCGAACAATTGCAGCGGCTGCCGCGGCAATTGTGGCAATGACGGTATCTGCAGTGTGTGCTGTGGCAGGTTACAGAAGGATGCGCAGGAGAAAACTTCAGAAGCATCTTTAATCCCGGTGACAAGGGGCTTTACTTTTGTCCGGAACTGTGCTAGGATAATTAAGGCTGTTCAAGGAAATATTAAAATTTCCTTGAACGCAGCCGGAATGCGTCTGTAGCTCAGTGGATAGAGCAATGCCCTCCGGAGGCATGTGCGACGGTTCGACTCCGTTCAGACGCTTCGAACCATTTACGGAAACGTGCAGTTGCCCCGCCATAGATGATCAATCAACTATGGCGGGGCAGCTGTATGTTTTCTTTCAGATCAGATTGATCTTTTTGCTTAAGATATAGTGTGTGATCATATACTCTGCAATAGCTATAATAAATGAGAACAAAAAAGACGGAACAAGTATAAGCGATAATTCTTTGCTAAAAATACCCGAGGAATTTATATAGTCATTAAAATAACCGGATAATATCATGATAAGGAATACGGCGATCTGCAACACAAAAGTGAGGATAAAATATGTTGCGATGGCGCATAATATCCGATGACTTGGAAAGAGCTGGCCTACAGCAATGCAGAAATATGTCATGATCACAGAAATGATACATGAGAGCGCTGTAAATAGAAACATATAAAGTGAAAACATGCTAAGCGGCAGACCAAGCATCTCTGTTACATCGGCAGAGATCATAGCATATGCTTCTGTGACATTTCTTCCGGATACAAGGAAAAAAATTCCAAGCCAGATAACGATCGTATCAATCCACATAAGGACACAGCCGGATATAATTTTTGCCCACAGATGGCGGATTCCTGAGACAGGAAGCGTCCAGCTTAAATATCCCTCCTTCCCAAAAAGGTTCCGGTAGAACCGGAATGCGGTCATCAGCCAAGAAAAGAGATTAACTGCCACAACGAGGATGATGGCGAGGCATATGATGATGGTGACCGGAGCCAGAAGTGTTTCTGGGGATGAATGAACAAAGTCGATCCGATCCATAAAGCAGAATCGTCCGAGTCCGCAGGCAATAAGGAAGACCAGATGAAACAAAAAGAAAATTTTTGCTGATGCTTTCAAGTCGTAGATGATCAATTTTCTTAACATTTGAATACCTCCCGGAATATAGCGTCCACCGATTTGCCGTATTCTGCTCTTACTTCGTCCACGGACGCATTCAGCGCCAACTGTCCGTTTTTTAGAAAAAGGACATGGTCAAGGATATTTTCTATGTCTGAGATCAGATGAGTGGAAATGAGGAGCGTGGCATTTTCGTTATAATTGGCTAATATGGTCTGAAGGATATACTCCCTTGCCGCCGGGTCTACCCCGCCGATCGGTTCGTCCAGTATGTAGAGATCCGCATCTCTGCTCATGACGAGAATAAGCTGAACTTTTTCTTTTGTGCCCTTTGAAAGGGTCTGAAGGCGGGAACGTCTGTCAATTCCCAGAGCATCCAGCATGGCAGAAGCGCGCTTGGCGTTAAAATTGTCATAAAAATCATGATAGTAGGAGAGAACCTCACTAACCCGCATATGACTGTCAAGGCAGTCTTGGTCCGGAAGGTAAGATATAATTTTTTTCGTGTCAGGGCATGGCGCAAGCCCGTTTATCATGATATGCCCTTCTGTTGGAACAAGCAGTCCGTTGATCAATTTGATCAGTGTGGTCTTCCCGCTTCCATTTGGGCCGAGAAGGCCGACAATCTGTCCGCGCCCAAGGGACAGATTCAGATCAGAAAGGGCAAAAAAACTGCCGTATTTTTTTGTGAGTCTCTGGCATTCTAGTATTGGTCTCATTGTTTTCCCCCTTTTAAAGGTTTCTCCAACATCTCCACCGTCTCGCTGCCCTCAAAGCCAAGCTCTCGCATTTGCGAAAGAAATTGCCGGATATACTCTTCCGCGATATCGTTTCGCATCTTTTGGATGAGGTGATGATCATCTGTGATGAAACGCCCGCTTGTTCTGTGGGAATATACAAGGCCGCTGCGCTCAAGCTCAGAGAGCGCTTTCTGCATTGTGTTCGGATTGACTGCCGCGTCCAGTGCAAGATCGCGGACAGAAGGAAGGCGGTCACCCGGTTGATAGACGCCGGAGATGATGTCGTGTTGGATTCGTTCCATCAGCTGTAAATAGATGGGACGTTCATTATCCAGATTCCATGGCATTTAATCATCTCACTTTCTGTTTTTTGTAAGGACCGTCTCAAACGGTCCTTACAGGACGGGGGGATATCCCCCCGCCCTGTAACTGTATTATATATATAATACAATAATATATTGTCTAAAGAAAAATGTCAAGAGAACCTGCTGATTTTTTCGAGTGTTTTATCATTGCTGGCTGCCGGCATCTGGTTCATTTTCGGCGATGATGCGCTTTTTTAAATCCGGCTCGAACATGCTCTTTCTCAGCATCGCAATCTCGTATTTGTACGGGGCGTAAGATTTCTTCGAGTTAGATGGCGAAGGAATGTAAGGGGTTTCCAATATTTTTGGAATATTCTCAAACCCGGGGTGATGGACGATGTAGTTCAAGGCGTCGAAACCAATCTGTCCGAAACCAATATTTTCGTGTCGGTCTTTGGCTGCCCCGGGAATGTTTTTGCTGTCGTTGATATGAAAAACCGCGATTTGATCTTTTCCGATGATACGGTCGAAATCGTCTACCACCTTGTCGAAATTGTGGATGATATCATAACCGCTGTCACTTGTGTGGCAGGTGTCAAAGCATATTCTTAGCTTATCATTATGGATGACGCCGTCGTAGATCCGCGCCAGTTCCTCGAAACAGCGGCCAATTTCAGAACCCTTTCCCGCCATTGTCTCAAGAGCGATGAAGCAGTCAGTGTCCGAGCGGAGCACCTCATTGATACCTTTGATAATCTGGGCCGTTCCGGTTTGGACTCCCTCTCCGACATGTGCTCCGGGATGGAGAATGAGCGTATGGCTTCTACAGCTTATTGTACGCTCTATCTCCTTTGCGAGAAACTCTACCGCGAGGGAGAAGGTCTCGGGGTTGACCGCATTTCCAAGATTGATGATGTAGGGGGCATGAACGATGATGTCATGGATGTTATGCTCTTTCATGAAATCCCATGCCGGGCCGATATTTAACTCGCTGATATCTTTGCGGCGGGTGTTCTGAGGAGCTCCTGTGTAAAACATAAATGTGTCCGCGCCGTAAGATACAGCCTCCTTTGCAGAACCGAGCAGCATCTCCTTGCCGCTCATACCTACATGTGAACCTAATATCATAGTAAAAACTCCTTTGCTTAAGATGGAGCCGGCGTACAATGACCGTGTTGTCTTTTGCATGCCGGCGCTGATGTTATTCTTTTTCTCCCACGAAAATGATCACGGACCGTTCTCCCAGAAGCAGACTCTTTCCCGCTGCCGGCATCCGGCTTTTTTCAAAAGTCTGGCATTTGGGATCACCGGTGTTAACAGAGATCTTCCATACATATTCTTCCGGTAAGTCCGGCAGCGTCATTTCTGCGGGATGCCAGTGGGAATTGACTGCCACATATACCAGATCTTCTTTTCCCGCCGTATCGTCGTATCCAGCAAAAAGGATGCACGCAATGTATCGGCTGCCGGGTGTGTCCGGCTCCCAAGGAGTGAGTCCGTGAAGACTCATGGAGGGAAATCCGATATAGCTGGGCTCTAGATCTTTACGGATAGCGGGATGTTCTCTGCGGAAGGTGATCATATATTTGAAGAAGCTGAAAAGTTTTTGGTTCTTTTTAAGCAGCGCCCAATTCAGCCATGAGATTTCATTGTCTTGACAATATGGATTATTGTTTCCATACCGGGTGTCCGCAAATTCGTCGCCGGAGAGGAACATCGGCGTTCCTCGGCTGCACATGAGAACAGCGCACGCATTTTGCATCATTTTCATGCGGAGCGAAAGCACCTGGGTGTTGTCTGTGTCTCCTTCCTCGCCGCAGTTCCAGCTGTTATTGTCATTATAACCGTCTTTATTATTCCATCCGTTTGCCTCGTTGTGCTTTTGATTGTAACTGTACAAGTCGTACAGAGTGAAACCGTCGTGACAGGTCAGAAAGTTGACAGAGGCATTGCCTCCCCGGTATACCGGGTCATACAGATCAGGCGATCCTGTCATGCGCTGAGCCGCGATCTTTGCCATACCCGGGTCTCCTTTCAGGAAACAACGCATATCATCGCGGTAGCGCCCGTTCCATTCCGCCCAGCGCTTCCACGAAGGGAAAGATCCGACCTGATAGAGGCCTCCTGCGTCCCACGCCTCTGCGATGAGCTTGACATTGCCGAGAATGGAGTCAAATGCAAGGCTTCGAAGGAGAGGTGGCTGGTTCATAGGCGTACCGTCCTCGTTACGCCCGAGGATGGAAGCAAGGTCAAAACGAAAACCGTCTACGCGGTATTCGATAACCCAGTAGCGCAGGCAATCTAATATCATTTCCTGTACGACAGGATGATTACAATTCAGGGTATTACCACAGCCGCTGAAGTTATAGTAGCTTCCATCCGGGGTGAGCATATAGTAAATATTATTGTCAAAGCCTTTGAAAGAAAAGCACGGCCCCAGTTCATTTCCTTCAGCGGTATGGTTAAAGACCACGTCTAAGATTACTTCAATCTCGTTTTCGTGAAGGCTTTTGATCAGACTTTTTAGCTCCAGTCCCTCCCGGTTATATTCCAGAGAGGAGCAGTAGCTTGTGTTTGGGGCAAAGAAGCTGACCGGATTGTATCCCCAATAATCAAGAAGCTCGTTGTCATCAATGAGGCGGGCGTCGCGCATTTCATCGAACTCAAAGATGGGCATCAGTTCTACCGCGTTGATACCGAGTTCCTTCAGATAGGGAATCTTTTCTTTTAGTCCGTCAAAAGTTCCGGGATGTTTTACTTTGGAAGAGCTGTCGTTTGTAAATCCCCGGACATGAAGCTCATAGATCACTAGATCTTCTATGGGAACTGGTGTCTGCCGCTGGGTACCCCAGTCGAAATTTGAGCGCACGACACGGGCACGATATCCGTGCCGCGTGTTGTTCTTGTGTCCCCATTGGCTCTGCCCTGTTACAGCCCGGGCATAAGGGTCCAAGAGAATCTTTGTCTTGTCAAAGCGCAGCCCTCGTTTCTCATCGTATGGGCCGTCCACCCGGTAAGCGTACTCAAACTCCTCTATATCCAGACTGAACACGATCATAGAGTAGCAGAATCCAATCCGGTAATTGTCAGGGAATTTTAAGGCTGCGAAAGGTTCTTCTGCTTCCCTGTGGAAGAGAAGAAGCTCACAGGATGTCGCCCCGTGGGACTGGATGGTAAAATTCACGCCTCCCGGAATAATAGTGGCGCCAAACTGGCGGAAAAATCCGGGCCGGACCTGAAATCCGTCTATATTGTCGATAGGCTCTAACTGTTGAGCAGGAACGAGCACAAGATCTTGTAGATGCATTGACATAAGAAGCCTCCTTATATGATAAATACAGTATAATCCAAAAGAGAGAAAAGGGCAAAGAAAATACACGAGACAGCAGGCAGAAAAGGATGATTAAACACTTCTGCTTATTTATATTTATAAGGAAAATAAACAACAGAGGGGTATTGACTTCCCCCCTGAACTTCCTTTATTCTGTATAATAGTTCAGAGTATACTGGAGATATTCTCTATTACTTATATTTATTTTATGTAAACAGACAGACGTCGGACAGAAGGAGGCAGATACACACTATGGGTGGATTTTTCGGGGTTGCATCAAAGAAGGATTGTATACTGGAACTTTTTTACGGAGTGGATTACCATTCACATCTGGGAACGCGGAGAGGCGGTATGGCAGCATACGGTGGAGGAGAGTTTTGCCGTGCGATTCACAATATAGAAAACTCTCCGTTTCGGACAAAGTTTGAGCGGGATGTGGAGGAGATGAAAGGCAATTTAGGCATCGGCTGTATTTCAGATTATGAGCCCCAGCCCTTACTGATCCAGTCTCATCATGGCAGCTTTGCCATTGTCACGGTGGGAAAGATCAATAATGAGGAAGAACTGCTGCGCAGGGCGTTTAATGAAGGTCATTCCCATTTCCAAGAGATGAGTGGGGGGAAAATCAACGCTACGGAACTGATTGCATCTTTGATCTGTAAGAAAGGCAGTCTTGTGGAGGGAATCCAATATGCCCAGCAGATCGTAGATGGTTCTCTTACGCTGCTTCTTATGACAAAGGATGGACTTTACGCAGCGCGCGACAGGTATGGCAGGACTCCGCTTGTGATCGGGCGTAAGGAGGATGCCTATTGTGTTTCTTTTGAGAATTTTGCGTATATCAATCTGGGATATAAGGATTATAAGGAGTTAGGACCGGGCGAGGTGGCATTTATTACCCCAGAGGGCGTGGAGACGCTGGTAGAGCCGGGTAAGGAGATGAAGATTTGTTCTTTCCTGTGGGTGTACTACGGGTATCCTACCTCTTCCTATGAAGGAATAAACGTAGAAGAGATGCGTTATAAATGTGGAAGTATGCTGGCGAAGCGGGACGGGGGAAGTGTGCATCCGGACATTGTGGCAGGAGTACCGGATTCAGGAGTAGCTCATGCCATCGGGTATGCCAACGAGTCCGGCATTCCCTATGCAAGGCCATTCATCAAATATACACCGACATGGCCTAGGTCTTTTATGCCTACAAATCAGAGTCAGAGAGACTTAATTGCACGCATGAAGCTGATCCCAGTGCAGGCGTTGATTGAGAATAAGAAGCTGCTCTTGATCGATGATTCTATCGTGAGGGGGACTCAGCTTCGCGAAACAACAGATTTCCTTTACAAGAGTGGGGCTAAGGAGGTTCATGTCCGCCCGGCGTGCCCGCCGCTTGTGTATGGTTGTAAATTTTTGAATTTCTCTCGGTCAAAGTCGGAGCTTGATCTGATTACGAGACGTATTATACAGGAGAAGGAAGGAGAAAATTGTTCGAAAGAAGTATTGGAAGAATATGCGAACCCAGATTCTTGCAAGTACGCTGAGATGGTGGAAGAGATCCGAAGAATACAGAATTTCACCACGCTGAGGTTCCACAGGCTGGACGATCTTATTGCATCCATCGGGCTGGAGCCCTGCAAGGTGTGCACGTATTGCTTTAACGGTAAGGAATAACACCGGGGCACGCAGGGAAACCGATGGGGGAGTAAACAGTAAAATAAGGGGAAAGGACAGAAAATCAGAAAAAAATAATCGGAAAGAAGGGATTCATTATGTCAGAAGAACAGAACACAAACGGATGCACGGAGGAATCCTGCGCGGGCTGTGCTCATGCAGACTCCTGTGCGAGCAAAAAGGCAGATTTCCGTGAGCCTGCGAATCAGTATTCTGCCATTAAGCGGGTGATCGGTGTAGTAAGTGGCAAAGGCGGTGTCGGAAAGTCTCTCGTAACAGCGTCTCTTGCCAGAAAGATGAGAGAGAGGGGATACACGGTAGGGATCCTTGATGCGGATATCACAGGCCCGTCCATCCCAAAGATGTACGGCATTCATGAGAAAGCAAGAGGGACAGAGGACAGCATATTACCCTGTATTGCTAAAGATGAAACACGGATTATGTCTGTCAATCTCCTTTTGGAGGACGAGGATGCTCCAGTTATCTGGAGGGGACCGATTATCGCCGGCGTGGTGAAGCAGTTTTGGACAGATGTTATGTGGGGAGATATCGACTATCTGTTTGTGGATATGCCTCCGGGAACAGGCGATGTGCCGCTGACAGTGTTCCAGTCGCTCCCGGTGGACGGAGTAGTCATCGTGACGTCTCCGCAGGATCTGGTGCAGATGATTGTGAAGAAGGCGGCAAACATGGCGGAGCAAATGAATATTCCAGTGCTGGGTATTGTGGAGAATTATAGTTATGTGAAATGTCCGGACTGCGGAAAAGAAATCAAGATATTTGGCGAGAGCCATATTGACGAAGTGGCGGAGGGGATGGGAGTGCCTGTGCTTGGGAAAATGCCCATCGACGCAAAACTAGCCCAGATTGTGGAAGAAGAGAAATTTTACGAAGCACAAAACCCATATCTGGAAGATATGGAATTATGAGGTGTTTTCGGACAGATTAGGAGGAGAGAACAGTGACCGGTGAGAAGATCAGGATATGGGAGGTTGGAGAGTACAGTTACCCCGGAGCATATGGTTTTGTTCCTTTTATGGTAAGCTATATTCATGACGATGATGAGATACGGCCGGGCATGCTGATAGCGCCGGGTGGCGCATATCGATATGCCTCTCCTTCAGAAGCGCACCTTCCGGCGATGCAGTTCTACCGTGGGGGCTACAATGTATTCGTACTGGCATACACGGTCAACTATCTGAACAAGCCGCTGAAGCTTCAGCCTTTGCATGATATTGCGAGGGCAGTCAGGATCGTGAGAAAGAACTGCAAAAAGTACCATATTGATCCCCAAAAGCTTGCTATGTGCGGTTTTTCAGCGGGAGGGCATCTGTGCGCCTCACTGTGCGTCCACCATAAAGATATCCATGACCCGGACGCGGCATATGACGAGGTAGCGGTCCGCCCGAATGCGGCGTTGCTCTGTTATCCAGTGATTACATCTGGGGAATATGCGAATCAGGAGTCCTTTCGGGCGTTGCTAGGAGAAAATCCGGACCCGGAGGAGCTGGAATACATGTCATTGGAAAAGCATGTGAACGGAGATGTGCCGCCTTGTTTTATCTGGCAGACTGTGACAGATGCTTCTGTTCCCGTAGAGAATAGTTATCTCTTTGCGGGCGCGTGCAAGGAGGCAGGCGTTCCCTATGCACACCATGTATTTTCAAGGGGAAGGCATGGGATGTCCGTGGCCACGGAAGAATGGCTTGAACGTGACTTTGGACAGCCGTATACACTGGAACAGATCCGCCTTCTGGCAGAGGCAGTGCGTGCGGGGAAAACGTCTCTTCCGTCGGAGGCGGCAGAAGAGATCTTAAGAGAGCACGAGTTGGATGGGTCGAAAAAAGAGAAATGGAGCGCTGCGGAGAAAGAGCAGATTCGGAACGATATGTATGAGGTTACAAACTGGCGGGAACTTGCAAAACGGTGGCTTGCGCGGACTCTGGATCTGAGTACGTTATAGACAGGATATGCCACAGATAATTTGCGGAGGAGAAAAGGATGAGAATATTGTTTATCCGGCACGGAGACCCGGATTATGTGAATGATACTCTTACAGAGAAAGGACGCAGGGAGGCAGAGGCACTTTCGCTTAGAGCAGAGGCGCTGAATATGGGAACTTGTTTTGTCTCGCCTCTTGGCAGGGCGCGGGATACGGCGGCGTACAGTTTAAAGAAACTGGGGTGCAGCGCTAAGACGTTGGATTGGCTAGAGGAGTTCCCTGCGAGAATCGACCTAAACCGGGCGGCTCATCTTCAGGAAGCATATCCATCCGCGGAGAAGGAGAAGGGTATCTATGTACCGCGGATTGTCTGGGATGTGGCGCCTTCTTACTGGATGACACACGAAGATTGTATGGACAGTGTGAAATGGCGAGACTGTGATATCTGCCATAATTCGGATGCTGTGGAAGTTTATGACAGTGTTGTGAAAGCTTTTGACGATTTTCTTGCCCAGAGAGGCTACAGGCGGGAGGGGATCGGTTACCGTGTAGAGAAAGAAAGCGCGCAGACTTTCACGTTTTTCTGTCATTTCGGGATTACATGTGCCCTTTTGGCACATCTGTGGGGGCAGTCGCCTTTCGCCATGTGGCAGAATCTTGCTCTGGCTCCCACTTCGGTGACAGAGATCGTGACAGAGGAGAGACAGCAGGGATACGCATGTTTCAGGGGGCTGAAGATCGGGGATGTATCTCATCTTACTATGAGTGGAGAACCGATATCATTTGCGGCAAGATTTTGCGAAGTGTACAGCGATATGAGCCAGAGGCATTAAGCCTGCATAGAATAATAGAAAGAAATAAGGAGTTCTTTCTGTTATGGCATTTGAGACATTTCAAAGTGTGGAGGGAATTATAAGCGGGATCAACAGAGGCGATTCCTGTTGTTCCATGGTGGTGTCCTTGATTAGCAATTCTAATATTGTAAATGTAGTCGTCACGGGGGAGACGGTCGTAGTCGACAACGTCCGTCTGCGCCCGGGGATGAGAATTGCTGCGTTTTATGATGCGAATCTTCCGACCCCGGCAGTGTTTCCGCCCCAGTACCGGGCAGAGCTGGTGACGACTCTCAGGAGAAACCAACAGGTGAAGCTGGATTATTTTGACGACAGCCTGACTTCATCTGACAATTCACTGAGGCTGAATATCGGCCCCACGACAAACATTGTGACGTTGAATGGGCAACAGTATACATGCAGTCCGGAAAACATGGAGCTACTCGTTTATTACACGACAGCAACGTTCAGTATCCCGGCTCAGACGACGCCTCAGCGAGTGATCGTATTGTGTGAATATTAGTCCGCTGTCAGGGGAGGACGGACAGAAAACAGGGAGGATACATGGCATGTGGGCTGTATTCTCCCTGTTTCATAGAAAAGCGCCGGTGCATTAAAAATCAGGCGTTCTCTTTGGATACCGGGTTCGATTCCATTATCTGGGAAAGACGGACATAAAATGTGCTCAGAGCTTCACAGTGCCGGTTCGAGATCGGACATATGAAAGAGAGGAGCCTGTCAGTGGAAATCATATCCTCGGGAGAATATACAATATAGTCATACATGTATTTTAGGAATTCTTTATTTGTTGGTTTCTTATGCCGTTTAGTCTTGTTGAAGATAACTTCAAGCAGTTCCGTGTTATGTGAGTCCCAGACAGCATTTACAATGGTTCTTATATTTTTCTCTACACAGCTCCAGTTTGTGTGATAATGTTCGGCAATATCCAGGTATAAGGACTTGGTGATATATTCCAACCGTCCGGGATCTTCCGTTATGAGAAGAAGACCATATACGACATAGCTGTGTCCTGTGTATGAACGGTTTACTCCAAAAGAATCCAGAATATTGACTATTATTTTTTCATAATTCATTCGTATGCCCCTCTCCAATTTGAGCAACCTGTTCTTCAGCACACCTATAATATCGTAAATTGACGAAAATTGACATACAACAAAAATCGTTCGATATTTTTCGACCTTTAAAGTCGAAAAATATAGTTATGATTCTATTTGTAAAGTGCTGCAAAGGCTGTTTGAAATTTTAGGGTTTTCTTTTTCTATTTCTTCTGATATAATTAAAAACCGTGGATGCCTCTTAGCGAGGGATGCCACGCTGAATGGAGACGTATCGAAGTGGTCATAACGGGGCGCACTCGAAATGCGTTTGCCCTCCGGGGCACGAGGGTTCGAATCCCTCCGTCTCCGCTCAAAAATCCGGTCCTCAAGCGGATTGCTGCTTGAGGGCTTTTCTAATTTATTCTATTCCACATGAATCCTCAGTAAACATTGATTTTTTTGTGGTTTGAGGTACAATTATAACATATATTTGCGTCTATACAAAAACGGGGGATATAAATGAACTTGAATATTGAATGCTAGTATTCAATGAAAGAAATCTGAGAATATCTCAGCGACAGCCGTGACAACGTTTTCGCTAGAGCCCGGAAAGTTTTCCTCCCTCCAAGCGATTCATAAATATTTATTTGATGAGATTTACGACTTTGCAGGTGAAATCAGAACAGTGAACATCGCAAAGAGTAATTTCCGTTCTGCGCCTGTTATGAAAGGTATCGACCACAGTTACTATTACGAGGGATATACGGCCTTTAAAGCAGAAGGATTGTAAAAAATTTAGGAAATGGTTTGCATTCCCAATTGGGCAACCCCATAGGGATGGGAATTTCTATTTTGAAAAAAATATCCGCAAGGTTATATTGCGTGAGCGGTTCGTAGAGCGAAGCCGCGATGCAATATAGTCCTGCGGACATTTTATATTCTAATCATCCTCTTCCGTCTGTACGGAGTAGGTCTGTCTCTTTCTTGCCATCTCATCGCTTTCCAGATACTCGTCGTATGTGGTGATTTTGTCGATAAGCTGTCCGCCCGGAACGATCTCCATGATACGGTTAGCAGTCGTCTGCACGATCTGGTGGTCTCTGGATGTGAAGAGCAGTACGCCCGGGAATTTAATCAACCCGTTGTTAAGGGCAGTGATTGCCTCCATATCAAGATGGTTGGTGGGCTCGTCAAGAAGGAGCACATTCGCGCCGGATATCATCATCTTAGAGAGCAGGCAGCGTACTTTTTCCCCGCCGGAGAGCACTTTGAGCTTCTTGACGCCGTCCTCGCCGGAGAAGAGCATGCGCCCCAAGAATCCGCGGACATAGGTTACATCCTTTTCCTCGGAATACTGGGTCAGCCACTCTGTAATATTGTAGTCGCTGTCAAATTCCCCGCCAAAGTCTTTCGGGAAATATGCCTGAGAGGTTGTGACGCCCCATTTGTATGTTCCTTCGTCCGGCTCCATCTCCCCGATCAGGATCTTAAAAAGAACCGTCTTAGCCAGCTCGTTTCCACCAACGAAAGCAACCTTATCGTCGTGACCGAGAGTAAAACTAATATTATCCAATATCTTCTCGCCGTCGATCGTCTTGGAAAGACCCTCCACGGTGAGCACTTCATTTCCGATTTCGCGGTTCGGGCGGAAGTCGATATAAGGATACTTCCTGCTGGATGGTTTGATCTCGTCGAGCTGAATTTTCTCGAGGGCGCGCTTTCTGGAGGTCGCCTGCTTGGATTTGGAGGCATTGGCGCTGAATCTTGAGATAAACTCTTGAAGTTCCTTGATCTTCTCTTCTTTCTTTTTGTTAGCTTCCTTCATCTGGCGGATAAGAAGCTGGCTGGATTCATACCAGAAATCATAGTTTCCGGCATAAAGCTGGATCTTGCCGTAGTCAATATCCGCAATCTGCGTACACACTTTGTTTAAAAAGTAACGGTCATGGGATACAACGATGACGGTATTGTCAAAGTTGATGAGGAACTCCTCAAGCCATGCGATGGCATCCAAGTCAAGATGGTTGGTGGGCTCGTCAAGGAGCAAGATGTCCGGGTTGCCGAACAGCGCCTGTGCAAGCAGTACTTTTACTTTCTCCGGGCCTGTCAGGTCCTTCATATATTTGTAGTGGAGATCAGTCGCGATCCCGAGTCCGTTTAAGAGGGAGGCGGCGTCAGACTCTGCTTCCCATCCGTTCATTGTAGCGAATTCCGCCTCAAGCTCACTGGCACGGATGCCGTCCTCATCGGTAAAATCTTCCTTGGCGTAGATCACTTCTTTTTCCTTCATGATCTCATACAGCCTTGCGTTTCCTATGATGACAGTATCCAGCACTGGGTATTCGTCATATTTAAAGTGATCCTGCTGAAGGAAAGAAAGACGTTCCCCCGGAGTGATGGCAATATCACCCTTCGTCGGCTCAAGCTGGCCAGAGAGAATCTTTAAGAACGTGGATTTTCCCGCGCCGTTGGCACCGATCAGGCCATAGCAGTTGCCCTCTGTAAATTTAATGTTGACGTCTTCAAAGAGCGCTTTTTTTCCTACGCGCAGCGTTATATTGTTTGCACTGATCATTATCCTATCTCCTTATATATTGTGAAACTTATGAACCAACGCTTATATTAACAGGGATAACAAAAAAACGCAAGGTTAAAGGAAAGTAAAAAAGAGAAGTTTCGGTTCCCCAAAAGAGAAAAAAGTTATATAATGATAAGGTAATGCCAATATATGCGGATACTCTCCGGTATCTGGCATTGAGATGAAACTATTTGTAGGAAAAGAGGTCGTCTATTATGGATATAAAAAAAGCGACTCTTGTCTTGGAGGGAGGCGCCACCAGAGGAGTATTTACATCGGGCGTACTGGACTTCATGATGGAGAAAGAATTGTACCTGTCCCATGTGATCGGAGTGTCCGCGGGCGCGTGTAATGCAGTGGATTATGTATCGAGGCAGCCGGGCAGAACAAGGGACTGTATGATACCGACAGATAAGAGTGGAAACTATTATTACGGGGTGCGTGACTTTGTGAGGCAGAAAAGTTTTATGAACATGGATCTGATCTTTGATAAGTTTCCAAATGAAATATTTCCCTTTGATTTTGAGACGTATTTTAATTCAGAGATAGAGTGTGAGCTTGTCACTACCAACTGTCTGACTGGGCAAGCGGAGTACATGACGGAGAGAAGAGATCGGAACCGGCTCATGAAGATATGCAGAGCTTCCAGCAGCATGCCCCTTCTGACTCCTATCGTGAATATTGATGGAACGCCGTATCTGGACGGCGGGCTTGCGGATTCTGTGCCCATTGACAGAGCGAGGAAACTTGGGAACGAAAAGATCATAGTCGTTCTGACAAAGAACAAGGGTTATCGGAAAAAAGTCGTGTCGCCTGCTATGCAGAGGCTATATAAGAGAGCGTACAAATCTTATCCTAAACTGATCCGTACCATATTTAGAAGGAGTTTTGAGTACAACAAGACGATGAATTATTTGGATCAGCTTGAGAAGAGCGGCGAGATCTTTGTGCTGCGCCCTCAGGTGAGTCCGGTGTCAAGGCTTGAGAGAAATACAGAGACGCTTCAGGCTTTCTATGAGCATGGATACCACTATATGGAAAGAAAAATGGACGATATGATAAGATATCTGGAGAAGTAATGAGGAGGAAACACTATGGGGAAATCAGAAGTTCTCGACTATACGCAGAACAGGGAATTATCATGGCTTCGGTTCAACGAGAGGGTGCTGGAGGAAGCGAGAGACGAGAAGACTCCCTTGATGGAGAGGATGAAATTCGTCGCGATTTTTACCAGCAATCTGGACGAGTTTTTCATGATTCGCGTAGGAAGCCTTTATGATATGGCGGCTCTGGATGGGAAAAAGACCGACAGCCGTTCCGGCATGACGCCCAGACAGCAGCTAGAGGCGATTTACCGGGCTATAGCTCCGCTTTACAAGGAGAGAGATAAGACTTATGCCGAGATCAAAAAGCAGCTCACGCCTTATGGAGTGTGCGGGCTTGGGTTTAAGGAACTTGAGCAGCAGGAGAAGAAGTATGTGAAGAAATACTTTAAAGAACAGATTCTTCCAGTGCTGTCTCCTCAGATTGTGGACGCGAACCATCCATTTCCGCATCTTCTCAATAAGGAGATCTATGTTGTGGCCCAGTTGAAGCAGGATGGGAAATCCATGCTGGGCATTGTGCCCGTGCCGCAATATATAACTGATGTGCTTTATCTTCCGGGAAATGACGTGCGTTACATCCGCATGGAAAAAGTGATTATGGAGTATCTGGAACTTGTATTCGAGCAGTATGAGGTGTCGGAGAAAAATTATATTTGTGTGACAAGAAATGCGGACATTTCACCGGATGATGAACTATATGCGGATAATGGCGATTTCCGCCGTATCATGCAGGAGACGCTGCATAAAAGGCGCAGAATGGCGGTTGTACGACTTGAGACAGCCTCTCCCTTAAGCAAGGAGATGGAAAAGTATTTCTGCGAAAAGTTCAAGATTACCTCTGAGTGCATTTTCCGCACAAAGATGCCCATGAAGCTGGGCTTCATCTTTGCCATTGCAGATAAGCTTCCAGAAACGATGAAGCGCTCTTTGATCAACAAGCCCTTTGCACCACAGCCCTCGGCATCTCTCGCAGAGGGAAGCGTCATGGAACAGGTGAAGAGAAAGGACGTGCTGCTGTCCTATCCATATGAAAGTATGGATCCGTTCCTGCAGCTTATTAAGGAGGCGGCGTCAGACCCGGATGTTATGACGATTAAGATCACAATCTACCGTCTGGCCAAGAAGGCGAGGCTTGTGGAATACCTGTGCGCCGCAGCGGAGAACGGCAAGGAGGTAACCGCTCTTATTGAACTGAGGGCGCGTTTTGACGAGCAGAATAATATCGACTGGTCTGAGCGGATGGAAGAGGCCGGATGCAGGGTAATTTATGGGTTTGAGGGATACAAGGTGCACTCTAAGATCTGTTTGATCACATACAGAAATAAAAATGAGATCCGTTATATCACTCAAGTCGGAACAGGAAATTACAATGAAAAGACAGCGAAGATGTACACAGATTATTCGCTGATGACTTCCAATCAGGAGATCGGAGAGGACGCGGCGGTATTTTTTAAGAACATGTCTATCAGCAATCTGGACGGGGTGTATAATCATCTGATTGTATCCCCCACGAGCCTGAAACAAAAAGTGCTCGCCCTGATGGACGAGGAGATTGCGAAAGGAGAGAACGGGCGCATCATCATGAAGATGAACTCTGTGACGGATATGGATTTTATCCGCAAAACTGCTGAGGCATCTCAGGCAGGAGTGAAAGTGGATCTGATTGTACGGGGAATCTGCTGTATTCTTCCGGGCATACCGGGCAGGACAGAGAACCTTCATGTCACTAGTATTGTGGGCCGGTATCTGGAGCACCCAAGAGTCTTTGTATTTGGGGCGGGAGCGGATGCTAAAGTATATATTGGCTCTGCAGATATGATGACAAGAAATACTGAGAACCGTGTGGAAGTCGCCTGCCCGATCTATGACAGCGGGATCAGAAGGAGGCTGATCCGAGATCTGCAAGTGATGCTTTCTGATAATGTCAAGGCAAGACGGATGGGCAGCGACGGTACTTACCGAAAAAAGAAGCAGGATGGGGAGCTGGTTAACGCGCAGGAGATATTTATGAGAGATGCTCTCAATGCTAGAAGGCCATCTGTCATGGCGGCAAAGCCAGAGAAAACATCAATATTTGCCAAAGTGAGAAAGATCTTCCGCAAAAGGGTGGATCATTAAAAATATTAAATCAATACAAGGAGGAAACCGGAATGGAAGAAAACAAAGTCACAGGATTCGGCAGGACAAAAAAAGGGGAAGAGGCACACCTGTATCTGCTGGAGAACAAAAATGGAGTGAAGGCATACCTCACAGATTACGGCGCGGCTCTCGTGCGGCTTCTTGTGCCGGATAAGAATAATGAGCTGCGGGATGTGGTGCTGGGTTATGACGACACAGCAGGCTATGAGCAGGGGGACGTTTTCTTTGGCGCTACCGTGGGACGCAACGCCAATCGCGTTGGCGGCGCCCATGTAGAAATCGCGGGCAAAGTATACAAGCTGGAGAAAAATGATAACGACAATAATCTCCACAGCGGAACTCATTATTACAATAAGCGGCTGTGGGATGTAGTAGAACAGGCGGACGATCATGTCGCCTTTGTCCTCCACAGTCCGGACGGGGATCAGGGATATCCGGGAGCTTTCGACATGCACGTGACATACACGTTAGATGACAGCAATGAGCTGACAATCCACTATGTGGCCGTTCCAGATCAGGACACTGTCATCAATATGACGAACCACAGCTATTTTAACCTAAACGGTCATGCAAGCGGAACCGTGCTCGGACATAAAGTGACGGTGAACGCAGATTCATTTACTCCCGCGGACGCTTATTCCATTCCGACAGGTGAGATCAGGAGCGTGGAGGGAACTCCTATGGATTTCCGTTCTGGAAGAGTGCTGGGGGATGATATTGATACAGATTATGAACCCCTTCGTTTTGGGTCAGGTTACGATCACAACTGGGTGTTGAAAAATGAAGGAAGATTTGATAAAGTAGCGGAAGTGGCATCAGAAGAGAGCGGGATTGTCATGGAAGTATATACTGATCTCCCGGGCGTTCAGATCTACACAGCGAACTTTGTAGACGGCGAGCCGGGGAAGGACGGGGCGTCTTACATAAAGAGGAGCGCTGTGTGCCTTGAGACACAGTATTTCCCAGATGCTGTCCATCATGAGAATTTTCCGCAGCCGCTGTGCAGAAAAGGGGAAAAATATGATACCCGCACAGCTTACCGTTTTCTGACGCGCGGATAGTACGGGAAAATCAGGAAGGGGCGGACAAAGGCGATCTGCCCCGCCGTTTTACAAAGGGGTACGGCTAAAATAACATATGGGAAAATCAGTGTATATCGCGGAGAAGCCCAGCGTGGCTCAGGAATTCGCAAAGGCATTAAAACTGAACACAAGAAGGAAAGACGGATATCTGGAGTCCGATGAAGCCATTATTACATGGTGCGTGGGTCATCTTGTGACCATGAGCTATCCGGAAGAGTATGACCCGGCGCTGAAGAAATGGAGTCTTCAGACGCTTCCGTTCATACCGGAGGAATTTAAGTATGAGGTAATCCCAAATGTAGCAAAACAGTTTCAGACTGTAAGCTTCATTCTGAACAGGGAGGATGTGGACACCATCTATGTGTGCACCGATTCAGGGCGTGAAGGAGAGTATATCTACCGTCTTGTGGAGCAGGAGGCTCATGTGACCGGAAAGAAACGGCGGAGAGTGTGGATCGACTCTCAGACGGAGGAGGAGATCTTAAGAGGAATCCGCGAGGCAAAAGACCTGTCCGAGTATGACAACTTAAGTGCTTCTGCTTACCTCAGGGCCAAGGAGGACTATCTGATGGGAATCAATTTCTCTCGTCTTCTCACCTTGAAATACGGAAACAGTATCTCTGGTTATCTCAACACAAAGTATGCGGTGATCTCCGTGGGCCGCGTTATGACCTGTGTGCTGGGTATGGTGGTGCGCAGAGAGCGTGAGATACGGGAGTTTGTAAAAACACCGTTCTATCGGGTGGTTAGTATGATTGACGCGTCGGGACACACATTCGAAGGAGAATGGCGCGCTGTGAAGGGATCCAGACATTTTGAAGCTTTTGAACTTTACAAAGAGAACGGATTCAAGGAGAGAAAAAAGGCGGAAGAACTGGTATCCTATCTCTCAGAAGAACAACCGCTTCAGTGTACGGTGGAGTCTGTGGAAAAGAAAAAGGAAAAGAAAAATCCCCCTCTTCTCTATAATCTGGCGGAACTTCAGAACGACTGTTCCAAAAGGTTTAAGATTAGTCCCGACGAGACCCTGCGCATTGTGCAGGAACTTTATGAGAAGAAGCTGGTGACTTATCCGAGAACAGATGCGAGAGTGCTGTCCACCGCGGTGGCGAAGGAGATCAGCAGGAATTTAAACGGCCTGTCAAAATATTCCATGTCAGCGCCTTATCTTCAGGATATCCTTTCATTCGGAAGCCATAAGGGACTGGAAAAGACAAGATATGTCAATGACAAACAGATCACGGATCATTACGCTATCATTCCTACGGGGCAGGGCTTGGGTGCGCTAAGTTCCCTGTCTGGCACATCCCATAAAGTATATGATCTGATTGTCCGGCGCTTCTTAAGTATTTTCTATCCGCCTGCTGTATACCAGAAAGTAGCGGTCATATCTAAGATGCGAGGGGAAAGCTTCTTTTCCAGCTTCAAGGTGTTGGTGGAAGAGGGGTACTTGAAGGTAGCAGGAATCCCTCAGGGGAAGCGTCCTTCGCAGACCATCAAAGAGACAGCAGACGCGGAAGGAGACGGATCCGAGGGCGATGCGCCGGATACAGAGAGCGGCGTGGAACAGGCTTTGGATACTGCTCTGTTTGAAGTCATCAACACCCTGAAAAGGGGGACGGTTCTTCCGGTTAGATCACTGGAGATCAAGGAAGGGGAGACTTCCCCTCCGAAAAGGTATAATTCCGGATCTATCATCCTTGCCATGGAGAACGCCGGACAACTGATCGAGGATGAGGAGTTAAGGGCGCAAATCAAAGGAAGCGGTATCGGAACCAGCGCCACAAGAGCAGAGATCTTAAAGAAGCTCATCCACATTAAATATCTTGCTCTGAATAAAAAGACACAGATCATCACGCCCACCCTTCAGGGAGAGATGGTGTACGATGTAGTGGACAATTCCATCAAGTCACTGTTAAACCCAGAGCTTACCGCGAGCTGGGAAAAAGGGCTTACCTATGTGGCTGAAGGGACAATCACAACCGATGAATATATGAAGAAACTGGACGATTTTATTACCAGAAGGACAGTAGGTGTGAAAGGACTCAACAATGAATATCAGTTAAGAGCCTGCTACGATAAGGCGGCGGGTTTTTATAAAAAAGCCGGAAGAGGCAGAAAAGGAGACAAATAAATGGAAGCATTGACAGTAAAAGAACTCTACACGCTGGAGGAGACGATTGCAAAGGACATTTTTGACGGGGTGACCTACCCGTGGGAAGTGTTGCCGAAGATCAGTTCATTTATTGTGGACTTGGGAAACAGTTTAAGCAGTGATGAGTATGAGAAACGTGGGGAGAATGTCTGGGTCGCAAAATCCGCAAAGGTGGCTCCTACGGCATTTATCAACGGTCCCGCAATCATCGGAAAAGAGGCGGAGGTGCGTCACTGCGCGTTTATCCGCGGCAATGCCATTGTAGGGGAAGGCGCGGTTGTGGGAAACTCCACAGAGCTGAAAAATGTGATCCTGTTTAACAAAGTACAGGTTCCCCATTATAACTATGTGGGAGATTCTATTCTCGGATACAAGTCCCACATGGGAGCGGGATCCATCACTTCCAATGTAAAATCGGACAAAAAACTGGTAGTTGTAAAGACTCCCGAGGGAAATATTGAGACTGGAATGAAAAAGTTTGGCGCCATGTTAGGCGATGAAGTGGAAGTGGGCTGCGGCAGCGTCCTCAATCCGGGAACTGTTGTGGGAAGCCACAGTAATATCTATCCCCTTTCTTCCGTGCGTGGATTCGTGCCGGGCAACAGCATCTATAAAAAACAGGACGAAGTCGTCACAAAGAGGGAGAACTAATATGAAACAGATTGGCTTTATCGGGGTAGGGATTATGGGGAAATCCATGGTCCGCAACCTTATGAAAGCAGGATATGAACTTCACATCTATGCGCGGACAAAGGGAAAAGTGGAGGATGTAGTCAGTGAGGGCGCTGTTTTCCATGAAACCATATCGGCCTGCGTGAAGGGAAGAGACGCAGTGATCACCATCGTGGGATTTCCGCAGGATGTGGAGGAAGTATATTTTGACAGCGGGAATATCTTGGATAGTGTGGATGAGGGCACTTATCTGATTGATATGACAACAACCAGTCCCATGCTGTCAGAGAAGCTGTACGAAGAAGGAACAAAGCGGGGCCTGCACGTGCTGGACGCTCCGGTGACTGGCGGAGATACAGGGGCGAAGTCAGGAACTCTTTCTATCCTTGTGGGAGGGGACAGAGAAGATTACGAGGCATGCCGTCCTCTGTTTGAGGCGATGGGCTCAAATATCAATTATGAGGGAAAAGCAGGATGCGGGCAGCACTGTAAATTGGCAAATCAGATCATGATCGCGGGAACGCTCTCTGGTGTTTGTGAGGCAGTCACTTACGCAAAAGAGAAGGGGCTTGACATGGAAACTTTTATGTGCTCCGTCTCCACAGGAGCCGCGGGAAGCAAGCAGCTGGATCTCTACGGTCCGAAGATCATCAGCGGGGATTATGCTCCGGGCTTCTTTATTAAGCATTTTATCAAAGACATGAAGCTGGCGCTTATTGAGGCGAACAAAAGCGGCCTTGACTTGGGAGTACTTAGTCAGGTGCTGGCGAATTATGAAGAGCTGGAAGCAGAAGGCGGGGGCGATCTGGGGACACAGGCGCTCATTAAGTTTTATGATGAGGATCACAGGTACAGCGGGGAAGAGTAACTGGATGGACTGAATTCGCCCCGGATCGGGAAGTCAGCAGTTTTTCCGCTGTATTTCTTGTAATATCAGGTATTGACAATAAAAAGATTATACCGTATTATTGTATTAAATTAGTGATACAATAATACGGGCTTTTCTTTGCCCGCAGACAGGAGGCAATCGTATGTTAGAGATACAGGGGCTTAGTAAGTCATACGGAAAAAATCTTGCGGTGGACAATGTGAGCTTTACCGTGCCAGACGGACAGATCGGGATCCTTCTAGGACCAAACGGCGCAGGAAAATCCACAATTATCAAAAGTATTGCAGGTCTACTCAGATATAAAGGCGTTATCCGTATACAGGGGATTCCGGCAAGACAGATGGAAGCGAAAAAGGTGTTCGCTTATGTGCCGGAGATACCGGCAATGTTTGATGCGCTGACTGTGAGGGAACATATCGAATATGTAAGGATGGCGTACAGTAGCGACATCACGGACGAGGAAATTGAGGAAATCCTAAAGGCGTTCGAGATGGAGGATAAGCAGGATAAACTGGGAAATGAACTATCCAAGGGAATGATGCAGAAAGTGAGTATTTGTTGTGCGTTGGCGGTGAAACCGAAGGTGATTCTTCTAGACGAGCCGATGGTGGGTCTCGACCCCGCCGCCATCAAGATGCTCAAAGAAGTGGTTCTGAAGCTGAGAGATCAGGGCGTCACCGTTCTCATCAGCACACATATGCTGGAGATGGTAGAGGAACTTTGGGAAATCATGTTTGTGATGGAGAAGGGACATATTGTCGGCTCCTACACGAAATCTGACGCAGAGGGCAAGGATCTGGATGAGCTCTTCTTCGCGATGACGGGCGGTGATAAGCAATGAAAGCGCTAATCTATCTTACGAAACGAAGCTTTATCAATAATATAAAGAAGGCTGTGAAAAAGCCCACTACTTTGATCGCTTTGATATTCGGCGTGGTATACGCTATTTTTATTCTTTTTTCATTGGCTACTTTGGTGATGAGCGTACGGATTGATTCTGTGAGGGGTCTTATGATTATCCTGACAGCGATCAGCATTTATCTGACTCTTGGAAATTTTATGGCGTATTCTTCGAGGAAAGGGATTCTGTTCCGTCCTGCCCATGCGCATTTTGTGTTTACCGCACCGATTGACCCGAAACTAGTGCTGGTTAACGGCGGATGGATGAACTACATTATGTACGTTGCCATATGGATCGTGATTGCTGTGGGAGGAGTGACTGTATTCCAAGTGGAACTGTGGAGGATGTTCTTTCTTCTTTTGGCGGGGCTGGTGCTGGAAATCGCCCTTGAGGTATCCATCATGGTGTTCCTTTATACGAACGATCATCTGCCGCAGAAACTGATGAGCGGGATCCGCTGGTTTATCAAGATCTTTTTGGCGGCGTTTACTCTTCTGATCGTGCTGTATTTCAGAAGAAACGGAATGTCTGTGGAATCGGTTTTTGCGTTTATTGACTGGAAGGTTCTTCAGATCATCCCGGTGATTGGATGGCAGATTGCGGCGTACCGTCTGATCCTGCTTGGACCGGATACGCTCAATGTCATTTGCGCGGCGCTCTATGTCATCTTTGTAGTTGTGGCTGCGACAGCGTCGCTGCGCATGAGGTGCGAAGGCGGATACTATGAAGAAGCCGCGAAATTCGCAGATGATTATGCCGAGATCAGGCAAAAAAAGAAGAGCGGGGATCTGGATATGAATCTCGGTGGAAAGAAGAGAAAGTTCCGCCATGTCAAGGACCGCATTACCGGGCATGGGGCAAAAGCGATCTTTTACCGCCAGCTTCTAGAATATAAAAAAGAGAAGTTCTTTATCTTTTCGAAAGTGACACTCATTGCGGCTGCGATTGCGTTTATCTTCTCGTTTTCAATGCGGGATGCGGCCACCGAAGGAGACATGAGTGGACTGTTTCTTCTGGGAATCGTGGCATATATGTCACTTGTGATGAGCGGTTACATTGGAAAGTGGGAAACGGAATTAAAAAACCCGTATCTGTATCTCATTCCGGACACTCCCCTTAAGAAGCTTTGGTATGCCACGGTAATGGAGCATATAAAAGCACTGGCTGACGCATGCATCATCTGCATCCCAATCGGAATATTCTGGAAAGTGAATACCGTCTATATTATATACTGTATTCTTATTTATACAGTACTTCAGGCAGATCGTTTGTATACAAAGGTACTTGCCCAATGTCTCGTAGGAGAGGTGTTCGGTAAGACCGGGCAGGATATACTGAGGATGCTGATCCAGATGTTCCTACTAGGGTTCGGGGCGGGACTGGCGGTTTTGATCGGCATATTTGTTAATGTAAGCTTTATATACCCGTTACTTTTGGTCTATAGTATTGTGATTACAGTCGGGATGGGACTGCTGGCATCTTTGAGATTTGAGAGTATGGAGCAGCTTGCATAGAGCGAAAAAGGCTGCGTAGGAGAAATAAAATAAGAAAAAGATTGACACGGGCTTAGCGCTCGTGTTATTCTATGGTTAATTGCTTTAGCACTTTAAAGCGCAACGCTTTAAAGTGAATTAGCAAAAAAGGGGGGATCCGGACTGACAAAAAATGGAAAAAACCGTAAATGGAAGACCACGGGAATAAGAAACAAGAAAAGGAAGGATGAGAGTAAAAATGGGGATTAAACTTGTATTGCTTGTGATTTTCTTCGCGATAATGGTCGGAGTGGGGATTCATTCCAGAAAACATGTCACCAGCGTGGACGGATTCGTGCTTGGGGGAAGAACAGTGGGACCTTGGCTCACGGCGTTTGCGTATGGGACGTCCTATTTTTCCGCGGTGGTGTTTGTGGGATACGCAGGACAGTTCGGTTGGAAATACGGGATCGCCAGCACTTGGATCGGCATAGGAAACGCGGTTCTTGGAAGTCTCCTTGCATGGGTAGTGCTTGGCAGACGTACAAAAGTTATGACTCAGCATCTCAGTTCAAGGACAATGCCGGATTTTTTCGGAGAAAGATATGACAGCAAGGCGCTTAAAGTTATTTCTTCTATCATTGTGTTTGTATTCCTTATCCCATATACAGCGTCTGTTTATAATGGGCTCTCCCGTCTGTTTGAGATGGCGTTTCATATCCCGTATGCTTGGTGCGTGATCGTGATGGCGGTATTTACAGCTTTGTACGTGATATTGGGCGGATACATGGCGACCGCGATCAATGATTTTATTCAGGGAATTATTATGCTAGTAGGGATTGTGGCTGTGATTGCTGCTGTGTTGAGCGGACAGGGAGGATTTATGAATGCGATTGCCGAGATGGCGAAGATACCCAGCGATACAGCTGTAACGCAGGGGCAGCCAGGGGCGTTCACATCCTTTTTTGGACCGGACCCGCTGAACCTTCTCGGAGTTGTGCTTCTCACTTCTCTGGGGACATGGGGGCTTCCGCAGATGATTGGAAAGTTCTATGCAATCAAAGATGAAAAATCCATCAATACCGGAACAGTGATCTCTACGTTGTTTGCGGTCGTTGTGTCTGGCGGATGCTATTTTCTCGGAGGGTTCGGGCGCCTTTTTGACAGCCCGGTGATTTATGACGAGACGGGGGCGGTAGTGTATGATAGTATCATCCCACATATGCTCTCTGCCTTGCCGGATATATTGATCGGTATTGTAGTTGTGCTTGTGCTTTCGGCATCTATGTCCACCCTCTCTTCATTGGTGCTTACTTCCAGTTCGACCCTGACGCTGGATCTTATAAAAGATAATGTAGTGAAGAATATGAGTGAGAAAAAGCAGATTATCACGATGCAGGTATTGATCGTATTCTTTATTGTTGTCTCTGTAGTGATCGCTTTGGATCCGCCGACATTTATCGCGCAGCTCATGGGCATCTCATGGGGGGCGCTGGCCGGGGCGTTCCTTGCGCCGTTTCTCTACGGGCTGTACTGGAAGGGTGTGACCCGGGCAGGAGTATGGGCAGGATTTATCTCAGGAGTGGGAATCACTGTGTCGAATATGGTGATTGGATATATTGAATCTCCGATCAACGCAGGTGCGGTAGCAATGATTGCAGGGCTTATCGTCGTCCCGGTAGTCAGTCTAATCACGCCGCGGCTCAAGAAAGAGACAGTGAACCAGATATTTACATGCTATGAAGAGAAAGTAACGATCACGAAGAAACACTCCCTTCAAGAGTAGGGGCTCGTGAAAGAAAATATATCTTTCTTATATAGATAAACAGTTAAGAATATCTGAAATTCTACTTTCCATAACATATGATATCCGCAGAACTATGATTGTATTGTGGCTTTGGGACCGCAGGGTTCTACTTGCCGCTTGCGCAATATAGTTCTTCGGATATCTTCTTTTTTGACAAATTGGACAAGGAACTGCATTGTGCGAAAGCCTTTCTTCTCATAAGCCGTCCTGTAGATATGATTGATCAGCACTGTCACATAACACTCATGATCTGAGAAAAAACAATAAAAGTAAAATTGTATGGGAAAAAATACCTTATATGGTGTTGTATTTTCAGGAAATAATTATATAATAAAGGCATGCATAATTCCTAGTGAATTACTAGGAATTATGCTGGAAAATTATAATATAAAGGAGGAGATATCTATGGTAAATATACAAAAAGTGGCAGTGATTGGATGTGGGTTCGTGGGATCAACCATTGCGTATACATTGATGCAGAAAGGTGTATTCTCAGAGATGGTGCTTCTCGATGCTAATCATCCGAAGGCGGAGGGGGAGGCGATGGATATCAGCCATGGGCTGCCTTTTTCGCATGCAATGGATATTTACGCCGGAACATATGAGGATATCGCAGATGCATCTGTCATTATTATTACGGCGGGAGCGAATCAGAAACAAGGAGAGACTCGGCTGGATTTGGTACAGAAGAACGCGCGGATCATGAAGGCAGTCATCTCAGAGATCAAAAGGGTAGGGTGTGAAGGTATATTGATGATTGTGTCCAACCCTGTGGATATTCTGACGCATGTGGCTCTCAGGGAATCTGGGTTCCCCAAAGAGCGTGTCATCGGCTCCGGTACAGTTCTGGATACGGCAAGATTGAAATATCTTATCAGTGAGAAATTAAGTGTGGATAGCAGAAATGTTCACGCGTTCATTGCGGGCGAACACGGAGACAGTGAACTGGCAGTGTGGAGCTGCGCAAATATTTATGGCATTGGGCTGGAAGAATTTGCAAAAATGAAAGGGTACAGTGATTTTGAGCAAGAAAAGGAGAAGATATATTTTGCGGTGAGAGACAGCGCCTATGAGATTATTGACCGGAAGGGGGCAACTTACTATGGAATTGGTATGGCTGCGGCAAAAATTGCGGAGGCCATCGTCCGAGACAGCCATACAGTCGCTCCAGTCTCTGTTTCGTTAGAAGGTGAGTATGGACTGTCGGGGCTGTGCCTGAGTATCCCTTCTGTGATCGGACGGGGCGGGGCAGAACAGGTGCTGGAAATCAGCCTCAGCGAAGAGGAAAAGGAGAGGCTGGGAAGATCAGCGGATGAACTCAGGGAAGTGTTGGGAGAGATTGATTTTTAAAAAACAAGAACGTGGGTTTTGCCCGTTTTATCTAATATGCTTTTTAATTGCTTCAAAGCTCTCAGCACTGATTACATGCTCGATCCGGCAGGCGTCTTCGGCGGCAGTTTCCGGGTCAACGCCCAGACGTTCCAACCATGAGGAAAGGAGAGTGTGCCGCTCGTAGATGCGCTCTGCAATCTCTTTTCCCGATGCTGTAAGGGTGATGTATCCTTCAGGGGAGACGGTGATGTGGCCGTTTTCCCTGAGTTTTTTCATTGCCACGCTGACGCTGGGTTTTTTAAAATCAAGTTCTGTTGCGATATCTACAGAGCGCACAACAGGAAGTTTCCGGCTAAGGACAAGGATTGTTTCCAGATAGTTTTCAGCAGATTCATTTACATACATATTTCACACCTCGGTCATCAATTTGTACAGCATTTCCCATTTCTGAGAAATCATATTTCTTGATATTGTACCATAATCAAATAGCAACATCAAATCTCATTTTTATTTTCCTGTATGAAACGCATTTTTATTCTCTCTATGAAAAAAGAAATAAATACTTCTTGACAGAGCTCAAAAGTTAGCATATACTAACTATAGTATCAAGTGATAATAATGCTCATTTTGATTCACGGCATATAAACCAGAGAAGAAGTAGTATTTGAACGGTCAGGAGGCGGAGAATATGAATTTACTTGACGTAAAAGAAGGCGAAGAGCATATCATACAGAATATCAGAACCGATGATGAAGAAATGAAAGCGTTTTTGTTTTCTTTGGGCTGTTACAGCGGCGAACCGATCACGGTTATATCCCGTCTAAAAGGCGGATGCGTAGTCTCTATCAAGGACGGCAGGTATAATATCGATACTGATTTAGCGAAAGCTATTTCAATATAATAAAATGGTGATGTATTTCACTGTTTTTTTAAGTGCAATAGTTAGTTAAAGCTAATGTAAAGTAGGTTGAGCTAATCAATGTAATGAAGGAGGAGTTTGAGACTATGAGGATTGCTTTTGCAGGAAATCCGAACAGCGGGAAGACGACCATGTACAATGCGCTGACGGGAAGAAACGAGCGTGTGGGGAACTGGGCCGGAGTTACGGTCGAAAGAAAGGAAAGCCGAATAAAAAAGGCGTACTATGACGGGGAAGAGGAATTGGTGGCTGTAGACCTTCCGGGAGCCTATTCTATGTCTCCCTTTACCTCTGAGGAGAGTATAACAAGTAGCTACGTAAAAAATGAGGCTCCAGATGTGATCATCAACATTGTTGACGCCACGAATTTAAGCAGAAGCCTGTTCTTCACTACGCAGCTTCTGGAATTAGGGGTTCCGGTTGTGGTAGCCTTAAATAAGAGTGATATCACAGACAAGAAAAAGACAGAGATCAATGAGGAACTTTTGTCAGAGAAGCTGGGATGCCCAGTTGTTAAGACTGTTTCTACATCTTCGGGACATGAAGGGCTGAAAGAAGCTGTAAACGCGGCGGTGGCTTTGTGTGGAAAGGAGCAGAAAGCGCCCTATGTTCAGGCGGAGATTGACCTGAAGGACAAAAACGCTGTAGAGGCTGCCGACAGAAAACGCTTTGAGTTTGTCAATGGTATTGTCAAACAGGCGGAGAAGAGAAAAGTGTTTACAAAAGACAGGAATATGCAGGATAAGATCGACAGCGTGCTCACCCATAAGATTGTCGGTATCCCGATTTTTGCGGCAGTCATTTTCCTTGTATTCTACATATCGCAGACTACGCTTGGGACATGGATTGCAGACTGGCTGGTGGGCTGGATTGAGACGTTCCAAGGTTGGGTCGGCGGATTGATGGAGAATAGCAACCCACTATTATATGCTCTCCTTGTTGATGGTATCATAGGAGGTGTCGGGGCGGTTATCGGGTTCCTCCCTCTGGTTATGGTGATGTATTTTCTTATCGCCCTTTTGGAAGATTGCGGTTACATGGCGCGCGCGACAGTTGTTCTTGATCCCATCTTTAAGAGGGTAGGCCTTTCCGGCAAGTCGGTGATCCCCATGGTTATCGGAACAGGGTGCGCGATTCCCGGGGTTATGGCATGCCGGACGATCCGAAATGAGAGGGAACGCAGGACAACGGCCATGCTTACGCCTTTTATGCCGTGTGGAGCGAAGATCCCTGTGATTGCGCTGTTTGCCGGAGCGTTTTTCGCTGATGCGTGGTGGGTATCGGCTACAATGTATCTGACAGGTATTGTGCTCGTGCTTTTGGGCGCTCTGCTTGTCAAGAAGATCACAGGGCAGAAGTACAGGAAATCATTCTTTATTATTGAACTGCCGGAATATAAGCTGCCGAGCTTAAAACGGGCGTGTGTATCCATGCTGGAGCGCGGAAAAGCATATATTATCAAAGCAGGAACGATCATTTTGGTGTGCAACACAGTTGTACAGATCATGCAGAGCTTTAACTGGCAGTTCCAGTTGGTGGAAGAAGGGATGGAAGGCACTTCTATCCTCGCCTCTATCGCTCATCCGTTTGCGATCTTGTTCATCCCGCTTGGATTCGGCGTATGGCAGCTTGCGGCGGCAGCGATTACCGGATTTATTGCGAAAGAGAACGTAGTAGGTACCTTGGCTGTTGTCTACGGTGTGACGAATCTGATTGATACGGATGAGTTCGCGCTTGTGGGAAGCGGAAATGAAGTGGCCATGGTTATGGGGCTTACCAAAGTGGCGGCGCTTGCTTATCTGATGTTTAATCTTTATACCCCGCCGTGCTTTGCAGCTCTGGGAGCGATGAATTCGGAGATGAAGAGCAGGAAATGGCTGTTTGGCGGCATCTGTCTTCAGCTTGCAACGGGCTATACAGTAGCATTTCTCGTGTACCAGATCGGTACGCTGATCACCACGGGATCTGTCGGAACCGCTTTTGTTCCCGGATTGATCGCAGTGCTTGTGTTTGCACTGATCATACTGTGGAGAATTCGCAAGTCGGATCAGGAATTTGCGGCAGCGTATAGTTTGCATTCATAGGTGTTTACAAAGATCTTCAACGGTGGGCAAAGTGCTATACTTTGCTCACCGATTGGCGTTAAAAAAGGAGTTGATATATGATGGCAGATGCAATCGTTCTGATTATTCTGGTGTTGGTTGTAGGAGGCGCGTCCGCCTATTTGATCCGGGCGAAGAAAAACGGAGTGAAGTGTGTCGGATGCCCGGCAGGGGGAAGCTGCCCGGGCAGTCAGAAGATGAAAAAGAAGAAGTTGGCCGGTTCGGTGATTGGAAGGAAGACGATACAGATCTCCGGAATGACGTGCGGCCATTGTGCGGCGAGTGTGGAGGAGAGACTAAATCTTATAGACGGAGTGCGTGCGGAAGTAAGCATGTCGAAAGGAAACGCGGTCGTTTTCTATGACCGGGAGATTGATGATACGATCTTAAAGAACGCGGTGGAAAAAGCTGGATTTACTGTAGATTCTATCCGTGTACTGTAAATATGTTTTTGTAATAAACAGCGCTGCATGTATTGAGCGGCGGAAGTCGAGACAGGGCCATACTGTGTTCGGAATTTTCCATATTCATATCAAAAAAGCACGGGACATGGGATAAGATGAATGATATACTCTAATTAAGACGGGCAGATGCTCTGCAAAATGGCATGGTGCTGCGTGATATAATAAAAAGGAGAGATATCATGGGACAATTGATAGAACATGGACAGGCGCCCAAATGGGTGTCTGATGAGCTGCACAGGGCTTGTGAGGTTATTGAGCGTAACATGGAACGCTTTGGGAACAAATTCCCATCTGCGTGTGCGGAAAACGGAGTTTATGGAGTGACAGAAAATGATGACTGGACTAATGGATTCTGGACGGGCATGCTCTGGATGGCTTATGAGTATACGCGGGAGGAGAAATTTAAAAATCTTGCGTGTGAGAATTTGAAAAGTTTTGAAAGGAGACTGGACGACCATATTGTACTGGAGCATCATGATATAGGATTCCTTTACAGCCTTTCAGTGGGAGCCGGCTGCCGTATCATGGGTGATGATCACTGGAAAAAAGTGTTTTTAAGAGCTGCGGATGTGCTGAAGGCGCGCTATCAGGAAAAAGGTGGTTTTCTTCAGGCATGGGGAGAGGTTGGAACTTCGGGAGAGTACCGGCTTATTATAGATTCTCTGATGAATCTCCCGATCTTGTACAGGGCCTCAGAGCTCTCGGGGAACAACTCTTATAGAGAGTATGCGGACAATCATTACAAAAACGTAGTAGCTAATATTATCAGAGACGATTATTCTACATATCATACATTTTATTTTGATCCTAAGACGGGCAGACCAGATCATGGCGCGACCCATCAAGGATTTTCCGATGCGTCCTGCTGGGCGAGAGGCCAGGCATGGGCGATTCTTGGCATACCACTCAACATGAGAGTTTCGGGCAGAAGTATGTCAGAGGCAGAAAAAGAACGGTACGGTAAAGTGGTGAGGTATTTTGAGGAGCATTTGCCATCGGATGGAATGCCTTACTGGGATCTTGTTTTTGGGGAAGGATCTGATCAGCCAAGGGACAGTTCTGCGCTTGCCATTGCTGCGTGCGGCATGCTGGAGATCGGTGATACTAAACGTGCTCTTGAGATGCTTCTTACGCTAAAAGAGCAGGCGTCTACAGAATATGAGAAGGATCCAGAGGGACTGCTCCTCCATGGAGTCTATGCTTACGGTGAAGGGAAGGGCGTAGATGAACCGGATATCTGGGGAGATTATTTTTATATGGAAGCTCTCTGCAGAGTGTGCGATCCGAAATGGCAGCCGTACTGGTAATTTGGAAAAAGGTGGAGATAAGAGGAAAATCCGCATTTATCGCAATGAGTGCCATAAACGGTATGATCGTCCCGAAAAGCAAGGACAAGTGGTCCTGTCAGTCATGGAGATCAATCAACTATAGGTAGGATGATAAATGGAGACTTGAGTTCGGATGACCGGCGAAGACGCTGGCAAAAGGATAGGAGAAAAAATTGGGAAAAAAAATAAAAATTCTGATTTTGGGAGCTGCGGCCGTTGTCGTTGCAGCTGGTGCAGTGATAGTCTTCCGCCTTCTTTTCTGTTTTGAAAAGGGGCCGGACATTGCGATAGCTGGCAGGGAAATCACCAAAGAAGAATATATACAGTGCATGAATGGACAGAAATATCATACGGCGATCCGGCTGCAGCAGGAATACGGTGTGGATTCCTCAAATGGAAGCTTCTGGCTCAAAGAGATAGACGGGAAAGTCTTCTATAAGGAATTGGCGGATGACACGGTGGAGGAACTCAGATATATTCACGCGGTGTACGAAATTGCAGTAGAATGTGGGAATGTTGAGGATGCCAGATATGAAAGTTTAATAAGTCGTATGGAAGAAGAGAATGAGAGACGCAGAGAAACGATTGAAAGTGGAGGAGTGATCTATGGACTGGCGGAGTATACTCCGGAACTGTATATGAATTATGAGATGAGTAGCTTAAAAGACATGTATTGTGCGGACGAGACAAATGAGGGAATGGATCTGACTAATGAAGAGATCCAAGAATATTATGACAGTAAGGAATGGGTCGTGGGTCATGAAGCTGAGATGGCAGATCTGGACTCTGTAAGGACGGCTGTCGAGGCAGAACTTAGAGATAAGAAATACGAAGAGATGGTTGAGAAAAGGGCTGCAGAGTTGGAAGTGACAGGGGATATGGAGCGTATGTACCGGTTTGTGAGAAACAGACTGAAAGAGTAGAAAATATCGGATGGAGGTACCAGAATATAATCGGATTGACGCAGGGATTGCTGGAGAAATTCAGTATCCCTGCGTTTTAGCAATATCACGAATCAAAAGGAAAACATAGAGGCCAACATTGTGAAAAGAGATAATATATACTACAAATAAGGCGTATTATAGTAAATTATATACAAAAATGCCAAAATCAATAAAAAACTAAACAATATAGAGATTGAAAGCCACAATTACGGAACGCTACAATTTATATAACAAAAAAGTCTAATCTATCAGGAGGACAAAGTATGAAAAAAAGAAAAATGGGAGGAATCAAAGTTTTAGCAGCGGCGATGGCGGCGATGATGTTAGCGGCAGCTTGCCCTACTGCATCGGCTCAGGGTGCGGAAGGTGATGCAGACGTGACTGGGCAGGGAACGGGAACTACTTACTATGTAAGTTCCCAAAATGGTAATGATGCTAACAATGGAACATCTGAAAATACGGCATTCCAGAGCCTTGACAAGATCAATGAGTTGATACTCAAACCCGGTGATCAGGTGCTTTTGGAGCGAGGATCTGTTTTTAATGAGCAATATCTGCATCTGAAAGGGAGTGGAAGCGAAGATGCCTACATTGTAGTATCCGATTATGGGGATGATAGTGATTCCATGCCGCAGATCAATGCGGATGGGGCCGGGCAGTGGCTCCAAGATTACGGAAAGGCGACAGGCGATGTGCCCGCGGGAGGTAAAACGGTATCAACAGCTCTTTTGCTCACAGACATGGAATATATTGAAGTCAGTAACTTGGAGATTACGAACCGGAGGGTAGACAATGAATATGACGATGGCCTTACGTATAACGATGAAAACGCGCTTGACCGTACAGGTGTTGCCTCGGTAGCGAAAAATAACGGCACGTTGGATCACATTGTATTGGATAACCTCTATATCCATGATGTTCAGGGGAATGTCTACAACAAGCAAACGGTAAATGGTGGGATTTATTTTATCGCATGTCTACCGGATGACGAGCGTGAGACGGGGATCGCGCGTTATAATGACGTCCTGATCCAGAACTGCTATCTGAAGGACGTGAACCGAAAGGGGATCGGATGCGCGTTTACGGTGTATGGTTCCGACAATTTCGGGAGCCTCAAAGAGATCCCTGACGATCTGATGCAAAAATATGGTTCTACAAACGTGGTTATTCAGAACAACTATGTGGAAGGAGCCGGCGGCGACGCCATCACTCCGCAGTACTGTTACAGACCGGTCGTACAGTACAATGTGGCAAAAGAGGCTGGCAAACAGATGAATACAACGGACTATAAGAGAGAACAAGGACGGGTGGCGGCTGCAATCTGGCCATGGACATGCAAGGATGCGGTATTCCAGTATAACGAGAGCTTTGATACATTAAACGCGGCCAGCGGAAATGGAGACGGGCAGGCGTGGGATGCGGATACGGGCGACGGGACCTTATACCAGTATAATTACAGCCACGGAAATACCGGAGGAGCAGTTATGTTTTGTCTGCAGCAAGCTGTAAATAGTACGTTCCGTTATAATATCAGCCAGAATGACGGGTCGGGATCCAATATCGGTCTCCTATCTCTCGCGAAGAATCCAGACGCACATATTTATAACAACACTTTCTACATTTCAGAGGGCACTTCCATTATCGGAACACGCATGGGATATTCAGCAGCATCGGCAACAATAGAAAATAATATTTTCTACTATACAGGCGATATTCCAAAACAAGAAACGTATCGGGGAAGCAGCACAGGATCCAATGTCAGATTGTATACAAATAATATTTACTATAATTATGCCAATACTCCTACGGTGGATACAAATCCGATTCAGGTTAGCGCCGGAGAAGAGCTGCTGACTGGCCCGGGAACAGGACCGGAAGACGTGGCGGCAGATCATAAAGTGAGAGATCATGAAGATGTGGCAGAAGGAACAACAACGGCATTTGACGGTTACAAACCGTCATCGGAGAACTCGCCGGCGGTCAATGCGGGTAAAGTCATTACAGATCAGAATGGAAAGGCAGTAGAGCATGATTTCTTCGGGAACCTGATCATAGACAGCCCAGATATCGGCGCTGTGGAATATTCGACTGTCTCCGCGGACAGTTCCTTGCATGACGCTGCGTATATCGTAAAAGAAGGGAAGATTTATGTTCCTTACTCAGACAATAATCCGACCACGGTAGGTGAATTTAAGAGTAATGTATTGGTTGCAAATACAGCTTCTTATCAAGTATTAAAAGCAGATAAAACACAAGCCTCTGATACAGAAAATATAGCGGGGGGTATGATTCTTTGCGTTAAGGCTCAGAGTGGAACGACAACAGAGTATGAGATCTGCCAGAAGAATGCCTATGACTGGGCGGAGGACTTTGTAGACCGACAGCAGGGGAATGTGTGGTTTGCCCAGCAGGGAATTGGAATCGGAGCAGGGACAAACTGGAAAAACATCTCTACTTTTGATACAACATATTCAACGTGGAAGGCTGATCAGTGGCATGGAGTAGGCTTGGATAAGAGACAGTCAGAACCTGTGACGGATGATGTCCATGGATTGCTAGCAGCTCCGAAAGGAAGCGGCGGCATGGCTGTGATTACGGCGATGTCATTTCGAGCGCCCAAGACCGGGACAGTGAAATTTACAGTAAAAGATACGGGGGATGGGGATAGTGGCGAACCATATATCCGACAGGCTAATAACACCGGAGGACCTGTTATATTGGGTCTCTATGTGAATGATAAGCAGATCATACAGTCAGAGTTATCTGAATCTTTTGTGACAGCTGATGGGTGGAGAAACATTCCTGAATTCGAAGTGACGGCTGGAGATTATGTCCGGGTGATATTGGAAGGCAAAAATGCAGAGAAACGTTCCGTACATATTACTCCGAATATTGAGTATTTGGACATTGATGCAGAAAACTCCTCCCCGGTGATAGAATTAAAGGAAAAAGATGTCTTGGCTTTCGGAGTTGAAAAATCCCAGTGATCTGGCAGCTCTGCCTGAATCTGATCTGGTAACAGGAAGTGGTGGACAGCAGAACAGCGGGGATAAGGCGGCCTTAATTGGGAACAGCTCTCGGATTATGATTCAAGGAATGATGGCAGTGCTTTCTCTTGGTGTGTGGGACTATGCCTCGTAATAAAGACAAAAGAGAAGTTAAAAGCGGACACTTAAAATGGATAAATAACGACATAAAAAATCCCCTCCGGGAACAGGCGTTTAACATTAAGCCTGTTTCCGGAAGGGATTTTTGAAACTGTAGAGTCGTGGCTGCAAGGTGGGAGAGGGTGTTTTCCGTACTATTTTTTTATGTTTTTGGCAATCTTTTTTCGGACGGCTTCTTTCATGGGAAGGCCAGTGTCGTAGTCAAGCTGTCTGGGCTCATATTCTTCGTTCTCACGTTGTCTGGTATACCCATCGTTAGCCCATGATGGAATTTTGTCCGGCCGCCAGCTCCTGCATGCCCACTGGTAGCCCCGGTACAGATCCCGGGTTGCATTCATATGCTCAAGGATGAGATCGTGGAGATGATTTCGTATTTCGGCGTAACGCTCATCATTGATCAGATTGTGGACTTCGTCCGGATCTTCCTTTGTATCGTAGAACTCATCCGTATCCAGAAGATGGACGGCCAGTTTGTACCGGTCTGTAATGGCAGCCCGCATCATCTGAAGGCCGCCGAATCCGTCATGATCCACTTCATAGCGGGTAAATTCTGTGAACACAACATCGTTTATGCGGATAGATGTATCATAAATCTGCGGGAGCATGCTCTTCCCCTCCAGTAATTTCGGTATGGGAAGCCCCATGTAATCAAGAATTGTAGGTGCAAGGTCAATATGTGAAGCAGGAGCTGTGACGACTTTCCCGGCTTCGCCGCCTTTGATGATAAAAGGAATATTTGCCGCTTCTTTATAACAGGTGGCGTCCTTGTTATAAATCCGGTGGTTGCCCAGCATATCGCCGTGATCGGAAGTGTATATGACCATAGCGTTTGGAACGGAATTGCGAATTTTGTCAAGAACCTTTCCGATCTCATAATCAACAAAGCTGTTGCATCCAAGAAACAGAGAAAGTTTTTTTGAAGGACGGTTGATCTCTTCTTTTGTTTTGTTTATGGCGTCGCCCGCCCAGAGTCTCTGCATCAGCGGCTTCTGGCTCAGATCATCCTCATAGTTTGGATTATCGTCAAAGCAGAAATCTTCGTACATTGTATTATACGGCGGGGGACAGATATAAGGGCCATGTGGTTCGTCGTAGGAGACTGTTAGGAAAAAATCTTCATTCTTGTATTCCTCAATAAAGTTTACGGCGCGCAAAGAACAGCGGTGCGCATAGGTGAATTCTTCCGTCAAATCATTGTCGAACGAAGTGTCCGATCGGCGGGAACGCATGCGGTCCGCTTCGCTTAATTCATCTAGATATCTGCGCATATCATACCAGTATTTTTCATCCCAGCCCTCCGGGCAGATGCCGTTTCCGAAATAGTCATACCCGTCTAAATGCCATTTGCCTATATAACCGCAGTGGAAGCCGTTATCTGTGAGGCGCTGGCCGATTGTTTTTACATTCTCGCCCATTGGCATACAGTTGGTGACAACGCCGTTTGTGTGAGGAAATGTTCCTGTGAAGATGGCGGATCTGGCCGGACCGCACACGGGCTGGCATGTATATGCGTTTTCATAGCGAATACCTTCCATGGCCAGTCTGTCAAGATTGGGAGTAATCATTTTATCATTTCCATAACACCCAAGCATATCTTTACGAGTTGTATCAGTCATTATTAAAATTACTTGCTTTTTCACTTTTTTATCTCCTGTCTATTTTAGTTATATGAAATAAAAATCACAGCAGTTTATTCGCCACAGAATCCGTAAAGTACATCCACGGCAGTGCGCCCGGGGATAAGTTTCTTCCCGTCTGTATATCCTTCCGGGCGACCGGATAGTGAATCGATAAGATGTTCTCTAAGTTCACTGATTCGCTCTTGATAGGACGGATTGTTGATGAGATTGTTAAGCTCGTGAGGATCGCCTTCCAGGTTGAAATATTGTTCCTCTCCTGACGATGAATACCAGATGTATTTGTCACATTTTGTCACGATCCAATGATTTGAGAACTCACTAAAGGCATGCTCACCATGCAGCCAGCTCCGCAGTGACTGTCCGGGATCCCGCACCAACGGCAGGAGGCTATGTCCGTCTACCGTGTCAGGAATCTCAGCTCCAGCGATGTCAAGGAGTGTGGGCATCACGTCTCTAAGTTCCACAATGTCTCTGCACACAGAGGATGGAACAATTCCAGGCAGGACATTTTTTCCGGCAGTGATGATCATGGGGATATGGCAGCTGCCCTCGTACGGGCGGGCTTTTCTCCACATATGATGATCGCAGAGTTCCTCCCCGTGGTCGGAAGTAAAAAGAATGATGGAATTATCAAATACTTCATATTCTTTTAGTGCGAGGATCAGACGCCCGATTTGGTGATCCAGATGAGTGATGCACGCATAATATCCGACTTGTGCCTGGCGGATCAGTTCCGGATCAGACGGACCTGTTCTGGAATCATAAAGGCGGCCGTCGCGTTTTAAGTATTTGTCCGTTTCCCATGTTCCCACGTAAGGAGGAGTAAGTTCCTTATTGTTATACAGATCAAAATAATAATAAGGCGCGTCGAAAGGGGGGTGGGGGCGGAGATAGGAAGCCATCAGGAAGAACGGTTTTCTCGGATCACGGCGCCTTAGAAAATCAATGCTGCGCTGTGTGACCCAGTTGGTGGGATGATATTTTTCTTCGTGTATCCACGGGCGGGCGATAAAACTATTACATTCAATACCGGTCTCATTTACGTCAGCCGTGATCCCAAGTTCCTGTTTGAGCCAGTAGAAATAGTCGTCAGCACTAAGCTGAGACTCGCTGTAGGACAAAGAGTGCCTTCTGGCCGCACCGAGATTCCCGTCGTGGAGCTCGACGTTATGGAATCCGAGATAATTTCTTAAAGGATGCACATGCATCTTTCCGACACATTGCGTGTAATATCCAGCTTGCGCTAGTTCACCGGCCATTGTATGCTCGTAATTCCATGAGATTCGGTCCTTGTATCCCACGCGACCGTGATGGGTTTGTTCCATTCCGGTATGGAGAGCGGCCCGTGCCGCGATACAACTCGGACAGGAGCTGTAGGCTCTGGAAAATACGACTCCCGTGGAGGCAAGCGTGTCCAGATAAGGCGTTTTTACGTCAGGATGTCCTGCGTATCCGAGACAATCCCCCCGAAGCTGGTCTGTCATAATTAAAATGATATTCGGCTGTTTCATGAAAAGTCTGCTCCTTTCTTTATCTTTTACCTCCCCGGCAGTGATGTTATGGGAGAAGATTTATATATGCCCCTATCATAGTGCGCCCGGAAATCAAAATCAAGGAATAGAAGAGAAAATGACAGGATAGATATAAAAAGAAGCAGGATTTCACAAAATTATGAAAAATGTAAAAAAACAAAGAAATTTTGATGCAAAATTGTATAAAATAACGGTATAAATTGAATAATATTGTCAATTTTAAACAAGTATGACAATAAATATAAAAAATCAAGCAATATTATGATTGAAATAAAAGTTGTAGAGAAATATAATTTAAGTAACATTTGTAAAGGAGGAGATAAAATGAAAAAGAAAGTGATCAGTGTATTGCTCGCAACAGCTATGGTAACAGCACTTGTTGCAGGTTGCGGTTCAAGCAGTAGCGGAGGAAGCTCCGGAAGCAGCGACAAGAAGTATGATGGTGTAGAACTTACATACTGGTCAATGTGGACAAGCGCAGAGCCGCAGGGACAGGCTTTACAGGAGGCTGCGGACGCGTTTGAGGAAGAGACTGGCGCCCATGTGAACTTCGAGTGGAAAGGTCGTGACATTAAGAACATCCTTTCATCAGCTCTTGAGAGTGAGGAAGCATTCGATATGTTTGAGGACGACTACACAAGAATTACAGGCAACTATGTTGATTATGTGGCTGATCTCACAGAGATGGCCGACGCGGCTGGATATGCTGACAAGAGCTATGCGGTATTCAACGATGTGGCTACTGAAGCGGCAGGATTCCTTCCCTGCCTGACAGAGCAGCCGTCAGTGGGTGGTATATTCTACAATGCGGACATTTTTGAGGATTGCGGCATTACAGAGGTTCCGACGACATGGGACGAGTTCATGGAAGCTTGCCAGATCATGAAGGATAAAGGTTATCAGCCGATGGCTTTGGACAGCACATATGCTCCGTTCTGGTTCGGTTATCATCTTGCAAGAACAATTGGGGAGGACGCGACAGCTGAGCTTGCGCTAAACGGTGGATGGAGCCAGAACCCGGGTGTTGCACAGGCGGCAGATGACATCATTGAGTTCGTAAACGCAGGATATCTTGCAGAGGGAGCTCCGGATGAGTATCCGGCAAGCCAGAACAAGATGGGTATCGATCAGGACGTAGCAATGGTTGTTTGCGCGAACTATGTAACCGCTGAGGTTAACCAGAACTCTGGTACAGAGCTTAACTGGGGACTGTTTGCATATCCGACAGTTGAGAACGGTGCTGATTCGACAAGTACATTCGCAGGTGCTAACTCTATTGCAATTACAAAATACAGCGAGAACCAGCAGGCTGCATTTGATTTTGCAATGTATGTCGTAACAGGTGAGCAGGACCAGAGTAAAGCGGAACTGGCAAACCAGATCCCGGCTGATCCGAATAATACAGCTCCGGCTGCTCAGGCAGGTACTACGGAAGTGCTTCAGGCTACAAGTGCACCGCTTACATGGAACATGGGCCTGAACGAGAATGCGGATCTTATGTCTGTAATTCAGGAGACAGTAGTGAAACTGTATGAAGGCAGCTATGCTACGGGAGCAGATTTTGCAGCCGCCATGGATGCTTTGTACTAAAATTAGCTAAAAACCTTGAGGTGGTGCTGATTTGCGCCACCTCATTTTATCGGAAAGGTGAAGTGTAGGAAGATGAAGAAAAATAGGATTTTTATAACGGGATTTATCCTTCCCTGCCTGCTTGCTCTGCTGATTATGTATCTGTATCCTGTTGTCCGCACGGTCATCATGAGTTTTTTCGGCATTGAAAGCGTTACTTCCAGCGTATCTGAGTGGTCGTTCAATGGAGTAGACAATTATATCAGGATATTTACCAGTCCTACATTCCAGCGGGCAATGAGGAATGTTCTCCTGATATGGATTGTCGGAGGGGTGATCATTCTCTCATTTGCGCTGCTTTTTGCAGTTATTCTAACAAGTGGAATTCGGTTTAAAAAGTTCTTCCGTGCGGCGATTTATATGCCTAATATCATCAGTGCAGTTGCCCTTGCAACGATGTGGATCCAGTATATCTACAATCAGGATTACGGGCTTATAAATCAAATCCTAGGTGTGCTGGGGCTTGAAGGTAAGAACTGGCTGGGCACGGATATGAAATTCTGGGCCATGCTTTTTGCATTTACGTTTGGCGCGGTAGGGTATTACATGCTGATATTTATCAACGGTATTGAGCGGATCCCTGCGGACTTGGGAGAGGCGGCGACGATAGACGGAGCGAATAAGGTACAGCAGTTTTTCAGCATTACGCTACCCCTGCTCCGTGGAATCTTTAAGACAAATATTACCTTTTGGAGTGTAAACTGTCTTACATTTTTCCTCTGGTCAAAGATGTTCTCACCGGTGAGCACAGAAGCTTCAACGGTTGTACCGGTGGTTTATCTGTATGACACGGTATTTGGAACAGTTGGAAACGTCCAGCGTGATGCTGGAGCCGGAGCTGCGATTGGAGTCGTTTTGGCAGTGATTGTAGGAGCTATTTATTTTATAATGAATAAGTTGCTCAAAGATGACGATCTGGAATTCTAGTCTGCAGAGTGAGGTGAAAAAATGAGTAAAGAGAACAAGGTAGTATATAAAGAAAAAATTAAATGGAAAAAGGAAGCGGCACTACTGCCGGGATACTTGATCGTGTTTGTCTGGATCCTGTTTACAGCGGCGTTTTTACTCTGGATTCTGGCTGCAAGTTTGTCCACATCCAGAGAGATTTTTTCTGGGGCGGTGTTTAAGTTTGCGTCAGGATTCCATTTCGAAAATTATGTTAACGCATGGACTGCCGGCAATGTGTCTGTGTATTTTATGAATTCCCTGCTTTACGCGACGGTTGCGAGTGCTGTGGTGATTCTAATCTCGGCTCCGGCGGCATATGTGCTTTCCAGATACACCTTTTTGGGGAATAAGGGTATCAAGATAAGTCTGGTTCTTGCTATGAGTATTCCAGAAGTTATGATAATCATGCCGATCTACTCGCTTACGGCAGAGTATCACATCAGAGGAAGGATTCTTTTGATTATACTGTATATTCTTCTTCGTGTGCCGTTCACAACGACATATCTGCTGAACTTTTTTGCCAGCTTGTCGAGAAGTTATGAGGAGGCTGCTGCGATTGACGGATGTACTCCGTCGAAGACGTTCTGGCGGATCATGTTGCCTCTTGTGCAGCCGGCGATCGTAACGGTAACAATTTTTAATTTCATGAGTGTGTGGAACGAGTTCTTTATGGCTCTTATTTTCGCGACGTCTACAGAGACTACTCCGGTTGGAGTTGGGCTTCTGCAGATCGTAAATGCGATGAAATACACCGGAAATTACGGCGGACTTTTTGCATCGGTTATTATTGTCTTCCTGCCGACCTTCCTGCTTTATATCTTCCTGTCGGAGAAGATTATCGCAGGTGTTACAGGTGGCGGTGTCAAAGGCTAAAAATAAGAATAAAAACATCAGGATACGGGCTGGCGCAGTATACTGTACCGGCCCGTAAGTATGAAAGATACCGCAGAGGTCTATTATTATTCCATAGTAATATGACATTATTTTAAAAGGAAAGGAGATAAAAAGTGAAAAATAATTCAGTCGGAAGAGTGACCATACCAACGGATGTAGACGTAGTGCCGGAGACTCTGGAAATTTTAAAAAAGTGGGGAGCGGACGCGATCCGCGACTGTGACGGGACAGATTATCCGGAAGAGCTGATAGATGTGGGTGCAAAAGTTTACTCTACTTATTATACAACAAGAAAGGACAACGCATGGGCAGAGGCAAATCCGGATGAGATCCAGCAGATGTATATCATGACCCCTTTTTATACGGCAGTTGAGGATAATTTGTCTATTCACTTGATGACTCATCTTTATCCAGACATGCTGAAAGTCAACGACCGTGACGATATTGAAAGATGGTGGGAAGTGATCGACCGCACGACGGGAGAGGTTGTACCGGTTTCTGATTGGAGTTATAACAGTGAAACGGGAGACATTACGATTCACAAGGTTAAAAAATTTCATGATTATACAGTCAGCTTTTTGGCGTATATTATGTGGGATCCAGTTCATATGTATAATGCGGTGACAAACGGTTGGAAAGATTTTGAGAAGCAGATTACTTTTGACGTCCGTCAGCCGAAAACACACAAATTTTCTATGGAGCGACTGAGAAAATTTATGGCGGACAATCCGCATGTGAACGTGATCCGATATACCACATTCTTTCATCAGTTCACTTTGATTTTTGACGAGCTGGCAAGAGAAAAGTATGTGGATTGGTACGGATATTCCGCTTCCGTCAGTCCTTATATCTTAGATCAGTTTGAGAAAGAGGTGGGGTATAAGTTTCGCCCAGAATTTATTATTGATCAGGGATATATGAATAACCCTTACCGTATTCCGTCCAAGGAGTTCAGAGATTTTCAAGCCTTCCAGAGAAGAGAGGTTGCCAAACTTGCAAAAGAGATGGTAGACATTACACATGAAGGCGGAAAAGAGGCAATGATGTTCCTCGGAGACCACTGGATTGGCATGGAGCCTTTCATGGATGAGTTTAAGTCAATAGGGCTTGATGCTGTTGTTGGAAGTGTGGGGAATGGCTCCACTCTCCGTCTGATCAGTAATATAGAAGGAGTAAACTATCGCGAGGGACGTCTCCTTCCTTATTTTTTTCCAGATGTATTCCGCGAGGGAAAAGACCCTGTGAAAGAGGCGAAAGTAAACTGGGTGACAGCCAGACGCGCGATACTGAGAAAACCCATTGACCGTATCGGCTATGGAGGATATTTGAAACTTGCGTTGCAGTTCCCGGAATTTGTAGATTATGTGGAGAGCGTATGTAATGAGTTCCGTGAGCTTTATGAGAATATTAAAGGAACTACGCCATATTGTATTAAAAAGGTGGCGGTATTAAACTGCTGGGGCAAGATGCGCGCGTGGGGCAACCACATGGTTCATCACGCAATTTATTACAAGCAGAATTATTCTTATGCCGGGATTATCGAAGCTCTGAGTGGAGCACCGTTTGACGTGGAATTCATCAGTTTTGACGATATTAGGAACAATCCGGACATTCTGAACGATATCGATGTGATTTTGAACGTGGGAGATGCGGATACTGCGTACACAGGGGGAGAGAATTGGACGGATGAGGCGGTCGTAACAGCTATTAAGAAATTTATTTATAACGGCGGCGGATTCATAGGAGTTGGGGAGCCGGCCGCACATCAGCATGAAGGGCATTTCTTCCAGCTTGCCACAGTCATGGGAGTTGAGAGAGAGAACGGATTCACGCTGAATGTTGATAAATATAATTGGGATGAGCATGATCATTTTATTAAGGAAGACTGCACGAAAGAAATTGATTTCGGAGAAGGCAAAAAGAATATCTATGCGTTTGACGGGACAATGATTCTTGTGCAGCGTAATAAAGAAGTACAGATGGCCGTAAATGAATTCGGACGGGGCCGCTGCGTATATATCAGCGGGCTTCCGTACAGCTTTGAAAACAGCCGTATCCTTTACCGGTCGATTATCTGGGCTTCACACGATGAAGGGAACATTCACAAGTGGTTCAGCACAAACTTTAATGTGGAAGTTCACGCGTATGTGAAGAACGGAAAATTCTGCGTTGTGAATAACACATATGAGCCTCAGAGTACGACAGTCTATAAGGGAGACGGAGCTAGTTTTGATCTTGATCTTGAGGCTAATGAGATTGTTTGGTACGAGATCTAAAAAGTTTCTAGATAAAAAGAAGAAGGCAGGGATGAGTTGTCTTTTTAGTAGGTAAAATAGCCGGGGGTGCCGTTCACGGAATTGTTCTGTGGTACGGCAGTCCCGGTTTGTCTGTGGCGGTTTTCTAATAATTAGTTTTTGGTATGCGTCTGCCGGTATTGGTTGGGGGTCATGTGATGGAATTTCCGAAAGGTCTGTGTAAAATAAGACTGTGAGGAAAATCCAGTGAGGGCAGCGATGTCGGAGATGGAGTAATCTGTATGTGTGAGAAGATGACATGCCGCTTCAATCCGCTTCTGGTTTAAATATTGGATGGGGGGAAGGCCAGTAAATTTTGTAAAAGAATGGGCCATGTAATATTTGTTCATATGCGTCAGATCTGTCAGCGTGTCCAGAGTAATATGGGAAGCGTAATTGGTATCAAGAAATTCTTTTATCTGGGCGCATTCTTTTGACATTTTCACCGAATTTGTGGAAATTGGAATAAGTTGTTTTGTTCGGATGATGCGCAGGAGAAGAACCTCGAGCAGATGCTGACAGATCTGGTCAGAGCCATATTGATCTCCCTTTATTTCGTAGTAAATCTGGTCAAACAGGTTTGCAAGCAAGGAGTGGTTGTCAAAGTTACAGTAGATCTGTGCTGTTGTGGCGTCGTACTTGGTTTGGAAAGTGACTCCGTCAATGCCAAGAACATAGTATTTCAAGGCAGTTTCAGGTATGGACTGCTCCGTATGCTCGATATAGGGGGGAATGATAATAAGGTCGCCGGTTCTTATAGAACGAGTTCCTTCGCGGAAGAGAAAGTTTCCCTTCCCTTCCAGTACAAAAAAGATCTCTGTAAAATGATGGGTATGGAATACGCTCTGCCAGTCCTGATCATCTTTGGATAAGGAGATGGACAAAAGATGTGCATTCATCTTAGGGATGTCATTTGTTTTAACAGAGTGCTGGCTATGGCTCATATTCTCCCGCCTTTCTTTAAAATGCGCGGCTGGTTTGATCAGTACCGCGGTGCAAAATGAATGTCAGTTTTCGTTATCTGCCCAAAGCGGACGGTAGCACAGGTTCGTAAGGGCGTCCCGGTATCAGAATATTCCCGTCGGTGAAACCTTCGGGACGTCCTGACAGAACTTCGATCAAACGCTGTCTAAGTTTCTGTATCCGCTCCTGTGCCTGTGGAGCGTCAATGAGATTTTCCAGTTCATGAGGATCATCGGCAAGATTAAAATACTGTTCTTCCCCGCTCTCGCAAAGCCAGATATATTTATCCGTTGGAGTGACGATCCAGTGGTTGGAAAACTCTCCGTAGGAATGCTCCCCGTGAAGCCATGAACGGCTGATTATCTCTGGCTGTCCGGTCAGTGGAAGCAGGCTTTCCCCGTCTACGGAATCAGGGATATCCGATCCTGCGATGTCAAGCAGAGTGGGCATCACGTCACGTAGTTCGGCAATACTGTGGCATACGCTTCCGGGCTTTAAGCCGGGAAGCACATTTTTCCCAGCCGAAATGATCATCGGGATATTGCAGCTTCCCTCGTAGGGGCGGGACTTGCGGAACATGTGGTGATCGCACAGTTCCTCGCCGTGATCGGAGGTGAAGAGGATTACTGTGTCGTCGTAGAGTTCTTGTTCGATCAAGGCCATGATCAGCCGTCCGATCTGATGATCCAAGTGAGTGATGCACGCGTAATATCCGATCTGTGCCTGCCGCGCCAGTTCGGGATCGACAGGACCTGTCTTGGAATCAAAGATTCTTCCGTCCCGTTTCAGATACTCGTCCGTCTCCCATGTGCCGACAAACGGCGCTCGCAGTTCCTTGCTGCTATATAGGTCGAAGTAGTGCTGCGGGGCGTCAAACGGCGGGTGCGGGCGCAGATAAGATGCCATTAGAAAGAATGGCTTGCGCGGATCCCGTCTGCGGAGAAAATCCAGACTCCGATCTGTTACCCAGTTGGTGGGGTGGTATTTTTCCTCGTGCATCCATGGGCGGGCGAGATAACTGTTGCAGTCGATTCCAGTGTCTGTTACATCGGCGGATCCTCCGAGTTCCTGCTTTAACCAGTAGAAATAATCATCTGCGACAAATTGGGATTGACTGTAAGGCACGCTGGCGTAACGAGCCGCATGGAGATAGCCGTCGTGCAGGTCTACATTGTGGAATCCAAGATAACTTCTCAGAGGATGAACATGCATCTTACCTACGCACTGGGTATAGTATCCGGCGGCGGACAGTTCGCCTGCCATCGTGTGTTCATAGTTCCACGGAATATTATCCTCATACCCGACTCTGCCATGATGGCTCTGTTCCATGCCAGTGTGCAGAGCGGCCCTTGCGGCAATGCAGCTTGGGCATGCGCTGTACGCATGGTCAAAGACGACGCCTCTGGAAGCCAGTGTGTCAAGGTAAGGGGTCTTTACATCAGGGTGCCCGGAGAATCCCATGCAGTCGCCTCTTAACTGATCTGTCATGATCAAAACGATATTCGGTTGTTTCATAATCTCTGCTCCTTGTCTGTCCATATGACAATGTGTGATTTCCCCGTTCCTTCCGTTGTCTGATACAACAGTAGAGATACAGGGAAAATGTTTCTGTATCAACCATAATACAATGAAGTTAGAAAAGCAAGTTGAATGACCAAAAAATATAAAAAAGACAATAAAAATAAAAAATGTCCTCACAAAGTGTCTGTATAAAGTGCCTACAGAAAAAAGAGAAAGACAGGGAGGTGCGGCATGGAAGAGCGGGGGAAACGAGAGAGAAAAGAGGGGATTGTTTTTTAAAACAAGTTATGCTATAACAGAATAGAACTGAATACAGAAACAATAGGTGTCGTTTTAGGAAGACTGGGTATCCGGTTTTTTAGAAACGGTGAAAAGGGAAACAGGTGAGAATCCTGTGCGAACTCGTCACTGTGAACAGGGAGCGCAGCCCATAGGAAGGCCACTGAGAGATTGGGAAGGCAGAGTTGCGTGTGGAACTGTGAGTCAGGAGACCTGCCTGTTGTTGTACAGGAATTTATCCAAGCCACGAGTAACTGGCCGTACATCTTATCACATTTTTGCAGCACCTGTGTTTATGATGCCCGTTTCCGTCTGGAAACGGGTTTTTGTATTCAACAGTTCAGACATGCTGAAAGCGCGAAGGCGGCTGTACCCGCACAAGCCGGCAAGAGGCAGGCTGGAAGCAGAAGAATGAAAAAAGGAGAAGAGAACATGAAAAAAAGCACAAGAAAAATATGGATTGCTCTGGCTGTCCTTGCGGCAGTGGCGGTAATCTTTGGGGTAGTCTATAAACTGGCGGGCCCGAAGCCGCAGCAGGGTAGCAAGAGCTGTACGTTGGAAGTTTCAGACGACAAAGGAGAGGTCACCGCTTATGAGCTTTCCACGGATGTGGAGTATTTGAGAGAACTCATGGATGAAGCAGCGGAAAAGACGGATTTTTCTTATGAGGGAGAAGAGGGAGATTACGGGCTCTATATTGAGACAGTAAACGGACTGACTGCGGACTATGACGCGGACGGCGCGTACTGGGCGGTTTATGTAAATGGTGAGTATGGGCAGAATAGTGTGGATCTTCAGCCTGTAGCTGACGGAGATACATACCGTTTATCCTACGAGGCCTCAGGTGGGGAGTAAACTCCGGTGGAGGGCAAGTGATATCGTTGTGGCCGGAATGATGACAGCTGCTCTGGAGGTGGCGAAAACAGCTCTTGCCTTTTTACCGAATGTTGAACTGGTGACGTTTCTCCTTATCATCTATGCACTTGTGTTGGGAGAAAAAACATTTGCGGCGGCGTTCGCTTTTGTGGGAGTGGAGTGTCTTATATGGGGGGTAAATCTGTGGGTAGTCAATTATCTGTATGTCTGGCCGCTACTCACACTAATTACGCTGGTTATGAAACGTAAGGGATGCCGTTCAGCACTTGCGTATGCAGTGCTTGCGGGAGCATTTGGTCTGGGATTCGGGGCACTGTGCGCTATTCCATACCTGTTTATCGGAGGTCCGGTCATGATGGTGTCATGGTGGATCAGCGGGATTCCGTTTGACCTGATACACGGGGGAAGTAATTTTCTCCTCTGCCTTGTCTTGTTTCATCCTGTTAGGCAGGGATTAGAAAAATGTACCGCTTTACTACCAGAATAGGATTTGCCGTGAAAAAAAGAGATTTAGCGCTAAAACGCAATTGCGCTTTTGGTGAAATGGGAATTATGATGTATCCCTGAAGACGTAAAGGGAGATGCAGTGTTTGTGCATCTCCCTTATTGTGTGTTAAATTTGAGAATAAATTTCAAAATATACTTGCCATTTTTATGTAGGCTGTGTATAATACCAATATAAGTTAGATGAAACTAACCAAATGAAGGATACCGGCGGTGATGTACAGGGTGCTTATTGTACACTGACGCTATTTTTAGTTTTTAGTTTGCAGGAGGTTTTAATATGAGTGTTGTTATCATAGGCGGTCATGACAGAATGGTATGTCAGTATAAACAGATCTGTAAGAAGTTCAATTGCAAGGCAAAAGTATTCACCCAGATGTCTGCGGGTCTTGGCAAACAGATCGGCAGCCCGGATCTGATCGTGCTGTTTACAAATACAGTATCTCATAAGATGGTGCGGTGCGCAGTGGAAGAAGCAGGAAGATGCAATGCCGATGTGGTAAGGTGCCATACGAGCAGTAAAAATGCTTTGGAAGAAATTTTGGGAAATGCCTGCGCATAGGGGTGTCTGGCAGAGCAGGATGCGGAAAAATGGAAAACAGCCGGAAGAGACAAGCATTTATCTCTTTCGGCTGTTATTGTGACTGCGTCAAACACGCGTTTATAATTTAATGTTTTTAAAAAGATCACTGAGGTTTGTTCCGATATTCTCACTCTTTGGGATAACGACCTTCTCGGCGTGCTCTTCCTTTGCCTCTTCCAGCGCTTTCATGCTCAGGCTGACCTTCCCGTCTTTAATGCCGATGACCTTTACGGTTACTTTGTCGCCTGTGTTTAAGACGTCAGATGGCACTTTCACACGTTTCTGGGAGATCTGTGATACATGAACCAGACCGGACAGGCCGTTTTCTAGTTTGACGAACGCGCCGTAATTTTGAAGTGTCTCGACAGTTCCTTCAAGAATTGTACCGATCTTTAAGTTTGCAATCTGATCTTCACGCGCTTTTCTCTCCTTTTCCTTCAGGATCTCGCGTGCGGAGAGAACAAGGCGGTTATTAGCCTGATCCACATCGATGACCTGAACTTCGATGTCTTTGAGAAGATATGTCTCGAGATCTTCAATATAGGAGAGGGAAAGTTTGGATGCAGGAACGAATCCTCTTAAGCCCTCAACCATGACAATGACACCGCCGTTGACAACACCCTCTACTTTGACGGGGAGAACGGTCTTTTTTTTCATATATTCTGTTACCCTGTTCCATGGGTTTGCGTCGTCGAAATGGTCTTCATAGTCAGCCATTGTCTCTGCCTGTTCAGCTTCTGTAGTCTTAACAGATGCCTCTGCCTTGGCAGTCTCATTTGTCTCAATTGCGTCTTTCATTTCTTCGCTCATTGTACAGCACCTCTACTTACTTAGTATTTTCAATGTTCATAGTATATCATATGTGTATAGGAAAAAACAACCGCCTCTGTGAAGAGTTTGGAATTTGCTCCAAAGAAAATTCTGCTTAGAATATGGATGAAAGGTTTTTTGCCGGTGGAAGCTATTTTAGGAATATTTTGGTTGACGAACGGAGAAAAAAATGGCACTCTTTTAAGCAGAAGGAGAAAAATATATGAACAAAGAGAAAGAAAGAAAGGTATATGTCGTAGGACATAAAAATCCAGACACGGACTCCATCTGTTCCTCGATCGCTTATGCGGAACTTAAGACGAAACTGACCGGACAGACGTATGAGCCGCGCCGCGCAGGACAGCTTAACGAGGAGACGCAGTATGTGCTGGAGCGTTTTGGGGTGAAAGTGCCTAAGCTTTTGTCAGACCTGAGAGAACAGATCAAAGATGTAGAACTCAAGGAGGTAGAGGGCATTAAGAGTAACCTGTCCATCCGTACCGCGTGGGAAAGGATGAAGGAATCCAATATCCACACCCTTCCGGTGACAAGAGAAGGCAGGCTGGAAGGCGTGATCACCATTGGGGATATTGCTAAGACATATATGGATGTTTACGACAGTACAATTCTGTCCAAAGCAAGAACCCAGTATCGGAATATTGCCCGGGCTGTGGAGGGAGAGATCTTAACGGGAAATGGGCACAGCTATCTGTTAAAAGGAAAAGTTGCCATTGCTGCGTCCAGTAAGATCTTGATGACGGATTTTATCAATCAAGATGATCTTGTCATCATGGGTGACCGTAAAGATGCGCAGCAATGTGCTGTGGATATGAATGCGAGCTGTATGGTGGTGTGTCAGAACGCGCCTGTCTCAGATGATATTATCCGTCAGGCAGAGGAGAAGCAGATTGTGATTATCCGTACACCGCACGATACGTTTACCGCGGCACAGCATATCAATCAGAGTATCCCGGTCAAATATTTTATGACAAAGACAAATTTAGTTACGTTTCAGAAAAAGGATTATGTGGACGATGTGAAGGAAGTGATGGCTAAGAAACGGTTCCGTGATTTCCCAATTGTGGATGGGAAAGGGAAGTTCATTGGTCTGATTTCCCGGCGACGTCTTCTAAATGTAAAGAAGAAGCAGGTCGTTCTTGTGGATCATAATGAGAAGAATCAGGCAGTGGACGGTATAGAGGAAGCAGATGTTCTGGAAATTATCGATCACCACAGGCTGGGGCAGAGTATAGAGACGATGGGACCAGTATTTTTCCGTAATCAGCCCGTAGGGTGTACTGCGACTATTGTGTATCAGATCTATCAGGAGGAGTGTGTTCTGGTTGAGAAAAGACATGCGGCGCTTCTCTGCGCGGCAATTATTTCCGATACACTGATGTTCCGATCACCTACTTGCACACCGCTGGATGAGCAGGCGGCAAGAGCTCTGGCAAAAATCGCTGGTGTGGACATCGAGATGCTGGCACAGGAGATGTTCAACGCAGGAAGCAATTTAAAGGGAAAGACTGCTGAGGAGATATGCTTTCTTGATTTTAAACAGTTTACAGTCAATGATACCGTGTTCGGTGTCGGTCAGGTAAATTCGATGAACGAGAGTGAATTAAAGGAAATCCGTGATATTGTGAAGCCGTATCTTGAGAAAGCATGCCGCAGTCATGGGCTGAACATGATTTTCTTTATGCTGACCAATATTATTACGGAATCGTCAGAATTACTCTGCTTCGGACCGGAGGCACGGGAGAAAATACTGAGTGCTTACGATCTGCCGGAAGATACGGAGCGGATTATGTTAAAAGGTGTTGTGTCGAGAAAGAAACAGCTTGTTCCTACGCTTGTGGGAAGTTTACAGCAGTGAGAACTCATTGGACTAGACAGGGGATAAAAAGATGGGAAAACAGATTTGGAAACCGGGGAATATGCTGTATCCGCTTCCTGCCGTTATGGTGAGTACGGCGGATAAAAACGGGAGCGCAAATATCCTGACAGTTGCGTGGACAGGCACCGTGTGCACGAATCCGGCAATGGTCTACATTTCCGTGCGTCCGGAGCGTTATTCTTATCATATGATACAAGAGAGCGGCGAATTCGTTATCAATCTGACAACGGGGGAACAGGTCCGTGCTACGGACATCTGCGGCGTGCGCTCGGGGAAGGACATAGATAAATGGAAAGAATGTGGATTTACACGAGGAAGAGCGTCATCCCTCCAGTATGCTCCGATTATCGCAGAGTCGCCGGTAAATATTGAATGTAAAGTAAAAAGTGTGCAGGAACTGGGAAGTCATCACATGTTTCTTGCAGAGGTGACTGCGGTGCAGGTGGATGAGAAGTACATGGATGAAACTGGGAAATTTGAACTCAATAAAACCGGGCTTCTGGTATATTCCCACGGGGAATACCTAGGGCTGGGGGAAAAACTGGGGACATTCGGATACAGTGTGAGGAAGAAGTCTGTACGGGCCATTGGAAGAAGTAAAGGCGGCTCTGGAAGTCTGGGGAAAAGATCTGGCGCAAAGACAGGAAAGGCGGGCAGATAATGTTATTTTTTGACAATGATTATTCAGAAGGCGCTCACAAGAAGGTGTTAGAGCATCTTGTCAAAACAAATATGGAACAGCTTCCCGGATATGGAGAAGATCATTACTGCCAGTCTGCGAAGGAGAAGATACGCCGGGCTTGTGGCTGCCCTGAGGCGGATATTTTCTTCCTTGTGGGAGGAACTCAGACAAATCAGATTGTTATCAGCGCAATGTTAAAACCTTATGAAGGTGTGATCGCGGCAGAGACAGGGCATATCAGTATTCATGAGGCGGGGGCTATCGAGATATCCGGTCACAAAGTGCTTGAACTTGCTCATAAGGAAGGCAAGCTGAGCGCGGAAACACTGAAATCTTATCTGCGTACATTTTATGAAGATGAAAATTGTGAACATAGGGTATTTCCGGGGATGGTGTACATTTCTCATCCCACAGAATATGGGACATTGTATACAAAAGGAGAATTGAAAGAATTGTCGGCGGTGTGCTCGGAGTATCACATTCCGCTGTATATGGACGGGGCCAGGCTTGGGTATGGACTAGCGGCAGAAGGGACGGACGTGACGCTTCCGGACGTAGCGGAATGCTGCGATGTGTTCTATATAGGAGGTACGAAAGCGGGTGCTTTATGTGGAGAGGCGGTTGTATTTCCAAGGGGGAATATGCCACTCCATTTTATGACTATGGTCAAACAGAGAGGCGCGCTTCTGGCAAAGGGGCGGCTTTTAGGGGTTCAGTTTGATGCCTTATTCACAGACGATCTATACTTTGAGATCAGCAGAAATGCGCTCAGAACGGCAAAGATGCTGAAAAAAGTTTTCCGGGAAAAAGGGTATGAGCTTTATCTGGAATCACCTACAAATCAGATTTTTGTGGTGTTGGAAAATAAAAAGTTAAAGGAACTGGAGAAAGAAGTCAAAATGAGCTTCTGGGAGCAAAAGGATGGATGCCATACGGTTGTCCGGTTTGCGACAAGCTGGGCGACACGGATGGAAGATGTATATAAATTGGCTGTGCTTTTATAAAAGTACAGCCAATTTTCAATTAAGAGGGAATGTATAAGGCGTCTGCTTCTGGAAAAGAATAGAAGAATAAAACAATCAAAATCGCGGAAGGCCTTTTGCATGGAATATTAAAAATAGAGCAAAGGAACCGTGGGAAAGGACTAAGAGTATGATGGATTATTTAGAGATTGAAAGAGTCGTCGGACGGGAGATTATTGATTCAAGGGGTAACCCGACCGTGGAGGCTGAAGTATATCTTGCCGATGGAACAGTGGGAAGAGGAGTGGCTCCTAGCGGTGCCTCCACAGGAGAGTTTGAGGCACTGGAGTTAAGAGACAAGGACAAGGGCAGATTCGGGGGAAAAGGCGTTTCCAAGGCTGTAGGCAATATCAATACAGTGATTGGAAGTGTGCTCCACGGGATGAGCGCAGGAAATATTTATGCAGTGGATCAAGCAATGATTGAAGCAGACGGTACGAGAGATAAATCAAAACTGGGTGCCAATGCAATCCTTGCGGTATCCATTGCGTGCGCTAGGGCGGCGGCAGCCTCCCTTGATGTTCCGCTGTACCGTTTTCTCGGAGGCGTGAACGGCAACCGATTGCCCGTGCCCATGATGAATATATTAAACGGCGGAGCTCATGCGGCAAATACAGTAGATGTCCAGGAATTTATGATTATGCCTGCAGGCGCAAAAAGTTTCCGGGAAGGTTTAAGATGGTGCACGGAAGTATTTCACGCTCTGGCAGATCTGCTGAAATCTAAAGGACTTGCGACTTCTGTGGGTGACGAGGGAGGATTTGCGCCGGATCTAGGTAATGATGAGGAAGCAATTGAATACATTCTTGAAGCAGTACAGAAGGCCGGGTATGAGCCGGGCAGGGACTTTGTGCTTGCTATGGACGCTGCCTCCAGCGAGTGGAAGAGCAACGTAGAGGGGGAGTACTTCCTGCCCAAAAGTGGAAAGAGATTCACTTCTGAAGAACTGGTAGCGCACTGGATATCCCTGTGCGGAAAATACCCGGTCTATTCTATTGAGGACGGACTCGACGAGGAGGACTGGGAAGGATGGCAGATGATGACAAGAGAACTTGGAGAAAAGATCCAGCTCGTGGGAGACGACTTATTTGTGACGAACACGGAGCGGCTTCAGAAAGGGATCAACATGGGTTGTGGAAATTCCATCTTGATCAAACTGAATCAGATTGGATCAGTATCCGAGACAATGGAAGCTATCAAGATGGCTCATAAAGCGGGATACACCGCAGTGACATCCCACCGGTCTGGCGAGACGGAGGATACGACCATTGCGGATCTGGCGGTGGCGCTTAATACCTGCCAGATTAAAACAGGAGCACCCAGCCGGAGCGAGCGTGTGGCAAAGTACAACCAGCTTTTGCGGATCGAGGAAGAACTGGGGATTGCTGCAGTTTATCCGGGATTTGAGGCGTTTCAGATAAAGAGATAACAGTGGAGCGCCCGGCACTGTACCTTCTGTCGGGCGCTGAAAAGTGTATCACATTAAGAAAACAATGCAGGTTGAAAAAAGTGGATAAATTTGGTATAATTAAGCGCCTCAAATATATAAACTAAAAAGGGGGAAAGAGAAAAGGATGAAAAAGGTTAAAATACTGGCAGCCCTAGCTGCAATATTCTTTGCAGTGGGTGTGGGACATGAGCCTGTGACCGCTATGGCGGCCGGCTCACAGAATCCCCCGGCGGTAAGCGATACAGTAATGGAGTTTAAAGAGGTTACGGACACGATTCTTTACCGCAGTACAGGAGAGGGAAAAGCAGAAAAAGTCGAGAAGCTCGACATTAGCAAGGGTGTCCCTGAAAATGTGGATGACTACTATGCGGTGATCAAGATGAAATCTCTTCCGGATTATTATGCTGGAATAAAGGGATTTGAGGTTTCAGAGGATTCAGAAGAGGTCACGGTTATGATTGATCAGGAGGCTGTCGTCCAGTATGGAGAGAAGGGAACCGGGAGAAAGAGCGGATTTTCCTTCACTGTACCGACTACGACCAATCAGCAGGAAAGTGCGGCCTCAAAGTTTTTTGACAAGATGTCTAAAGATCTGGATGGAACATACGAACTGACAGAGGACCTTGACGCATCTGGACTTGCTGACGCGGCAGCGGCGGTAAAAGGGACTTTTACCGGAACATTAGATGGCAAGGGACACAGGATTAAAAATCTGGACCGGCCGCTGTTTGAAGTATTGAAGGGCGCCAAGATCAAGAATCTGGTCATTGGGAATGCTACTATTACAAAGAATTCCAAGGGCATCCTAGCAGGACAGATTCTGAATCAGTCACAGATTACATCTACATATATTGTTGATTCGAGTTTGATAAACAATCAGAACCAGATCGGGGGATTTGCAGGGGTTATCACGAATTCCACGGTAAGCAACAGTGCAGCTATAAATATCACTATTAAGGGCTCTAATACTATCGGAGGGATTGCAGGGCAGACCAACGGCACAACAAAGATAGAAAACTGCTATGTGACAGGTACCCTTGAAGGCACTCTGTCCCATAATCTTGGGACAAGAGTGGGAGGCATCACCGGATGGCATTCTGGGAAAGCCATTGACCACTGCTTTACAAAAGTCAGCATCACAGCTCCGGCAAAAAAGGGAAACGGCGGAATTATCGGCGGACCGGGCAGCGGTCAAGTGACGATAGAGAACAGTTTAAGCCTGAGTACCGGAACTGCGTATCGGATCGCGGGATTTGACACTCTAAATAAAGCGCAGTCTGTGTATGAGTATACAGAGTCAGACAGTGCTACCAATATAAATGATAACAACACTGTCAAAGAGACTTCGAATATCTATAACAAAGACTTTTACATAGAAACGCTGGGATTTTCAGAGGATATATGGAACTTTGACCTGTTAGGCAACGAGATCCTTCCAAGCTTAAAGGATGATCCGGTTCCAAAGAAGATAGATGAATATGAGATCCATGATAATGAGAACGAAATTCCAAACTATAAGGAAGTGCGAAAAAACAGCGCATATCAGGCGAATAAAGAAATCGCATATGCGAACATGGCGAAACTGATGCCTTTTGCGGATACTGCTTATTGGGTGGAGAGTGGAAACAAGATAGACAGTTATGACGCTCTTGCCTTTCGCAAAATAAAAATGATTCTGCCGCTGGGGGATGGGAACAGCCTTGTTTCTTCGGTGACTGAGTCAGAGGAAGGCGTTATAAAGAAACTTCGGGTCATATATGACAATGACCAGACGGAAGATATCGCAGTACAGTTTGAAAAAGAAGTGGGCGGTGTAGTTGCACAGTATAAAGCGGCCAACAGAGGCGTGAGCTACCAGTTCGAGAAGTATATCACTAGGATTGATGCGGAAATGCTGGATGAGGTCGTGGAAAAGGCGGAAAGTCTCGATTATGCGAAGCAGATCTCGCTGTTGACTGACGAGGAGGAGAGCAGGCTCTATACAGACTATTATAACGACACTGTGAAACCGAATCTTGAGAAAGTTCTTCTGAAATGGATCGGGGCCGGAGATGAGTTCCCTACATACTGTACGCAGGAGGGCGTGAAAGAACAGGTGAAAGCCACCCTGCTTAATGAAGACAATTTAAAGCGTTTTCTGTACGGCTACAATTATATTGATAAATGGTACCATATTGAATTTGGCGGAGTGGTCTTAAGTGACGTGCTCTATTTCAATGGTACTGTGTTCTCTGAAGACCTTACAGCCGATTACCTTACAGAAAAGGTGTTAAGTGTCGGGCAAGGACTGCGTGCAACAAACCGTACTCAGGACTTTTACAGTAATGTACTGCAGAGTGAGACGGGGAAAGGGATGATGGATTTCCTGACATGGATGGCAGAGCGGGTAGCAAGGTATGTGGATGCCAATGATTGGATGAAGGATAATTTTGATGGTATTTTAAAAGAACAAGATCGGGATCAGTCGGACGGAACAACACGGTACCGGATATGGGATATTATGGAGGGCTTAAGCGGCAGGATGAACCATATTCTGCCCATACTGACGGCGCCGCAGGAAGATATGTATATGATATCCATGCCGTCACAGCTTATGATCGGAAGCTTGAACAGATATCCTGAGTATCACCAGGCCAACGGACGGCAGAAGATGGAGGAGATCATTGACGCTTATGCGGCTCGGATGGGTCATTTTTATGGGGTGTCAGGAAACCTTGTGCCAGACTCATCTGATATTTTGAACGGATTTGTCAATATCCAGTATGACACAAGATTTTCATTTCCAAAATCCGACGGTATTACTGCAGGAACGCAGGAACCGGGTAAGACCAATGATCCTGTAATGAAATGGGTTTATGAAGCGGTCAACTCATGGCCTGCGGGAAATGGAAGCGGCGCTTATGCCAATGGGACAAATGTGTGGTGGGCTGTATATGCGGCATTGAAAAATGATTTGAGTACAACCACTCATGAGACAGCTCACAATCAGGATGGAAGATATTTCTACGCGGGGGCGGGAAGAAGAGCCGGAACCGGCGGGGAGGCCCATGCGGATGGAAATATCGCGCAGGACATTGTGGATGGAAGCACAGTCTTCAATATGAGTACTGAAAAAGATATGAACTCTGATGTAACGAATAACTTTAGTTATACAAGGATCGACACACCGGAGAAAATTCAGGATTACTATAAAGATATGTTTGACACCATGTATGTCCTTGAATACATGGCAGGACAGGCCTTCCTCGAACTGACGCCGGAGCAGCAGGCAAAGGTGGCGGTTCAGGTGACTTATACAGGCAAAGATGGAACTTCTCTTAAGGCAAATAACAAGAGACTGACAGCAGCAGACTTTGAGAAAATGAATCTGCAGGATATGGAAGATCTGTGGGACAATCAGATTGCAATCAAAGAGACAGGGGCACAGGCATCGGCGAAAGGCGGTGCATATGGCTGGGAGTCCTTCTATGATTCTAACTGGTATCAGATACATAACGACGAGGGAAGCGGAACGGCCAAGAGTTTCCGCAGACTGGGGCAGGAGATGCTTGGCGTAGCCGGATATATGGACGGATATGTGACTTTCATGTCAGGCAAGAGCGAAAATGACCTTGACGCCCTGCGGAAAATTACCAATGACCCATCGATCACATGGAAAGACTATAAAATGAAGCGCTATCAGGAGGTTGCGGAAAACATGGAAAAAATTCCATATTTTGATTCTGACGAAGTGATCGAGCAATTTAAGGAAGCCCTGGCTCAGGATGCAAAGAACGGAAACAGAAATCAGACAAATGGAGTGAAAAGGCTTCTCTACGGTACGGTCAAGAGGGCGACAAATGACTTTACTAACGGTACGATTTATGAAGCGCCTCAGCAGACATCTATTACATCAGCCCAGCAGCTGGTTGATCTGGCAGAAGCGAATGAGTTTGGAAACTACCGTTTGGATGAGGATATTGATTTCAGTGAAATCCAGGCAAAGGATGGATACTATATTGAGAAACGTTTTATCGGAATCCTTGATGGAAACGGACATAAAATAACCGGAATGAACAGCACGCTCTTTAAAGAGTCTGCCTATGCCCAGATCAGTGATCTTACTATAGAAAACCCGAATTTTGGTGATTCCGTGACTTCCATGCTGGTAGGAACAGCCAGAAACTTCTCCGTAAGAAATATTACGGCGCTGGAGACAGGAAAAGAACTGCCTTTGGTAACGACCAAAAAGGGAACGTATCGAGAGTACGGAACCATTGACATCCAGATTGGAAGGACAAAGATCAACACTGTGCAGCAGTTCCTTGCAATCGGAACAGATGCAGAGAGCCTGGCGGGAAGTTATGTTTTGGCAGCAGACCTTGACTTTAGTGGTGAAGAAATATCTAATGTCGCAGTTGACAGAACTTTCACAGGTGAATTAGATGGCGCTGGACATAAGATCGTCAATCTAAGTGGTGTGATTTTCAGAGAATTGTCAGGGGCAACGGTGACCAACCTTGGTATTGACGGAGGCGATATTACTGGTGACGCGCAGAGAGGAAAACTGGCAAATACAATTGATCGCTCAACAATAGAGAAGGTTTATTTGGGGAACTTCAGCATTCAGAACAATGCGGGACAGGTAGGCGGTCTTGCTGGAATCATAACCGAAAGCATCATCAAGGAAGTCTCACTTGAAAATATCCGTATTAAGGGAAAAGATACGATAGGAGGACTGGGTGGACAGGTAAACAGTTCAACAGTAGAGAACTGCCTCGTCACCGGAACCATTGAAGGAACAAGTACTAATAAAACTTCCGGCGCAAGAGTCGGAGGACTTGTGGGATGGCTTGACGGTTCCTCCAGTCTTGATAAGTGCTATGCAAAAGCAGACATCAAAGCTCCGAACATAGTAGGAAACGGAGGACTTGTGGGCGGACAGCGATATGGTACGGTGAAGATTACCAATTCACTTAGCATGAGTACCGGTGAGAAGGCGTATCGTATTGCAGGATTCGATACTCTGGGCGGAAGCAGTAACGTGTATGAGTATGCAGATTCTAACAGCGTGACAAATGTAAAGGCTGACAGTAAAGTGGTTAAGCTGGTGGATGACGCTATGCTGAAAATGCCTCAGTATTATACAACAAACTTGCTGTGGAGAAAAACGGTGTGGAATTTGGATGCCGTGTCAATCGGAGGTACGCCAAGGCTACAGGGCGCTTTGATCACGCCGTCTGATGATAATATTGCGGTATATTCGATTCAGGAGCCGGAGGAGGACGAAAGTAATGCTCAGGATGAGAATCTGACGGTTCAGCCGGAAGATCAGACTGAGGAGGCGGTAGTGCCGGGGACGTCTTCCGCAGAGGCGCCTTTGATTCAGATACCTTCAACTGAATCGGAGCAGGCTGAGGGGACTGAAACAGAAACAGATACCGAAGCTGAGCTGCAAACAGAAATTGTTCAGAAAGGGGATACCCTGGAAAAGGAGACAAATCTATAGAAAGCTGAAAACTGTCCCGGCAGTCCCCTGTGGATGCCGGGGCAGTTTTTTCATTGTGGGAAGATTTCGTAATAGTGTGAATTCCATGATACAAAAATTACTCGGCTCAGGACAGGCAAGAGAATATCGAAAATATAAAAGACAGAAGAATATTGACAAATCCCGGCGTGATTGTTAAGGTGATATTAAGGGGAAAATTTACACTAGAGTATACATAATAAAAGAGGGACGAGTATGAAAAAAAGAATAAGGAACACATTTCTAGCGGCAACACTGGCTCCGTGCTTGATATCCGGGTCTGTATCGGCGGCCCCATCCATGGATGAGCTGGAAGGAAATAAGGCACAGGCAGAGAGTGAAGCTGCGGCTCTTGAGGAAGAACTGACGGCACTTCTTACACAGATCAATGAGCTGGAGGGACAGCTCATCGAAAACGGGGAGAGACTCATTCAGACCGAAAATGACTTGAGTGCGGCGGAAGAAAAGGAAGCAAAACAATACGCAGACATGAAAACCCGCATTAAATATATGTACGAGGGCGGACAGACAGATACTCTGTCCATGCTTCTCTCTGCGGAAAATTTTTCAGACTTTCTGAACAAGGCTGAGTATGCCAGCATGATCCATACATATGACCGACAGAAACTTCAGGAACTTCAGGAGACGCAGGAAGAGATCAAATCACTGAAAGCATCTCTTGAGACGGAACAGAAGGAACTGTCGGAAGCCCAAGACGTATATGAGAGGGAGGAAGCAAGTGTAAATGCCCAGTTGGAGGCAAAACGCTTAGAAGTAGCGAACTTTGACGTATTGCTTCAGACTGCGGCCGAAGCGGTTGCGGCGGAGTCTTCTCAGGTCGGCAGCGGGCAGGACGAGGCGGGAGATACGGGTAATATGGATAGCGGATCTCCGGCAGAAGGGACAGGTTCCGGCGGGAACATCACAGGAGGAGGCAACACAACCAGCGGCAACACCACTACAGGGGGTGGGAGTTCAACCGGTGGAAGCACTCCGGACGACGGAAGCGCAACAGGCGGCAATACGCCAACAGGCGGAGGAAATTCGTCAGGTAATAATTCTGGCGGTTCTTCTGATTCGGGAACGTCCAGTGGAAATACAGCAAAAGCACAGGCAATTGTAAATGCAGCGTACAGCCAGCTTGGCGTGAAATATGTCTATGGCGGAACAACGCCGGGAGTCGGGCTAGACTGTTCTGGACTGGTTCAGTATGCACACAAAATGGCGGGGATCTCACTTCCGAGGACATCGGGCGCTCAGGGAGCCTCCGGTGTGGCAGTCAGCACCCCCCAGCCGGGTGATATTGTATGCTATGTCGGGCATGTGGGAATATACATAGGAGGCGGGAAGATGATCCATGCTCCTGAGCCCGGCGATGTGGTGAAGATCTCTTCGGTGTACGGCAGTCCGTGGTACCGGCGATGCTGGTAATGTGAGAATAATCAAGAAATGAGATAAATATGAGAAATGAAATATAAAGGAGAGAACAGTTTATGAAAAAACCGGTTTTAGTCATTATGGCAGCAGGAATGGGAAGCAGATACGGAGGTCTTAAGCAGATTGATCCAGTGGATGAGGAAGGGCATATTATCATGGATTTTTCTATTTATGACGCAAAGCGCGCCGGGTTTGAGAAGGTCGTTTTTATTATTAAAAGGGAAAATGAAGATGATTTTAAAGAGGCAGTCGGCAGAAGGATTGAAAAAGTGATGGAAGTGGCGTATGTTTTTCAGGAACTTTCCAACATTCCCGACGGATTTGAGATTCCCCAAGGCAGGATAAAACCATGGGGGACGGCACATGCGGTCTTGAGCGCCATCGATGAGATCGATGGACCTTTCGCGGTAATCAATGCAGATGATTACTATGGCCGTCACGCCTTTCAGGCGATCTATGATTATCTTACGACCCATGAGGATGATGAAAAATACCGCTATACGATGGTGGGTTACCGACTGAAGAATACAGTGACGGACAACGGGCATGTGGCGCGCGGCGTCTGTGGGCTTAATGCCGACAAGGAGCTGGTCAATGTGACAGAGCGCACCCGTATTGAGAAAAGAAACGGAGGCATTGAATATTCAGAGAACGATGGGAAGACGTGGACAAAAATCGACGGCGATACGCTTGTATCTATGAACATGTGGGGCTTTACACACAGTATTTTGGAAGAGATCAGGGACGGTTTTCCGGCATTTCTTGAGAGTGGGTTGAAGGAGAATCCTCTAAAATGTGAGTATTTCCTTCCGGCAGTGGTGAGCACGCTTCTCGAGGAGGGGCGCGCTACAGTAAAGGTTCTAGAATCCGAAGACAAATGGTATGGAGTTACCTATAAAGAGGATAAGCCGGTGGTCGTTGCGGCGGTGCAGGAGCTGAAAGACAAAGGATTGTATCCCCAGAGGCTATGGGAAGAATAAAATATTGCTGCAAAAGAAAATGTTGCACGCCCTGTGTAAAAACAGTTCGTGCAACATTTTTACCATAAGATGAACTAAAAATATAAAGCAATGCACGAGACATCGTGCTATAATATGCGCAGAAAACAGAGGAACAGTATCAGTTAAGGAGGAAGCGAACATGTCCATTTTAGTGACAGGAGGCGCCGGATTTATCGGCAGCCACACATGTGTAGAACTATTAAATTCAGGTTATGACGTAGCGGTAGTAGATAATCTCTACAATGCCTCGGAAAAGGCTCTGGAAAGAGTGAAAGAGATCACAGGAAAAGAAGTTGGATTTTACAAGGTAGATATCCGTGACAGGGAAGGGCTTAATAAAGTGTTTGACAAAGAGAATGTAGAGGCTGTCATCCACTTTGCGGGGCTTAAGGCAGTGGGAGAGTCCGTACAGAAACCTCTTGAATACTATGAGAACAATATCGGAGGTACGATCACTCTTTGTGATGTTATGAGAAATCATGAGGTGAAGAATATTATCTTCAGTTCTTCCGCGACAGTATATGGAGATCCGGCATTTATCCCGATTACGGAAGAGTGCCCGAAGGGAACATGCACAAATCCATACGGATGGACGAAATGGATGTTGGAGCAGATTCTGACAGATTTGCATACCGCGGACCCGGAGTGGAACGTCGTGCTTCTGCGCTACTTTAACCCGGTGGGAGCACACAAGAGCGGTCTGATAGGGGAGGATCCGAAGGGTATCCCGAACAATCTGATGCCTTACATCACGCAGGTGGCGATCGGTAAACTTGAGAAGCTGGGAGTATTTGGAAATGATTATGATACACATGACGGAACTGGCGTACGCGATTATATCCATGTGGTAGACCTTGCGGTGGGGCATGTGCGCGCAGTAGAGAAGCTGAAAGAAAAAGCAGGAGTATCTGTCTACAATCTTGGAACAGGAAAAGGATATTCCGTGCTTGACATGGTGAAGGCCTTTGGAAAGGCATGTGGGAAAGAGATTCCCTACGAGATCAAGCCACGCCGCGCGGGTGATATTGCAAAATGCTACTGCGATGCGACGAAGGCAAAGGAAGAGCTTAACTGGACAGCCCAGAGAGGTCTGGATGAGATGTGTGAGGATTCTTGGAGATGGCAGAGCCAGAATCCTAACGGATTTAATGGTTAAGAATGAGGGCGGAATAAAAAAGAGAGTAATTGTAGAAGAAAAGAGGGCGGAAAGTGATATCCATCATTTTCCGCCCTCTTTTATGACTAAAATAACATGAAAATAATTAAAAAATTAGCGATAAACATTAAAAATATATTAGCATAGATAAATTCAAATGATATTTTGAACATAGGAATAGACATTGTTTTATGCAAAGGAGGGATTCGAGTGGATACAATAAAAACAGCGAGAAGTAAGATGGAAAAATGGAGCAGCAACGTACGGCTTTTTCACGGTGGCTTTCTGGGTGATGATAATATGTTTCGCAGTATATCTTCTGCCTGTCGCCAGTATGTTGACTTGCCCGGAAACGGATTTTTCTGTAATTGTAACGGAACTTCCTGATGGAACCATTGCCACGGGCCGCTTTTCCGGGCCGGATGACATGGAAGATGAGGCTTTTCCACAATGTGGAAGTATATGAGACTCCGGTTGTGAAATCTAGCAGTAGGGGAATCCGGGGAATTGCGCTTCCGTCCTTTTGTATGGGGCTTATCTTTGATTACGGTATGGCTTTTCAGCAGGAGTTAGACGAGACATTGTAGGGAGGCGCTGAATGGCGATTATATTACGATTGGACCGGGTCATGGCAGACCGTAAGATGTCTTTAAAGGAACTGACGGAGAAAATGGAGATTTTCAATGTGAATCTTTCCAACTTAAAGACGGGAAGGGTAAAGGCGATTCGGTTTTCCGCTTTAGAGGGGATCTGCAGAGAGCTTCACTGCCAGCCGGGAGACATATTGGAACATCAGGGGGATGAATAGTGGAGGGAGCTGCCCAAGATCATAGAAAATTACAGGGATAAGGGATATATTTTCATGGGATTGACAGTAGATTCTTTTGAAGTACATCATTCAATCAATAATTAAGAAAGAATAAATGGGGAAATGTGCATAAAAAATAGGGATAAAAACTGTAGAAATACAACAAAATGCAGATAATTTTTAAAAATGGGGACTCTAGTCCTACTTTGACTATGTTCTTATGATATAATCACTTTGTAAGCTGAGTTTAATAACAAGCGAGGAACAAAAGGAGGAACGTATTCATGAAAAAAAGAATTTTGGCAATGCTACTTTCAGGGGCAATGGTCTTTTCACTAGCAGCTTGCGGCTCTGGCGGGAATGATGAAGGGGCAGGCGGCGGAGACAGTGATTCCGGAGAAGAGATGAACATCGCGATGGTGACAGATTCCGGAGATATTACGGATCAGAGTTTCAACCAGACAACTTATGAGGCATCCAAGGCATGGGCTGAGGAGAATGGCGTAGAGTTCAATTATTACAAGCCAGAGAGTGATTCTGACGAGGCTCGTAATGCCAGCATTGATCAGGCGATCGCAAACGGCGCTAATGTGATTGTTCTTCCGGGCTATATGTTTGCGGCGTCAGTTGTTGAGCAGCCGGAACTTTATCCGGATGTGAAGTTTGTAGCTCTTGACGTAGGAGCAGGAGATATCCTTGAGAAAGGTGTTGGCGAAGGTTACGATTACAATCCTGACAACTGGGACGTGTCAGAATATTACAACACGGATAATGTATACTGCTGTACTTATCAGGAGGAGATTTCCGGATATATGGCAGGCTATGCAGCAGTGAAAATGGGTTACAAACATCTCGGCTTCCTCGGCGGAATGGCGGTACCGGCTGTTATGCGTTTCGGATATGGCTATGTTCAGGGCGCTGATGAGGCGGCAAAAGAACTGGGGATTACAAATGAAGTGAGCGTTGAATATGTATGTGGAGGCCAGTTCTATGGTGATGCCGATATCACAGCATATATGGATACATGGTACAACTCCAATGGAGTAGAAGTTGTGTTTGCGTGTGGCGGTGGTATCTACACATCTGCGGCAGAGGCAGCGGCTAAGGCAGGCGGCAAGGTGATTGGAGTTGACTCGGATCAGGCGCCTATTATTGACGCATATCAGGAAGGACTTACAGTGACATCGGCAATGAAGGGTCTTGCGGTTACAATTGATACAGTCCTTACTGAAATTAAAGCTGGCAACTGGAGCGATTATGTAGGTAAGATGGATTCGCTTGGTCTTGTATCAGAGACAGCTGAGGATAACTTCGTACAGCTTCCGATTGAATCTACACAGTGGAACGACGGATTTACGGAAGATGACTACCGCGAGCTTGTGTCTGCTCTGTACAATGGAGACATCACAGTTTCCAACGATACGACAGAAATGCCTGCAACAGATATCACGGTTACAGATTACGGCAGCATCAAGTAAATCGGAGAATTTGTGCAAGAGGGTCAGGCTGAGGGCCTGTCCCTCTTTTTATAAGTAAGTTACGGGAGGAGGAAGGAGAGAATGGCAGAGTATGCGGTAGAAATGCTGAATATCACGAAGAGATTCCCCGGTATTATAGCGAATGACAATATTACGCTTCAGTTGAAAAAAGGGGAGATACACGCTCTGTTGGGTGAAAACGGCGCAGGGAAATCTACGCTGATGAGCGTACTCTTCGGGTTGTATCAGCCGGAGGAAGGCGAAATCCGCAAAGACGGGAAAAAGGTAGAGATTAAAGACCCAAATGATGCGAACAGGCTGGGGATAGGAATGGTGCATCAGCACTTTAAGCTGGTGGAATGTTTCAGTGTTTTAGACAACATCATTTTAGGTGTGGAGACGACAAAGGGTGGTTTCCTGAAGAAGAAGGAAGCAAGGGCGAAGGTGATGGAATTGTCCCAGAAATACGGTCTTGCGGTTGATCCTGACGCACTGATTGAGGATATTACGGTGGGAATGCAGCAGAGGACTGAGATATTGAAGATGCTCTACCGGGACAATGATATCCTTATCTTTGACGAACCTACGGCTGTTCTTACTCCGCAGGAGATTCAAGAGCTCATGACAATTATGAAAAATCTGGCGGCTGAGGGTAAAAGCATTCTTTTCATTACCCACAAATTGGCAGAGATTATGCAGGTGTCGGATCGTTGTACCGTGCTTAGAAAAGGAAAATATATCGGTACCGTGGAGACGAAAGAAACAACGCCTGAGAAATTATCCACTATGATGGTAGGGAGAAATGTCAGTTTCGTGGTGGATAAGGAGCCCGCTCAGCCGGGAGAAGCTGTTCTCGACATTAAGGATATGACGGTGGCGTCAAAGCACCATAAGAATAATGCGGTGAACAATGTATCTCTTCAGGTGCACAGAGGAGAGATCGTTTGTATTGCGGGAATTGACGGAAATGGTCAGACAGAGTTTGTCTACGGACTAACTGGTTTGGAACCGGTTTCCGGAGGGACAATTACTATGAACGGTAAGGATATTACCCATATGCCGATCCGCAAACGTCTGACATCGGGGATGAGCCACATCCCGGAGGACAGGCATAAGCATGGTCTGGTGCTGGATTATACACTGGAAAATAACATTATTCTCCAGAGGTATTTTGAACCGGAATTTACGAACAAGTTTGGTTTTATGAAACGACGGCCGATCCGCGAGTATGCCAACCGTCTTATTGAACAGTATGATGTCCGTTCAGGACAGGGACCGGTTACGGTAGCGCGTTCCATGTCCGGAGGAAATCAGCAGAAGGCGATCGTCGCCCGCGAGATAGACAAGAATCCGGAATTGCTTGTGGCCGTGCAGCCTACACGTGGACTGGATGTGGGGGCTATTGAGTATATTCATAAACAGCTTGTCGCTCAGAGAGATGCGGGGAAAGGCGTCCTGCTCGTGAGCCTGGAACTAGATGAGGTAATGAATGTCTCTGACAGGATCTTGGTGATGTACGAGGGTGAGATAGTAGGCGAGTTTGATCCAAAGAAAGTTACGATAGAGGAGCTCGGCCTTTATATGGCAGGCTCTAAGAGAAACACTCCGGGAGTATCCGGCGGTTTCGCAAAAGACGCCGAGGATACAGGAAAGGAGGCAGGGGACAGATGAGAGGAAATACAAGAAAAAAGACGGGACTATTAAGAAACAGCGGCGTCCAGACAGTCATCGGGTCGCTCCTCTGTATTTTGATCGGTCTTTTGATCGGCTATATCGTGTTGCTGGTTATCAATCCCGGCGGTGCGGGGAAGGCGATCGTGGCGATCCTGAAGAACTTCCTTTACTATCCCAGCCCTGTGGCTGCCATGAAATATTTCGGCTCTACACTGGTCAAGGCGTCCGCGCTTCTGATGTGTTCTCTGTCCGTACTATTCGCGTGGAAGGTGGGGCTTTTTAACATCGGAGCCGCTGGACAGTATGTAATAGGCGCGGGAGCAAGTCTTTATTTTGCGCTGAAGCTGGGACTTCCATGGTATGTTTGTCTGGTGGCGGCGGTGATCGCGGCTGCTATTGTAGGCGGGATTTCAGGCGCGCTTAAAGCGTATCTTAATGTAAATGAAGTTATCTCCTGTATTATGCTGAACTGGATTGGGCTTTATTGTATCAATATGCTGCTGACACAGGTGAAAGAACAGTCTACTCCTTACACAAGGTCTCTGGAGAGCACAAACAAAAGTGCCCTTCTTCCGACTCTTGGATTGGATAAACTGTTTGCAAATAATAAATTCGTTACCTTGGGTCTTATCCTAGCAGTTGTCGCTGCGATTCTTGTGTGGATCATTATGGGAAAGACAAAGTTCGGCTATGAGCTGAAAGCGACAGGATTAAACAAGAGCGCTGCAAAGTATTGCGGTATGAATGAGAAACGAAATATCATCTTGACGATGATGATCGCAGGTGGTCTAGCTGGTCTTGGCGCCGGAGTATTTTACCTGACAGGGATCGAGCAGTGGATGGTACAGCAGACCAGCGTCCCGACCATGGGATTTAACGGTATCGCGGCAGCATTCCTTGGGGGATCAAGTCCCATTGGAGCAATCTTCTCGTCCTATTTTATCCAGCACATCACAAGCGGTGGTACTTATGTGGACACGACGATGTACTGCACACAGATCTCAGATCTGATTTCTGCATTCATCATCTATCTGTGCGGATTTGTTCTTTTCTTTAAAGTGTGGCTGAACAGGCTGTTGGACAGAAGAGATGAGAGACAGCTTGCGCAAGAACAGAAAGGGGGCGAGGCGTAATGTTGTTATTGATCCAGTATACACTGATATTTGCGTCTGTTCTGGTGCTTGTAGCGCTGGGAGGATGTTTTTCGGAACACAGCGGTGTCATCAATATCGGTCTGGAGGGCATCATGGTTATCGGTGCGCTCGGCGGAGCTCTTATGATGAAATATGTGGCGGCAGGGATAGCGGCGCCTCTTGTGATTATACTGGTTATTCTTGCCAGTGTAATCTCAGGAATGATCTTTTCTCTCCTCCTTGCGGTGGCTGCGATCCGGTTTAATGCTGACCAGACGCTGGTGGGGACGGCGCTTAACCTCCTTGGACCGGCGGCTGCAGTTGTTCTGGTAAGGGCAATTAACACTGCGGAGAGTGTGGACAATGTATCTTCCACCGTGTCATATGGGGCGGCAAAAAAAGCTTTTCTCGTGGATATCGGAGGTTTTGAATTTAACTGGTTCATGCTGATTGCCTTCCTTGTGCTGATCGCGTCTTACATCGTGTTGTACAAGACGAGATTCGGCCTGAGGCTATGCGCGTGTGGTGAGCATCCGCAGGCGGCAGATTCTGTCGGTATAAATGTGTATAAGATGCGTTATGCGGGTGTACTGATTTCCGGAGCATTAGGAGGACTTGGCGGATTAGTGTATATCACAGCAGGCGTCAGCGAGTGGAAGTTCGAGAACGGAGTGGCAGGCTTTGGATTTCTTGCTCTGGCAGTTATGATTTTCGGACAGTGGAGGCCAGTCAGCATCGGTCTGGCGGCGCTGCTCTTTGGTCTGTTCCGTGCACTTTCCAATGTGTACACGGGATTTGATGTTCTGGTAGATCTGAAACTTCCTAGTACAGTGTATAATATGCTACCGTATATTATTTCCCTTCTAGTCCTTGCCTTTGTATCCAAGAAGTCGAGGGCACCGAAAGCGGAAGGTATTCCTTATGATAAAGGACAGAGATAAAAGAGCAGGGACAACACGTGGAGATGCAGGAACGGGCGTCGTTTTACGGCGGGTTGTTCAGGCGGCATAGAAGGAGAGGGACTGACATGAAGAATTATTCAGAAGATCCGGGCAGGCAGTATCATATTCAGGTCGCCAAAGGCGAGGTCGGCCGCTATGTGATCATGCCCGGCGATCCGAAGAGATGCGCGAAGATTGCCGAGTATTTTGACGATCCGCTGCTCATCGCAGACAATAGAGAATATGTAACATATACAGGGACGCTGGATGGGGTAAAGGTCAGCGTCACCTCCACGGGGATCGGGGGGCCGTCAGCCTCCATTGCCATGGAAGAACTATATCGCTGCGGGGCGGATACATTTATCCGTATCGGCACCTGCGGAGGAATCCAGACGGAAGTGAAAAGCGCAGATGTGGTGATCGCCACAGGCGCGGTCCGAATGGAAGGAACGAGCCGGGAGTATGCGCCCATTGAGTACCCGGCTGTCCCGGATCTAGATGTGACAAATGCGCTTGTGAACGCGGCGAAGAAACAAAACGTGGATTTCCATACCGGGGTAGTACAGTGTAAAGATTCTTTCTACGGGCAGCACGAACCGGAAGTAAAGCCGGTAAGTTATGAACTTCTGAATAAATGGGAGGCATGGAAGCGTCTTGGCTGTCTGGCTTCGGAGATGGAATCAGCAGCGCTTTTTATCGTGGCAAGCCATCTGCGGGTGAGAACGGGGTCCTGTTTCCTTGTGGTGGCAAATCAGGAGCGGGAGAAACTGGGGTTGGAAAACCCGGTAGCTCATGACACGGACATAGCGATCCGGGTGGCGGTAGATGCGATTCGGGAGCTGATAAAAGCGGACTTAGGCAGCACAAAAGAATAGGAGAGAAGAGATGGATCAGAAAGAAATTTTAAAGCATGTAGATCATACTCTGCTGCTTCAGGGAGCGACGTGGGATGAGATCCGTCAGATCTGTGACGACGCTGTAGCATATCAGACAGCTTCAGTCTGCATCCCGCCAAGCTATGTGAAGCAGGCGAGCGAGTATTTGGACGGAAAGATGGCGGTTTGTACGGTTATTGGGTTTCCCAATGGTTACATGACCACCGCGGCAAAGGAGTTTGAGACGAGAGATGCTCTCTCAAACGGGGCGTCTGAGATCGACATGGTCATCAATATCGGCTGGCTGAAGGACGGTAAATACAACTTGATCGCAGAAGAGATCCGCACATTGAAAAAGGCCTGTGGTGAGAAAATATTAAAAGTTATTATCGAGACATGTCTTTTGACCGATGAAGAAAAGATTAAGATGTGTGAGATTGTGACAAAAGCAGGAGCGGATTATATCAAGACTTCCACCGGATTTTCAACAGCAGGAGCTACGTTTGACGATATACGCCTGTTTTCCGAACACATTGGGCCAAATGTAAAGATGAAAGCCGCAGGGGGAATCTCATCTATGGACGATGCTAAGAAATTCCTTGAACTGGGAGCGGACCGTCTTGGGACAAGCCGTATTATTAAACTTGTGAAAAATGAAAAAGCAACTGGGTATTAAAGAAAGTTTTGCGCTCGATTCAGGGCGGATGGGAGTTCAGGTATCAGATAGAAGGAGTGTGCTATATGGATAGACAGCAGATTGAAGAGATGATTGATATTGCGGTTCGGCAGCTTGATTTTTCCTACACTCCGTATTCCGGATTTAAAGTGGGAGCAGCGCTTATGACCAAACAGGGAAAGATCTATGGAGGATGCAATATCGAGAACGCGGCATACGGTCCAACCAACTGTGCGGAGCGGACCGCATTTTTCAAAGCGGTCAGCGAGGGCGTGCGTGAATTTAGAGCAATCTGTATCGTGGGGGGAAAGGACGGGGTACTGACAGACTATGCGGCGCCCTGCGGCGTGTGCCGTCAAGTGATGATGGAGTTCTGTGATCCGGAAACATTTCAGGTTATCCTCGCGACAGGAAAAGATCATTACGACGTGTTTACGCTGAAAGAACTTCTGCCCCTAGGGTTCGGCCCGGCGAATCTGGATTGACTTAGTTTGCAGGAGGAATAAGAATGGACAGATATAAAAGAGTTTTTGTGATTGTACTCGACTCTCTTGGAATTGGGGCAATGCCGGATTCAGAAAAATTCGGAGACACAGATGTCGATACATTCGGACATATTGTTGAGAAAATGGGTAAGCTGGATATCCCGAACCTGCAAAAACTGGGGATGCTCAATCTCCATCCGGCAGGCAGGATGGCGGGGATGGAAAAGCCGCTGGGATATCATATGCGGCTTGCGGAGGCGAGCAGTGGGAAAGATACTATGACTGGACACTGGGAGATGATGGGAATACGTACGGACAAGCCGTTTCTCACATTTACGGACACAGGATTTCCGCCGGAGCTGATCCAAGAGCTTGAGAAGAGATGTGGGAAACGTGTGATAGGGAATAAGAGCGCCAGCGGGACGGAGATCATAGAAGAATTGGGAGAAGAAGAGATCGAGACGGGAGCGATGATCGTCTATACATCTGCTGATTCTGTACTGCAGATCTGTGGGAATGAGGAAACTTTTGATTTGGCCAATCTGTATCGCTGCTGCGAGATCGCCCGGGAAATCACGATGAAAGATGAATGGCGTGTTGGCCGTGTCATTGCAAGGCCTTATGTAGGAAAGAAAAAGGGAGAATTTAGACGTACAAGCAACCGGCACGACTATGCTCTGAAGCCTACGGGGCCGACCGCGCTCAATGTATTGAAGGATGCCGGGCTGGATGTGATCAGCGTGGGAAAGATCAATGATATTTTCTGCGGGGAAGGCATCACGAAAACCTATCATTCCGACAGTTCTGTTCACGGGATGGAACAGACTATTGAGATTAGCAGGGAAGATTTCCAAGGGCTGTGTTTTGTCAATCTTGTAGACTTTGATGCTCTGTGGGGACACCGCAGGGACGTGGAAGGCTATGCGGGAGAGATCGAGAAATTCGACAGGAACCTTGGGGTGCTGCTGGAAGAATTAAGAGAAGATGACCTGCTGATCATCACGGCGGATCACGGGAACGATCCGACTTACACGGGGACAGACCATACGAGAGAATATGTGCCTCTTCTCGCATACTCAAAAGGAATGAAGCAGGGTGGAGGCTTAGGAGAGGAGAACACTTTTGCTGTGATTGGAGCTACTGTGGCGGATAATTTCAATGTAAAGATGCCGGAGGGAACCATCGGAACTTCGATACTGGACAGGCTGATATAGGATAAGCTGGCAGAGGAGGAGAAAATGGAGCATGGATTTTTATACGAGGCGCTGCCTTTTCTGAATGGTCTGGACAAAGAGGAGCAGGAACAGTTTGCGGAATACTTTAAGACTGCGCCTCTCTGGCTTATTGATTCTTTTCGGGTAGAAAAGGTGAAGAAAGGAACAGCGTTTACCCGTGAGGGGGAGCCTGCGGACACGGTTTTTTTCATTGCGGGCGGAACAATTGCCGCGACTGACTACCGGATGTATGGAATGCCTTATGATTACCGGAGATTTAACCGAGTATATGCTTTCGGGGCTCTGGAGATTCTAATCAATGCGGACAAGTATATGACGACTTTACGTGTGGCATCAGATTGTAGCATTGCTATGCTTCCAAGGCCAAAGTATGAAAAATGGCTGTTTTCGGATATAAATGCGCTGAGGTATGAGACGATGAGGATGGGGCAGGACCTTCTCAACGAATCAAGAGATAACCGGCTTTTCCTTTTTGTACAGGGACCGGACCGGCTGGCGCTCCTTTTTGTAAAACGGTACGAACAATACGGAAAAAAGGGGATTTTAAGTATTAAAAGGAGCCGTCAGAATCTGGCGGATGAGACTGGGCTGTGCATTAAAACGATCAGCAGGGGAATCAAGAAATTTCTGGAAGATGGACTGATTACAAAAGAAGGGAATCAGATTATGATCGACCAGACTCAGTATGAAGGATTGAAACAAATGATTTCATCAAAGGTTTTTTTGGATTGAAGGTGCTGTAAAATAAGTCTTTATATTTTAAACTTTATCCCTTATAACGTACGATATCCGCAGAATTATGATTGCAGTGCGGCTTCGAGCCGCTGAGCTCTACTGTTCATGCAATATAGTTCTGCGGATATTTTTTGTCAAAATAGAAGTTATGCCATCCGCCCCATTAGGCCAATGCTCTCAGTGATCAGGCGTTTAAAGTCAGAGGCGACTCTATCTGCCGTTTCCTGTACTTCTTTATGATTCAGCGGCTGGTCTGACATTCCTGCCGCCAGATTAGTGATGCAGGAGACGCCGCATACTTCAAGTCCCATATGACGGGCGGCCATTGCCTCGCATGCTGTGCTCATTCCTGCGGCATCTCCTCCGAGGGCCCGGCACATGCGGATCTCCGCCGGAGTTTCATAAGACGGCCCAGAGAACTGTACATATACTCCCTCTCTGAGTGAAACGCCTGTATTTTCACCGGCTTTTTTGATGACATACCGGAGACGTTTACTGTAAACTTCGGACATATCCGGGAAACGGGTTCCCAGAGATTCCTCGTTAGGCCCGATCAGAGGACTGGGTACGAGAGAGGTGATATGATCCGTGATTACCATAAGGTCGCCCGGGCGGAAATCAAAATTCACGCCTCCCGCCGCGTTGGTAAGGATGACTTTTTTTACACCCATTTTTCCCATCAGGCGGACGGGAAGCACAACATCCTGCATGGGGTATCCTTCATAGTAATGCACGCGCCCTTGCATTGCTACAACAGGCACACCCTTCACATATCCGAAGAGAAAACGCCCTTTGTGTCCAGCTACGGTAGATACCGGGAATCCCTCAATATCGGAGTATTCAAGGACTTCTTCGATCTTTATGTTCTCTGCATAATCCCCAAGCCCTGAGCCGAGTGTCAGACCGATTTCAGGGCGAAAACTGACCTTTTGACTTACCGCCTCTGAACATTTCATCAATTTTTCATAGAAAGCATTCATATGATTTCCTCCTTTTCAGACAGGCTTTACACGGACGCCGGAGAATGTCTCCGGAGACGGAGAACAGCCGTCCTATATTGCATATAGCTTACATGATTTTGCGGAAGATAGAAAGGACTGAAGTCTTTTTTATCCTATTTTTTGTTTTGGGGAAAAGATAATAATAATTATTACTGATTATTGACATAAACAATTCTGCATGATATATTATCCATGTAATCAGAGGGACGAATGAGAAGGCGTTTTATGCCGGAGGAAACAAATATATCTGCCGTGACAGTAGATAAAAGAGGAGATCAATATGTCATTTATCGGAAAAGATGTTGTGGATTTCAAAGTACAGTGTTATCAGGAAAATGGGTTCAAAGAGGTGACGAAGGAGGATATTCTCGGGAAATGGTCCGTATTCTTCTTCTATCCGGCGGATTTTACGTTCGTGTGCCCGACGGAGCTCAATGATCTGGCGGAGAAATATGATGAGTTTAAGGAAGCGGGGTGCGAGATCTATTCGGTGTCGTGCGACACACATTACGTGCATAAGGCGTGGCACGATGCGTCGGATACAATCAAAAAGATCCGTTATCCTATGCTTGCCGACCCTACGGGAGTTCTGGCGAGAGGTTTTGACGTGATGATTGAGGCTGATGGAGTGGCGGAGCGCGCCAGCTTTATCGTGAATCCGGAGGGGAAGATTGTGGCCTATGAAGTGATTGCGGGAAATGTGGGAAGAAATGCGGACGAACTTCTGCGCAGGGTGCGGGCGTCCCAGTTTGTTGCGGAGCACGGGGATGAAGTTTGCCCGGCAAAATGGCAGCCCGGGGCAGAGACGCTGAAACCCAGTCTTGATCTGGTTGGACTTCTGTAAATACAGGTGTGATGATTATGGAAAAATTATCCGCAGAACGATACCGCACAAGGGTCAGGGGAAGAAAAGCATCCCAATGCTCCTTGCGCGGTATTGTTCCGCGGATTTTGTATGTTATTCTGTTGTTTACAGAGTCTCTATAAATCGCTTAAATGCTTTTAGACCCTCTTCTGTGCACTTGTAAACTCCGCCGTCTTCTAGTACCTGACAGAATACTTTTCCGACTTCCTGCTCTAAGATGTGTTCCACATTTTCCCCATTGATGTTTGCGTAAGAGGGGAGAAATTCATCTACCCAGTCTGCGTGCTTGGCAATCTGCTCATTGCTCCGGATATCTTTCTTCTCAAGGATGTACTCTTTTAAAAGTTCCATTTCCCCTTTTAAGCGGGCTGGAAGGACCGCCAGACCCATGACCTCGATTAGCCCGATATTCTCCTTTTTGATGTGATGGAGTTTCACGTGGGGGTGGTATACACCGAGCGGGTGTTCCTCTGTGGTGATATTATTGCGCAGGGCAAGATCCAGTTCGTAGAGTCCATCCTTTTTGCGGGCGATGGGCGTGATTGTATTGTGGGGTGTTCCGTCTGTCTTAGCGAAGATGAACGCTTCTTCGTCAGTGTAAGAACGCCATGTTTTCAGAATGTGGTCAGCCAGTTCAATGATGCGCTCTGTGTCCTCTCCGCGCAGGCGGATGACGGAGAGAGGCCATTTGACGATGCCTGCCGATATGTCTTCAAATCCCTTTACGGTAAACTCTTCGATGATTGGAGCCTTTGCCATGGCGAAAGTGTAATTTCCTCCCTGAAAATGATCATGGCTTAAGATAGAGCCTCCTACAATCGGAAGGTCTGCGTTAGAGCCAAGGAAGTAATGGGGGAAGAGTTTGATAAAGTCAAACAGCTTCGCAAATGCGCTGCGGTCGATCTTCATGGGGATATGTTCGCCGTTGAATACAATACAGTGCTCATTGTAATAAACGTAAGGGGAATACTGAAATCCCCATTTGTTCCCTTGGATTGTGATCGGGATGATCCTGTGGTTTTCCCTTGCAGGATGATTAACGCGTCCTGCGTAGCCTTCGTTTTCCATGCAGAGCTGGCACTTTGGATATGAGGAAGATTTTGTCTGCCCTGCCGCCGCGATCGCCTTGGGATCCTTTTCCGGCTTGGAGAGGTTGATGGTGATGTCAAGCGTGCCGTATTCGGTGTCAACTGTCCATTTTCTGTCCTTTTTGATGCGGTAGCGCCGGATATAGTCGCTGTCCTGACTCAATTTGTAATAGTAGTCCGTGGCTGTCTCGGGAGAGACATCGTATTTCTTCCAAAACTGCTCGTGGATCTGAGCCGGACGGGGCATCAGGCAGTTCATGATCTTCGTGTCAAAGAGATCACGGTAGGTGATGCCATCCTCGATGATTCCCCGCTTTACAGCTTCGTCAAGAAGATCCTTTAACACATCTTCAAGAACGATATTATCCGTATCGCGGCAGATATCTTCATAGTCGTCTTCATGGAAAAGATCGAGAAGAAGATTGATCGTATAGATTTTCTCGGATTCGGGGGTCAGTCCTGTGTCAATCCCGTATTGCACCAGTTTTTTGATAGATTCATAAAGCATAGTATTTTCCTCCAAGATATTGTTACGCCGTGACCGCACGGTAATGCAGTCACGGCGGAGCGTTTTATAATAGTGCGGCAAAATCGCGGATCAGTCTAGGCGGGAAGCGCCGTCGCCAATGTCTACAGTGTAGAATTCAGCCTCGTGCCCCACTCTCTCTTTATAGGTCTTGCCGATGCTCTCAATAAATGTATCCACAGAATCATTTTTCACGATGCTGACCGTACATCCTCCGAAGCCGCCTCCTGTGATACGGGAGCCGATGACGCCGGGGAGCGCCCACGCAAGATCTACAAGGATGTCGATCTCTTCGCAAGATACTTCATAATCATCCCTAAGAGAGATGTGGGACTGATTCATGAGCTGTCCAAATTTTACGATGTCCCCGCCCTTTAACGCAGCGACTGCATCCAGTGTGCGCTGGTTTTCATATACCGCATGTTTTGCGCGTTTCTGCTGAATCGGGTCTGTGATGAGGTCTTTGTTCGCCTCGAACTCCTCGGGAGACAGGTCGCCAAGTGTTTCGATATCTAGTTTGGTTTTCAGCGCCGCAAGGGCGTCTGTGCACTCCTGACGCCTGTCATTGTAGGCGGAGTCCACAAGGCTGTGTTTTACCTTGCTGTTTGTAATGATGATCTTCGCGTCCTCCAGTTTGATCGGGGCATACTCATACTTTAGAGTGTTTGTGTCAAGGAAAATGGCATTGTCTTTCTTTCCGTTTGCACTTGCGAACTGGTCCATGATACCGCAGTTGCATCCGATGAACTTGTTCTCGCAGTATTGACCGATCAGGGCGAGGTCTGTCATGGAGAAATCTGTAATGCCGAACAGATCTGTCACGATCACTCCTGTAAGTACCTCAAGGGCGGCGGAAGAGGAAAGCCCGGAACCGTTCGGGATATTTCCCCAGATGACCATATCAAAACCAGTTTCCAGCTTGCATCCTTTTTCAGAGAGAGCCCACACAACGCCGAGGGGATAATTCGCCCAGTTGTATTCCTTTTTGTTTGTCAAATCATCCAGTGATGTCTCGATGACGCCGAAGGTATCCAGATTCATGGAATAGAAATTCATTCTCCTGTCGTCTCTTTTGCGCGCGGCTCCGTATGTACCCATGGTAAGCGCGCACGGGAATACATGTCCCCCATTATAGTCTGTGTGTTCGCCGATCAGATTGACACGGCCCGGCGCGAAATAGAAGCGCGCACCTTCTGAATCTCCGAAAAGCTCTGCAAATTTGTCAAAAAGTTTCTGTTTCATTTTACTGATCCTCCTAAGTTTGAAAATGAAAATGTGATTGACGAAGTAATCTAATTTTAGTATAGTCCGGAAAGCCTTTCCCGTCTATAAAAAATATGTGCAGATTTATGTAAAAATGTTGCAACAGATACATTTAAAAGACTATAATAAGAAAGATAGCGTTCGCATGGAAACCAAGGTGGAAGAAAAGAGAGGGAAGTGTATGCCGGATTCATATAAACATTCATACAAGACAGGAGAGAATTTTTTAAACTCACTGACAGTCTATAATGTAGGTTATCAGAAATGTGAGCCTGAATATCAGTGGGGGCCGGGGGTGCGCGATCACTATTGTATCCATCATATTTTGTCTGGGAGCGGGTATTATTCCACAGGAGCATCCGCCTGTCGTCTTAGCGCGGGGGACACTTTCATCCTCTACCCCGGGGTGGAACTTCAGTATCAGGCGGACAGTGAGGAACCATGGGAGTACGCGTGGGCGGGGTTTATGGGATCGGATGCCGCTTCCATCATCCGCAATACGGATTTTACGAAAGATAAGCCGTACATTTTAAAAGGGAAAATACCGGGAAATCGAATACAAGATGGGCTAGAGAGGATTTATCTGGTAAAAGGAAACACATATGAAGCATCTGTGGCCATGACGGGAGCACTGTACAGCCTGCTTTCCGTGTTCATGCACTATGCGCAGCGCCGGGAAGCAGAGAAGGATATTCGTCTCACCTACGTGGAAAAGGCAGAGAGTTATATCGTCACAAACTACTCCTATCCTGTTACCGTGGAGGATGTGGCGGCTTACGTGGGGATCAGCCGTAGTCATCTCTTTCGGTCATTTCAGGATCATATGGGAAAATCGCCCAAAGAATACCTGACAGAATACCGGATCAAACAGGCGTGCCGTCTGCTTAAGGAGACAGATCTTTCGGTATCGGCCATCGCTTATTCCGTAGGTTTTGAGAACAATCTTTATTTTTCAAAAGCGTTTAAGAAGCAGAAGGGATTAAGCCCATCAGATTACCGCCGCTTTCATTTGTGAATGTGGACAAAGCTCCGCACATACTCTATAAAATAACACTTTCGCGCAAGGAGCGCGGGGTGAGTGCATGCAAGAGGATTGTGGGGTGGCGAAAATCAAGGCGGAAAGAAGGTTAAAGATATGGATGCAGGCGCTGGTTCTAACCGCCGTGTTTCTGTTCTATCCGGTTTCAGCGCTGTGGACTTGGGAAGAAATAGAGGAACTGGAGGAGACGGCCAGTGGGGGAGAGGCAGTGCAGCCGGGAGAAGATGTGCCGGAGGAAGAGAAGCCGCGGATCGCCCTTACTTTTGATGACGGACCAAGCACCAAGTATACGCCTGTGTTGCTGGACGGTTTAAAAGAGCGGGATGTAAGGGCCACATTTTTTGTGATCGGAGCCAATATCGAAAAGGATGACAACGCCGCCTTGATCCGAAGGATGAAGGCAGAAGGACATGTCATAGGGAATCATACCTATCACCACGTTGATCTCTCGAAGATGGATGTGCTGCAGGCACAGGAAGAGATTATGATGACAGACCAGCTGATAGAGGAGATCACAGGGGAAGAGCCGTTCCTCGTGCGTCCGCCGTTCGGCGCTTTCCCCAAAGAAGCAGAGGAAGAGGGGAAGTTGTACGTGAAGTGGACGGTGGATTCCGAGGACTGGGTTTTACAAAATACGGAGGCAGCGGTGAGAAAAGTAGTGACGGATACAGAGGAAAATGATATCATTCTCATGCACGACTGCTATGGAACCTCAGTAGAGGCGGCGCTGCAGATTGTGGATATCCTGCAAGAAAGAGGCTATGAGTTTGTGACAGTGGATGAACTGTTGATAGAGTAGCTTAGAGAGAAAGAAGAGGTAAACGATTTTATGATAGATGAGTTTTCAAGGACAGAACTTCTAATTGGAGAAGAAAAGCTAAAGAGGCTGAAATCAGCTTTTGTCATGGTGTTTGGTGTGGGAGGGGTGGGCTCCCACTGTATTGAGGCTCTGGCGAGAAGCGGTGTAGGGAAGCTGGCCCTGATCGACAACGACACAGTTTCGGTGACAAATATTAACCGGCAGTCCATCGCGTACCATAGTACAATGGGGCGTTATAAGACAGAAGTGATGCGGGAGCGGGTCCGGGATATCTGCCCGGATATTACCGTAGAGACCTATGAAATGTTCATCCTCCCTGAAAATATAGGAGAGCTTTTTGAAAGTACGGGAAGACCAGACTATATCATCGATGCTATCGATACGGTCAGCGCCAAGCTGGCTATTGTGAAGATTGCGCAGGAGAAGGACATCCCTATCATCAGCAGCATGGGAACGGGAAACAAGCTGCACGGGGAATTGTTTGAGATTGCGGACATATCAGAGACGAGTGTGTGCCCGCTTTGCAGGGTCATGAGAAAGGAATTAAAAAACCGGGGGATCACACATCTGAAGGTGCTCTATTCAAAGGAAAAGCCTGTGGACACAGGCGGGCGCTCCACGGGAGAGGACATGGGGAAGAGAAGGGCTGTCCCGGGAAGTATCTCGTTTGTTCCACCGGTGGCAGGGCTTTTGATTGCCGGTGAGACTGTGCGTGATCTTATGGAACTGTGAACGGCAGAACACAGCGAAGGAGGAAGCAGGAATGGATCTGTTTGATTATATGAGAGAGAAAGAGAAGGAGAAAGAATCGCCTCTTGCGTCGAGAATGCGTCCGGCTACGCTGGACGAGATCGTGGGGCAGAAGCATATTATCGGGAAGGACAAGCTCCTATACCGAGCCATCAAGGCGGATAAACTGAGCTCTGTCATTTTTTGCGGACCTCCGGGAACGGGCAAGACCACTTTGGCGAAAGTGATCGCTAATACGACCAGCGCGGAATTTAAGCAGATTAACGCGACTGTGGCGGGGAAAAAAGATATGGAAGAGGTCATCCGTCAGGCGAAGGATACGCAGGGTATGTATGGGAAGAAAACCATTCTTTTTATTGATGAGATCCATAGATTCAACAAAGGACAGCAGGACTATCTCCTGCCGTTTGTCGAGGACGGCACGGTCATATTGATTGGGGCAACCACAGAGAATCCGTATTTTGAGGTGAACGGCGCTCTCATTTCCCGTTCCAGCATCTTTGAACTGAAACCGCTGGAAAAGGAAGATATTAAAACACTTCTTACGAGGGCGCTCAATGATACGGAAAAAGGTATGGGAAGCTTTCATGCGCAGATCGACGACGACGCGCTGGAGTTTCTTTCCGATATGGCGGGTGGGGACGCCAGAAATGCGTTGAATGCCATTGAGCTTGGAGTACTTACCACGCAGAGAGGGGATGACGGGATCATCCATATTACAGTAGAGGTGGCGTCGGAGTGCATTCAAAAGCGGGTCGTTAATTACGACAAAAAGGGAGATAACCACTACGACATTATCTCAGCTTTTATTAAGAGCATGAGAGGATCGGATCCGGACGCGGCAGTGTATTATCTGGCAAAGATGCTTTACGCGGGAGAAGATGTAAAGTTTATTGCCCGCCGTATCATGATCTGTGCTTCCGAGGATGTGGGAAACGCAGATCCCATGGCGCTGACCGTGGCGGTTGCCGCAGCGCAGGCAGTAGAACGTGTGGGTATGCCCGAATCACAGATTATCTTATCTCAGGCAGTGACTTATGTGGCGTGCGCACCTAAGAGTAACTCTGCAGTAAACGCTATCACAGAGGCGGGAAGGGCGGTACAGCAGTGTCAAACAACAGTTCCGTCTCATCTGAGGGATGCTCATTACAAGGGATCTCAGAAGTTAGGGCATGGGATTGGATACAAGTATGCTCACGATTATCCGGGGCATTATGTGGAACAGCAATATCTTCCGGATGAAATAAAAGACGCCAGATTCTATGAACCTGGCGATCTTGGCTATGAAAAGGATATTAAGGAGTATCTTAGAAAAATTCGTGGTGGGAACAATCTGTAGCCTTAGAGAAGATGGGCGAGGATTATGGCATAGAGTTCCTGACTTTTCTGATTCCAATGATTTACAATGGCTTCCGCCTCTTTCTCGGTTGGAACGGTTAATTTCAGATCGATGAGGCTGGAGCCATTTTCTACAATCTGGCAGCGCACTTCATATTCCTTATCCATATTCAGGTAATAATCTGATTTGACTGCTGCCTCTTCTTTCAGGTCATATTGCTTTTCTTTGAGAAAATCGTCGATATCCTTGCGGATGGCTGAGGAAATCTTTTTGCTGAAGAACTGGATCGTCTCCGCGCCGTTTTCTGTGAGATGGTAAAGCGTCCGGTTGTGTGTGGTCTCCGTGCGGATCAGGCCGGATTGCGCCAGTTCGGACAAAGCTTCCTGAAGTTTAAAATAGGACGTATACCCCTTATCCAGCACGAACTCTGAGATCTGCGAGGTAGTAAGGGGAAAATCTACCTTTTTCAGCATGTACAGTATGATCAGTTTGTATAATGTGAATGTTTCAGCCATGATACTCCTTTCCCTGCCAGATATGGTTCTCTTTCAGATACTGATGCAGACGGTTTAACACCGTGCGTTTGGCTCCTGTCCACAAAGGAGCGGCAAGGAGTTCTTTCGGTCCGTCGCCGGTCAGTCTATGTATGACGATATCCGGCTTTAATCTCAAGATACATTTTCCGAGGAGGCAGATATATTCTTCCATATCTGGGATATGGAAAGGTTCTTTCCGGTAAATATCCGCAAGATCCGTTCCCCCCAACACATGAAGAAGCTGGAGTTTGACGCCCTGTATATCGCAGTGGTTTAAATACCCGATGGTCTCCAGCATCATCTCCTCGGTCTCCCCCGGGAGGAATAAGATGACGTGGACGATGACCGTGATTCCCGATTCCCGGAGCTGTCTGACCGCACGGTCAAATACTTCCAGTTCATAGCCTCTGCGGATAAACTGTGCACTCTGGGGATGGATGGTCTGAAGCCCTAGTTCCACCCATACGGGTTTGATATGGTTTAGGCGCCGCAGAAGATCGAGAACATCGTTCCCGAGACAATCTGGTCTTGTGGCGATGGAGAGCACCTTTACCTCTGGGTCCTGAATAGCCTCTGTGAAGATTTTTTCCAGATATTGAACAGGGGCGTAAGTGTTTGTAAATGCTTGAAAGTACGCGATATAGGAGCGGACGGGGCGTTTCTTCAGAAGCTGTGCCTTTCCTGCAACGAGCTGCTCTGTGACGGAGAGGGCGGCGCTTCCGGCAAAGTCGCCGGAGCCTTTCGCACTGCAAAAAATGCAGCCGCCTGTCCCGACGTGCCCGTCCCGGTTGGGACAGGTCATTCCGCCGTTCAAAGTGATTTTATACACCTTTTCCCCGAAAGTTTCTTTTAAATAAGAGTCCAGTGAATGGTAAGGCCTGCCGTTCCAGAGTTTCATCGTATATGTTCCTTGATGGCGCGGCTTACCGTGTCTGCCACACGGGGATCAAATGCTTGTGGGAGGATGTTGTCCTCACTCAATTCATTTTCCGGTACGAGGCCCGCAATCGCCTCTGCCGCGGCAAGTTTCATTTCTTCCGTGATCTGTGAGGCGCGGCCTTCAAGTGCGCCTTTAAAGATGCCAGGGAATGCCACCACGTTGTTGACCTGATTGGGAAAATCAGAGCGGCCTGTGCCGACGACGCGCGCTCCGGCTGCCCTTGCCAGATCTGGCATAATTTCCGGAACCGGGTTTGCCATGGCAAAGAGAATGGCGTCCTTGTTCATGGAGGCAACCATCTCCTGCGAGACAATTCCCGGAGCGGAGACGCCGACAAAGATATCCGCGCCTTTTAAGGCTTCGGCAAGGGTTCCAGTATTTCCTTCAAGGTTGGTTACTTCCGCCATTTCTTTCTGCATCCAGTTAAGCCCTTCGGAAGCTTTTGATATAATCCCATTGATATCGCACATTGTAATGTGAGGGAATCCATAAGTAAGGAGCAGCTTTGTGATGGCGATGCCTGCGCTTCCGGCTCCATTTACCACGATGCGGCAGTTTTCCTTTTCTTTTCCGGTGACTTTCAGGGCGTTGATAATCCCCGCAAGGACGACAATAGCTGTTCCATGCTGGTCGTCGTGGAATACTGGGATGGAAAGAAGCTCTTTTAAACGTGTCTCGATCTCAAAACAGCGGGGAGCCGCGATGTCTTCAAGGTTGATGCCGCCGAAAGCCGGAGCTATGTTGACGACTGTACGGATGATTTCCTCGGTGTCCTGTGTGTCAAGACAGATAGGGACAGCGTTTACTCCGCCGAATTCTTTAAAAAGAACAGCTTTCCCTTCCATGACAGGCATGGCGGCTAGGGCGCCGATATTTCCAAGGCCTAAGACCGCGCTTCCGTCGGATACAACAGCTACGGTGTTCGCTTTCATTGTGTATTTATATGCGGCTTCGGGATCTTTGGCGATCACTTTGCAGGGTTCTGCCACTCCCGGTGTGTAAGCGATGGACAGATCCTCGCGGGAATTGACGTGTGCCTTTGCCGTTGTTTCTAATTTTCCATTCCATTGTTCGTGTATTCGGAGAGCTTTTTCACTGTCTGCCATATTGATTACCTCACTGTTTTTTGTCATTGAATATTCATGCGGAACTCCCGCCGTCTGCTTCAAGCCGGCCTGTCCCTTATGCAAGCATAAAGCAGCCTGTCTTTTGCAGACGTGTGAACTGTGTTTATCATATCACCTCATGGCCTGTCTTGACAAGTCTGTGTACGAACTGTATAATGAATCCATATTTAATGCAAATTATCGATTTTATGTCAATTCCGACGAAAATTCCCGAAGCATTTAATAACTGCAAAACGTAAGAAACTTAATAATGTGTAGTATCGTCATAATGTTTATTTATGACTAAGCAGGAAAGGAAAGGATTATGACAAGAGAAAAGTATGAGTCACTTCCGCTGGCAACACTGAAAGATCTTGCGAAGGCAAGGAAGATGAAAGGAATATCAGCTCTGAAGAAGAGCGATCTTATTGATGCCATGCTTGCACTCGACGAAGAGGAGGCAGAAAGAGAAGCCGCCACCGAAGCAAAAGAGGAAGTAAAGGAAGAGATGAAGGAGAAAAAGGCGGAGACGGACATCGAACAGCTTGACAGTGGGTGTTCTGCGCACGGTATTCTCGAGGTTATGCAGGACGGATTTGGATTTATCCGCAGCGATAATTACCTTCCGGGAGAGAACGATGTGTATGTGTCTCCTGCTCAGATTCGCAGATTCGGGCTGAAGACGGGCGATATCCTTACGGGAAATACAAGGGTAAAGACGCAGGGTGAGAAGTTCAGTGCTCTTTTGTATGTGTCCACAGTTAATGGACTCCGTCCGGCTGAGGCTATGAGGCGTAAGAATTTTGAGGATCTTACTCCCATCTTTCCTAACCGGAGGATCCGGCTGGAAACGCCGGGCAGCAGCACTGCCATGAGGATTATGGATCTGGTCTCTCCTATCGGAAAGGGGCAGAGGGGAATGATCGTGTCCCCGCCAAAAGCGGGCAAGACTACGCTGCTGAAAGAAGTTGCGCTCTCTGTTCAAAAGACGGAGCCGAACATGCATCTGCTCATTCTTCTGATTGATGAGCGGCCGGAGGAAGTCACAGATATCAAGGAAGCCATCGAAGGCCCGAACGTGGAAGTGATCTATTCTACATTTGACGAGCTTCCGGAGCATCACAAAAGAGTGTCAGAGATGGTGATCGCAAGGGCAAAGCGCCTTGTAGAGCTCGGGAAGGATGTCATGATCCTTTTAGACAGTATTACCAGATTGTCAAGAGCTTACAATCTGATCGTTCCTCCGTCCGGAAGGACGCTGTCCGGCGGACTTGACCCTGCGGCTCTCTATAGCCCCAAGCGTTTCTTTGGAGCAGCGAGAAATATGAGAGAGGGCGGAAGCCTCACTATCCTCGCTACGGCGCTCGTGGATACGGGAAGCAAGATGGATGACGTTGTGTACGAGGAGTTCAAAGGAACCGGCAACATGGAATTGATGCTAGATCGCAAGCTTCAGGAGAAAAGGGTATTCCCGGCGATCGACATTCCAAAGTCCGGTACGAGAAGAGAAGATCTTCTTTTAAATAAAGAAGAGCAGGAAGCGATTTATATTATCCGAAGAGGAATGAACGGTATGAAGGCGGAGGAAGCAGTAGACAATCTGTTAAACATGTTTGCAAGGACAAAATCCAATGCCGAGCTGGTGCATCAGGTAATCAGGCAAAAGTTCATATAAAAAAGAGTTGCAAAAGAAATTATCTTATGCTACAATTAGAAAGCTGTTTAGAGATTATAATAAGTAATTTAAAATAGAGAGGTGAAAATCATGCGCGAAGGAATCCATCCGGAATATCATCAGGCAACTGTGACATGCAACTGCGGAAATACATTTGTAACAGGTTCCACAAAGGAGAACATCCACGTCGAGATCTGCTCAAAATGCCACCCGTTCTACACAGGACAGCAGAAGGCAGCGCAGGCACGCGGCCGTGTTGATAAGTTCAACAAGAAATACGGTATCAAATAAGGAACGAACAAAGCAGGCTGAGGTGGAAGCATCTCAGCCTGCTTTATAGTTCAGACATATATCTGCCGGCAGACGTCTTTTACAAAAATGCTCTGCCGACAGTCAGATTATAACAGGAGGTATTATGAAGTCATCAAACATAGGAGGACAGGCAGTATTAGAGGGCATTATGATGAGAAACGGTGGAAAATACTCCGTCGCTGTGCGCAAGCCTGACGGGGAGATTGCCGTGGATGTACAGGAGTATAAAAGCTTTATTCCGTGGGAGACGCCGCTTAAGATTCCGTTTGTCCGCGGTATATTTAATTTTGTGGATTCTCTTGTAGTAGGTATGAAGACTCTGACATACTCAGCTAGTTTTTATGAGGAAGAAGAGGAAGTGGAGATGACGGAAGCAGAAGCGGAGAAGGCGGAGAAAACAGATAAGATCTTAATGAGCCTTGTCCTCGTCCTGTCGGTCGTCATGGCAGTTGCTCTCTTTATGGTACTGCCGTATTTTTTGAGCCGGTTTGTGGAACAACGCACCTCCTCCAGAGTCATTATGACAGTGTTTGAAGGTGTGATCCGCGTGGCGATCTTTCTCGGATATATTTTTCTGATCTCAAGGACAAAGGATATCAGACGGACATTCATGTATCACGGCGCGGAGCATAAGTGCATTAACTGTATTGAACACGGTCTGGAATTAAATGTAGATAATGTGAGGAAAAGCTCAAAGCAGCATAAGCGCTGCGGGACGAGCTTCCTGTTCTTTGTCATGATCGTCAGTATCATTTTCTGTTTTTTCATCACCACGGATTCACAGGTGCTGCGCATTATCATAAGGATTGCGCTGCTCCCTGTCATTGCGGGAGTTTCTTATGAGATTATCCGTCTGGCGGGAAACAGTGATAACCCGGTTATCAATCTGTTAAGTCAGCCGGGAATGTGGGTGCAGAACATGACTACAAAGGAGCCGGAGGATGATATGATCGAGGTCGCGATCCGCGCCGTTGAGGAAGTGTTTGATTGGCGTGCATGGCAGAAGGAGAATGCATGACGATCAGGGACGCATACAAGGAAGGAAGAGAAGAGTTAAAACTGGCAGGAATTCCAGATGCGGGATTGGATGCGTGGTATCTGATGGAGTATGCAACGGGTATCGGCCGCGCGGCTTACTATGCGAATCCGGATCGGGAACTTGCAAAAAAGGATAGGGAGAAATACCGGGCATGTCTGGAGAAACGGAAAAAACATATTCCTCTGCAGCATATTACAGGGGAGCAGGAATTTATGGGGTTGTTGTTTTCTGTAAACAAGCATGTGCTCATCCCAAGACAGGATACAGAGATCCTTGTGGAGGAAGCTCTGAAGCTGGCTGACAAAGACATGATTCCCTGTGAAAACGGGAAAATGCGGATCCTCGATATGTGTACGGGATCGGGTTGTATTCTTCTGAGCATGCTTTATTATATTGGGAAACCAGCAAACGGAAGATCGTTAACTCAAGGCGAGTCCCCTGCCGGCAAGGCAGGCGAGACGGCATTGGACCCCATCGCAGCCGAGGGGATCGGAGCGGATATCTCTGAGAAGGCTCTTCTCACTGCCAGAAGAAATGCGGATGACCTTGGGATAAAGGCAGAATTTGTACAGGGAGATCTGTTTGAAAATGTCAGCGGCAGGTTTGCCCTGATCCTGTCTAATCCGCCCTATATCAGAACAGAGGAGATCGGTCTGCTTCAGGAAGAAGTCAGGCTCCACGACCCGAGGGAAGCGCTTGACGGAAAAGAGGACGGACTGTATTTTTACCGCCGGATTATAAAGGAGGCCAAGGATTATCTCCTGCCGGGCGGGTATCTGGTCTTTGAGATCGGATATGATCAGGCTGAGGCTGTAAGAAATCTCATGTCAGAGTCCAGATATACAGACATAACGGTGAAAAAGGATCTGGCGGGACTTGACCGCATCGTGTGTGGACGATATATTAAATAAGAGGCGCGGTTACTGGAGACGCTCTCCGGAGCGTGCACCAGACTGGGTGTTATTTTAAAGAAAAGGACGAAAGCGAAATGTTTGACAGATTAGAAGATCTTTTGATCAGATATGAAGAAGTGATGGGAGAACTTCAAGAGCCGGGCGTGGCTGACGACCAGCAGCGTTTCCGCAAGCTTATGAAGGAACAGAGCGATTTAGCGCCCATCGTGGAAGCGTACAGTGAGTATAAGAAATGTAAACAGAATATTGACGACAGCCTTGCCATGCTGGAGGATGAGACAGATGAGGAGATGCGTGAGCTGGCGAAGGAAGAATTGAATGAATCGAAGAAGCGCGTCGATGAGCTGGAGCAGCAACTTAAGATTCTCCTTCTCCCCAAGGACCCCAACGATGATAAGAATGTTATTGTGGAGATTCGCGGAGGCGCGGGCGGAGACGAGGCGGCTCTCTTTGCAGCAGAAATCTACCGCATGTATGTCCACTATGCGGACAGCCGGGGATGGAGAACAGAGATGATCTCTCTCAATGAGAACGGTATCGGCGGATTTAAGGAGTGCGTGTTCATGATCACGGGTCAGGGCGCGTATTCCAGATTGAAATATGAAAGCGGCGTGCACCGCGTACAGAGAGTTCCCGAGACGGAGAGCGGGGGTAGGATCCATACCTCTACCGTGACCGTGGCGATCATGCCCGAGGCAGAAGAGGTAGACGTGGTCATTGATGAGAAGGATATCCGCATCGACGTGATGCGCGCGTCTGGAAATGGCGGACAGTGTGTCAATACGACAGATTCAGCGGTCCGTCTGACTCATTTCCCGACGGGAATCGTGATCTACAGCCAGACGGAGAAATCACAGCTCCAGAACAAGGAGAAGGCGTTTCGCCTGCTCAGGTCTAAGCTGTATGATCTGGAACTGGAGAAGCAGCAGGCGTCTGAGGCGGAGGCAAGAAGAAGTCAGATCGGTACCGGGGACCGCTCTGAGAAGATCCGTACTTACAATTTCCCACAAGGGCGTGTGACGGACCACAGAATTAAGTTGACGCTTCATAAGCTAGACGCAGTTTTAAACGGAGATTTAGATGAGATCATTGACAGTCTGATTGCTGCAGATCAGACAGCAAAACTGGCAAAGATGGAGGACTAATGATATATGACAGACATACAATTTAAACGTCCTGAGCTAGAGGATAAAGAGTTGATCACTTCTTATTTTGAAAAGGCTCCCAGCCGGAGCTGTGAGCGTACATTCGTGAACGTGTATCTTTGGTCCAGACACTATAAGGTGCAGTATGCTGTGATTGAGGATGCGCTTGTGTTCAAAAGCGAGGATCGAGGCACTGCCTTTGCCTATCCTGCGGGGAAACCGGAAAACGTTAAAAAAGCGCTTGAATTTCTCATGGGATATTGTAAAGAGACCGGTAATCCGTTTATTCTATACAACGTGACGCCGGAGATGTTCGCCCAGCTTGAGGGATGGTATCCGGGCAAGTTTACGGTGGAATATGACCGTGATATCGCAGATTATTTATATGAATCGGAAAAGCTCTCTACGCTCGCGGGAAAGAAACTCCACGGGAAGCGCAACCATATCAACAAGTTTAAAAGCCTGTATCCGGACTGGTCCTATGAGGAGTTAAGCGATGAAAATGTGGAAGACTGTTTTCAGATGGCTCTAAAATGGCGGAATCAGAACGGGTGCGAGGAAGATCCCGGGAAAAACGCGGAAATGTGCGTGACGCTCAACTCCCTGCGTCTTTATAAGGAACTGGGACTGACAGGCGGAGTTCTGAAGGCGGACGGCAAGATCGTCGCGTTCACCGTGGGAGAGAGGCTGTGCGATGACACTTTTGTGGTCCATATTGAGAAAGCATTTGCAGATGTGGAGGGAGCTTACCCCATGATCAACCAGCAGTTCGTACAGCATGAGTGTGCGGGATATACGTATGTGAATAGGGAGGAAGATACCGGGGCAGAGGGCTTAAGAAAGGCAAAGCTTTCCTACCGTCCGGCATTTCTGGAGGAAAAAGGAATCGTAAGAGAAACGGAGTGACAGCTATGATATCAAAAAAAATGGAAAACATGGTGGCTAACAGTTCAGCAATCCGCGCGATGTTCGAGGAAGGTAACCGTCTGGCAAAGCTCTACGGAGCAGAGAATGTATTTGATTTCAGCCTTGGGAATCCGAATGTGCCGGCACCGGAGGCAGTGAAGAAGGCGATCATTGATCTGCTTGACGAGGAGGATCCAGTCGTTCTCCATGGATACACGAACAGCAACGCGGGGTATGAGGACGTGCGTCAGGCTGTGGCAGAGTCCTTGAACGAGCGGTTTGGAACCAAGTTTGCAGCGCACAACATTACGATGACAGTGGGCGCCGCAGGAGGGCTCAATGTGATCTTAAAATCCCTCCTTAACCCGGGGGATGAGGTGATTGTGTTTGCGCCTTATTTTGGAGAATACAGAAGCTATACAAATAATTATGACGGTGTTCTTGTGGAAGTTTCGCCAGACACAGAGACCTTCCAGCCAAAACTTGATGAGTTTGAGGAGAAGATTACTCCGAGGACAAGGGCGGTCATTGTAAATACACCGAACAATCCGACGGGCGTTGTGTACTCAGAAGAGACTATCAAAAAGATGGCGGCAGTCATGGAAAAGAAACAGAAGGAGTTCGGGACAGATATTTACCTTATCTCTGACGAACCGTACAGGGAGCTCGCCTATGACGGGGCAGAAGTGCCTTATTTGACGAAATATTATGCAAATACGATTGTGGGATACTCCTACAGCAAATCACTCTCTCTTCCGGGAGAGAGGATCGGCTATCTTGTAATCCCGGATGAGGCGGCTGACAGTGAAAATATTATCTCGGCGGCAAATGTGGCTACAAGGACCCTTGGGTTTGTGAACGCGCCGACGCTTCAGCAAAAAGTTGTCAAGGCATGCTTACATGAGAAGACAGACATCTCTTTCTATGATAGAAACCGTGAGACACTCTATAAGGGCCTGAAGGAACTGGGATTTGAGTGCATTAAGCCGGAAGGTGCGTTCTATCTGTTTGTAAAGTCTCCGGTAGCGGATGAGAAGGAATTCTGTGCGGCGGCAAAGAAATATAATATCCTCCTCGTGCCGGGAAGTTCTTTCGCATGCCCGGGATATGTGAGAATTGCGTACTGCGTCTCCTATGAGACGATTGTCAATTCCCTGCCTAAATTTAAAGAACTGACGGAGGAGTACAGATAGATGGCGGTCAGGGCAGAACTATTAAAGAACATCCGCGCTGTGGAGCCTTATGTGCCCGGAGAGCAGCCTCAGGAGAAGGTAATTAAGCTGAATACAAACGAGAATCCCTATCCCCCTGCGCCGGGAGTGCAGGAAGCGTTAGATTCCCTTGATCCGGCGGATTTCCGACTGTACCCGGACCCCTCTTCTGGCGTACTGGTGAAGGCGCTGGCGGAGAATTACAAAGTGAGTGAGGACCAGGTCTTTGTGGGAGTGGGATCAGACGATGTGCTCGCCCTCTGTTTCCTGACATTTTTTAATTCAGAGAAGCCGCTGCTGTTCCCGGATATTACATATTCCTTCTACAAGGTATGGGCAGAGTTGTACCGGATTCCATACGAGTGCCCGGAGCTTGACAAGGACTTCCGTATCGTGAAAGAAGACTATTACCGGGAGAACGGCGGCATCATATTTCCGAATCCGAACGCGCCCACAGCGATCTATGAGGAGCTGGATTTTATTGAGGATATTCTGGAACATAACAGGGATTCTATCGTGATCATAGATGAGGCGTATGTGGACTTTGCAGGAAGGTCGGCTATGGAGCTGATCGGGAAATACGACAACCTGATCGTCACCCAGACCTTTTCCAAGGCAAGGAGCATGGCAGGTATGAGAATCGGTTACGCTGTCTCCAATCCGGAGCTTGTCCGCTGTCTAAATGATGTGAAATATTCTTTTAACTCCTATACAATGAGCCGGGCAGCCATGGTCTGCGGAGCGGCAGCGGTAAAAGACAGAGACTATCTGGAAGAGACGGTCCGCAAAATAAAAGAGACCAGGGAACGGACAAAAAAGGAGCTGGCAGAACTCGGGTTTGAATTTACGGATTCAAAGGCGAACTTCCTGTTCGCCCGCCATCCAGAGTATGACGCGGGGAGGCTTTTTGAAGAGCTGAAAAAAGCGCATATCTATGTGCGCCACTGGAAGGATGAAAAAATCAGCCAATATCTGCGGATAACCATCGGTACGGATGATGAGATGGACGCGCTGCTCGGTTTCTTGCGGAAACAGCTGTCCTGATGAAAAAATATTTACAAGAAAAAAATATGCAAGAAAGAATATATGCAAAAGGCAGAGAGTGCCGCAAAATCATTTGTTTCCCATGATTTTGCGGCACTTTCGCTTTGTTTTCTTTTTATTCTACTTTGACGCGGCTGTTGAATTTATCCAGCGCTAGCGCACAGATGACACCGACTACAATGCAGATTATATTGACAATGGCGGAGCCTGCTGACAGAAAGCTTTCCATAGGAATGATCATAACAGTGGCAGCAATAACGATGCCAAGGATGCCGTGAAAGGCTATGGAATAATAGTTGTCAAACAGGGCGTTGATCGCTTTTGCAAATAAAATGACAGTGACCAGCGCTCCGACGCCGCCGGGGATTAGGACGCTCATGTCAAAGTGCCCGATACCGTCCACAAAAGGAGTGTAAAGTCCAAGGGGCATCAGCAAAGTGGAAAAGCTCATACCCGGAGCAATGACGCTTAAGGCAAGGCAGAATCCGCAGAACAGATACCACAAGAAATTCGGGGCCACTTCAATGGACGTCATCTCCAGTCCGATCAGAAGGGCGAAAATAAAGACCATGCACACCACAAGAGAAATCCATGAGCCTTTCGTGCGGCCCTGTTCCCCCGCTTCCCGGAACAGAGAGGGCAGCATGCCGCTGATCAGTCCGATAAAGAGGCAGACAGACGGATCTGGATATTTATTCAGGAAAAAGGCAAGAATATTTGCGACCCCGAGAAAGCCGATAACTCCGCCGATAAAAACAGGGATCAGTTTCGGTACATGAGTCTTGAAATTTTTAAAAGGATTGGATAAAAGCTCCATGATTGGTTTATAAATGCCAAAGATAACACCCAGAACACCTCCTGATATTCCTGGGAGCACAGCGCCGAGCCCGATAAGCGCTCCCTGTATGATTCGAAACAGAAACTGGAGAGGTGTGGCCTTACCGTTTTGATTCTTATTCATATGTTCGAGATCCTTTCTTTTATTCTTATACTTATTTTGCAGAACATAGTATTTATACTATTTTTTATCGGTTTTGGCAAGTGGGAGTCTGACGCTGTGCTTTTGAAGCTGCGTTCGCAAGCGTTGACAGCACTGGGGGAAATCCGTATAATGAAAGACAGAAAAAAGGAAGGAAACTGCTTATGATTTATGAAAATAATGAAGAAAAGAGAAGCACTTTATGGCGGACGGTATTGACCGTTTCCTCAGTGATTATCATAATTATCATTGCATTTTTTATTGTGAAGCTTTTTACGGGAAATCCCCTTGAAGGGACATGGGTGAATGAGGACAGCGGATCAGTACTCGAGATAAGAGACAGCGGCAAAGCGGTTCTGACAGAAGTTGCGGATGAGAAAAGTGAAGACAGCATTTCCATGACCTACAATGTGGATACAAAGACAAAAATCTTTACAGTGCAAACAGATTCTGCCTATGCCGAAGGGGTTCTGTCCGGATCCTATGATTACAATCTTGAAGGTGACACACTGACACTGACAGAAAGGGAATACGGAGATCAGATCGTGTTTATGAGAAAGTAGAAAGTAGATGGAAAAGGGGAGTTCCGTTCAGCGGGACTCCCCTACTGTAATGGGAACCGTACGGCATGGACGGCCATACATGAAAGGAGCAGGATTTATGTACAGAAACCAGACAAAGGAAATCGCCATCGGCAGCGTGAAGATCGGCGGAGACAATCCGGTGGCGATTCAGTCTATGACAAATACAAAAACAGAAGATGCAGAAGCAACAATAGAACAGATATTGAAACTGGAGGCGGCGGGATGCGAGATCATTCGCTGTGCGGTTCCTACGATGGAAGCGGCGGCGGCTCTTAGAGAGATCAAAAAGCAGATCCATATCCCACTGGTGGCAGATATTCATTTTGACTACCGCCTTGCCATCGCCGCCATTGAAAACGGCGCAGATAAGATTCGTATCAATCCGGGGAATATTGGTTCAGAAGAAAGGGTCAGAGCAGTCGTTGACAAGGCAAAAGAATACGGGGTACCTATTCGTGTGGGCGTGAATAGTGGTTCTCTTGAGAAACATATTCTTGAGAAATATAAAGGTGTGACCGCAGAGGGAATCGTAGAGAGCGCGCTCGATAAGGTGCGCATGATCGAGGATATGGGATATGACAATCTTGTGGTAAGCATCAAGTCCTCGGATGTGCTGATGTGTGTGAAGGCTCATAAACTTATCGCAAAACAGTGTCCTTACCCGCTCCATGTGGGCATTACAGAATCTGGCACTGTCTATTCCGGAAACGTAAAATCTTCGGTAGGTCTTGGGATTATTCTGTACGAAGGTATCGGCAATACCATCCGCGTGTCTTTGACCGGAGATCCGGCGGAAGAGATCCGCACAGCAAAGCTCATCTTAAGGACATTGGGGTTGAGAAGGGGCGGTATAGAGGTAGTGTCGTGCCCTACATGTGGAAGGACGAAGATCGACCTTATCGGGCTTGCCAACGAGGTGGAGAAGATGGTCGCTGACATTCCCCTTGACATCAAAGTGGCGGTTATGGGATGTGTGGTGAACGGTCCCGGAGAGGCGAGGGAAGCCGACATTGGAATCGCCGGAGGGATTGGCGAGGGACTGCTCATCAAAAAAGGTGAGATCGTAAAGAAAGTAAGGGAAGAAGAACTGCTTGGCACATTAAGGGAGGAACTGCTGAATTGGAATAATAACAGCAGAAAATAGGTGCTCCTTTCAGATGTGCTTACGCATGGAGCACAATGTGGCATACAGCAACAATACTAGGAGAGTATAGTTTTGGGACAGACGAGAAGTGACAAGATTTTTTTTCATGTATTTCCCACTCTGAGGGTAGAGGATGATATTCAGATCCTCTTTGAAGATGTGGAGGTCAGAAAGATCACGACGAATTCGCACCGTGATTTTCTTCGTGTACACATTTTCAGCCGTCACCTCATCCAGAAGAAACAGATTTTGCAGATGGAGCAAAGAATTAAGGAACAGCTTTTCGCGAAAACAGCGGTCAATGTGGAGATTATAGAGGAATATGTCCTTTCCGGACAGTATACGCCGGAGATGCTTATGGAGGAATATCGGGAGAGTATTCTCCTTGAACTACGCGAAAAGAGTATGCTTGCCGCAAATATGTTTGCACAGGCTAAGATCCATTATGAGAAGGGGAATATAGTCTGTCTTGAATTGTTAGATACGATTGTGTCGGAGGGGCGCAAAGAAGAAATCCTCAAACTTCTTGATAGAATTTTTACCCAGAGATTTCATATGACGGCGGATATCCGGGTAACTTATCGAGAGCCTGACGGAGAGGGCACAAGGGAGTATGACGAGCAAAGGATTCAGCAGGAGATCAATGCGATTTTTGAGCGGCCTGCCGGGGTGAAAATGGCTGGGAACGATACAAGTTCCGCGGAACATACTTCCGAGGGGAAGATTTCCGGGAAAAGGACATCTTCGGGCAGCATCTCCGGAAATTCCGGCACTGGAAGAGGAAAGAAAGGCTTTAAAAAGAATGAATTTCAGAAGAAAGACTTCCATCGTCCGGTCAAGACCGGCGATGATCCAAACCTGATCTATGGCAGAAACTTTGACGATGAACCTATCATGCTTGATCAGGTTATTACAGAGATGGGTGAGATTACCATCCATGGGAAGATCATAAACTTTGATACAAGAGAGATCCGGAATGAAAAAACGATCATTATGTTTGCGGTGACGGATTTTTCGGATACTATTACTGTCAAGATGTTTGCGCGCAATGATCAGCTTCCAGAGATTTTAGGAGAATTGAAAAAGGGAGCTTTTGTTAAAATCAAAGGCGTGACTACTATTGACAAATTCGATGGGGAGCTGACCATCGGCTCTGTCACAGGGATTAAGAAGATCGGGGATTTCACCGTGACGAGAAAAGATCTAAGCCCTTTGAAACGCGTGGAACTTCACTGTCATACAAAGATGAGTGATATGGACGGCGTCTCTGAGGTGAAAGATATTGTGAAGCGGGCTCATGACTGGGGACACCCAGCCATTGCCATCACAGATCACGGTGTGGCGCAGGCATTTCCGGATGCGAATCACTATGTCGAGACTCTGGACAAAGACGATCCTTTTAAGATTATCTATGGCGTGGAGGGATATGTGGTAGACGATCTGACAGAGATTGCAGTCAATGCAGGGGATCAGTCCCTCGATGATACATACATCGTATTTGATATCGAGACGACAGGATTTAGTTCTATCCGCGACCGGATCATCGAGATCGGGGCGGTAAAGGTCGTGAACGGAAAGATTGTAGATCAATTCAGCACATTTGTGAATCCCAAACGCCCGATCCCATTTGAGATTACAAACCTGACGGGGATCACAGACGAGATGGTCATGGGATCTCCAGCGATTGAAGAGGTACTCCCGCAGTTTCTTGAATTTGTCGGGGACGGGGTGCTGGTTGCCCACAATGCAGGATTTGATGTGGGATTTATCGAGCAGAATTGCCGGAATCTGGGATTAGACGATCATTTTGTGTATGTGGATACCGTGGCTTTGGCAAGGGTGCTCCTTCCGACTTTGTCTAAGTACAAGCTGAATATTGTGGCAAAGGCGCTGAATATTTCCCTTGAGAATCATCATCGTGCGGTGGATGACGCCGGGGCCACAGCGGAGATCTTTGTAAAGTTTGTGGAGATGTTAAAAAAGGATAATATTGCGACTTTAAAGGAAGTGAACCGATATGGAGACCGGAACGTGAACGCCATTCGGAAAATGCCGACTCATCACATTATCATCCTTGCAAAAAATGATATTGGAAGATATAACTTGTACCGTCTGATTACGGAATCGCATCTGACGTATTACGCAAGGCGTCCAAGGATTCCAAAGAGCCTGCTCAATGAATACCGGGAAGGGCTTCTTATCGGAAGTGCCTGTGAGGCGGGAGAACTGTATCAGGCTGTGCTTGAAAAGCGCTCTGCACAGCAGATTGCCCGACTTGCGGATTTCTATGATTATTATGAGATCCAGCCCATTGGGAACAATCGGTTTATGATTGAGAGTGACCGGGTGGCAGATGTCACGTCCGAGGAGGATTTAATGAATCTGAATCGGGAGATCGTGGATTTGGGAGAGAAGTTTGGTAAACCTGTAGTTGCTACATGCGACGTACATTTCCTTGATCCTGAGGACGAGGTTTACCGTCGGATCATTATGGCCGGCAAGGGGTTTGACGACGCGGACGTACAGCCGCCGCTCTACCTGCGGACAACGGAGGAAATGCTGGAAGAATTTGCTTATCTGGGATCGGCAAAAGCGCGGGAGATTGTAATTGACAATCCGGTAAAGATTGCTGGCATGGTCGAGAAGATTGCTCCAGTCAATCCGAATAAATGCCCTCCGGTTATTGAGAATTCGGATCAAGAGCTGAGAGATATCTGTTATCGGAAAGCCCATGAGATGTACGGTGAAGAACTTCCCAAACAAGTGTCGGAACGTCTTGAAAAGGAACTAAACTCGATTATTTCTAACGGATATGCTGTTATGTATATTATTGCCCAGAGGCTGGTGTGGAAGTCCAATGAGGACGGATATCTGGTGGGGTCCCGCGGATCTGTCGGTTCCTCCTTTGCGGCCACCATGGCGGGAATTACCGAGGTGAATCCTTTAAGCCCTCATTATTATTGCAGGGAATGCCATTACAGTGATTTTGATTCCGATGAGGTACGGGCTTATGCAGGCGGCTGCGGTTTTGACATGCCAGACAAGAACTGCCCGGTGTGCGGGGCGCCTCTTGTTAAAGCAGGATTTGATATCCCCTTTGAGACATTCCTTGGATTTAAGGGGGATAAGGAGCCGGATATCGATCTGAACTTCTCAGGGGATTATCAGGCAAAGGCACACAAGTATACGGAGGTTCTCTTTGGGGAAGGTCACACTTTCAAGGCGGGAACCATCGGAACGCTTGCGGATAAGACTGCTTATGGATTCGTGAGGAATTATTACGAAGATCACGAGCAGAGAAAACGTAAGTGCGAGATTGAGCGGATCACGGAAGGGTGTACGGGGATCCGTCGGAGTACCGGTCAGCATCCGGGAGGCATTGTCGTGCTTCCCCACGGGCATGATATCAATGAGTTCACTCCGGTACAACATCCGGCAAACGATATGGAGTGCGGTATCATCACGACCCATTTTGATTATCACTCCATCGACCATAATTTACTCAAACTGGATATTCTCGGGCACGATGATCCCACCATGATCCGCACGCTTGAGGACTATATTACATCGGACGCCATGGAGAATGAGTATAACGAGGACCACCCTTTCATAGCCACAGAGATCCCGCTGGATGATGAGAAGGTGATCGAGCTGTTCCACGGGACAGATGTGCTGGGCATCAAGCCAGAGGACATCGACGGCTGCAAGCTAGGCTGCCTTGGTATTCCAGAGTTTGGGACAGATTTCGTTCTTCAGATGGTGGAAGATACAAAACCTCAGACTCTCTCCGACCTGATCCGTATCTCGGGCCTGTCTCATGGGACGAACGTATGGTTAGGCAATGCGCAGGAGCTTGTAAAGTCGGGAAAGGCGACCATCTCCACGGCAATCTGTACAAGGGACGATATTATGATTTATCTTATCAATCAGGGAGTGGAGAGTTCGCTTGCGTTTACCATCATGGAGAGTGTCCGAAAGGGAAAGGGCCTAAAACCCGAGTGGGAAGAAGCTATGAAAGCACAGGGGGTGCCAGACTGGTATATCTGGTCCTGTAAGAAAATCAGCTACATGTTTCCAAAGGCCCATGCGGCCGCCTATGTCATGATGGCGTACCGCATCGCTTACTGTAAAATCAATTATCCGCTGGCATACTATGCTGCTTATTTCGGTATCCGGGCAGACGCATTTTCTTATGAGATTATGTGTCAGGGCAAGGAAAAACTGGATTACTATATTAAAGATTATAAAAGGCGCAGTGATTCCCTGAGCAAGAAAGAGCAGGACATGATGAAGGATATGAAGATTGTTCAGGAGATGTATGCCAGAGGATTTGAATTCATGCCCATTGATATTTACCGGGCTAAAGCGAAGATGTTTCAGATCATCGACGGAAAACTCATGCCCTCCCTTGCCAGCATCGAAGGCATGGGAGACAAAGCCGCAGAGGCGGTGGAAGAGGCATCCAAGAACGGACCGTACCTATCCCTTGATGATTTCCGCCAGAGAACTAAGGTCAGCAAGACGGTCATTGACCTGATGGCAGAGTTAAGATTGTTCGGGGATCTGCCCCAGAGCAATCAGCTGTCACTGTTCGACCTGTAAAACAGATAGGCAGACTAAAATGTTTCTGCGGAGAAACCGCGGGATTCTGCGGGAGAAAACATCCGGCATAGACGCGGCAGATTCTCTGTGTTATAATGTCCTTTAAAGCAGAACATGGCGGGTAGAAGCGCTGTATTTTCATCTTGGCTCTTTTGCAAAAATAAGAACGGAGGATAAGGAAATGTACGATTTTGAGGAAATTAGGAACACAGACCCACAGATTGCGGATGCGATCAAAGCAGAGATGGAGCGGCAGAATTCCCATATTGAGCTGATCGCATCTGAGAACTGGGTGAGCAAAGCGGTGATGGCGGCGATGGGAAGTCCCCTCACCAACAAATACGCGGAAGGATACCCGGGTAAGAGGTATTACGGAGGATGCCAGTGCGTCGACGTGGCGGAAGATCTGGCGAGGGAACGCGCAAAAGAACTTTTCGGCTGTGAATACGCAAATGTTCAGCCCCATTCCGGCGCTCAGGCGAATATGGCGGTTATGTTTGCCATGTTGACGCCGGGCGACACCGTGATGGGTATGAACCTCGATCACGGCGGCCATCTGACTCATGGTTCACCGGTCAATATGTCCGGGAAATATTTCCATATCGTTCCTTACGGAGTCAATGATGAAGGTGTGATCGATTATGACAATGTCCTTTCCATTGCAAAAGAGTGCAGGCCAAAGCTTATCATAGCTGGGGCCAGCGCTTATGCAAGAACCATTGATTTCAAACGATTCCGTGAGATCGCGGACGAAGTTGGCGCATACCTTATGGTAGATATGGCACACATTGCAGGGCTGGTGGCCGCAGGGCTGCATCCCAGTCCGATTCCGTATGCGCATGTGACGACAACGACCACACATAAAACGCTGCGGGGACCGAGAGGTGGTATGATCCTTTCAAGCAATGAAGTGAATGAGAAGTTCAATTTTAATAAGGCGGTATTTCCGGGAATCCAGGGCGGGCCGCTTATGCATGTGATCGCGGCGAAGGCTGTCTGCTTCAAGGAGGCGCTGCAGCCAGAGTTTAAAGAGTATCAGGCGCAGATCATAAAGAATACCAAGGCGCTCTGTGAAGGATTGCAGAAACGCGGTATTAAGATCGTATCGGGTGGTACGGACAACCATCTGATACTGGTTGACTTAACAGAGAAGGACGTAAGTGGAAAAGAGCTGGAGAAACGTCTTGATGATGCTCATATTACGTGTAATAAGAATACGATTCCAAATGATCCCCGTTCCCCGTTCGTAACGAGCGGTGTCAGGCTGGGGACGCCGGCGGTTACGACGCGCGGAATGAACGAAGCCGATATGGATAAGATCGCAGGGATCATCGCGATGGTGATTGAAAGTGAGGACAATATAGAAGCGGCCAGAAAACTGACGGCAGAACTGACAGAGAAATATCCTCTGTGCTAAATATATCTTTTTTATACAGATGAACAGTAAAAAGTTTTTGAAACTTTGTTTTTCCTAAAAGCATACGATATCCACAGAACTGTAATTGCATCGCGGCTTCGGGGCTACTGCGCTCTACTTGCTGCTTACGCAATACAGTTCTGTGGATATCTTGTTTTCCGAAAAGGGAAGTTTGGCCTTTCGCTTTTGATACTTGCAATTTCAGCTTCCCCGTGCTATTCTTTACTATGTCGTGCTAAAGCGCGAAAGAATAAACTCAGGAGAGTCTGTTCCCTTACTGTTGTAGCAAAAGGGAAGAGCGCCGAAGGTGTAAGCGGTACTGTGCAGCTTTGTATCAGGTACCGTGAGTCTCTCAGGCAAAAGGATGGAGGTATAAAGGAATGTTTGAGCAGATCGATACGATCATCAAAACGATTGACGACAAGGTGTGGGGACTGCCGTTGATCACTCTGATCCTGTTTACAGGATTTCTTCTCACAGTTCGGTTAGGGCTTTTACAAGTAAAGCATCTCGGAAAAGCATTGAAATTCATGGTGAAAAATGAAGAAGAAGGCCACGGGGAAGTGACCAGTTTCGGAGCGCTGTGCACGGCGTTGTCTGCCACGATCGGAACCGGAAATATTACTGGTGTTGCTACGGCTCTGGCGGCTGGAGGACCGGGAGCATTGTTCTGGATGGTAGTTGCGGCATTTTTGGGAATGGCAACCAAATATGCGGAAGGACTTCTTGCGATTAAGTACCGTATGATTGACGCTGACGGCCATGTTCTTGGCGGGCCGTTCTATTATATTGAGAACGGCATGGGAAAGAAATGGAGATGGCTGGCAAAGATCTTCGCGTTTTTCGGAGCGTGTGTCGGTCTGTTTGGCATCGGTACATTTACACAGGTGAACAGCATTGCCTCGGCAGTAAAGAACTTTTTTGATCCGAATTCTGCGCATGTGGCGTTCTCTATGTTTGGAAGGGACTACTCTCTGGCGACAGTCATAACAGGGCTTGTCCTAACATTGTGCGTGGGGCTTGTGGTGATCGGTGGGATCAAGCGTATTGCGAAAGTGTCGGAGGTTGTGGTGCCTTTTATGGCGATTCTATATGTAGTACTTGCGCTTATAATCATTTTTACAAATATTACCGCAGTTCCGGCGGCTCTTATCTCTATTGTAAAGTCTGCTTTTACTGGAAGCGCACTGGCAGGAGGAACGCTGGGAACGATGGTTATGGCGATGCAGCAGGGTATCGCAAGGGGAATATTTTCCAATGAATCCGGTCTTGGAAGCGCGCCTATCGCAGCGGCAGCGGCCATGACAAAGGAGCCGGCGCGTCAGGGTCTCGTATCCATGACAGGTACATTTATTGATACGATCATCATCTGTACGATGACAGGATTGTCTATCGTCATCGCAGGGACATGGATGGATCCAGATCTGGAAGGTGTGGAGATCACTATGGCAGCGTTTCAGAAAGGACTACCCTTCCCACCGGAAGCGGCATCGTTCTCACTGATGGTTTGTCTGGTGTTCTTTGCGTTTACTACGATCCTTGGATGGAATTATTATGGCGAAAGGTGTATCGAATATCTTTTCAACAGGGAGCAGTCTGTTGTCAAAGGGTATCGTTGGCTATATATTCTGGCAGTATTTATCGGACCTTATATGACGGTGGCGGCAGTTTGGAATATCGCGGATATCTTTAACGCATTGATGGCGTTCCCCAATCTGATTGCTTTGCTTGCGCTGAGCGGAGTAGTGGTGAGGGAGTCAAAGGATTATTTCCAGAGGCTTAAAAAAGAAAAACAGTAATTATTATAGGCAAAACAGTAAGTACAGTCTGTATTCATGACAAGTGAGTACAGACTGTTTTTTTATATATATGGAAATGACAGAATATTTTTGATTCTTTTCTAGACTTGTTTGCAAAACATATAAATAAATCTCTGAAACGGACAAACTTTTGGAAAGTAGAGGAAATTATAAAAATACATGATCGTGTGTTTTGGGGATTGCATTACACTATATTTTGTATTAGAATAGGTTTCAGACGGATGATGGTGCTGTTGGCGGGCATCGTTCCAAATATAGATACACAATAGTGAGAAAAGAGAAGAGAGGGAGAATCAGGATGAAGATCATTAAGCGAAACGGAGCAGAAGAAGTATTCGATATCAAGAAAATTGTGATCGCGGTGACAAAGGCGGATACATCAGCAGAGAATAGAAGCCTGACAGACGCGCAGATTGAAGATATCGCAGAGTTTGTCGAGTTCAAGTGCAATAAGTTAAACCGTGCGGTTTCCGTGGAGGAGATCCAAGATATGGTGGAGAATCAGATCATGGCAACAGGAGCTTTCGATCTGGCAAGGAAATATGTGAGATACCGATTTAAACGTTCTCTCGTGCGAAAGGCGAATACAACGGATAACAGAATTCTCTCTCTGATCGAGTGCAATAACGAGGATGTAAAGCAGGAAAATTCCAACAAAAATCCTGCGGTAAACAGTGTGCAAAGAGATTATATGGCCGGAGAGGTCAGCCGTGATCTGACACAGAGGATGCTGCTCCCCGAAGATATCGTGGAAGCGGACAAAGCAGGAATCATTCATTTCCATGATTCTGATTACTACGCGCAGCATATGCATAACTGCGATCTTGTCAATCTGGAAGATATGCTCCAGAACGGCACAGTTATCAGCGGTACGATGATTGAGAAGCCTCACAGCTTTTCTACGGCGTGCAACATCGCTACGCAGATTATTGCGCAGGTTGCCAGCAACCAGTACGGCGGCCAGAGTATCTCCCTGGCGCATCTGGCTCCTTTCGTGCAGGTGTCAAGAGATAAGATCCGTGCGGAAGTGATGGAGGAGATGAGGCTGGTCGGATATGAATATCCGGAAAATGTACTTAATGAGATTGTGGAAGGACGTTTGAAAAAAGAGATCACAAAGGGTGTTCAGACGATTGAGTATCAGGTCATCACGCTTATGACGACCAACGGACAGGCGCCATTTTTGACCGTATTCATGTATCTAAATGAGGCGAAGAGCGAGGAAGAGAAAAAAGACCTTGCGATGATCATCGAGGAGACTCTGAAACAGCGCTATCAGGGAGTAAAGAACGAAGCAGGAGTATGGGTGACACCAGCGTTCCCCAAGCTCATCTATGTGCTTGAGGAGGACAACATCGAGGAAGGTACGCCGTATTTCTACCTGACGAAGCTGGCTGCAAAGTGTACGGCAAAACGTCTTGTGCCGGATTACATTTCCGAGAAGAAGATGAAAGAGCTCAAAGAGGGAAACTGCTTCCCGGTTATGGGATGCAGGAGCGCGTTGAGCCCGTGGCAGGATGAAAAGGGAAATTATAAGTTCTATGGCCGCTTCAATCAGGGCGTTGTGACAATTAACCTTGTGGATGTGGCGCTGTCATCCGGCGGGGATATGGATAAGTTCTGGAAGATCTTTGACGAGAGGCTAAATCTGTGCTATCGTGCACTCATGTGCAGGCACAACCGCCTGAAGGGAACATTGTCTGACGCGGCGCCGATCCTCTGGCAGTACGGCGCGCTGGCAAGACTGAAAAAAGGAGAGACAATCGACAAGTTGCTCTATGGCGGATATTCTACAATCTCCCTCGGATATGCGGGGCTGTATGAGTGTGTGAAATACATGACAGGCAAGTCTCACACTGATTCGGAGGCGACGCCGTTTGCCCTTGATGTGATGAAGCATATGAACGATGCGTGCAATCAGTGGAAAGAGGAGACAAACATCGGATTCAGTATCTACGGTTCACCCATTGAGAGTACTACATATAAGTTCGCAAAATGCCTTCAGAAACGTTTTGGCATCGTTCCGGGAGTGACAGACAAGAGCTACATCACCAACAGCTATCATGTACATGTGTGCGAGGAGATTGATGCTTTTGAAAAACTGAAGTTTGAGTCACAGTTTCAGGCTCTCTCCACAGGCGGGGCGATCAGCTATGTGGAAGTGCCGAACATGCAGGATAATATTCCGGCAGTCCTTCAGGTGATCCGTTTTATCTACGATAATATCATGTATGCGGAGCTGAACACAAAGAGCGATTACTGTCAGGAGTGCGGTTACGACGGGGAGATCCAGATCGTGACGACAGAGGACGGCAAGCTTGAATGGGAGTGCCCGCATTGCGGTAACCGCAATCAGGATACTCTGAACGTAGCAAGACGCACATGCGGTTATATCGGGACACAGTTCTGGAATCAGGGAAGAACTCAGGAGATTAAGGAGAGAGTTCTGCACTTGTAAGATAATCCGTTATGGTGGAGAAAGATCCGGATAGGGGAGAAGAATCCATGTATTATGGAGAGATAAAGAAATGTGATATTGCGAACGGAGAGGGAGTCAGGGTGTCCCTCTTCGTTTCGGGTTGCACCCATCATTGTCCCGGATGTTTTAATCAGGACACATGGGACTTTGATTATGGAAAAGAATATACGCAGGAGACAGAAGAGGAAATTTTAAATGCTCTCGCCCCGGATTACATTAACGGACTATCCCTTCTTGGCGGAGAGCCTTTTGAGCCGCAGAATCAGGCGGTCCTCGTCGAGCTTCTCAGGAAAGTGAAAGAGCGCTATCCCCGGAAAAACATCTGGTGTTACAGCGGATATCTCTTTGACAAGGAACTGTTAAGTGAGAGCCGGGCAAGGTGTGAGTACACAGATGAGATGCTGTCCATGCTGGATGTGCTTGTGGACGGGAGATTCGTGGAAACGCTCAAAGACATCCGTCTCGTGTTTCGCGGGTCGTCGAACCAGAGAGTGATTGACGTACAGAAAAGTCTGGAGGCAGGGGAGATCGTGCTCTGGGAACCCAAGGTAAAGCGGGGGATGTGAGATCTGTCTTTGTTATATAGCTTGATATCGAACAATTTATTTGACTAACGTGCGCCGGCACATCTGTATCCCTCGCGGATCCACTCGCGTTCGGGCCGCAGCGCAGCGGTACATAGGATCACAAAAGACGCGATCCAAGTACCAGCGCTGCTCTACGGTCCTTGAGAGATACAGATGTGCCGGCTTCTTATTCGAAAAGAATTTTCATCTCTTTCCGTTTGGATAAACATAGTCCCCAGATACCTGCCATATAAGCAAAGCATCCAAGCGGGAGCATTCCAACGATCGAGGTAGAGCGGAGCGGTTTTGCGTTATGACAGGTAGCCGGGGACGGATATTTTATCAATATGCGAAAGACAGATTTCACCTGCTTTTACATATGCGTTTCCAGATTTTCCCGCAGGCGTTTCTGTATCTACATCCGATGCCCTGCTTCAGTACGCGGAAGATACCCCACATACCTGATTCTATATCCCATTTTACGCTTCCGGAGCGATAGAGATAGTCACCGGGGCAGGAAGCACCATTTTTTAGTTCCATGTTGAAAGTGTTGCCGATGCTGACGCCGCCTTGGAGGGGAATAACTCTTGAGAACGGGTCGGCAGGCTGTTCCATCCACTCGTGTCCATGAATGGTAAATCCTACATTTCGGGGCTTGTCTGCCGGCATCATGGTGCGGAAAATGACTCTTTCTCCGGTATATGCTTTAAACAGTGGAGTCGCCGGATCACCATGGATACGGCTGCTGAAGATCAGGGAAATACGGTCGTCAGATTTCAGTCTGTTGGCAAAGCGCTCAGAACGGTAATTGTATCCTTTTTCTCCAGTGTCCTCGTCATCCACAGCCTCGCCTTCATCTTCTCGTATTGTTTTCACAAGTTTGCCGTCAGCATCCAGCATACGGATTCCGTTCTGGATCATCACCACACATTCGCGGAAACTCTCTGTGCCCGGAGCTGTAATGACGGCTTCGTCTTCATGTAGGGCTTTTGAGAAAGAAAAATTGCGGTACCACAAAGCTCCTGCCGGTTCAATGATAATCGCTCCGAATAAGCCATGATAGCGGTGATTGCGCATGTCTCCGAAAGATTGGATGATGCAGGGACCATATTCTTGGTCCGCATACCACAGATATTTTTTACTTTCACCCGGAGCTACAGTCTGTTCCCGGTTGTTGTATCCCACATTGATTCCCGAATCGCAGACAGGGTCATAGTTCAGAAACTGAGGATTTAAGGAAACCCTCATAGAGGGCTGGTGCCGGAAGTCTAAGGGAACCCTCGGGTAGTCAAAATACTCCACAGGATGACTTGGATCAAAGAGATTGTGAAGCGTGACTTCAATCCACTCCCCGGCATTTGCCCGAAGTATCAAGGGCTTTGGTTCATAGTGTCCACACAGTGCCTGATCGACATCCTTAAGAGGTACGAATAAAAGTCCATCCGGGTCATGATCGCCGTGGCGGTTATAAGGAATATTGTGCTGAATGGCGGCGATTTCATACTTCCGTATGACCGCATCCTTTCCGGGGCAGGGTGGCAGCGGCAGGATTCGGTCTTTTCCTTTGCATAGTGGTTTCAGATGCTTTACAGGTTTCTCGTGTGCCCTGAGAATGCCCCAGAGGCCAAGCCATGCGTCGTCAATCCCCCCGAAATAGTAGAGGTAATCTCCGGGAGCATATTTCTTCGTGATACGGAGATTAAAGGCTTCGGAGATGCCGATAGTCTGGGAGGCGACAAGGGGAGAATGGGGATCCGCAATCTCGTGCCGCCATGACAGACCGGTGAGGTTGAAGGCATGCTGCTCTTCGTGGGCGCCGTCCAGCAGACGGATGATGATCTCGTCTCCCGGGTAGGTTTCTAAGATGGGGGTTGCGGGATCTCCATGCACAAAGGAGCTGAAAATATAAGCCGGATCTTCGTGGCATTTCAGGCGTTCCCTCATAGGCTCGCACCGGTAGTTTACGCCCATTACCCCGGGATCATCGTGGGAGCCGGGGACTTCCGGGGGATTCAGCGGATTGCCGTCTCTGTCAAAAAGAAAGGCGAAATCATGGACGAACAGAGCAAATTCACGGAAGGATGTGCCGTCCTTGCGCCGGATTACCGCCTGTGTGCCCCGACGTAGTTTTTTGCCGCTGCGGACACTGTGGAAGGTGGCTCCAGCTTCCTCAATGATCATAGCTCCGAACATGCCGTGCATCTGGTGGGAGTTGGCAAACAGATGATCGTGGAAGAAGACAGTGCGCAGTTCGGTATTTGCAAAGAAACGCTCGATCAGCGTCTCATATTTTCTTGCACCCGCGATGTTGTTCCAGCCGTTTGCAGCGCCGTCGGAGACAATCGTGTCGAATTTCACAAGGTGTACATGGTGTCCGACAATGTCTGTCAGCGTTTCCATCTGGAAGGGACTTTCTTCCAAACGCTCTGGCAGAAGGTTAGTAAAACGGAATTCAATACAATCTCCGGCGTTGGCTCTTATGACAAGGGGTTCCACCCGGATTTTCTGTTCCTCTACTTTTCTTATATAGCAGTCCAGGCCGCCGTGGTATTCCAAGTCTTCTTTCAGCACAAAGAACCGGCCCTGCGGATCGTGCCAGCCGTAGCGGTTATAAGTCACTTTTGCCTGCACGACAGCGATTTCAAACACCTTTACATCGGTGCCATCCGGCATGCAGGAAGGCTGTAAATCTGATCCTTCATCTGACCGGCAGGAGCAGGGTTTGCCGCCTGCGTGGCAGGGACAGGTCTCGGAATAGAGAGCTCCGGGGGCAAAGTTTTTTACAAAATTTGCCTGTTCCAGAGGAGTTGGTTCGATTTTATTGCTGCCGTCCGGATTTTGTATGCCAAGAGGCGGCTGTAGCGGTCTTTCTCCAAAAACCCCGTTTATAAAACCGGGATACCCCGGGTGTTCTTTATCTTTTCGAGGAGGTGCGACCCGGTCTTTTAAAGGCATTAGAGGCGGGATTTTAGCGCCGTCAGGAAGGTGGGCGCTTCCGTCCTCCAGCCGGTCGTGTATTCTCCACAGAGTCCACATACCCTCGTGGAAATGGGGATAGAGGTGACAGTGGAAAATCACGTCCCCGATGGTTTCTGTCAGGCTGCCCGCCCCGTGAAGAATATCCAAAGTATAACATTCCTGCGGGCTGAGTGTGATGGAGTCCAGAATGGTGGAAACCGGATTATCCGCTTCCAACTGCCACTGGTGATTGTGGAGATGGAATACATGGGTCTCCTTGACGCCTCCGTGAATCAGCCGGATTTTTGACGGGTCTCCCACGTAAGCGCGAAGGATGGGCGGCGCCGGATCGCCGTAGACCCATGAACTCATGGAGATATCCTCCCCGCTGTCCGCGTGGTCATGGGTAAGGGGCGGGCGGTTTCTCATAGGTTCCGAGCGATAGCTGATGCCCGTAGTAGAGGAGGGGAGCCCAGTGTGAGGATCCACAGGGGGATTTCCGTCTTTGTTCAGGATTTCCAATTCGTCATGGAAGAATACGGCATATTCCCTAAAGGCTGGTTTCCCGGGAGAATAGATATCCGCAAAAAGCCCGCTCTCTAGCTGACCGCCTGTCTGTGGATCCAGCCATTTAGACTGAGGCGCTTCCACAATGATAGCGCCGAAAAGTCCGTGGATATTTGTACCGTCCTTGCTGCTGCTTGTATCGCCCATATCGTGGAACAGGTACACACCTTCCCGGTTGGCATACCACGTGTATACGATCTTATGGCGGGTGGTGGTATCTTTGTTAAATCCTGCGCTGGTTCCGTCAGACGTCTGTACGTCATAATTCATCCCTAGCACATGAATGGAAAGGGCACGGTCAAGGGAATGGGAGAAAGTGATTACAACAGTTTCCCCCAAGTTTGCTCTTATGACAAGGGGTTTTACTTCTTCATAAGGCTGGGGGATTTCTTTGGAAAAATTGCGCAACGCTCCTTGGCGGATACGGTCTGCATCTTTTTTTAGCACATACAGAAGACCGTTTGGGTCATGATCCCCATACTTGTTGTAAACAATAGGGATCTCAATAGCTTCGATCTCATAATACCGGGTTCGGTCAGGCCGTGTATAATTACAAAGTTCCATTGCTCTTCCTCCTATCGTTATCGTGTCTTTTTGTCTTCCAGAATCCGAATATAATGATTTGCTTCTCGAAGAACATGGTCTGCCAGCAGCGGAAGAATGATGGAGGAAATCTGATTACTTAGGATGCCTTTTGCCCCGGCTGCTTTAAAGTCGCGGTACTTGATTGTCTCTTCCAATGTGCGTTGGGTCAGACTATTGGCAATACTATCCTGACGGCGCGCCGCTTCAAGCAGTCGTGTGTAATCTTTTGAAAAATCATCGGCTGTTTCGATCAATTGTGCCTCCGACGGGTCTAGAAGACCGCGGATGAACCACGCGTGTTCCATCATGATCTGATTCCAGAACTCCTCGGTCTCGTAGAAATTCTGATAGCAGATGTTTCGGTTTGTCAGAAGCTGCTCCACAATTTCCCGATAGAGTTTTGCCTCCCGGATAATGTGTTCGATCAGGAGAGGGTAGTTAGCGGTGAAAAGTTTCCCGTTGTTTACGCTGCGGAGGATACGCTCCTTGAAGCGGATCAGCTCACCAATCAGCCGGAAAGCCCGCTCGTTAATACGGAAGACCTGCTGAAACAGTGGACGATCCGGGTTTTGGATACGATCGCAGCGCAGCTTTCTCGTATCTTCCGTGATCTGGGAGTTGATAGGAACGCCGCTCAACTCGCTTGTTTTTCTCTCGGCGGGGAGAGTAAATTCGGTGATGAGTTCGCCGGAATCTAGTACAGAGTTCTGGACATGACCGTTGGAGATCCTGACTACATCCTGAAGTAGTTCCTCAAATTTATGGCGGAATCTTCCCGCTTCTTCAATCAAATCTTTTTCGCAGCAGGGGAAGCCTGCTTCTAGAAAAAGAGAGTGTTCTTTCATAATTCTTGCAAAAAACAGATGGCTTTCCAGAGAAAGCGTAACATAATCATTCATCATTATTCATACCTTTTAATTTAGACTTTATTATACTATATGTGAAAGAACGTGGAAGGGGACCGCAGAGAAGGGCAGGTTACAAAAAGCAAAGATCGTGTGAACAGGATAAAAATATCTTGACTTATTTTAATGCACTACCTATAATGAATGAGTATATGAAAAAGACTTCGAAGAGGAAGAGTAAGGATGTACCGTTTTCAGAGAGCTGGCGGAAGGTGCGAGGCAGCAGCGTAAGTCCTGAACTGGCCTTAGAGTTCTTCTGCTGAAAGGCTGAAACAGTAAGCGGAGGCGGGTATTCCCGTTACAGGATCAAATGAGTGCGTCTGTCTAAGGATAAAGGAAAGCAGCGGCATAGACTAGGACCGCAGATCTCTTTTCAAGGACGGATGAATAAGAGTGGTACCACGGAAATAAAGCCTTTTCGTCTCTTGGTTTAATGAGAGGGAGAGGCTTTTCTTTGTGCGCAGATTTTGCGGCGCAAGAATGATGAAAGAAAGAGAGGAATCATTATAATGGGTACAAAAATTGTGTACAACCACAAAGCTATTGAGAAAAAATGGCGTGAGAAATGGGCAGAGAACCCGGTGAATCCGCGTGTGGATGACGAGGGAAACAAGAAGCAGAAATACTATTGTCTCGACATGTTCCCGTATCCGTCGGGAAACGGGCTTCATGTAGGGCACTGGAGAGGATATGTAATTTCCGATGTCTGGAGCCGGTACAAACTTCAGCAAGGATACTATATCGTGCACCCCATGGGCTGGGACGCGTTCGGACTTCCGGCTGAGAACTATGCCATCAAGATGGGCGTTCATCCGGCGAAATCCACAGCAGAGAACGTGGCGAATATCAAGAAACAGATCAACGACATCGCGGCGCTCTATGACTGGGATATGGAAGTGAACACCACGGATCCGGCATTTTATAAATGGACACAGTGGATATTCGTGAAAATGTTCAAGGCAGGGCTTGCATACGAGAAGGAGTTCCCGATTAACTGGTGTCCTTCCTGTAAGACAGGGCTTGCCAATGAGGAAGTCGTAAACGGAAAATGCGAGCGTTGTGGCGCGGAGGTGACGAAGAAGAACCTGCGCCAGTGGATGCTGCGCATCACAAAATATGCTGACCGCCTGTTAAATGACCTTGATAAGCTGGATTGGCCGGAGAAGGTTAAGAAGATGCAGACAGACTGGATTGGAAAATCCTACGGAGCAGAGGTTGATTTTCCGGTAGAGGGCAGAGATGAGAAGATCACAGTCTATACTACAAGACCGGATACCCTTTACGGAGCGACCTTTATGGTGCTTGCGCCGGAACATGAACTGGCGGCATCTCTTGCTACGCCTGAGACGAAGGAAGAGGTAGAGAAATATATTTACGAAGCTTCCATGAAGTCCAACGTGGACCGTATGCAGGATAAGGAAAAGACGGGTGTGTTCACGGGAAGTTATGCCGTGAATCCATTAAACGGAGCAAAGACGCCAATCTGGCTGTCTGATTATGTACTGGCTGATTATGGTACGGGAGCCATTATGTGTGTTCCGGCTCATGACGACCGAGACTTTGAGTTCGCGAAGAAATTTCATATCCCGATTGTTCAGGTCATCGCAAAGGACGGCAAAGAGATCGAGAATATGACGGAAGCTTACACAGAGGCGGCTGGTACGATGATCAATTCCGATGAGTGGAACGGGATGGAGTCTGCTGTTCTTAAGAAAGAAGCTCCGCACATCATTGAGAAAAGGGGTCTTGGACGTGCTACAGTGAACTATAAACTGCGTGACTGGGTATTCTCCCGTCAGCGTTACTGGGGCGAGCCGATTCCGATCATCCATTGTCCGGACTGCGGCTGCGTGCCTGTTCCTGAGGAGGAACTTCCACTGACACTTCCAGATGTGGATTCCTACGAGCCCACGGGAACGGGAGAGTCCCCGTTGGCAGCTATTGACGAGTGGGTGAACTGCACATGCCCGGTATGCCAAAAGCCGGCAAAGAGAGAAACCAACACTATGCCACAGTGGGCTGGTTCTTCGTGGTATTTCCTGCGCTATGTGGACAATCACAATGACAAGGAACTGGTGTCCAGAGAAAAAGCCGATGAGATGCTTCCGGTAGATATGTACATCGGCGGCGTGGAGCATGCGGTGCTCCATCTTCTGTACTCTAGATTCTATACAAAGTTCCTGTGCGACATCGGCGTGATCGACTTTGACGAGCCGTTCCACAAGCTGTTTAATCAGGGCATGATTACAGGAAAGAATGGCATTAAGATGAGTAAATCCAAAGGAAACGTAGTCTCCCCGGATGACCTTGTGCGCGACTACGGATGCGATTCCCTGAGAATGTATGAGCTTTTTGTGGGACCGCCGGAGTTGGATGCAGAGTGGGATGACAGAGGAATCGACGGCGTCAACCGTTTCCTGAAACGCCTCTGGACGTTGCTTATGGACAGCAAAGATCAAGACATCAAGGCGACCAAAGAGATGATAAAGCTCCGCCACAGAATGGTGTACGATATCACGAATCGTCTGGAGAGCTTCAGCCTCAATACCGTAATCTCCGGTTTCATGGAGTACAACAACAAGTTTATCGATATGGCGAAAAAAGAGGGCGGCATCGACGGAGAAACATTGGAGACAATCGCAGTGCTGATCTCCCCGTTTGCACCGCATTTCGCAGAGGAAATGTGGGAGCAGTTAGGGCATGAGGATACTGTGTTTAAGGCAGGATGGCCCACCTATGACGAGGACGCAATGAAGGATGATGAGATCGAGATTCCGGTACAGATCAACGGAAAGACAAAAGCGGTTGTGAGCATTTCTGCGGAAGCGTCCAAAGAGGATGCGATTGCGGCGGGAAAAGCAGCGATTGCAGATAAGCTGACGGGGAATGTAGTCAAGGAAATCTATGTGCCGAAGAAGATCATCAATATCGTGATGAAATAATTTAGGAGCAGTTTTTATAATTGAATAAGGTGCTTGGAAATATTGAAAAGTTCACTTAAAATCAAGGTTTACAGACATTTTTCTTCAAAGAAAAGGTATCATAAAATACCGCAAAATATCGTAACAGATTTTAAAAATGGAGTAAATTTGGAGTAAAAGTTGAAAGAAAATGGAGTAAATATTTCAAAAGAGCATTAGAGGAATGACGCAGATAGTAGAGATATTGTCTGCGTTATTTTTATGAGGAATGATGAAAATACTTACAAATTATGATATTATGAGAATATAAACAAATTGGAATTGTTGGAGAGGGATTGTGAATAAGGTATGGTCTGAACTAAATAAAACGATGCAGGCACAAATCAAAAAGAAAGATACCTACAAAGAGGGTATTAACACATTATTTGATTTACGAAATCAGTTAATGGAAACCTTAACATCATTTAATGAAGAATTAAGCAGAGAAGATTTTGATGCAATTCCATTTATAAATGCAGACGGTTATCATAATAAGACGATTGCATATTCAATTTGGCATATTTTTCGTATCGAAGATATCGTTGCGCATACATTGATTGGTGAAAACAAGCAGGTGTTTTTTGAGGGTAATTATCAAGAACGTATCAATTCGCCTATAATTACAACAGGAAATGAACTTGTAAAAGAGCAGATTGCGGATTTTTCAAAACGTCTTAATTTGAAAGAATTATATTCATATATTTTTGAGGTAAAAGATAGCACGGAGAAGATAATCAGCAGTTTATCCTATGATGAATTGAAAAAGAAAATATCAGAAGAAAGAAAAAAACAATTAAAATTATTAAACGTTGTAAGTAATGACGAAAATGCAATTTGGC